>Ga0182735_1001934_pt1 | contig 13161 bp, 13 predicted proteins | sample eDN5th30CKraftMG_FD_128524 | JGI IMG/M metagenome (GOLD analysis project Ga0182735, IMG submission 128524) | Enriched Miracle-Growth compost microbial communities from Emeryville, California, USA - eDNA 5th pass 30_C Kraft MG (version 2) (version 2) ... | reverse complement strand
TCCGGTAGCTCATCGCGCCCGCGACCACGTCCTCGATGATGGTGCGTGAGGCGCCGACGCGGTCGGCCGCGTCGCGCGTGGCGTAGAACAGGCCGCGCGACAGGTCCGTCGAGGCAAGGCGCGCTTCGGCCACCCGGTCGAACAGCGCGCCGCTGGCGGTGGTCGAGTGTTCGCCGCTTGCGGCGACCAGTTCCGCGATCGTCCTGGGTGCCAGGGCGGTGATCGACAGGCGGGGAAACCAGCGGCGCGGCGCCTTTGCCGGCGGCGTCAGCGAGAACGGCAGGCTGCGCGCGCCGCCGATGAAGATCGGCACGATGCGCGCGTCCGCCTGCACGGCGATGCGGGCGACGGCGCGGTAAAGACGGAAGGCCTTCACGTCGGGCTCGACCGCCTCGGGAAAATAGACCGCCAGCCGGCCGTTGCCCTTGAGCACGCGCACCAGCCGGCGGCTGACGAAAACATGCTTGGCGTTGAAGGCGATGGTGCGGGCAAGCTCCCGCCACGGCTCCAGCCAGATCGATTTCGCCGACGCTTCGTCGAGAATGTGCAGCGTGTCGTCGGGCAGGAGGGAAAGCATCGCCGCCGGATCGATTCGCGACTGGTGGGTGATGGCGTAGATGACCGGTGCCTTCGCCTTGCGCGCCGCCTTCAACGGCTCGTCCTCGATCCGGTAGGCGAGCTTGAACGGCACGTAGAGCATGGCCTGGGGCAGGCTCAGGCCAAGGCGAGCCTTCTCGACGAGGCCGATCACCAGCCACGAGAAAACGACGCCGCCAAGGAGCGAGAATGTCAGGATCATGCCGCATCTCCCAACGGTTCACGGTACAGGCGTCGAAGCCCACAGCGTTCTAGGGTACCAAATCGGTTCAGGAATCGGAATCGCAAAAAGAAAAAGCCGGCCTTTTGGGGCCGGCTGGAGGGGGACGAACCGAGGGGTGGGGGACTTGGGGGGTGGTTCGTCACCGCAACAACGAGGCCGACGGTCAAAGGTTCCACAAACCGTAAAACTTTTTTGACCTCGGCGCGGCGGCTTACTGCGCCGGCTGTTCCTGGGTCGATCCGTCCTCGTCCATGTCGTCGGCATAGGGCGAGGCGCTCGGAATGCACTGCACCGTCCACCCGGCCGGGGGCGTGGTTTTCTGGTACTCGGCAATGGCGGACGTGCACTGGTCGCGCGTGTCGAAGGTGCTCGGCAGCACCACCATGCCGCCCTGTGGTCCCGCGACCACCATATACCAGACCAAAGCAATCGTAGGAGACATGGAAATCCTCGCATCGGGAAAGAGATGACAGCGGCGATCTTAGCTTGTTGCCGGGACAACCGGAATCGGTTTCGTGTCCGTGGTGCGGGAAATATGAAGCGACAATACGGCCACCCCGACCGATCACGGAAGGTTCATTCTTTTGCTCGGCGCAAGGTTTCCCGCAGCGCCTCACTCCGCCGCGAAGCAGTAGAACAGGCCATCGCCTCCGGTGCCTTTCAAGGCTTCCTGGCTGCAGCCGCCGCGCGACGCGTGCGAGGAGTTCCACGATTTCGCCGCGGCCGAATCGTCCAGCCCGGTGCGGTCGGAATGGCCCATCATCGCGGCCCCTTCCGTACCGCTCAGCGTCCAGTCGCCGCAGGTCTGGTCGGCGATGCGGGTGCCGTCCGGCTTGGAGCCGGTCAGGATATCGTGGCGGTTGGGCTTGTCGCCACGGCCGTTGATGACCTCGCCTTTCTCGTTGAGCGCAGTCTGCTTGGTCAAACTGTTGTGGTCCGAATGCAGCGAGGCGACGTCGTCGGCGATCTTTTCGCCCTTGGCGTTGAACCACGGCCCCTTGCCGATGCGGTCGCGCGCATCGGTGTCCTTGGTGGAAAGATAGGCGTGCCAGGTCTTTCCCTTCACGCCGGCCGCCTCGGCCAGCGAGGCGCAATGGGCGTCGGCCCCGGCGAGACCGCCGAGATCCGCCCCCTTGCTGGCTGGTGACGAAGAAACTCATCGAATTGTCCTGGGCAAGCGCCATGGAGGCGCCGGCAAACGTAAGCGTGGCGACGAGAAGCAGTTTTTGCATGGTCGTTGTCCTCCGGCTTTTGACGGTCGTTGCCTGCCGGAGAACGATAATCGGCGCACGCACGCCTCTCCAATCACGAGATTGTGTGGAGGAAGAGCAGCTGCAAGCCTTACGCCGGTAGCTGGTAGCTCACCCAGCGGTCGTGCTTGGCCTGGTAGATCAGTCCCGTCTTGGTCAGGGCAGGGCTCGCCATCGGCAGGATTTTTGCGGCGATTTCGGAAGCATGCGGCAGCGTCAGCGGGTCCTCGCCGGGCATCGCCTGCGCGCGCATGCCGGTGCGCGTGGCGCCCGGATCGGCGGCGTTGACCCGAAGCGCCATGTTCTGCGTTTCCGCCGCCCACGAGCGGGTCATCGTCTCCACCGCCGCCTTGGAGGCGGCGTAGGGCGCCCAGAAGGCCTTGGCCGTATGGGCCGCGTTGGAGGAAAGCACGATGGCGCGCCCGGCATCGGAGAGCCGCAGAAGCGGATCGACGGAACGGATGAGCCGCCAGGTCGAGGTGACGTTGATGGTCATCACTCGCTCGAAGGTCTTCGCCTCGACATGGCCGATCGGCGAGATGACGCCGAGCACCCCGGCATTGGCGACCAGGATGTCGAGCTTGCCCCAGCGCTCGTGGATGGCGCCGCCCAGCCGGTCGATGCCTTCCATGTCGGCGAGGTCGAGCGGCACCAGCGTGGCCTCGCCCTTGCCGGTCTTTTCCCGCTCGGCCCTGATCTCGTCGTCGAGTTCCTCCAGGCCGCCGACGGTGCGGGCGACGGCTATGACATGCGCGCCCGCTGCCGCCATCTGCTTGGCGATGAAATAGCCGATGCCGCGCGAGGCGCCGGTGACGAGGGCGATGCGGTTGGTGAGGTCGAGCGTGGGGTCAGCCATGGCGTGTTCCGATCCGTTCATGCTGAAACCCCTCTACCGCGCCAGCGGCAAGGGGTCCACAGGCCGGGCCGGCAATCAGGCTCAGGAACCGCTCGCCGCCAGCAGCGACAGCGTGCGCACATTGTCGCGGCTTTCGAAATCGGCAAGGCGCGTCGGGTATTCGCCGCTGAAGCAGGCGTCGCAGAACTGCGGCTGCTCGTTGTTGCGGCCCGGCTCGCCGACGGCGCGGTAGAGGCCGTCCATGGACAGGAAGCCCAGCGAATCCACCCGGATGAACTCGGCCATTTCCTCGACCGACATGCGCGAGGCCAGGAGCTTCGACTTTTCCGGCGTATCGACGCCGTAGAAGCACGACGAGCGCGTCGGCGGCGAGGCGATGCGCATATGCACTTCGCGCGCTCCGGCGTCGCGCACCATCTGCACGATCTTCTGGCTGGTGGTGCCGCGCACGATCGAGTCGTCGACCAGCACCACGCGCTTGCCCTCGATCATCCTGCGGTTGGCGTTGTGCTTCAGCTTCACGCCCATGTGGCGGATCGCGTCGCCGGGCGCGATGAAGGTGCGGCCGACATAGTGGTTGCGGATGATGCCGAGTTCGAACGGAATCTGCGCTTCCTGCGAAAAGCCGATCGCCGCCGGCACGCCCGAATCCGGCACCGGCACCACGATGTCGGCTTCGATCGGGCTCTCGCGGGCCAGTTCCGCGCCGATGCGCTTTCTCACGTCGTAGACGTTGCGCCCTTCGACCGACGAATCGGGGCGGGCGAAATAGACATATTCGAAGATGCAGAAGCGGGTCTTTTGCGGCGTGAAGGGGAACGAGCTCTCGATGCCCTTGGTCGTGATCACCACCATTTCGCCGGGCTGCACGTCGCGCACGAAGCGCGCGCCGATGATATCGAGCGCACAGGTCTCGGAGGCGAGGATCCAGGCGCCGTCGAGGTCGCCCAGCACCAGCGGCCGGATGCCGAGCGGATCGCGGCAGCCGATCATCTTCTTGGACGACAGCGCCACCAGCGAGAAGGCTCCCTCGATCTGCCGCACCGCATCGACGAAACGGGCGTTGAGGTCGGTCTCCTTGCTCATGGCGACAAGGTGCAGGATCGTCTCGGTGTCCGAAGTGGAGGAGAAGATCGCCCCCTGCTTCTGCAGCGTACGCTGCACCGTCATGGCGTTGGTGAGGTTGCCGTTGTGGGCGACCGCGAAGCCGCCGTCGGCGAGTTCGGCGAAAAAGGGCTGGATGTTGCGCATGCCGGCGCCGCCGCTGGTGGCGTAGCGGGTATGGCCGATCGCCCGGTCGCCCTTCAGGCTGTCGATGACGCGCTGCTTGGTGAAGGTGTCGCCGATCAGGCCGACATGGCGCTCGACGTGGAACTGGCTGCCGTCATAGGAGACGATACCGGCCGCTTCCTGGCCGCGATGTTGCAGCGCATGCAGCCCCAGCGTGACTATGGCCGCCGCATCCTGCCGGCCAAAGATGCCGAATACACCGCATTCGTCGTGAAAATGATCGTCCGCTTCGGCTGAAAGCGCGTTCACTGCATCTGCCATGGGCTGAGGCTCCGCTAAAGCCGCTATATAAGGGGTCGTTCAGGCAGCGACAACTGGAACCGCTGCCGATCGGCCAATTCATGGTTCAGTTTGCCGGCGCCGGGGCATCCTCGTTCTCGTCGGGTGCCGGGGTGCCGGATTCATCGCCGGTCGCAGGCGGCTCCGTGCTCGGGGCAGGGGGCGTGCCGGCGTCGGGCTGCGGCGCCGCCTCGTCGGGCTTCAGCCGCTTGAGGATGGCGTTTTCCGGGTCTTCGGGCAGCAGACTTTCGATCTTGGCGCCGATCGATTCAAGGAGCGGCCGCGATTTCGCCTGGGCGATCCATTCGGGAGCCCGCTCGCCGGCCAGCCAGTTGAAGAACATCAATGCCACGGCAACGACGAGGATGCCGCGCGCCGCGCCGTAGAGGAAGCCGAGCGTGCGGTCGAGCGCGCCGATCCGGGAATCGATGATCCAGTCGGCGAGCTTCATGGTGATGACGGTGACGACGATCAGCGCGATGATGAAGACGATGCCGGCAGCGGCCGCCATCGCCGCCTTCTCGTTGTCGATATAGGGCAGGACATAGGGGACGACCGGCTTGTAGAAGAAATAGGCCGCCGCTGCCGCTGCCGCCCATGAAACCACCGACAGCACTTCACGCGAGAAGCCGCGCACCATTGCCAGCATCGCCGAAACCAGGGTGAAGCCGACGAGAATTCCGTCAAGCAGCGTAATCGGCATGTGGCCCCACTCCGTCTATGCGCCGTCGGCGCCGCGTCAGTCTTCCTCGCTGGCGCGGCTGCGGCGGGTGCCGGCGATGCGCGCCACGAGATCGGCAAGCTCGGTAGGGCGGAACGCACCAGCCCCGATGCTGTTGGCCCCCGTTCCGTTGGCCCCGGCGGCGACGTCCTCGCCGCCCTTTGAACTGCCCAGGGGGAGGACCGCGCTGCCAAAGCCCAGCTTTTCGGCTTCCTTGAGGCGCTGCTGCGCATGCGCGACAGGCCTTACGGCACCCGACAGGCTGATTTCGCCGAAATAGACGCAATCGGCTGGAAGGGCAAGGCCGGTCAGCGACGAAACCAGGGCGGCCGCGACCGCAAGGTCGGCGGCCGGTTCCGAGATGCGGTAGCCGCCGGCCACGTTGAGATAGACGTCGTGCTGGGAGAAGCGCACGCCGCAATGGGCCTCGAGCACGGCCAGGATCATCGAAAGCCGTGCGCCGTCCCAGCCGACGACGGCGCGGCGCGGCGTGCCGAGCGTGGACGGCGCCACCAGCGCCTGGATTTCCACCAGCACCGGCCGCGTGCCTTCCATGCCGGCGAAGACGGCGGCACCCGGCGACTTGGCGTGGCGCTCGCCGAGGAACAGCTCGGACGGGTTGGCGACCTCGCGCAGGCCCTTGTCCGACATTTCGAACACGCCGATCTCGTCGGTCGGCCCGAAGCGGTTCTTGACCGTGCGCAGGATGCGGTAGTGGTGGCCCCCTTCGCCCTCGAAGTAGAGCACGGCGTCCACCATGTGCTCGACCACGCGCGGGCCGGCGATCTGCCCTTCCTTGGTGACGTGGCCGACCAGAACCACGGCCGCGCCGGTCGACTTGGCGTAGCGGATCATCGCCTGCGCCGCGGCGCGCACCTGCGTGACGGTGCCGGGCGCCGAATCGGCAAGGTCCGTCCACAGCGTCTGGATCGAATCGAGGATGACGAGGTCCGGCCGCCGCCCGTCGGCGATGGTCGCCAGGATATCCTCGACATTGGTCTCGGCGGCCAACTCGACCGGGGAGGCGGCTGCGCCCAGCCGTTGCGCCCTGAGCCTGATCTGCGCGACGGCTTCCTCGCCCGAGACGTAGACGATACGGTGGCCCTTGTTGGCAAGGGCGGCTGCCGCCTGGGTCAGCAGCGTCGACTTGCCGATACCGGGATCGCCGCCGACCAGAAGCGCGGAGCCGCGCACGAAACCGCCGCCGGTGGCGCGGTCGAGTTCGCCGATCCCTGAGGCGATGCGCGGCGCGTCCTCGATCTCGCCGGAAAGCGTGGTCAGCGCCACCACGCGGCCCTTGCGGGCGCTGCGCATGGAGGCCGGGCCCGAGCCGATGCCGCTGTTGGTGCCTTCCTCGACCAGCGTGTTCCACTCGCCACAGGAATCGCACTTGCCCGCCCACCGCTGATGCGCCGTGCCGCAATTCTGGCAGATGAACTGAGTGCGGGATTTAGCCATTATTCGGACCTCGGAACCACGCGCGAGGTACGCTCGCGCAACGCCTTTACGAAGCGATCCCGGATTTCGCGAAAAAAAGTGTAAGGCAGCAGGCCATAAACAACTGTGGACAGGTCGCCGTTGACTGTCGGTCGCAGGTCGGGGCCAGGCCACCGGAAAAGGTTGGCCTCCGAAATGACGATCCAGGACCGCTCATCGTCCAGCCCCAGGCGGTGTTTCGTGCTGTGCGGGATTTCAACTGCGGTTTCGGCATTCGAAGGGGGTGTATGCGTTATCGGCAGCACCATCACCCGCTGCCCGTCGTCATTGACGTCAAGACTTATCACGATAGCGCAAGGGCGATCCTTGCGCCCTTCCTCCTGGCCGCTCAGATGTTCTGACCGCCAAAGATAGCTATAGCGAACAACGAGACCGGGTACCGGAGCAGGGAGCGAGGAACTTCGCTTCACTCATCCAACTCGTGATCGAATTGTTTCGCCTCCTCCGGAGCCTCGGTCTTCGCGATCGCTTCGATCATTTCTGGCGTGAAATCATCCAGTCCCAGAACCTGCCGATCGCGCCGCTTGAGGCGGTTGTATTCCTCGGTCGAGATCATGACCGTGCGCTCGCGCCCGTTGCGCGTTACGGCGACGGGCTGCGTAAGGGCCAGATCCTGATAGCGGCCGATATTGCGCTGGAATTCCGCGGCGCTGACCTTGATCATGCTCCAAGTCCTTCATGCATTTCATGCAATCTACATATAATGCATGAAATGCGGATTTTCACCAGCCGCGCTACTCGAACCGCTCCGGTAAATGGCTGTCCTCGGCGAGGTCGAAGAAGCGGGTGAACTCGCCCTGGAAACCGACCGGCACCATGCCGGTCGGGCCGTGGCGCTGCTTGGCAATGATGACCTCGGCCTTGCCGCGCGCCTCGTTCATCTCGTTTTCCCACTTGACGTATTCCTCGGTGCCGAATTTCGGCTCCTTGTTCTTGAGGTAGTATTCCTCGCGGTACACGAACATCACCACGTCGGCGTCCTGCTCGATCGAGCCGGATTCGCGCAGGTCCGACAGTTGCGGGCGCTTGTCGTCGCGCGATTCGACCTGGCGCGAGAGCTGCGACAGCGCGATGATCGGCACGCCCAGTTCCTTGGCCAGCGCCTTGAGGCCGGTGGTGATCTCGGTCACCTCCTGCACGCGGCCCTGGCTGGCCTTGGCGGACGAGCCTTGCATCAGCTGGATATAGTCGATGACGATGACGTCGAGCCCGCGCTGGCGCTTCAGCCGTCGCGCCCGCGCCGCGAGCTGGGCGATCGAGATGCCGCCGGTCTGGTCGATATAGAGCGGCAGCTTCTGCATCGTCTGCGAGCAGGCCACCAGTTTCTCGAAATCCGTTTCCGTGATTTCGCCGCGCCGGATCTTGGAGGAGGGAATCTCGGTCTGTTCGGAAATGATGCGGGTGGCGAGCTGCTCCGACGACATTTCGAGCGAGAAGAAGCCGACGACGCCGCCATTGGCCGCCTTGAACGAGCCGTCCGCCTGCTGGGCCGGCTCATAGGAATGGGCGATGTTGAAGGCGATGTTGGTGGCGAGCGAGGTCTTGCCCATGCCCGGCCGCCCGGCCAGGACGATCAAGTCGGAGGATTGCAGCCCGCCCATGCGGCTGTCGAGGTCGCGCAGGCCGGTGGCGATGCCCGAAAGGCCGCCGTCGCGCATATAGGCGGCGTTGGCCATGTCGACGGCGGTCTTGACCGCATCGGTGAAGCTTTCGAAGCCGCCGTCGTAGCGCCCGGTTTCCGCCAGTTCGAACAGCCGCCGCTCGGCGTCCTCGATCTGTTCGGACGGCGACATGTCGACCGGCGCGTCATAGGCGATGTTGACCATGTCCTCGCCGACCGTGATCAGCGCGCGGCGCGTGGCGAGGTCGTAGATGGCGCGGCCATAGTCGGCGGCGTTGATGACGGTGACGGCTTCGGCCGCCAGCCGGGCGAGGTAATGGGCGACCGGCATGTCGCCGACCTTCTCGTCGGCCGGCAGGAACGTCTTGATGGTCACCGGCGTGGCCATCTTGCCCATGCGGATCAGTTCGGCCGACACCTCGAAAATCTTGCGGTGCAGCGGCTCGTAGAAATGCGAGGCCTTGAGGAAGTCCGAGACGCGGTAGAAGGCGTCGTTGTTGACCAGGATCGCCCCGAGCAGCGCCTGTTCGGCCTCGATGTTGTTCGGCGCCTCGCGATAGGCGGGTGTCTCCGCCGTGCCGAATTTCAGTACTGCCTCTGCCATGCCATCCCCGACTCTTGTCTCTTACCTCGATACCAGAACGGGACGCGCCGGTGCTGACTTATCTGCAACGGCCTCGCCCGAACCGACGATACTTCCCACGATTCACAGCCGAGACCGTTCCGTGGAAGAATCACCGTTGACACGGGGCAGGGTCACGATTCGCCCTTTTATCATAGAACATAAAGAGAACAATTCGCAAGAGCCGGCCAGTGTCTCACTGCGCGAGCCTGTCGCCCCAGTCCGCGCGGCGGGCGCGCTTGAACGTGTCGCCGTCGCGCCGGGTGAAAAGCCGCTCTTCGGCCAGCCCGTCCGGTTGGCACAGTTTCAGCGCCACCTTGCCGGAGCCGGTCTTCGGCGGGGCCAGTACGCGCGCCTGATGTCGGGCAGCCGGTTCTCGCGAGGCGGCGACGAAAATGAACTTTTCGTCCTCCCACGGCACGTCGGCGTCCTTGGTCAGCCGATGCAGGCGCGAGCGCGCGACCCGGCGCGAGAAATGGCACCAGTCCGGAGGGCCGAGCGGGCAGGGTTTTTCGTGCGGGCAGGGGGCGAGCACATGCGCGCCGGCCTCGATCAATTGGCGGCGGACCTCGAGAATGCGCTGCCAGCCGCCCGGCGTGCCTGGCTCGACGACCAGCAGCGTGCCGGCGGTCAGCGCCCACAGGCGATCGACCAGTTTTGGCAGCGAGGTGGGTGCGATCTCGTCGAGCATGTAGGCGGCGGTGACGAGGTCGGCGGGAGCGAGGCCGTCAAGTTCGAGCGTGGCGTCGGCACCGATCCAGTCGGTTTCGACGTTGAGGGCGCCTTCGCCGGCGAGCCATGCGCCGGCCTTGTGCACCGCCGCACTCGCCTCCACCAGGGTGGCGCGTTCCAGGCCGGGCCACACGCCGGCCGAGGCCCACAGCACGGTGCCGGGGCCGGCGCCGATGTCGAGCAGGCTTTTGGGCGAGAAGGCCGGCTGCGCTTCGGCAAGTGCATCGAGGCTCGCGCGCACGGCGGCGTAGGTCGCCGGCAGCCGTGCGGCGAGATAGGCCTTTACCGCGAGGTCGTCGGCCATGTGCTGGCGGCCGTCGCGCAACTCGGCGCGGTAGCGCCCGGACAGCGTTCTGGCTGCCTGCTGCAACGTCGCAAGCGGCGTGCCTTCGAGCAGGCGGTCGACGGTTTGGCGCAACGGGGCGGGCAGTTCCATCGCTCACGCGCCCCGCGGGGCAAACAGGATGAGCGAGGCGCCGCCGATGCACGCAATTGCGCCGGCGATGTCCCAGCGGTCCGGGCGCACGCCCTCGGCTATCCACAGCCAGGCGAGCGAGGTGGCGATGTAGATGCCCCCATAGGCAGCAAAGGCGCGTCCGGCCGCCTCGGCGTCGACCTGCGCCAGCAGCCAGGCGAACGCCGCCAGGCTGGCCATGCCCGGGACGAGCCACCATGGCGAGCGGTCGAGCCGCCACCACGCCCAGACGGCAAAGCAGCCCGCGATCTCGGCCAGCGCGGCGGCGAGGTAGAGAAGATAGGTCATCGGCAGATCCCGCACGTGCGAAGCCTTATCGGCTGCGGGTGCCCTGCTTGGCAAGCGTCGATGCGGGCGGGTGAGAGCAGCCTTGAGTTACCCCCTCCCACATCGCTACCTGCGCGACCTTCCAGAAGGGGAGGGCGGTCCTTGGCCGGTAAGGCTCGCCCGTGCCGCCGGCGTTCCTCGCCCGCTTGCGGGGAGACGTGGCGCGCGAAGCGCGACGGTGAGGGGCATGCGTCATCGCGATCGCCCCCGCCATCGCGTCGATGCGCCCCGCTATTTGGTGCGCGAAACCTTGCGCTGGCTGGCCGGCTTGGCGGCCGGCGCGTCGCCGGGCGTTTCCGCCGCCTCGGCAGTCTGGTGGCCCATCTCGTGCATGGCCAGCGCCTTTTCGCACTTGCCGATATAGTCGCGCGTCATCGGCAACACGTCGTTCTTGCGCGTGAGCTGAATCTGAAAGTTGACCAGATCCTGCCAGCGGAACGAGGCTTCGGAGCCGGAGAGGTAGAATTCCCACATCCGGCAGAAGCGCTCGTCATAGATCGCCTTGACCTTGTCGCGGTTGGCCAGGAAGCGCTCGCGCCAGGCCTTCAGCGTGTCGGCGTAGTGCAGCCGCAGGATTTCCACGTCGGTGACGGCGAGGCCGGAGCGCTCGATATGCGGCATCACCTCCGACAGCGCCGGGATGTAGCCGCCGGGGAAGATGTGCTTGCGGATGAAGGCATTGGTGGTGGTCGGCGGCGCGGTGCGGCCGATCGTGTGCAACAGCATCACCCCGTCCGGCTTGAGCAGGGTGGCGCATTTGTCGAAAAAGGTGCGGTACTGGGTGACGCCGACATGCTCGAACATCCCGACCGAGACGATGCGGTCGAAGCGTTCCGACAGGTCGCGATAGTCGCGCAGTTCGATATGGACGTTGTTGTCCAGCCCCTGCTCGCGCGCGCGTTCGCTCGCCACCTGGTGCTGCTCGGTGGAAAGGGTGACGCCCAGGACGTCGGCCTCGAAGGTCCTGGCGATGTAGAGCGCGAGCCCGCCCCAGCCGCAGCCGATGTCGAGCACGGTCTGTCCCGGCTTGATGCGCAGCTTGGCGGCGATGTGGCGTTTCTTGGCCAGTTGAGCCTCTTCGAGCGTCATGTCGGGCCGCTCGAAATAGGCGCAGGAATACTGCATGTCCTCGTCGAGGAACAGTTTGTAGAGCTCGCCGGAGAGGTCGTAATGCGCCTCGACGTTCTTCTTCGAGCGCCGCTCCGTGTTCCATTGCTGCAACGGCCGGATCGCCATGCGCACGCTGTTAAGGAAACGGCCGGACGTCGAATCGATCCAGGAAATGCCGATATTGTCGTAAAGCAGGTGCAGGAAGCTCAGCACGTCGCCTTCGAGGAAGTCGAGTTCCTCGTTCATGAAGGCCTCGGGAAGCGCGAGCGAGGGGTGCATCGTGATCGCGCGCTCGGCGTGGCGGGTATGGATGACCATGTGCACCCGCTCGCCGGAGCCGTCGCCGAAATGCCTGGTAATGCCGGAAGGGCCGGTAATGCTGAGGTTGCCTTTGCGGACAACCTTTTCCACCATTCTTTGCAGGATGATATTCATGGCCGGACCTCGACAAAGCTTTTCGACGCACGATTGTGATAAAAGCGCGCCCCGTTGAAAAGTTCCAGCCCAAACAAAAAGCCGGGCACGAGGCCCGGCTTTTTGGTCCAGATTTATCCGGCAGGTGAGTCGATCAGGCCTCGTCTTCGCCTTCGAACTCGGCGTTCGGATCGAAGAAGCTGTCGGGGCGCGCGTTCTCGTTGATGTCTTCGCCGTAGATCGCTTCCGCCGTGGTCAGGAGCTCGCCATTGGCCTGGCGCTCGGCTTCGTCGCTGGAGCGGGCGATGTTGAGCGTGATGGTGACCTCGACTTCCGGATGCAGCGCGATCGCCACGTTGGTAAGGCCGATGGTCTTGATCGGGTGGTTGAGCTCGACCTGGTTGCGGGCGACGTTGAAGCCGCCTTCGGTCAGGATGTCGGCGATGTCGCGGGTCGACACCGAGCCGTAGAGCTGGCCGGTCTCGCCGGCGGAGCGAACGACGACGAAGCTCTTGCCGTCGAGGGTCTCGGCGACCTTCTCGGCTTCGCTCTTGCGCTCCAGGTTGCGGGCTTCGAGCTGGGCGCGCTGGCCCTCGAACTTCTTCTTGTTGGCTTCGTTGGCGCGCAGCGCCTTGCCCTTGGGCAGCAGGAAGTTGCGGGCAAAGCCGTCCTTGACCTTGACGGTTTCGCCCATCTGGCCGAGGCGGGCCACGCGCTCGAGAAGAATGACGTCCATGGTTTTGTCCTTTCAGAACCGCAGGCGGTTGAAACAGATTCTAAAGGACAGGAAGCAAGCGGCGGTTCGCCGGGGTCGCTGTCCTGCCCATCGGCAGTTAGGGGCGTCGATGCCCCAACTCGGGAGGAGCCGCCTCCGAAGCGGGTTGCCCCCCATCCGGCTCGCTTCGCGAACCACCTTCTCCCCGATAGGGAGAAGAGCGAGCTTGCCTTGCCGCCGCGCTCCTCTCCCCAGCGGGGAGAGGGTGGCCCAAAGGGCCGGTGAGGGGGCGCGGCGCCTTGTCGTTTAGCGAACCACGTAGGGCAGCAGGCCGAGGAAGCGGGCGCGCTTGATCGCCTTGGCGAGCTCGCGCTGCTTCTTCTGGCTGACGGCGGTGATGCGCGACGGCACGATCTTGCCGCGCTCGGAAAT
>Ga0182735_1001933_pt1 | contig 13162 bp, 10 predicted proteins | sample eDN5th30CKraftMG_FD_128524 | JGI IMG/M metagenome (GOLD analysis project Ga0182735, IMG submission 128524) | Enriched Miracle-Growth compost microbial communities from Emeryville, California, USA - eDNA 5th pass 30_C Kraft MG (version 2) (version 2) ... | reverse complement strand
GCGTTGTCAGGGGCAGGCGCGATGTCAGGGGCAGGTTGGCCGGGTCCATCCGCTATCCGTCACAGCTTTTCCAGTCACAGCGTTCAATGGGGCGGCGGCTGGCGCGATGCAAAACGGAAAGCCGTCGCGGCCCTGGCGCGCCTCACGGCGGGAAGCCTGGTTGTTTCCGGGGCCATGGACCGGACGGAGCCCGCCTGGCGGATCAGGCGCCAGCGACGCCCCATTGGGGGCTTCGCACGGCGCCGGCCGGAACGCGGGCGCGCCTGAGGGCCAGCGATGGCGCCCCGCCGGGCGCCGGGCGCCTCAGTTCGCCTTCTGCCCAGCCGGCTGCGACGCAGGGGACGGCTGCTGCGACGGCGTCTGGCTGCCAGAGCCGTTATGCGCCTCGCCGGAAACCGCGCCGCTGGCGCCGCCGCCATCCGCCGGCGCCTCGCCCCGGTCATCCGGCGTCAGGCCCTTGCCGGGCGCTGGCGATGGGCCAGGGTCAGGGGCTGGCTGCCCTGGCTTGTACTGTTCAGGCGTGGCGGGCGCATCTTTCCCGCCTTCCCCCGGCGCGTCCTTTGGCGCCGATGGCGCGCCATCTTTCCCGCCTGGGGGCGTGGAAACACCAGGCTGCGGCTTGCCGGCGGGCTGGTCGCCTGCTGCCGGCTTGTCAGCTGGGAGCTTGTCGGCTGCCGGCTTGCCAGCCGGCCCGGGGGCGGCTTCGCCCTTCTGGTCCGCCGGCCTGTCCGCCGTGTTCCTGTCAGCGTTCCTGTCTTCGGCGCTTTTGCCGTCCGCGGGTTTGCCGTCCGCGGTCATGCCATTGGCGATCTTGGCGAGGATCTTTGGCAGGTCATCCGGCTCCGGCTCCAGATCACGAGCGTGATTCCACTGGAAACGCGCCTCAAGCTTGCGGCCGGTTTTCCAGTAGGCGTCGCCCAGGTGATCATTGATCGTCGGGTCGGAGGGCTTCAGGGCAATGGCCCGCTCCAGTTCGCGCACCGCGTCATCGTAGCGGCCAAGGCGATAATAGGCCCAGCCCAGGCTATCGACGATGTAACCGTCGCGCGGGCGCAGGGCCACGGCCTTGTGCAGCATGTCGAAGGCTTCCTTCAGGTTGATCCCCTGATCAACCCAGGAATAGCCGAGGTAGTTGAGCACCACGGCCCGCTCGCGCCCGTCGCCGTCCGGCGCCAGCTCCAGCGCCTGCTTCAGGTCGGCTTCCGCCTTCGCCCATTGCCTGGCGCGCTCGTAAGACATGCCGCGGAAATAATATAGCGACCAGAAACGCGGCTCAGGCTTTCCGGCCCGGGCGATGGCGGTGGTGTAGGCGTCCGCCGCCTTCAGCCATTCCTTCTTGCTGCGATACAGGGCGCCGAGGGCCGAGGCGGCGTCCACGTCGTCCGGGCGTTCCTTCACCAGCTTTTCGAGATGCGCGATCGCCTCATCGCCGCGCCCCAGCCCTTCCAGGCCAACGCCAATCTGGATGTCGGCGGACGCGCGCATGGGCGACGTCGCCGGAATGGCCCGGTAGACGGCGATGGCGTCCTGCGGCTTGCGCAGACGCTCGTAGATATCGGCCAGCGTGATCAGGGCCATCTCGTTCTTTGGCTCCAGATAGAGCGAAAGCTGGAGATAGATCATGGCGGCCAGTTCATCGCCCTGCTGGTTGCCGGCGGCGCCGAGGCCATACAGCACTTCCGCCGCGCCCTGCTGGGCGGTGGCGACCAGCGGCGGCAGGGTCTTGCCGGCCTTGAGTTCATTGAGCGATGTCGCGGCGATCGGCTGGCGCGGGGCCAGCTTCAAAAAGGCGTCGTAAGCGGCGGTGGCGGCGTCGCGGTCGCCCACGCCGGACAGATAGCGGCCGTAGGCGTCAACCACGCGCAGCGTCGTGCGCTCCATGGCGTAGGCGGCGTTCATCCGCCGGTCGGCCTCAGTGCGGAATTTGGGGCCGCCCAGCGCCGCGATCAGGCCGCCATGATATTCGCGGAACAGGGTGAAGGCGTTCACCCCGCGCAGCTTGTCGGCCGTTTCCAGCGCCTTTCTGGTGTTGCCGGAGCCGGCCCAGCTCCACGCCGTGAGCAGGGTGGCGGTGACGTCGCTGGCGGCCGCGCCGCCGCCGCGCTGGAACTGGGCGCGCGCCTTCGCGTATTGCCCCGCCTTCAGGTCCCGCACGCCGAGGGCCAGCCGCGCCAGGGCGTTGCCGGAATCCCGGGCCAGAATCTTCTGGGCGGCGGGGAAGGCCGCCTTCATGTCGCCGCTGGCGAGGAAAGCGATGAAGGCGCGCTCCTGCAGATCCCGGTTACGCGGGTCGCTGCGCAGGGCCTCGCCAAAATAACGCGCCGCCGCGCTGGCGTCCCGCGACGCCCCGGCGACAACCGCCGCCAGATAATTTCCTTCGAGACTCGCGGCGACGGAAGGCTCATCGGCTCCGGCTTGCCCCGCGTCGCGGCTGGCCAGCGCCGGGCCCGTCCAGCCCAGCGCGACGGCCAAGGCCATCACGCCCACAGAACGCGCGATTCCCGATGGTTGCCGAAACAGACGTATCACTGGCTTCTCGCTGATATCTGGCCATGGAAGGGCGCCCGGTCGCACTGGACCACCGGGCGCATCCGGCGCCGGAGCCGGCATTCACGATCGCGGAAAAACCGCTGGCGCGATTCACCACGTCGCAACCGACTCCGGCGGGAGGCAGGTTATGGCTCCAGACAATGGCCGTTTTGGGCCATCCCGGCAAGCGGCCGCCGGTCAGTCCGTTACGGAAGGGGACGCCCCTGGCCCGCCAGAGCGCGCATCCGCGCCGGCTTGCGCCGCATCCGCGCCGGCGCGACGCAACCCCCAAAAAGCAGGACGGCGGCCCAGGGGCCGCCGCGCTGTCTTACATGTTGGGATAATTCGGGCCGCCGCCGCCTTCCGGCGTGGTCCAGTTGATGTTCTGAGCCGGGTCCTTGATGTCGCAGGTCTTGCAGTGCACGCAGTTCTGCGCGTTGATCACGAAGCGCGGATTGGTTTTCGCCGCCTCGTCGTCATACATCACCTCGTACACGCCCGCCGGGCAGTACAGCCGCGCCGGCTCGCCGTACTTCGGCAGGTTCTCCTTCACCGGGATCGACGGATCCTTCAGCTTCAGGTGGACCGGCTGGTCCTCCTCGTGATTGGTGTTGGAGAGGAACACCGACGACAGCTTGTCGAAGGAGATGACGCCATCCGGCTTCGGATAGGTCAGCTGCTTCACCTGGTCGATCGGCTTCAGCGTGGCGTAATCAGGCTTGCCATGCTTCAGCGTGCCGAAGAACGAGAAGCCGAACAGTTCGTTGGTCCACATGTCGAGACCGCCGAGCACCACGCCGATGCGCGTGCCGAAGCGCGACCACAGCGGCTTGACGTTGCGCACCTTTTTCAGGTCCTGACCAACGTCGGACGAACGCCACGCCTGCTCGTACTCGATCAGTTCGTCGTGTTCGCGGCCAGCGGCCAGCGCCCTGGCGAGCTTTTCAGCCGCCAGCATGCCGGACAGCATGGCGTTGTGCGAGCCCTTGATGCGCGGCACGTTGACGAAGCCGGCCGCGCAGCCGATCAACGCGCCGCCGGGGAAGCAGAGCTTCGGCACCGACTGCCAGCCGCCCTCGGTGATGGCGCGGGCGCCATAGCTCAGACGCTTGCCGCCTTCCAGCGTCTCACGGATGAACGGATGCTGCTTCATCCGCTGGAACTCGTCGAACGGCGACAGGGTCGGGTTCTGGTAGTTCAGGTGCACCACGAAGCCGACGGCGACCAGATTGTCCTCGAAGTGGTAGAGGAACGAGCCGCCGCCCGTGGTGTTGTCCAGCGGCCAGCCAAACGAGTGCTGCACCAGGCCCGGCTTGTGCTTGGCCGGATCGATCTGCCACAGCTCCTTCAGGCCAATACCGTACTTGTCGAAGTCGGACTTGTCGCGCAGGTTGAATTTCTTCGCGATTTCCTTGGTCAGGCTGCCGCGCGCGCCCTCGGCGAACAGGGTGTACTTGCCGCGCAGCTCCATGCCGCGGGTGTAGTCGCCCTTGGGCTCGCCGTCACGGCCGACGCCCATGTCGCCCGTGGCGATGCCGATCACCGCGCCAGCATCGTTGTAGAGCACCTCGGCGGCCGGGAAGCCCGGATAGATCTCCACGCCGAGCGCCTCGGCCTGGGCGGCCAGATAGCGCGTGACATTGCCGAGGGAGCCGATGAAATTACCGTGGTTGTTCATCAGCTTCGGCATGCCGAAGTTGGGAAGGCGAATGCCGCCCGCCGGACCAAGGTAGTAGAAGCGGTCGTCCGTCACCTGCGTCTTCAGCGGGCGCTCCGGATCATCGCGCCATTCGGGCAGCAGGCGGTCAAGGCCAATCGGGTCGATCACGGCGCCGGAGAGGATGTGGGCGCCGACCTCGGAGCCCTTCTCCACCAGCACGACGGAGATGTCCGTTCCGGCCTCGTTCGCGAGCTGTTTCAGGCGGATCGCTGCCGACAGGCCGGCGGGTCCGCCGCCGACGATCACGACATCGTAGTCCATACCCTCGCGTTCAGGCAGTTCCATCCCCTTGCTCCTCCAGACATCGTCCCTGTTGCGTTTCACCACGGTGCGGGGCCGGGGGGCGCGTCCGCGTGGCGAAACCCAAAAAGCCTGCTACATATGCCGCGCCCGGCCAGCCTTGCCGGCCTGGCGACGCGCGCTCCGGCCGCCGCTGGGGCGGAGCCGGGCAAATGACGTAAACGGCGTTTCGCCACGGCCACGAGCCGGATGGGCGGCGACCATGGGGCGAGCGGCCAGAAACCGTTCACTTTTGAACCATTCGAGGCAGTCTCACAAGAACTGATATGGATCAACGTCCCCTTTCCACGCCTGCCTGCGTCAATTCCGCCGACCTGCCGCATGCGCCCCGTCCTGGAGACAACGCCGCGCTCCATGGCGCGACCCGTCGCGACCGCCATTCCGGGGACCTCCACCTTTCTCATGCGCCCGCCATCGCGCCTGTCGCGCCGCGCCGCGCGCTGTCGTAAGGTCGCTGCATGAACGGCGATACGGCGAACGGGCCGCCTCCTGATCCTGCGGATTACAGCCTTGCTGACCTCGAAACGCTGCTGGCGTTTCACATGGAGGCCGGGGCCGACTGGGTGCTGGACGAGGCGCCGCATGACCGGTTCGCTGAAGTCAACGCGCCGCCCCCCCGTTTTGCTCCCGCCTGGGCTCAAAACACCGCCCAGGTGAGCGCCGCCGCAGGCGCTGCGCCGGCGGAGCGTCGACGGACTTCGGCCCCGGCCCCCGTCACGCCGCCTGCCCCATCCCGCGCTCCTTCAGCGCCGGCCGCGACGCCGCCGGCAAATTTCGCCAGCGCGGCGGATGAGGTGGCGCTCCAGGCCGGCGAGATCGCCCGCGCCGCCACGAGCCTTGAGGCCCTGCAGCAGGCCATGGCCGCCTTTGACGGCTGTTCACTGAAACGCACGGCGCGCCAGCTGGTGTTCGGCGACGGGGCCCCCGACGCCCGGGTCATGTTCGTTGGTGAGGCGCCCGGAGCGGAAGAGGACCGTATCGGCAGGCCGTTCGTGGGTCGCTCCGGCCAGTTGCTGGATCGCATGCTGGCGGCCATCGGCCTTGACCGCGGCAAGGTCTACATCGCCAACACGGTGCCCTGGCGACCGCCGGGCAACCGCACGCCGACGCCGCAGGAATCGGCCATCTGCCGTCCGTTCATCGAACGGCAGATCGCCCTCGTGGGCCCCGATGTGCTGGTTTGCCTGGGCGGCCCCTCGGCCCAGGCCCTGCTTGGCGTCCGCGAAGGCATCCTGCGCCTGCGCGGCCGCTGGTCCGCTTACGAGGCGGGCGACATCCGCATCCGGGCGCTGCCGACCCTGCATCCGGCCTATCTGCTCCGCTCACCGCTCCAGAAACGCCTTGCCTGGCGCGATTTTCGCGCCATTCGCGCAGCGCTGGATGAAGGCGCGGGAACCACGACGACAACCGGCGGCAACGCCTGACCGGGACAACTGACCGGGACGGCTAACCTGGCGGCTCCCCCGCCTGCGCATCCATCATCAAGGCTGCGCACCCGTTAAAGCTGCGCGTCCTGGCTAAGCGTGTTGCATGACTGGACCTTGCCCGATTTCAGCCCTGTCATGAACCAGCGGGTGCGCTGGGCCGACGTGCCATGGGTGAAGCTGTCTGGAACGGCGAAGCCCTGGGACTGCTTTTGCAGCCGGTCGTCGCCGATGGCGGCGGCGGCGTTCATCGCCTGCTCCACGTCGCCCTCCTCCAGCGAGTTGTATTTCTGGTTGCTGTTGTTGGCCCAGACGCCGGCCAGGCAATCGGCCATCAGCTCCACCCTGACGGACAGGGCGTTGCGCCCGGCGGTCGACATGGAGCGTTTGGCCCCTTCCACCTTGTCCAGGACGCCGAGCAGGTTCTGCACGTGGTGCCCCACCTCGTGGGCCAGCACATAGGCGTAAGCAAAATCACCGCCAGCCCGGAACCGCTGCTTCATCTCCTGGAAGAACGCCAGGTCGATGTACACCGTGCGGTCCAGCGGACAATAGAACGGCCCCATGGCCGCCTGCGCGGCGCCGCAGGCGGAGCGGGTGGCGCCGGAGAACAGCACCATGCGCGGCTCCTGGTAACGCACATTGAGCTGTTGCGGCAGCACCACCTTCCAGACGTCCTCCGTATTGCCCAGCACGGCCGCCGCGAAGCGCCCTGTCTGGTCCTGCGGCGGCGCCGACGGCTTGCCCTGTTGCGGACGCGGCGCCTGCTGTTCGTAGGCGGGACCACCGCCGCCAGACAGGATTTCGGCGCCAGAAATCAGCAGGCGCGGATCAATGCCCAGCGCCCAGCCGACCAGCCCGAGCACCACGATCGTGCCGAGCCCGAGGCCGCCGCGACCTCCCGGCAGCATGCCGCCGCCCGAGGGGCCGTCGCCGCGCCGGTCGTCGACATTCTCCGAGGTCCGGAAATCTTCCCACCGCATGCCGTGTCCCCTGCTCAACAAGCCCCTGCATACAACGCAGCTGGAGCCACATTGTTTATGCAAAACGCCGGGAATGTGAATTGCCGTCCTCGCGACTGACCGGATGCCGCCCGCCCGCGCCCTTGCCAATGTTCTGCATTTGTTCTTATGATATCCACAGGTTCGGCGAGTCGGGGGGCGAGTCGGGCCAGTGGCTCGCACAAGGAGGCGCGGACATGAGGGAAGCATCCCGCAATCCCCTGGAGAATCAATCCCCCGTCGCCCGGGATGACGCGGACACGCGGCCCGCCATGGCCCACGGCGGCGGCGAGCCCTGGGGCGCGCGCCAGCTCATCGCGCCGGAGCGGCGGCGCGGCCGCGGCGTGCTCATCAATCCCGCCGGCCGCTTCGAGAAGCATGCGCGCGAGGATATCGACGACGGCTGGAACTCGCTGGACGACCTGCCGCCGTTCCGCACGGAAGTGACTGTCGAGAAGCCGAAAACCATCATCACCCGCAACGCCTCGCCCGACATCTCGTTCGACCGCTCCATCAATCCCTACCGGGGCTGCGAGCACGGCTGCGTCTACTGCTTCGCCCGCCCCAGCCACGCCTATATGGGCCTGTCGCCGGGGCTCGACTTCGAAACGAAGCTGTTCGCCAAACCGGACGCGGCGCGGCTGCTGGAGAAGGAACTGTCAGCCCGGGACTATGAGCCGCGCGTCATCGCCATGGGAACCAACACCGACCCGTATCAACCCATCGAGCAGCGCTACCGCATCACCCGCGAGATTCTTGAGGTTCTGGAGCGCTTCAATCATCCCGTCGGCATCGTCACCAAATCGGCGCTGATCACCCGCGACATCGACATCCTGTCGCGCATGGCGGCGAAGAACCTCGCCAAGGTCGCCCTTTCGATCACCACCCTTGATCCAAAGCTGGCGCGCTCCATGGAGCCGCGCGCCGCCACCCCGTCGCGCCGCCTCGACGCCATCCGCAAGCTGGCTGACGCCGGCGTGCCGGCCTCGGTGATGGTCGCGCCGGTGATCCCCGCCGTGAACGACGACGAGATCGAACGCATTCTTGAGGCGGCGCACGCCCACGGCGCCCGCGAGGCCGGCTATGTGATGCTGCGCCTGCCCCATGAGGTGCGCGACGCCATGTGGACCTGGCTGGAAAATGAATGGCCGGACAAGGCCCGCCGCGCCCGCGCCCTGATGCGCCAGTCGCGTGGCGGCAAGGATTACGACGCGACCTGGGGCGACCGCATGGTCGGCTCCGGCCCCTACGCCTGGATGACCGGGCGCCGCTTCCAGCTCGCCTGCGCCCGCATCGGCTTCAACAAGGAGCGGCGGCGGCTCGACGTCAGCCAGTTCCGCGCCCCCAACAGCGCCGTGACGGCTGGGCAGCTGTCCCTGTTCGGGCTCGACGACGCCCCCGCCGCCCGGCCGGCCCGGCGCCCCGTCGACCCCGTGCGCCGTATCCGCACGCGGGCGGACGCCAATGGCCTCGCCTTCCTCGACAACGCCGCCCACGCGTAGAACGCCAGCGCGACGCCCTGGCCCCGGGGGTTGATTCCCGGCCGCGTCCGGTTCACCTGGAAGCCATGGCGCGCAAACCGACGGCTGAAGCCCTCACTGATTCGCTGATCCTGTTCCCGGAAGGCCCGGTGTTCGACCGGGAGGAGCGGCTGCGGGCGCGCGGCGTCTGGCCGGTGGCCGGGATCGATGAGGTCGGGCGCGGCCCCCTCGCCGGCCCGGTGGTGGCGGCGGCGGTGGTGCTCGACCCTGCTGACGTGCCCGACGGTCTGAACGACAGCAAAAAGCTGACCAGGGCGGCGCGCGATCGGCTGCACGATGAAATCATGGCCCGCGCCCTGCATGTCAGCGTCGCCAGCGCCTCGGTGTGGGAGATCGACGCCACCGACATCCGCAAGGCGTCGCTCACCGCCATGAGCCGCGCCGTCGCCGCCCTGCCCGCCGCGCCGGCCCATGTGCTGGTGGACGGCCGCGACCGCCCCGCCGTGCCCTGCGACGCCGACGCCATCATTGGCGGCGACGCGCTGGTCGCCTCCATCGCCGCCGCCTCCATCGTCGCCAAGGTGGCGCGCGACCGGTTGATGGCGCGGCTCGACGCCATCTGCCCGCAGTACGGCTTCGGCAAACACATGGGCTACGGCAGCGCCGCCCACCGCGCCGCCATCGAAACCCATGGCGCCTCCCCCTGGCACCGCCTCAGCTTCGCGCCCTTCCGCCTGATGCCGGAGCACGCCGGAGAACTGGCGCGCCGCCGGCAGTCGACCTGGTCACCGTAAGTCCGGCCCGGCGCGCCGGCACAACGGCGCCCGCCGCCTGTTCGCCGCGATCCGGGCATAACGGCCCATCGCTCAGGACGGAGTTGAAGACTTGGGAGCCGGGCCGCGCCCCGGGCGACCAACCTCATCGCGACCAGACGCCATCGCCATCGGGCCTCGCTGCAGGAGCAACCGGGGAACGCGGAGGCGACTTCCGACGCCTGTATAACCGGTGACGTCTCTACAACCAGTGACGTTTTCATAACCTGCCAGGAACACCAGCGACCATACCCCGGCGGCGCGTTCGCGCGCCCGGCCAGGCCTGGCGCTCCATCAGGGCTGGTGTTCCACCAAAGATTATTTTGGCAAAGTGTATTTCGCCAACGACATCCAGTTCCCGGCAAATGGCCGCCGGGCGCGAGAACCCCACGGGAAAACGCCTGACGTTTCAGTCAGGTTCCTGAAAGGAAAGCAAAGTCAGGAAAAGATCCCAAGGTCCCTCAACCACTTGTCCAGCGCCTCCTCGCCCACATGCTCCGCGCCAGCATCCAACCCGCCGACCCGCGCCCCTGACGCGTGGGGCGCGCCGCTGGGCATGGACGACGTCCCCGCCCGCGCGCTTCCGGCCCGCGCGCTCCTGGCCCGCGCCTCCGCAGCCCGCACGTGATATGGCTGGAATTGCTGGGCCTCTAACGAATGGCCGTGCAGCCGCTGCCCGTTTTGGAAGCGGGTGATGGAAGTGCGGCCCGTCGTCTCAAACGTACCGAGGCCCATTACCCTGTCGCCGTATGCACGCCCCTCGTCGGAAAGTTCCCTCGCCAAAGTGTCCGGAAGAGCGTTGACACGCCCTCCCGAATAGCCAATGACCGCGACACCCTCAAGACCTGCTGACACCTGCTCGACAAACGACGGCATAACCTTGTTATCCACATCCTTCAACGTCTGTCCCGACCTCGAAAAGCACATCTCAACCATATTCAGGTGAGAGCCATACGCCTTTAACTCATTGATATAATACTCTGGAGATCGCGGGACACCATTCTCGAGCGGCCATTCTTCAGGTGTACTCTTAAGATAATGTAGACCATTCTCAACCCTACCAACCTTGGCGCGGATCGTACAGTTCACCTGCTCTCCATCAACCCACGTAAAGGCAACAGTATCTTCAGTGCCCACAAATTTGGTAATTAAATGATCCGGCATGCGACAACCTGGCGTTCAAGCTACCTTCTTACATATTATACAATACAACTACCCCGCATAAGTTATACAAACCAAAGCGAATAACCTGAGAAATCACGCGCGCCACATTGAACGGCGCCATGGTCGCGAAGGCTGGGGAATGCGGGACGACGGCCGACGTCAGCACAACCAGCACTGCGTTCCAGCCCGCCTGGAGAGCCAGCGGCCGTGACGGCGGCGCGTTCCCGCGCCCTGCCAGGGCTGGCGCTCCATCAGGAGGATCATCGCCGCCGCACCCTCGATCCCTGGCGAGACGCCGCCAGACGCATAAACACCCGCCAGCATGGCCAACCCAACATATCCGGACGGGCTTTCAGGACGCCAGGGAGCCCAGAAGCTCCTCGCCCACTTTCTCCAGACCTGCGTCCGCCCCGCCAACCCGCGCCCCTGACGCGTGGGGCGCGCCGCTGGGCATGGACAATGTCCCCGCCCGCGCGCTTCTGGCCCGCGCCTCCGCAACCCGCACGTGATACGGCTGGAATTCCCGGGCATCTGACGAAGCGCCTCTCAGCGGAACCCCGTTTCTGTAGCGGATGATGCTGGGGTTCGACGCCTCAAGCTCCCCCAGGCCAGATACGTCGCCATCGTACAGTGCGCGAGCCAAAGCATCTGGAAAAGCGTCCACTCTCCTCCGCGAATAACCAATGACAGTAACGTTCGGCAAATCCAATGACATCCGCTCGACATACGACGGTACAGTTTCGTAACGCGCGTCCTTCAGCTTCTCCCCCGACCGCGCAAAACAAACCTCAACCATATTAAGCCCCGCGTCGCACTCCCTTATATCCCTGGAATAAAATTCAGGAGGTCGCGGAACCCCACCCTCAAGCGGCCACTTCTCGAACAAACAGCGCCCACTACTGTAGACATTATCAGTTCCGCTACGCTTAGTTTTGGCGCGCAACGTATAATTTTTCTGACCTCCATAAGACCATACAAACATAGCACTATCTCTACTATGTACTATTTCAGTAATAATTGGCTCCAGCATATTTACCTCCGGCGGATTAATTTGCATAATCAGAAATTTTACAACACCTGCATTTATTTTAATTATAATGAAATAACTCAAAAGATCTATAAAATAACTTGCAGGTCCACGTGGTTAGCCAACGGTTAAGCGCGCGGCGCTGATCCACGGCGCCTGTCCCATCTGTGCCGGATCGGGACAGGCCCCCGAAACCGGAAACGTCGCCTTTACCCCGTCTGTTCACCATGCCGTCCTGTGAGTTGCGTAACCGGCAGGGCGATATGGAAGTTTCACGAGCCAGGATCGCTGGCGTCAATTCCCGGATCAAGGTTGTGCGTACCGGGCTGACCGCGTCAGCCGCCCTGCCGGGCTCACCCCCAGGCGAGTCTCTTTCAGGCGAGCATGAGGCCAGCGCGTTGCCGCTGGACCAGATCATTCTGGGCGATTGCCTCGCCGAACTGCAGCGGCTGCCGTCGCAGAGCGTCGATCTGGTTTTCGCCGATCCGCCCTACAATCTGCAGCTGGAAGGCGCCCTGACCCGCCCCGACCACTCCCAGGTGGATGCGGTGGACGACGACTGGGACAAGTTCGACAGCTTCGCCGAATACGACGCCTTCACCCGCGCCTGGCTGGCCGAGTGCCGCCGCGTGCTGAAACCGGACGGCGCCCTGTGGGTCATCGGCTCCTACCATAACGTGTTCCGTGTCGGCGCGATCCTTCAGGATCTCGGCTACTGGATCCTCAACGACATCGTCTGGCGCAAGGCCAACCCGATGCCGAACTTCCGTGGCCGCCGTTTCACCAACGCCCACGAAACCCTGATCTGGGCGACGCCCACCCGCTCGAAGCGCTACACCTTCCATTATGAGGCGCTGAAAGGCGGCAATGACGACCTGCAGATGCGCTCGGACTGGTTCATTCCCCTGTGCACCGGCGACGAGCGCCTGAAGGACGCCGACGGGCGCAAGGTGCACCCGACCCAGAAGCCCGAGGCGCTGCTGGCCCGCGTGCTGCTGTCATCCTCCAATCCGGGCGACGTGGTGCTCGATCCCTTCCTTGGCTCCGGCACCAGCGCGGCGGTGGCCAAAAAGCTCGGCCGCCGCTTCATCGGCATCGAGCGCGATCCGGTTTACGCCAAAGCGGCGCAACAGCGCGTGGACGCGGTGACCCCGATCGATCCGCAGGCATTCGCCGCCGCGCCGGCGAAGCGCTCCGAGCCGCGCGTCGCCTTCCTGTCGCTGATCGAGGCCGGCCTGATCGCCCCTGGCGAAATGCTGGAAGACGAGCGCCGCCGCCACAAGGCGCTGGTGCGGGCCGACGGAACCTTGCAACTAGGCCCGGCGGTTGGCTCCATTCACAAGATCGGCGCCCTGTCCCAGGGCCTGCCGTCCTGCAACGGCTGGACCTACTGGATGATCGAACGCGACGGCCAGCGCCTGCCCATCGACGCCTTGCGCGGCGAATACCGCCAGACCCACCGCGCCGCCGCCTGAACGGCGGCGACGGACGATTTACCGCCGAAAATTATCGCAAAAACAAAGCCGGCCGCGCGCCGGCTTTTCTCATGCCGCGCCAGGCTCCGCGCCGCCGGCAAACGCCAGCCCGTGCGCCACGGCCTTGCGCATGACATTGGGCAGGGCCGAGCCCGCCAGATCAGCCCGCCGGACCCAGCGCATGCCGGCCGGCGCGGCGAAATCCGGCGCGACGATGGCCACGAACACG
>Ga0182735_1001932_pt1 | contig 13166 bp, 20 predicted proteins | sample eDN5th30CKraftMG_FD_128524 | JGI IMG/M metagenome (GOLD analysis project Ga0182735, IMG submission 128524) | Enriched Miracle-Growth compost microbial communities from Emeryville, California, USA - eDNA 5th pass 30_C Kraft MG (version 2) (version 2) ... | reverse complement strand
GCGGCTATGCCGGGGAGGCGACCCTGGGGCTGATCGTCGGCTTCTGCCTGATGATGGTGCTGGATACGTCGCTGGGCTAGCGCCCGGCGCGGTGCGGACGGGCGGTCACTCGCCTTCGTCGAAATAATTGTTGATGGGTTGCTACGGTCATACGTGCCGGGGAAAAGCCCGCATGGAGCGGGTTTTCTCGGATATTTGGGGATATTTGGGGGACATTTCCTGCGCGTGTGTGGACGTTATGTGGACACTCTGGACCGCACTGGCTTTCACAGCCCTGCATTTCCTTTCACATCGTGAAAAACCTGCCCACCTGTAGAACCCCGCGGCCGTGCTGGGCCGGCGCCCCGATTGCACCCCCCGCCCGGGTTGCACAAAAAAATCACGCAAAGCCCGTCGGCGGGAGGGGGACAAGTCCGTTTCAACCGTCGATTTTCTTGACGGGACATTTTTTTTGGCGACTGGTGGGTATGGTGTTGATTAGTGTGTTTTGGTGGGTACAATAACCACCATGCGGAACGGGGCGGAGGGAAAAGTGCAGAGCCGCGAGCTAATCAAAATTGTCGAGGCGGACGGATGGTATCTGGTGCGAGTTACTGGCGATCACCACCACTTCAAGCACCCAACCAAGAGTGGACTGGTCACGATCCCACACCCCAAGAAGGATCTACTGATAAAGACCGTCAACAGCATCATGAAACAAGCCCAACTCAAATGAGCTGGGTTCCCTCGAAGGAGTCGAGACATGCTCTATCCAATCGCGATTTCCCCCGGCGATGAACATCACGCCTGGGGGGTAGAAGTCCCTGATATCCCTGGCTGCTTCTCGGCTGGCGATGACCTGGACGACGCTATGGTGATGGCGCGCGAAGCCATCGAAGGCCACCTGGCGATTCTGGCGGAGGATGGCGAGCCTATCCCTGTAGCCAGCAAGGCGACCGTACACGCTGCCAATCCGGAATATGCCGGTTGCACATGGGCGTTGGTCGATATCGACGTCACCCAGTTCATGGGCAAGGCCGAAAAGCTGAACATTACTTTGCCGGGCTACCTGCTCAAGCGAATTGACGACTACGTGAAGCACCACCCCGACGAGAAAAGCCGCTCGGGATTCCTGGCCCATGCGGCCATCAAGGTGCTGCAGAGCGCATAGAAAAAGCCCGCCATCTGGCGGGCTTTTTCGTTTGCAGGGCGCGGGCGTCGCAAGAGGCGCTGGTGACAGCAGAAGGGAGCTGTGGTGCCCGTTCTACGCCGTGATCGGCTTCAACTGGCCGCCCAGGCTGGCGGCCTGCGAGGCGTTGGCGGAGAAGGCCCCCGCGTTGCTGGGGGGCGGGCTCGATGCGTGGACGTGACCGGCGATCTGCGTGTTCATCTGCTCCACCAGGTCCAGCAGATCGCAGAGCACCTGGAGTACGTTGACCCCTTCGGAGCCGAGCCAGGTCTGCGGCGCCAGGCTGCGGCGGACGCCCTGGATTCGCTCCTGGAGGTCGCCCCCCACGGTGGCGTTCAGCTTCTGCCCCACCACCAGGTTCAGGTCGCGGCCGGTCGCCTGGTGCAGGTCGTCGACGGCGGCCAGGCTGGCGGATCCGCCCGATAGCAGCTTGAGCGCGCCCAGCGCTTCCACTTTCTTGGTCCCGCCCACGCTCTCGGTCGAATGGTCGTCCACCTCGACGCTGTGGCTCTGGTAGCGCTCGGCGTTGTCCTGGGCATCCACCTGGCGCTCCACGGCCTGGTCGCGGATCCGGCCATCGGTCTGGCGCAGCCAGTTGCCGTCGGCGTCCACGCGCTGCTGGCACGCCTCGCTGTGCTGCCACACCTGGTCGCCTTTCGGCACGCGCGGCAGGCTCAGTCCGTGCGGGAGGATCTGCTGGATGAAGGGCTTGTGCGGCAGGCCGTAGGCGAAGGCGATCACGACGGTGGTGCCCTCCTCGGGGAAGCCGAACAGTCCAGCCTCCTGGCCGCCGCCGGGCACCGGCACCGGCAGGCCCTGGAGCACCGGCAGCGCCGGATCCGGCTCGCCGTCGGCGCCCAACACCTCGACATCCACGCCGAAGCGCGGGCGGAAGTCGTCGCACAGCCCCTGCGTCTCGGGGGCGTCGGGCACCGCGACCACGCGGCCGAAGCGCGGCAGGTGGTAGCCGCCGGGCAGCTCGGGGAATTGGCGCTCTACGGCGCGGCGGATCACGTCTTCCATCGGATGGCCATCTGCGTATCGGCGAGGGTCACGGCGGTGATCCGCTCGCCATTGTTGATCGTCATGCCAGGGCGCAGGCCGGGCAGCGCCGCGACCACGGCGCCCTGGTTGCCTTGATAGTCGTCGAACAGCTCCACCGGCAGCTCCAGGGCGGGCCGGCTGCCCCAGTAGCTGTCGGCCCAACTGCCGACGAACACTTCACCGTCGCCCTGCTGCTGCCAGATGAAGTCGGGGACGCTGTAGACGCGCGCCAGGCTGTCCAGGGCCTGGAAGCCGGCGGCAAGGTTGTAGAAGTACGGCGCCTTGGTGCGGGTGTAGGCCTGGTCGGGCACGCGGAAGCGGAGCCCGGTCTGCGTGGCGATCTCGGCCAGCACCTGGTTCAGGTCGACGTGCCGCAGGCTCAGTGGCAGCGCCTGGGCGAGCACGCTGGACAGCTCGCGGCAGAACATCACCTGTTGCTGGTTGTTGGCGGCCGTGCAGCGCTCCACGTAGCCGATGAAGTGGCGCTGCAGCGCGCCGGTGTTGTAGCCGATGTCCAGTGTCACCAGGCCGCGCAGGGGCTCGGCCGCGGTGACGGTGAACGCCGCCCGGCCGGGGCTGCGCAGATCCAGGCGCACCTCGTCTTTCACCAGCGGGTAGACGGCGCCTGCCACCGTCAGCACCTTGTGCAGTTTCATTCCAGGGCCGTGTCCAGTCGCTTCAGCACCTTCTCGAAGCCGGTCAGCTCGGCGCCCGCGCTGTCGCTGCCGGCCGCCGGTGCGGCGTCGCCGACGGCCTGACCAGGTGCGGATTGTTGTTTGATCGGGTTGCCCGGGCGGCGCGTCTCCACGCGCTCGGCGGTGGATAGCTTCTCGGCCAGGGTGAACGAGACCCGCCAGGCTTTCAGGGTATCGTCCTCGCGCGCGGTCACGCTGTCGCTGAATTCCACCTGGCGAACGCCGAAGGCCTCGGCGGTGTCGTTCACGATGCGGTAGACCTTGCGCTGGCCGCCGCTGCCTGTGGCCTGCGCCAGGCTCATGAGCTGTATCAGGTGGGAGCGGTCGGCGAAGGGGATCAGCAGGGTGATGGCCAGCGTCTTGGGCTTGAAGCCCTTGTGTGCGGAGGCGGTATTGCTGGTCTGCCCGGACAGGTCTTCCGACTCTATGCGCAGCGCCGCGGCGACCTTCAGCCCTTTCCCGCGCACCTGCGTTCCATCCAGGAGCAGGGTCATAGGCCCACCAGTTCGCGGACGAAGGCCAGGCCGTCGAGGGGGCCGACCAGGAGCAGTCCGGCGCTCAGCACCCATTCGTGGCCGGGCGCGTCGCCCTGGAGCAGTTCGGTGGCCAACTGCGCGGGGTCGCCGGGGCCGAGCAGTCGGGCGCGCATGGTGGTGTCGGCGGATCCGTTGGCGAGCGAGGCCTGCAGGTCGGCCAGCTGCTGGTCGCGTGCTAGCTGCTGGGCGGCCTTGCGGTCGGCGAGCGCCGCCAGGTCTCCCAGCGGCGAGCCGTCGGCGTGGCTCTCCAGGGCGGCTAGCTGGCCCGCCATGGACTGTCGGGCGGCCTTGGTGACGGTGCAGCGCTCCAGCGGCAGGGCACCCCAGCGCGGCAGCGCCCCAGCAGTCGGCAGCTCCCACTTTTCCTGCTCCAGGCTGGCCAGGTGGCGCGACCGGCGTTCGGCGCGCTGTAGATCCGGCGTCGGTAGCAGGGCGTTGAAGCGCGCCAGGGTATCAGCGAGCTGGTCGAACCGGGTGGCGAGGAACATCAGCGACAGGGCATACAAGACGCCGGCGGGGCGAGCGGTGTCGCGCGAGTCCACCAGCTTGCTGGCGAGCTGCTGCAGCAGGTTCGGCGCCGAGAGGAAGCGCTGCTGGCCGGTGCCTTGGCCGACTCCGGATTGGAAGGGCGTCACAACCAGGCAGGCCGGCACCTGGTCGAACTGCCCGGCCATGGCGGCGCGCCCGGCCGCGGCGGCAGCTTGCGCGGCGGCGCCCACCGGGCTGGGGTTGGTGGTGGCCACCCCGTCCAGGGCGGCGAGGCGTTGTGCGGTGTTGGCCAGCTCGCCGCCGGCCAGATCCTTGGCGGCGTCGAGGTTGCCCAGCCACTGGGTGGCCTGGGTGGGCCAGCGCATGGTGACGGGTGCCCAGGTCATGGCTGCGGAGCGCTCCAGGTGATGGCGTCGAGCAGGGCCAGATCACCTGCGGCCAGGGCTTGGTCCAGCTGTTTCTTCAGTTGGTCGGCTTGCTGCAGCAGCTGGAGCTTGTAGTGGGTGAAGTCGTCGCCGACGGCGCGCAACTGCTCGGCGCTGTGCAGGCGGAACTCCTTCACACCGTCCACGTCGCGGCAGGCGTAGGGCATCGGTTGGCCGCGCAGAACGGCACCGGTGAGGTTCAACTGGTCGTCCAGCTCGCTGCTATAGCGGAACGGGGCGCCCAAGGCGCTGGATGAGAAGCCGCTGACGATCATTTCGGAGCAGGCCCGGTTGATGGCCTCGGTTTGTTCGGCGTACCGATGCGCCAGGATCGCTGGCACGTCGTCTACCCAGCCCCCACTTTTCCAGCTCTGGCCGGGCTTCGGAGCCAGCAGCGTGAAGCCCGACGGCAGGGGTTCGAGTCGCCCCAGTTGGCGTGGCTCGCCGGTCTGCGTGCTGTAGGCGGTGAGGCCTTCCAGGTTGTCGATCAACTCCCAGTGATCGCCGGTCCATAGGGCGGCTTTGCCGGCCGGGATGCTGGGCGGTGCGATCTCCACGCATCCGCCAGGGATCAGCCAGACGTCCTCTTCCAGGGGGCAGGGGTCGGCTTCAGCGGTACCGATGAAAATGCCGACGTGATCGGTCTGGTAGACGATTTTCGAGGTCATGGGCAGGGCTCAGTAGCGAATGCAGAAAAGGATCGCGACGTTGCGGGGACGAGTTTCGGTGCCGCCAGTCGCATTGACGGTTACGGTGTGGGCGTGATCGCCAACTGCCGCTGCCGTACCGGTGATGCTGTGACTGTGATCTCCAGCGGTGCTGGTGTTGGCCGCGTTGGTAGAGCTACCGCCGGCCGCGCCCGCGACGTTTCGGGCAGGGATGGTTGAGCTACCGTAGGCGGGCGCGTTTTCGTTGGCTCCCCACGCCCGGCCGGAATGGTGGTAGTGGCTACCGCTATTCAGGGCCGTGCCGCTGACGGAGTGGCTGTGGGAGCCGGCGGCGCCCGTACTGGCGGTGTGTGCGTGGGATGCCAGCAGATGGTCCTGCCGGCCGCCAAAGGCTCGCGCGGTATCCACGCCACGCCCATCGTCCCAGCCACGAAGGAACTCGCCGCGCAGGTCCGGGAGGTTGAACGTGGTGGAGCCGTCACCGGCGCCAAAGGTCGTGCCGATCTTGGCGAACAGGTCGGCGAAGGTGGTGCGCGAAATAGCGGCCCCGTTGCATTTGAGCCAGCCCGCCGGGGCAGTGGTCATGGCGAACGATGCCACCTGCCCGACGGTCGGCGACACCACGTCCCGCTGTGCGGTCTTGAGCGCCTTGGTGGTGGCCAATACGTCGCTGCTGTCAGTCTCAGGGTCGTCGCTCTTGGCGTTCGGCAGGTTGCCGAGACCCACGTCCTCCTTGGTCGTGCTGCGGGCGCGCAGATCGGCGTAGTCGCCGTTTCGGAGCGCGATCTGGCTCAGTACCGGGGCGCTCAACGGTTCCGCCGGGCGCCGGTCGGTGACCGTGTTCGAGTCGGGTAGGTCGGCCAGGCGCACGCGGTAGTGCTGGGCACCCACAGCGTCCACGTAGTCGACCAGATCCGCGCCCCACACCACGCTGTAGCTCGCCACCACGTCGCTGCCCGAGCGCACCAGGGCCACGTCCAGCCAGGCGCTGGCGGGCAGGGCCGGCGGCGCCACCTGGACGGCGGCCGTGACCTCGATGCGGATCCCCTCGACGTAGGCGATGCCAGGTTTGACCTGATACGTGCTGCCGACTTTCTCCAGCTGCAGTGCGCTGCCGAAGAACATGGCGCGGCCATACAGGTCGCGATTGCTCTGGCGCTCGCGCCGGTCGATGCCGACCAGGCGCACGGTGAAGTCGTGCTGCCAGGTGCTGGCGTCGATGGTGATGCCGGTCAGCTCCTGGGCGCCGTCGAAGGCCACCAAGAAGTTGCGCGTGACGTTGTTCCCCACCTGGATGGGCGGGATGTTCCGGCGCTTCTGCTGGAGTGGCACGTAGGACACGGCGAACAGCACGCCCTCGGCGCTCTCCAGCCCGACCCAGTTGAAGTCCCAGTCGCCGACATCCGAGCCCACGCTGATGCTGTAGACCACCTGGCTAGGGTTCACGTAACCCTTATTCTCCGCCGGGATGGGTGCGGTGTAGACGATCTGGTTGGCCGGCGGCTTCGCGGCGGCGCGGTCGACCTCGGCGGTGGGGTCCAGGCCGGGGACGTTGGCGAAGACGAAGCGGGCGATGTCGAGTGTCTGCTGGGCGCCTTGCTTCTGCGCGATCAGGTCTTCGCCGGCCAGGGTGATACGGGCCATCGGGGCCTCCTACAGGGTGGCGACCAGCGTCTGCTGGTCGTCGTTGAAGTCGACCAGGGCCACGCCGACGGACAGCGGGGTGATGGTCACGAAGTCGTAGCGGCGACAGGTGCGGCCGTACTGCTGGATCAGCACGCGCAGCAGCTCGGCGTTGCGGGCCAGCTGGGAGTCGGTCAGGCGCAGCACCACCACGTCCCAGTCGCGGTCTTCCAGGCGCTCCTCGATCTCGACGTAGCCGACGCCGAGGCGCACCAGGATCCGCTTCATGCCGGCGGTGCTGCCGGCGTCCACGGCGTTGATGAAGGCGAACTTCACCCGCTTGCGGTACAGGCTTTCCGACTCTCCCGGGAAGCGCGTGATATCGCGCTGCCAGGCCATCAGGTCGAGGATGGTCAGGTGGCAGGTGTCGGCGTCCAGCTGTAGCAGCGGCCAGCGCAGCCAGCCTTCCACCTTTTCCCACCAGGTCTGTGCTGCGGCGCGCAGCTTCGACAGCTCGGCGCCGGCCATCCAGAAGGGCAAGTCGAGCTTGATCACTGCAGCGCGACCTCCAGGGCGTTGATACGGGGCACGCTCAGTTCCGACACGATGTCGGCATTGTCGAAGCGCAGCGAGTCGATGCCGGGGAACTGCTGGTGCAGCTCCTCGCCCAGGCGGCTGAACGAGAAGCGCGACTGCGGGTAGGGCTGCGTCGGCGCGTAGTCGCTCTGCGTGCTCTCGCGGAAGGCGGCACGGATGAACTGCTCGATGTTGGTCTGCAGGGCCAGCAGCTGCTCGGCGGTGAGCGTCGACAGCGGCCACACCTGCACGCTGATGTCGTGCAGCGTCTCGGGCATGACCAGCACCTGAAGGTCGTCGCCGTGGCCGTGGTTGCCCCCGTCGCGGATGTGCGCGTTGATCTGCTCCAGGAACGTGTCCGCCGGCACGCCCGCTTCGAACAGCACGAAGGCGTTGGCGCTACCTGGCCCGCGCGGGGCGTTGTGGTCGAAGTACACGCCGTCCGGGCGCACGCCGGGGAAGGCGGCGATCATGGCGCGGTACACGGCGTCGGTGTGCCACTGGTTGACGGCGGAAAACTGGTTGCGCACGCGCAGGCGCAGCTCGCTGTCGGGCTCGGCGTCGGCGCCGGGTGTGGTCAGCCAGCCCTCCAGGTTCACCACCTGGGCGATGCCAGGCAACGGCGTGGGTAGGATCGCGTAGTAGCCGGGCGCCAGGTTGTAGCCGGCGCCGGCTTCCATGGCTTCCACCGGGATCTCCAGCTGCAGCAGGCCGTCGGTGAACGTCGCCGCGCTGGTGGTCACCAACTGGTAGGCGTGGCCGTTGATGGCGGCGGATTGCACGACGGTGCCCACCGGCACCTCCAGCGCCCCGGCCGGCTGCAGGCGGGTGAACAGGATGCTGCCCTGTGCCTTGGTGGCGGCCTTGCGCTCCACGTTCACCGCCCAGGCCAGCATGTCCAGCCAGGCGCCGGTGGCGGTCTTCACGAAAAAGTTGGGCAGCACGGTGCCGCTGATGAACTCCAGCAGCCACAGGACGGGCTTGGTCACCAGGGCGGTAACCAGGCGCCAGAATGGCGAGTAGGCGCTGGTGTTGCTCAGGGTGCTGCCCTGCGCTGTGACCTCGCTTTCCCAGGCCTGGCGCAGCCCTGCCTCGGTGGTCGGGATGCCGGCATCTGCCAGCGCCTGCTTGAAATCCACGGTCACAGGGTCACCTCGATGTCTCCAAATTCAACGGTGCGCGCGGTCACCAGGTACACGCCCACGTCCTGGGCGGTGATGCGGGCCGTGCCGGGCACCAGGCGTTCGTCGGCCTCCACCAGCAGCTCCAACTGCTGGATGCAGTCGCGCTGGCGGAAGCGGTCGCGCTCGGCGACGAGAGTTACCAGCAGGCCGCTTTCGCGGATCATGTGGGCGATGTCCTGGGCGATACTGGCCCGGTCGTCCACCAGCTGGGGCAGGCGGGCCGGATCCAGGCTCAGGTCGTTGTCGGTGATCAGCAGGTCGATGTAGAGGCTCATCCGGCGCTCATCTCCAGCATGCGATCCAGCTCCAGGGGCGACATCGGTTTGCTGGTGTGGATCTCCACTTTCTCGATGTGCTGGGTCTTGGCCTGGCTCGCGTTGTTCTGAATGGTGGTCAACAGGCCGCCGGGCGGCACTGCGGTGGCTTGGTTGGGCGACAGGCTAGGGATGGCTGCATTGATGGTCTGCTGCATCCTCTGCGCGGCGCTGGCCCGCTCGGCAGCGGTCATCGCCTGGCTGCTGCCTGGCGCCTCGGGCAGGTCCGCGAAGCTGGTGTCGATGGACACGCCGGGAATCTTGTTCAGGAGGGCGATCACTCCTTTCAGGACCTTGCCCAGCAGCGCGAACGGCGAGATGTTGGTGAAAGCCAAGACCAGGGCGTCCCAGGCGCCGGAGGCGCCGGTGGTCGCGCCCAGCAGCTCGCCCAGCCAGCCAACCACGGCGACACCGACCTGCCACAGCTTCTGCAGGGCCATCCAGCCGAGCTGCATCACGGCCCACCAGATCTTGACGGCGAGCACCACTGGCGTGATCACGGTCAGCAGCACCTGGAACCAGCCGGTGTCGCCGAACTTCGCCTTGAGCTGGTCCCAGTAGAGGATCGCGGCGCCGACGGCCACCACCAGGGCGCCGATACCGAACACCAGGAGCGCCACGGGGCTGGCCAGCACGGACAGCACCGACAGCAGGCCGCCGAGGATGGTCAGGCCGCCGGCGGCGGCCACCAGGGCGAGCACGCCGAGGGTGATGTAGCCCAGCCAGCGGCTGATGTTGGGGAACATCACCACCCAGCGCTGGAAGGTGGTGCCCACCGCGGTGATCTTGGCGATCAGCGGGTTCAGGACCGGCAGCAGCACCTGGCCGAGCACGATACGCACGTTTTGCAGCATGGCGCCGAACTGCTCCCACGGATCCACCATGGCCTTCGCCATGGTGGTGGCCTGCTCCATCCCCTGGACCTTGCCGAGGCGGTCTAGGCCGTCGCGGAAGCGGTCGGTGTCCTTCATCAGGGTGACGATCAGGCGCGCCGCCTCCCCGCCGAAGCCGGCGGTGATGGCATTGAGGTCGGATTGCTTGGACAGGTCGCCGAACTTGCCCTTGAGCTTGTCCAGGATCTGCAGCATGGGCATCAGCTTCCCCTGGCTGTCGGTGAACTGCATGCCCAGGTTCTTCTCGGCGTTGGCGATGTTCTCGAAGAAGGCCTTGTAGAGCCCGCCGGCCTCGCCGCCCTCGATGGTGGTCCCCAGGGTGCCCAGCACTGCCAGCTGTTCGGACAGGTCGACGCCGGCGGCGGATGCGCCGATGCCGGTGGCCTTGAAGGCGTCCCCCAGTTGCTGGCCGGTGGTACGGAACATCTTCACGGCGAGGGCGCTCTGCCCGGCCAGTTGCTCCACCCACTGGCCTTTGCCCATGGCGTCGGCCTGGGCCTTGTTGAAGCCGTAGAGCGTGCCGATGTAGGCCGAGATGGTCTCGCTGTCGGTCTTGGTGGCCTTGGCCAGCACGTTGGAGGCGTTGGTGAACAGGGCCAGCTGGTCGCCGGTCAGGCCTTTGATGGCGCCCTCGATGGCGTAGGCAGAGCGGACAAAGTCGGTGGCGTTGGCGCCGTAGGCCACGCTGAACTCCATTGACTTGCGCTGCAGGGCCTCCAGGGCGTCTTCCGCGACGCCGAGCGAGCGCACTTCGCCTACCGCCATCATCTGTTCGCGGGCGGGCGCCAGGCTCTCCTGCAGGGCCAGCACGCTGCCGACCATGCCGGCGGCGCCGGCGCCGACCTGGGCGAATCCGGTCTTGCCGACCTCGGCCACGTCCATCAGCTGCTTGCTGACCTTGGCCGCGGGGGCGGTGACATGGTCGACCAGGCGCAGGATGAAGTCGAGTTTGCTGGTGGTGTCAGCGCTCATTGCGGGGTCTCGTCAGCCTTGGAAGGCCTTGGCGATGCCGTTGGCTACCGCGATCTCCATGCGGCGCCAGTGCTCGTCTTCCAGCCACTTCGCGGTGCCCAGGTTCTCCACCGTGGGCTCCGCTCCAGGTAGCCAGCGCGCGACCAGGGCCATCAGCTGGCCCAGGCCGTCCTCGGTCAGGCGCTCAGCGTGGCCGAGCGCTTTTTTACGGTGACTTCAACATCCGGCGCGTACTCCTCGAGGAGGGTGCCGGCGATCTTCATGGTGGTGACCGGGTTGACCAGGTGGGCCTTGAGGGCGGCCAGCTGTTCCTGCTGGACGGTTTGCACCAGGAGGTTGTGGGACGGCGCCACCTTGTTATTCGCGGTGACGGCGTTGAAGTACTTGGTGACGTCCTGCGGGGTCAGGTTGAAGGTGAAGTCCTGGCCAGAGATCTCCAGGGTGATTTCGGCGCGTTCGCTCATTGGGAGTGATTCCGTAGGGTGGGTTGGTTGAAAAGGTGTTGCAGGCGTCGCTCCAGCCGGTCCTCCAGCTTCTCCATCGCCTTGTCGATGTGCTCTGCACGCACGTACTCGCGCTCGGCGACCTCGATGCGGAACTCCAGGTGCTCGCGGCGGGCGGCGCTGATCTGCTTGAACAGGTGCGCCTGGAAGCCGACCACGGCGGTCAGCACCAGCTCGGTCAGCATCAGCAGGATGCTGACGGCCACGGCGGACAGTTCCATCAGCGCCCCCAGTTGCCGCGGCCGCCGATGCGCACGGCGCACCACATGAGCCAGGCCAGCAGCTTCGGCGCCCCCTGTTCCAGGAGGGCGTCGTAGAAGATCCGGTCGGCTTCGGCCTTTGTGAAGCGATGGGTCAGGTTGGTGTAGATGTAGTCGTGCACCACGGCGGGGCTGCGGGCCGGGGCGTAGTCGCGCGGGACGATGCGCCAGGCGATCCGCGGCACGCTGGCAAGGTCGGTGACGTAGCCGATGGGAACCACGATCAGGCGGCAGTCGGCGAGGCGGTACTGCAGCGGGCGCAGCACACGCCAGGCGTCGCGCTGGGGGAGCGAGCGCAAATCCAGTTCGCTTTCAAAGGGCATCGGCGGCGCACTCCACGCGGATGGCGTTGGGCGCGGTGTCAGCGGCGATCTGCGCGCGCAGCAGCACGCGGGTCGGCTCCGGCGCCTGACAGTAGGCCGCCACCAGGGTGGAGGCGGTGCGGGCGATGGTGCTTTCCGTGCTGCAGCCGGTTACGGCGACGGCCAGCGCAGCGAGCACCAGGACAGTGGCGAGGACGTTGCGCATTCAGTAGCTCCAGAGTGCCGGGCTGGGTAGGCGGCCGCCCTTGGGGGCCATCCCGAGGTGGAGGAACCGCCCGGCGCCCTTCTGGCTGATGCCGTAGCGGGTGAACTTCAGCGACAGGGCCAGGCGCAGCAGCTCCAGGGCGTCGCCGCCGCGGATGGCCACGTCCACGGCCTGGCCGGTGGTGTGCTCGCCCGGTTCGGCCTTCTTCGCCTCCACCGGGTGTTTCGGGCAGCGGTAGGCGCTGCTGATGGTTATGGGCTTGCCGTACAGGTCGCGCAGCTTCTGCAGCTCGGCCATGAAGGCGGGGTCCATCTCGCGGCCGTCGCTGCTGCAGCGGCCGCATTTGCAACGCAGCTCGGCGTAGCTGAAGTTCGGCCAGGGGCTGGTGGTGGTCATTGGCGGTACTCGCGTTCGTGCTTGGTCTGGCAGGTGACGCAGCGGCGGACGCCGCCCAGGGCTTGCCGGGCGGGCGGGATCTCGTCGTCGCAGTCGATGCACTCGGAAAGGCTGGGACCGGGGGCACGGATGGCCGCCAGGCGCGCCTGCAGGGCGCGCTCCAGCTCCAGGGCCTCACGCTGTTGCGCCCGGTCCATCCAGTCACCCATCAGCGCAGGCCCTCGATCTCGCTGGCGTCGAGGTAGGGCACGCCGTTGATGCGGATAAAGTCGGGGCTGGTGACCTCGAACGGCACCTTGTGGACCGTCTTCGCGCCGCCCTTGGGATCGATGTCCAGGAGGCTGGAGACGGTCAGCCGGCAGCCGAAGGCTTCCACACGGAACTCGTCGTCGCCGGCCTTGGCGAAGAAGACGATGTCCATCGTCGACAGCTTGCGGAAGCTGCCGGCGCTCTTGGCGGCCTGGATCAGCACCGAGAAGTTCGAACTGTCCAGCTCGAACTCGCCCTTGGCCGACACGTCGCCGTCCACGTAGCCGTCGGGCACGCCGCCGGTCTGCGCTACGGTGGAATTGTCGGTGATGTCCAGGGTGGCTTTCTCGACGTGCACCTGGAGGTCGCCCAGGTTCACGTCGAAGTTCATGCCGCTGATACGGGCCATGGCTTACTCCTCGTCGTCGCTGGCCAGATCCAGCGCGATGTTTGCGGTCAGGTCTTTCGGGCAGTTGTAGGGGCGGACGGTCAGGTAGGCCTCGACCTTGGTCGGGCTCGACCAGACCAGGGTGATGTCGTCGTCCTCGGGGGGCTGGATGTCGCCGGGGAACTGCTGGCCGGCGAACAGCACGGACTTGGCCATGTCGCGCAGCGGCTTCATCAGCGCGGACTTGTTGGCCGC
>Ga0182735_1001928_pt1 | contig 13191 bp, 14 predicted proteins | sample eDN5th30CKraftMG_FD_128524 | JGI IMG/M metagenome (GOLD analysis project Ga0182735, IMG submission 128524) | Enriched Miracle-Growth compost microbial communities from Emeryville, California, USA - eDNA 5th pass 30_C Kraft MG (version 2) (version 2) ... | reverse complement strand
TGGAAGCCAGAAAAATTCGGTCCTACCGGCGGAAGGACGTCGAGGCATATGCCGCCCGACAGGCGGAGATCGATCAACTAATGACTGAAATCAGCGCGGATCATTGAAGAAACATGGGGTTTTGCAGTTAAGCGAGTTGGCGACATTCGAAATCAGTCATAGGTTGAGTTGATCAGCAGCCGGGATTCGCCATGACGAGTATCTATCAGGGCCGTGAACAGACCGAAGCCAAGCATTTTATTCTAAGAAAATATCTTCAGACGCTGGCCTTTAAGGCGCTTCATGGCGGATGGAACCTCGCTTACATCGATGGCTTTTCGGGACCGTGGCAATCACGGACCGTGGATCATTCAGACTCCTCCTTTATGATTGCCTTGGAAGTGCTCAAGGACGCCCAAGCGAAGGTACGTGCCACCGGGAAGAGACCGCGCATCAAATGCTTCTTCTCAGAAGAGAACCGGGATTCCTACGCTCAATTGCAGGCGGCGGTTGCCCCTCATCACGATCCAGCCAACAGCTTCTTCATTGAGACGTTCAACGGGAAATTTGAGAACGCTGTAAGCCCTATTCAGAAAACGATGGAGGGATCGTTTGCCCTCACCTTCATCGATCCAACAGGCTGGACCGGCTACGAGTTCGACAAGGTGAAATCCATCTTTGAGCACGCGCCCGGCGAAGTTCTGCTGAACTTCATGTACGACTTCGTCAGTAGATTCACCGCTTCATCTGACCCGAAGACGCTTGCCTCCTTTGACGGCATTCTGGGTCAGGGATGGCAGCAACGCCTTGACCCGTCATTGCCGCGTGAAGAAGAGATAATGGCGCTCTTCTCCGAGCAGTTCCGGCAAGCTGGCGGTTTTCGGTACGTCCTCAGCACCCCTATTGAGAAGATATCTGACCGCACCCATTTCCATATCGTGTACGGAACTCGCAGCGCTGAGGGACTGGCTGCGTATCGTGATGTCGAACACGCGGCCCTAAAGGATCACGGTATGAGGCGGGCCTCTGCCCGTGAAGCGATCAGGGAGAATAAGACCGGGCAGACTGACATGTTCGGTGCAGAGGGTGCGGCTTCTTTCGCTGAATTGTCTGCCGACGCGCAATTCGCAAGCATTAAGTGTCAGGCGAAGGACTGGCTCCGCGATCAGCTGCCAAGCTGTCCAAGACCATTCTCCGAGGTTTGGCCACAAATGCTCGACCGGTTTATGGTGAGGAAAACCGATGCCAAAGATATTTGTGTGGAGTTGGCCAAGGCCGGAGCGATCAAGAACACCTGGCGCATGAACGGATCGAGGCGTCATAAGCCCGGCGACGCCGATCAAATCGAACGGGCTTAGGCCGCGACCGCAGGCATGTTGTCCCAGGTTCTCCCGCGATAAGAGCGCCCTGTCTTCTTCTTATTGAGGCCTCCCCATTGCTTGAAGAAGAAGGCAGTGTCGGCGTCCATGCACATATCAAAAATCTCGTCGATCCATACAGGGTCCATTGGCCGCGCGTTTGGGCCGGATTCACCTCCGACGATTGCCCAATGAATTCCTTTGAGATTGCCTCCGGATACCGAGCCGATGAGAGGTTCGAAGGAAACGAACCTGACAGCAGCTGGGACCTGCCTCAGCTCATCGAGCCGATGCAAGACACGCCCATCTTCGACGCTGGCTCCTAGCCATACGTTGGAGAGCACAGGGAACCCGGTCTGTAAAATCTCCGCCATCCTGTCAGGCCGCTTTGTCAGGATTTGGTAGGTGTGGCGCGGGGTATCCGCCATAACCCGCCAGACCTTTCGCACGAACTCGGTGGGAATGTCCGGATGGAAGAGGTCTGACATCGAGTTGACGAACACATTCCTCGGGCGAGACCATGTCGTGGGAATTTGTAGGGCACTTTCATCAAGGTAAAGCGCACCGGTCCACTTCGACCTGCCACCACTCTTGCGCGTCAGGCCGCGATATTTCTCGACACCCATGGCCTCTAGCCGAGCAGCCATGCGCATCGCATAGCAATTGGTGCAGCCCGCACTCATGATGGAGCAGCCAGCAACTGGATTCCAGGTCGCATCGGTCCATTCGATTGTCGTTTCAGCCATCATACACTCCCGGAACGGCCGGAATCGTACCACGGATGGTAAACGAAAACGTAAACATTATCTATAGTTGTATTTTGTCAGTCTTCCACAACCAAAGCAGCCTGATCCGGCCGATATCGATATCGAGAGATCGAGCCATCCCGAATACGTTCGACAGCTTCATCAATCACAAACAACGGTACCAGAAACCATTCCCGTGGAACGACTGGTTTACCGAAGCGATCCTTGATCTTCATATCGAGCCGAGCCGCCCCAAATACTCGGTGAATAACGTTTTCGAGCTTTGTTCTGTTGATATTGAAAAGCTCGTATGTCGCGACGATCTCGACCTCCGCCAGGAGAAAAGTTGCGTCAAATCTCGCATTGGCGATCCTGCGCTCGACACTTCCGCCCGTTACCCCGATCTTATGAATAAGTTCACGGTTCTGGGCGACTAGGGGATTCTCGGACATGCTGCGCAGGACGTAGATTTTGCCGCTGGCGAGATCGCCATCATCGGTTTCGTCGGCAAACAACGGGCCCGCAGTCGGTTCGGTGATCCTTCGCCCAGTTTCATCCTTATAGAGTGCGCGTTGGAGAGACCGGAGCAGGATGTTACTCTCGGTGCCATTTGAGTAGATCGCACGCAGACGAGCATCTGTTTCGCCATTTGGCGCTTTAATAGGCTCCCCCACCTCGGCCACATAGACTGTCTGGCCGCCGAGAATGAAAAACTGCCCGGCGGTGATCTCCGCCTTCAGGAAACCTGCATCTTTCACGAATGGCCGGGTCGTGCGAACGCCCGATTTCAGTTCGTCCTGCACTTGGTCAAACAATGGCTTGAACTGGTCAAAATCCTCGCAGCGCTCGCGGTTGGCGATCTCCTCGGCCGCCCGCTTCTCCGATACCGAGCGAACGTGCTTCAGAGTCGTTATTTCTGAAACTTCCGCTTCTATTCCCAATTCCGCCAAGAGAGCAGCGTCGTCCATTTCCTCAATGTCGGCCTGGCTCATGACCGGCTGAACCCCGAGCAGTCCCTGATGATCGATTGGTTCGACAATCGAACGACAAGACTCGATTTCACGGATGCGATCCAGTCGCACTGCATAAAGCCGCTCGAAGATATCGACGGTTTCCCCATGGCGAGGTAGGCGTTTGTGCGTCTCGAAGAAACGCTGAATTTCTTCGAAACCTGCAATGACCCGCTCTTCTTCAGCCGTGCGCGTGTTTGTGCGCTTGACCTCTACCTCAACGCCAAGTTCCGCGAGCAGAGCATCATCATCATCAGTAAAATTAGCCATTGGCGGCCTCAGCCTTCATGCGCGCGAGGAATGCAACGCCTTCCGCCATGCGGCGTTCCCAAGGATCAGGCGAGGTGAGCGAAGGCAAGCGGCTCCGTTCTGCTTTGAACTTGAGGGCACGGCGGGCCAGGTCGCGGGCCTCCTCGGGTGTCATCTGAACCTTCTTGCCGGTGATGATAGCCTCAACCTGCTTCAGGCGCTCCTCGTTCATCTCTTTCGCGAGGATTTTGTAGGCCTCACCGAAGGGATTGATGCTGTCGATCAGGTCGATGTCGAGTTCGAGCACGCTCAAGGCAATCTTCCGGACGCCGTCGATCAAGGCGGTGTTTCCGGATTGGGGGGCTTCCTCGTTCGGGTTGAGAACCGCCTTCGCCTGCTGGGTCAGGTTGAGGGCAGCAACTGCATGCTGTCGCACCGCCTCCTGCTCCTCTTCCGTCAGCGACGGGTACTTTTCCTTGATGATTTTGCCAAGCCTGACCTGTGTCAGCTCTTGCGGCACCATTTCATGATCAAAAAGACCACGCTCAATTGACGACCGGTCCTGAACGAACGCGGCGATCACCTCATTGAGGTCTTCCTGACATATGCGTTCGGCTTCCTTGCTCTGCGGCTGAGCCAGACCCTTTATTTCGATCTGAAACTCGCCGGTGTCAGCGTTAAAGCCGACATTGCACTTGTCCTCCTGATAACCGCCATCTCCGTAGTCAAAACCGTCCTGCGGACCTGTGGCCTTGGCTTTGGGTGTGAAGTTGAACTTCGGGGCGAGCACCTGCTCCATCAGCAAGCTGGCTGCGATGGCTTTCAGCATGTCGTTGACCGCTTCCGCGACCGAGGCCTCCGACGCATCGGGTTCAGCAATCAGGTTCGTGAAACGAGCCCGTGATTTACCGGGCGCATCACGGGTAGCCCGTCCGATGATCTGTACGATCTCAGTGAGGCTCGACCTGTAGCCCACCGTCAGCGCATGCTCACACCAAATCCAGTCGAAACCCTCCTTCGCCATGCCGAGGGCAATGATGATATCGACATGGTCACGGTTGTTTTTCTGACTGGGGTCCTTCAGCGCGGCCGACACCCGGTCACGTTTGCTTGCATCGTCGTCAACCAGATCAGCAATCTTGAGGGTGCGGCCGGAGGGAGTTTTGACGAGCTGGAACCCGGTCACAGGGTCGGTGCCCTGCCACTCACCCAACTCTTCGATGATGTGCTCCACTTCCCGCACCTTATCCTTCGTGCTCTCTCGGGAATTGACCGAAGGGATGTGGATGATCGTCTTCTCGTCGGGATTGAGCACCTTCAAGATGTCGTCCGAGTAGGCGTTGGCGTAGAAATAGTAGCCGATATCCAGCGTTTTCAGGTGCTTGTAGCCGTTCAGCTGCTCATAATAGGTGTAGGTGACGCTTTTGAACTTTTCCTCATCGCTCGGCATCAGAACAGGTTCCGCATCACCACGGAAGTAGGAGCCTGTCATAGCAACCACGTGGACCTGGTTCCGCGCCAGCAGCTCGGCCAACTGCGCGCCCAGGCGGTTGTCGGGGTTGGCAGATACATGGTGGAACTCGTCGATGGCGATCAGGCAGTTGTCGAAGGCCTCGATACCAAATTTTTCAACAGCGTTGCGGAAGGTCGCGTGAGGGCAGACGAGGATGCGGTCCTCACTCTTGAGGAACGTCCCGACAGCCTCTGCTTTCCCACCCTCGGAGCCCGGTGCATTGCAGAGATTCCACTTCGGTTCAACGGTCCAATCAGTCCAGAAGCCGAACTTCGATAGGGGCTCATCCGCGAAGCTTGATCCGATGGACTTTTCCGGGACTGTAATGATCGCCTTGCGGACGCCCTGATTGTAAAGCTTGTCGAGCGCGATGAACATCAGTGCCCGGCTCTTGCCGGAAGCGGGGGGCGACTTGATCAGCAGGTACTGCTCGCCTCGCTTTTCGTAGGCGCGCTCCTGCATAACACGCATTCCCAGCTCGTTAGGCTTGGTGGAGTTGCCGTTTTGCGCATAAGTGACAGAGACGGACGGGACGGATTTCTCGTTGCTCATGACTTATGCCTTCATCTTGATGTTGCCGGACTTCGTCGGTTTTCCGGATGTCATTTTCGTATAGAGTTCGAACAGCTTTTCCAGGCGCTCGGTGTCGTTCCTGAAGCGGCGGCCGATGTAGATCGATTCCAGCACCTCATCATTCCGATCATGCGCAGCCTTCAGGTCGGCAGGCATCTTCTCGGGATCGTAGAGGTCGGCAATGGTCGCAGGGAAATGAGCCTCACGCGCCAAGAGAATGTCTTCAGCGCAGCGGGTGAGATCAGCCTTGTTCTTTTCTGTCAGGCTTGGAACTGGGAAGGTATTCCAGCCCAGGGTGTTGGAATATGAGAAGCGCATTTCCAATCGAACGCAGACGGCCCCAATCCACACCCAGTGCAAACGAGAGGCGATAAGAGCCATATTCCATAGAGGAGCGTCAAACATAGCGTAACATTTGTTTGACATGATCGTCCCAGGTGGAAGCAGCCCACACGGGAGATGGTCTCGATTTTCCGAACTTATCGCAGGAATTGCGATGATGACCTCGGTCCCCGTTTGACGAACCTCTCCGAAACGGTACGGGACGTCTGCAAGCATATTCGTAGTAGGGCGGTCCGATTTCAAGCGCTGGTTGCGTACTGCTTCGAATTGGTCATGCAACCAGGCATTCTTATCTGCCTCCTCCCAGTCCCTATCAGTGACCCAAATGCAGCGGCGCTCTTGACCTCGAATGAACTCCTGAGAGCCGACAAATTTCCTTATGAACCGGGAGGCAACCTCCTTAGTAGCGACAGCATGCTCTGCGTCCGCCACGGAAAGGAGCAGATGCCCGCCTTCGTTTGGCATGTTCCCGAAGCTCATATCTTTGACCGAGGAAAGTGGCTTGGTAGATGGCTGAACCACAACATTTGGTCCGCTGATTAGGTAGGCATTGATATTCTCTGTAGTTTTGAGAATGGTCACGCCATCGCTATCAACAGAGTACAGATACCTAACCACAGATGGACGGTTAGTAATTCCTACTACAACGACGGTAACGCCAGCGTTATGGCTTGCCAGATTGGCCCATTTGAAGCTCGTGTAGGCGAAATTTATCTCGTGGCCCGTGCCGAATATCAATTTCCAAAGCGTTTCGACTTGTCGACCCTGGCAGATAGAGTTTGTAGAAACTAGCGCCGTAGCAGCACGTGTGGAAACACCGTAGTCTGCGGCTTTCATGAACCAACCAGCGACGTAGTCGAGCGACTTCCAATTGTTCGTCCGCCCCTCGAAAATGCGGCGTAGGTCATCCTTCTGTTCGGCAGTTTGCCACTGGCTTCCTAGATAGGGAGGATTGCCGCAAATGTAGGTCTCACCACCTTCGTTCTGAAAGTCAATTTCCGCCTGGTTTATCGGAGGCATGAATAGGTCGTCAGCTCGGTGCTTGACTCCCGTTCCAGTGGGCGGGCAGACGCTCAACCAGTCGAGGCGTAGTGCGTTGCCACAGGTGATCCAGTTCATAGCGTCAAGCGGTAGGAATTCCGCCAGCGCCTCCTTCTGACCCCGATACAGGACGTCACTCTGGTATTCGGCAATGATCAGCGCCAAGCGAGCGATCTCGGCCGGAAAATCGCGAAGCTCAATGCCTCGGAAATTGGTAAGAGGGATTTCCGACCGCCGCTCCGGCTCTCCTCGCCTCTTGTTGATCTCAGCTTCAATTTCCCGCATTTGCTTATAAGCGATGACCAGGAAATTGCCGGAACCACATGCAGGGTCGAAGACGCGTATCTTGGACATCCTGCTACGGAGATTGAGCAACTTCCGGGGATTGTCGCCCGCCTCCTCCAGCTTCTCGCGAAGGTCGTCGAGAAACAGCGGGTTCAGGACCTTCAGGATATTCGGCACGCTTGTGTAGTGCATTCCGAGCGAGCCACGCTCGTCGTCGTCAGCAACAGCCTGGATCATCGAACCGAAGATGTCTGGATTGATCTTCTTCCAGTCCAGGCCGCCGATATGCAGCAGATAGGTCCGTGCAATCTTGCTGAAAACCGGGACTTCGGTCGATCCCGAAAACAGCCCGCCGTTTACATAGGGAAAGACATTGGCCCAGCGCGGGATTCCAGCTGAAGCGCGATCCTCTGAACGGGTGTTCATCGCCTTGAAGATGGCCTCGATCACGATGTGTGTATCGGAGGAATCCTTGCTGCTCATCTGCTCGACGGTGGCAGTGAACAGGGTCTCCTTCGTGAAGATGTCGGTGTCTTCAGCAAAGAAGCAGAAAATGAGGCGCGCCATGAAATGGTTCATCTCATGGCGACGTGCAGCCGTGCTCCACTCCGGATTATCCTTCAGCAGCTCGACATAGAGACGGTTCAGACGACCCGTGGCTTTGATGTCGAAACTGCTTTCGCGGATTTGCTTGACTGTCGAAATCCCAGCCAGGGGCAGGAAGAACCCGAAAAACTCCGGAAACTTCCGATACTCGCAGACGATCACCTCGCCCGTGTTCAAGTCCTCTGCCTGGAAATCAGCGCCGTCGGTTGCAAGGATGAACTTGGCCTTGGCTCGTGAGGTGGCGGGGCTGGATTTCAGGGCCTTCAGCGCGTCAGTAACGGCTCCGGTCGCGGCTACCTTGATATGGATATTGGTCGTTTGCAGGACACCGCCGATGTCAGACTTATTCGTGTCGCCGCTTCTGAGCCGTCGAAGCGTGGTCTCCTTCGCCCCAAATGCCTGGAGGAAGAGACACGGAAATTCCGAAGCATCAAACGGCTGTTCTGCCAGTGTTGATATGGCTTCTTCGATTTCAAACGCGTTCACCCTGGTCTCCTAGACGTCATCGACACTACGGCCCGATCAATATCACTGGCTGCCGCTTAGTCATCAATGTTCTCGCACAATGTTATCGGGTTCTCCACACTCGTTTCCACCACCGCTAATCGCTGCATCTGGTCCCTTAAGTGAAGTTGATGATATAGAAACAGTTGCAACGCATGGGGGAACGATGAGCAAGTCCGTATTCATAAGCCACGCCGTTAAAGACACCAACATCGCCGCTGAGATCGTTGATCTTATCGAGCAGGGCATCGGCGTGCCGGAAACGGAAATCTTCTGCTCCTCGGTCTCTGGGTACGGTATTCCAACCGGCATGACGTTCGTCACCTACATGAAAGACCAGCTGCTTGAGCCCAAGGTCGTCATTCTTCTGCTGACGCCTTCGTACTTCGAGAGCAAATTTTGCCTAAGCGAGCTTGGTGCCGCGTGGGTGAAGTCGCACTTCATTTTCCCGATCCTGGTCCCTCCCCTCGGCTACGACGACGTCAAGGATGTCCTTCTCGGCACTCAGGTTTCAAAGATCGACGACGACATAAAGTACAATGAGTTGCGTGATCGCCTGGGTCAGGAAATCAAGCTCGACGCAAAGACATCAACGAAATGGGATACGAAGCGCCGCAGTTTCCTGAAAAACATTGAACCGCTGCTTGCCGAGGTCGCGGGCCCTACCACAGTGCCTGCCGCAAAATTTCAGGAAATGGAAGATAAACTGGCTGAGGCACAGGTTGAGCTAGACGCCTATGAGGAGCAGATCACCAAGCTGAAGAAGCAGTTGGCCGAAACTGAGAAGCTAAAGGATCGGAAAGCTGTTTCTGAGCTTCAGGAGCAGTATGGGGAAGTTGCGAATGAACCCGTCGAAAAAACACTATCGGATTTGGCCGACAAGGTCCGTGATGCCCTTAGTGCGTTAAAGTACACCAGCGTCAAGGTGTTTGCGTTGAGCGAACATTACGGCAAGCCATACTCTATCGACGTTTACAATGACCGTTCGGAGTTCGAGGAAGCCTCAAGGCGTGGAGTGTTCACTACAGACCCGTACGATCAGACCGTCTGGACATCCACCAAGATGCAGAAGCTGGCGAAAGCCTTGGAGCGACTTGACAGCTTTGCTCAGACGGAATCAGCCACCCTGACAAACGTGGCCATGGAAAGGGATGAAGATATCCCGATTGATACCTCGACCCAGGATTTCTGGGAACATCATTATTACTGAGCGATGGGCCAGATGGTGAAACGCAGGAATCACGAGGTTCCCAAAGGGCTCCTAAAAAGCTGGCTGGGTCGCGAAGGCAGCAAGGATGGTCTTCACTACATCGATCTATCAACTGGAGCCCTTTGCTTCGAGGAAGGACGGGAAGCCAGTTTCGCGATCACTGACTACATCTATGTCCCGAAGCGCCTAAACGGCGAACGCGATGATGCACTTGAAGACTGGTTTGCGGTCGATGAGAACGGGCTCGCGGTCTTCTCCCAAAGAGCTGCTGCCGGTACGCTCGCGAGCTTTACGAATGAAAAGCTGATCAATCAGGCGATCCGCGCTTGCATTGCACTCGGCAATCGCAGTGCCTACAGCATGTTCATGGCTATCACGGCCTCAGGCACAGCGGATAATTCGGCTCATGAATTTGCAGTCGCCAACATCCTGCGTTCTACCGGCCAGAAATTCAAAGCGTTCTCGACGTGGGAATTTCTGGTGCTATACAACCTGCCCGTTCCGCTCCTGATCAGTGAACGGCCATTCCTGGATTTCACACCTCGTGGGCATGATATGGTGCTGATGGCACTCGGTCCACGCTCGCTTATGATCGGAACGCCTTGCGATGATCCGAGCCGACGGCAGATGTCTTTGAGAGTCGGTCCCGCTGGGCCCGAACATAAGCGCATAGCAAGAATTCACAATCGGATGTCCGCCGAGATGGCGAGACAGTGGGTTGTCGCCTCAAGCCGATCCGAGCTTGCTGCTCTCGCAGATGAATTGACACCCGAAAAGGTGCTGGCTCGGCGTCAAACTGATCGCGTAATTTTCAGTTAGTTGTCACCAGTAGACCCTATAGGCATCAGGGACGATATCGCGAATGATCGCCGCACCCTCGTGCGGATGAAGGTTCGGATCGACCAGCTGTTTGATGGACAAAGGGCACCTATCGATTTTATCGGGAACGATTGCGCCGGTTTCCTGCAAGGTGACAACAGCAGTCTGCCAGGCCCTCGCCCACAGTCTGTCCAGATCGACATGAGCATCGAGGCCTTCGTCACGGCAGACCTCGATGCTGCCTTTCAGGTTGAATGCCTCAACGGTCCACGGACGCCGGTCGTCGCCAGGAGGGGCAATCGCAATCTTGATGATCGCCGTCATCAGCCCCATCAACAGGATCGAAAGCTCCGTCATTTCGCTGCGACCGGCCGCCTCAATCTCCTCGGTCAGGTTCTCGATGTCGAACTGATGCGATTTGCGGACCAGCTCGCGCGGGCCGGTGCCGACTGTCGGGCGAAACTGGATGCGGTGAAGAGGATCGTCGAGGCGCAATAAGCAAAACCCCGGTTTCTAGGCCAGGGTTTTTGAGGATATTCCGAGTTTATCAGGCTGCTTCGTCTTCCATCGCGTCAATCGCTTCGCACAACACGAACCCAATTCCGCAATAGATGTCTCCAAGATTCAGTTCCGCGATCTCAGCATCAGACATAGCAGTCGCGTGCCAAACGGCTTTGTCACTATCGATCATGTCACAATATCTTTCAGCTTCTTTCTCGCTGCCATATCCGTATTGGCATTCTTGATTGTACGATGTGATGATGAACCAAGTTTTCATTTTCGTTCCTTCGACCCGGCCGCTCTCTTATCCGGCTGCATCTACACTATCAAATCTGCGGTTGCAGTAGGTTTCCCAAGCCCGATCTTCGATAGTCTTCGTCATCTCTTCAACGTGTGCGAGATAAGACTTGTTGGCTTCTTCCTTTACCTCAACATCGTCGACCCATCCATCAAAGCCCTTTAATAGACAGATCGGTTTGAAGCCGCCGTTTCGACTCTTGTCGGCAATCGTCGCGCGGATGAGCTTGTTGGTGTGGTGATAAAGTCCGTTATCGATGTCTCCGATTCTCAAATCCTCGACTATCTGAGAAACCATTGCATCAACTTCGATTTCGGTGAGCTTCTTAAACATTGTAACTTTCCTTCTCTCAATGTTACCCGGCCCCTATCTTTCTGCTAGCCGGTCATTAGCGCCTTGCTGATAAATTTATCATTAGTCATCGGCGGAAATTACACAAGAACTATTCTAAAACTAATTCGCTGACGTGAGTATAACTCTTTAAATCGCTTATATCGTCAACGAATTTTTCTCAAAATAATTACACAGAACTTCCGCCGATGGAAATTTTCAGCGTTATTTTCCGCCAGCCGATGGTGATTTCTTCTTCGGACGGTTGGCGACAACAAGCTCGTGAAGAGCGCTAAGCGAAAAACTCATCCTCTGCTCAATCTCTCGAAAATAAGCCTGCCGTTCTGCGCGTTCGCGTTCGAGAATTTCGGCTTTGGTCGGCTTCTTAGGCTTTGATACTACCTTGCTCATGCCGACACCTTTTCGAATACGGTATCGAAAAGATCATTGTAAATGATCCTCGCGAGCCGCTTTTTGCCGGGCATGCAAAGCTCGATAATGTCGGTCAGATGGATGCGTCGCGTGCCGACGAAGATGGTGTCGGAAGCGAACATTGCTGAATCTTTGTAGAGTTCAGCTGCTTCCAGGAGATTTTCGCCGGTCAGCGGAAATTCTTTCGCGTCATCAAAAAGATTGAGAAAGATCGTGTTAGTCGTAGGGTCAGAGGTCGGGTTAGTCATGGCGTGCCTTTACGCATTGTTACTCACCCACTCATAGCTAGAAGACCGACCCCGGCTTGCTAAGGGGCGGCAAAATGTTGACATGCATTTTTCTTCTAAGCCTTTGAAAAGGCGCCAGAAATGAGGCCTCTTTTTCGTCATTTTGTTAGGGCGGTCGGCCTTTTGAACGCTGGCCGAGCCGGTGGTGCTCGGCGAGGAGGGGGTGCTTTTGCCGTCGCTGCCGGATCAGAAATCCGGTTTAGCTGGTCCCGCATATCCTGGATCACCGTCACCGCTTGCTCACTGATCGGCCCGGTTGATCCTCGATCTCGACGGACAAATGCGCCGTCGACAGGGCGGCCGTCAGCTGTGCTTTCGGTCGGCATTGGTGCTGCCTGCCGCTCACCGTGCGGACGGATTTTGATTTTGCCAGAGGCCAAGGTGCGCTCGATTGCTCGGTTCAAGGATGCCAGGAAACGGGCATGCTCCGGGCTTACGACGCCGACGTCTGTGACGGTGCTTGTAAGAGGTATAGCCTTTCTCATGCTGCATCTCCCGTCACCCAAGGCCATTCGCCGATGGTATGTCGGCGGACGTGAAGGTCGACTCGGTCGAGCTGGAAATCGTGCAGGATTTTATGTGTTCGACTCCGCAGCTCAGCAATCCTGTCGACGACACCGTACTCATCTCCGCCGACGATCTCAGACATCTGCTTGAGCGTAATCTGCCCGGATGCGATGATTTTGCGCAGGCGTGATCGCAATTGCTGCTCCTCGGTCATCTTCACCGGTCGACCGTCGCGGCGCACGACTTCATATCCACGCAAGTCGGCGATGTAGGCGGCGTGCGCGACGTCGCGCTGTGTAGTGATGATCTCGCCGTCGCATACGACATCGTAGATCATGTCGGATGGAAGTAGCGGTGCCTGATTGATCGTAAGCGCGATTTTCAGTTCCTGCACCTGGATGAGGTTTGATTAGGCTTGTGTCCATCGTTGAGGTTATGGACACAAGCGCGATGCTACCGTCGCATCATGGCGCGACCCGAGCCTTGGCGAAGTTGAAGGGTAGCAAGTCGGTAATGTCGTCCTCAGCCGGGCGCTGCGGCAGTTCGGTGAGAACGAAGCGCAGCCAGACGTATGGATCGATACCGCAGGCACGGCAGGTCA
>Ga0182735_1001923_pt1 | contig 13210 bp, 12 predicted proteins | sample eDN5th30CKraftMG_FD_128524 | JGI IMG/M metagenome (GOLD analysis project Ga0182735, IMG submission 128524) | Enriched Miracle-Growth compost microbial communities from Emeryville, California, USA - eDNA 5th pass 30_C Kraft MG (version 2) (version 2) ... | reverse complement strand
TTCATCGATCTGTACCGGCGCACCGAAGACTGGTTCGCGATCGGGCGCGAGTCCGCTTAAACTTGCGTACCTTGGATCCCGACGCCATGCGCGCCGGGGAGTATGAAGCGACGCTTCATATGAGCGGTAACTGAAGCTCGCTTCGTCACGACAACATCGAACTCAGCCATGCCCGCACCGTCACCGTCACATCCCGACTTCCGCTCGCGCGCGTTCCTGCTCGATCACGCGCTGCGCACGATGACCTTCTATCATCCGCACTGCATGGACCCGGCGGGCGGCTTCTACCACTTCTACAAGAACGACGGCACGATCTACGACCGCACGTCGCGTCATCTCGTGTCGAGCACCCGCTTCGTCTTCAACTATGCGATGGCCTACAAGCACTTCGGCCTCGACGAATATCGCGGCGGCGTGGCGCATGGCATCGAATATCTGCGCGAGGTTCATCGCAATCCGCAGACGGGCGGCTATGCGTGGACGTTGAACGGCCGCGACGTCACGGATGCAACGAATCATTGCTATGGCCTCGCGTTCGTCGTGCTCGCGTATGCGAAGGCGGTCGAAGCCGGATTCGACGAAGCGCGCGCGTATCTCGACGAAACCTGGCATCTGATGGAGACGCACTTCTGGGACGCGCAGCACGGCCTTTACAAGGATGAGGCGAGCGCGGACTGGCAAGTGTCCGACTATCGCGGGCAGAACGCGAACATGCATACGTGCGAAGCGCTGCTCGCCGCGTTCGAAGCGACCGGAGAAGCGCGCTATCTCGATCGCGCGGCGCTGCTCGCGGACAACATGGTGAATCGGCAGGCCGCGCTCGCGGGCGGGCTCGTGTGGGAACACTACAAGCCGGACTGGTCGATCGACTGGGACTACAACAAGGGCGATCGCAGCAATATTTTCAGGCCGTGGGGCTTTCAGCCTGGGCATCAGACGGAATGGGCGAAGTTGCTGCTGATCCTGGATCGTCATCGGCCGGAGGCGTGGCACGTCACGCGTGCGCGCGAGCTGTTCGATCGCGCGCTGCAATTGTCGTGGGATCACGAGCACGGCGGCATGGTCTATGGCTTCGACACCGAAGGCAAGTTCTACGACGAAGACAAGTATTTCTGGGTTCAGGCGGAATCGTTCGCGGCGGCCGCGCTGCTCGCGGATCGCGCGCAACGCGATGGCGACGCGGCGCTTGCCGCGCGTTACTGGAACGATTACGACCGCCTGTGGACTTATAGCTGGGAGCATTTCGTCGATCACAAGTGGGGTGCGTGGTATCGCATTCTCACGCGCGACAATCGCCAGTACAGCGACGAGAAAAGCCCGGCGGGCAAGACGGACTATCACACGATGGGCGCATGCTACGAAGTCCTGAATATCGTGCGCTGAAACAATCACAACCTTGGGAGTCAGACGATGAAAACGAAAGCAGCAATCGCATGGGAAGCCGGCAAGCCGTTGACGATCGAAGAAGTCGATCTCGAAGGTCCGCGCGCGGGTGAAGTGCTGATCGAGGTGAAGGCGACGGGCATCTGCCACACCGATTACTACACGCTCTCCGGCGCGGATCCGGAAGGCATTTTCCCCGCGATTCTCGGGCATGAAGGCGCGGGCGTCGTCGTCGATGTCGGGCCGGGCGTCGGCACGTTGCGAAAAGGCGATCACGTCATTCCGCTCTACACACCGGAATGCCGCGAGTGCAAGTTCTGTCTGTCGCGCAAGACCAATCTCTGCCAGAAGATTCGCGCGACGCAAGGCAAAGGCCTCATGCCCGATGCGACTTCGCGCTTCTCGCTCGATGGCAAACCGCTGTTCCATTACATGGGGACGTCGACGTTTTCGAATTACATCGTCGTGCCGGAGATCGCGGTGGCGAAAGTGCGCGAGGACGCGCCGTTCGACAAGATCTGCTACATCGGTTGCGGCGTGACGACGGGCGTCGGCGCGGTCGTGTATTCGGCGAAGGTGGAAGCGGGCGCGAATGTCGTCGTATTCGGGCTGGGCGGCATCGGCCTGAACGTGATACAGGGCGCGAAGATGGTGGGCGCGGACAAGATCATCGGCGTCGATATCAATCCGGGCCGCGTCGAGCTCGCGAAGAAGTTCGGCATGACGCACTTCATCAACCCGAAGGAAGTGGAGAACGTCGTCGATCACATCGTGCAATTGACCGATGGCGGCGCGGATTATTCGTTCGAATGCGTCGGCAATACCACGCTCATGCGTCAGGCGCTCGAATGCACGCACAAGGGCTGGGGCCAGTCGTTCATCATCGGCGTGGCGGCGGCGGGGCAGGAAATCAGCACGCGTCCGTTCCAACTCGTCACGGGCCGCGAATGGAAGGGCTCGGCGTTCGGCGGCGCGCGCGGCCGCACGGATGTGCCGAAGATCGTCGACTGGTACATGGAAGGCAAGATCAACATCGACGATCTGATCACGCATCATCTGAAGCTGGAGCAGATCAACGACGGCTTCGACCTGATGAAGAAGGGCGAGTCGATTCGTTCCGTCGTCATCTATTGAGCTACTGAGCGAGGAAAACGCGATGCTGGAACTCGTGGAAGAACATCGTTGTTTCGATGGCGTGCAGCGCATCTATCGGCATGAATCGCAGACTATCGGCCTGCCGATGCGCTTTTCCGTCTTTTTGCCTGCTGCCGCGTCTTCTTCGAAGGTGCCGGCGTTGTTTTATCTCGCCGGCCTGACTTGCACCGAAGAGACGTTCCCGATCAAGGCGGGCGCGCAACGTTACGCGGCGGAGCACGGCATCGCGCTGATTGCGCCGGATACTTCGCCGCGTGGCGCGGATATTCCGGGCGAGACGGATTCGTGGGATTTCGGCGTCGGCGCGGGGTTTTATGTCGATGCAACGCGCGAGCCTTGGGCGCGGCGTTATCGCATGTACTCGTATGTGACGCAGGAGTTGCGCGAGACAGTTCTCGCGGAGTTGCCGGTGCGAGAGGATCGTATCGGCATCTTCGGGCATTCGATGGGCGGGCACGGGGCGCTCGTGCTCGCGTTGCGCAATCCGGATCTTTATCGGAGTGTGTCGGCGTTTGCGCCTATTGCGGCGCCGTCGCAGTGTCCGTGGGGCGTGAAAGCGTTTTCTGGCTATCTCGGCGATGATCGTTCGGCGTGGGCGCAGTACGATGCGAGCGAGTTGATTCTCGGCGATGCGGCTGCTCGGTTCGAAGGCGGGATTCTCATCGATCAGGGACTGGCGGATCAGTTTCTCGCCGAGCAGTTGCATCCGGATGTCTTGGAGCGCAATGCGCGTGATGCCGGACACAGTTTGATCGTGCGGCGGCATGAAGGCTATGACCACGGGTATTTCTTCATTTCTACCTTCGTCGGGGAGCATGTCGCGCATCATGCGCGGGTTTTGTGTCGGTGAGGTTTTTTGATGTTCCGGTCCGCTGAAGGCGTTGGAGGAGAGCGGACCCCGATCGATACAGGCTTGTCGCGGCCGGACGACAATCCGGGTTGCTTGCCTCGGGAGATATGTTTGCCTGAAAGCAGGCCCGTATCGAATGCGACAGTGTTTGCGCAGGTGTGAAACAAGCTCGCGCGCCGATATGTTCGAGAATGCAGGCTCCGGGTTCGTCAACACAAAATGACCTGGGTTCTCTTCCAATCTGGCTTTTAACTCTGTAAGTTCGTTATCCATATCAATGGCTTAGATAGAGATATGCAGGAACGTTCGTACCTAGTGTCGACGATCGGTAAATCGGTCACGTATAGCGATGAAAACGAAGCCAACATTGCTGACGAAAGGGGGCTAGTCGCTATATGGGCTAATACACTGTTCGCGTTTGTTGGCTTAAAGCTCAACGACCGAGATCAAAACGTAATAACTCCGCGCTTAACGTTCGGTACACCCATAAATGGCAGCGAGTCAATTGCGGGCCACGATTCCCTTTTAATCTCCGATCAAGGCTGAGCCATGCGTAAAGCAGCGATACGCGAGGGCGATCCAACAACCACAGGTGGTTACGTCATCGCAGGTTCATCGACGATCAGCGACGACAGACGGAAAGTCGCTCTTAGCGAGGATCAAGCGACGTGCGGAAGCTGCAACGGAGCGCACAGAATTCATGGCACCGGTCTAGGCATAAAGGAAAAGGGCCTTTGTGCGGTCGTCGAAGGCGACATAGTGCTTTGCCCGTGCGGTAAAAATCGTGTTGCCGTGGGAAGAAATCCAGGCATCTTTCTAAGGAGTGGCGGGGACAAGGGTCACGCGCTAACTACGAGAGCGCCGTCGCCAGCGGATATTGCTCCTTCTGTCTTCGACGAGTTGATTGTGTTGCGGGACGAGGACGGCCAGCCAATTTCGCATCAACGCTTTCGCATCAAGTCAGCGGACGGCGCGACATACGAGGGCATCACGAGCGATGCAGGCGAGACGGTACGCGTTCGCACGAATGCACCCCTACAAATCGAAATCGAACTCTTGGTATAGAGATGACCGGATTGAATGTCCAATTCTTGAGGAATCACCGCGCACAAACTAACGCCAATCAAGCGAGCACGCACGCGGTGACCGTAGAGACGCGCTACCTACGCTTGCCTGGCGACACACACGGCTGGATTGACGTAATCATTGAAGCTACCCGTGACCGGGTTAGCCTCTGCGAATACACGAAGGTTGCTTTGGTGAAGGATGATGGCGAGCGCACCTACTTCCGAATCCAAGATGGATCAATTGCCGTTGGTCAATTGGCAAGCATGAAAAGCAGTGCCGCAAAAGCGCATTTCAAGAAGACGCCGCCAACCGTTGCGACGAACACGGTCTCGGTGAAGTACGGAACTCTTGGTAAAGAAGACTCACCGTTCAAAGGTCGACTCCGGCAGCAATGGGCCACGCTGAATGTCGGAGGCGAGGCCATTACAGTCACGCTCAATAGCGTCTGGAATGAGGGATACACACCGATCGCTTCGGGACGTCACCGGATCATGTCACCAGATCGGTCTCATGCGAACGTAAGTACCGAGGGATATCGAAATAGTTATCCCGGAAGGATCAAAGCGAACGATGTCTGGTTTCCCATCGAACTTGAAGGCGGACGCGGAAACTCATCTCGATACGTGCACATTGGTCACTTGTCAGAGGGTTGCGTGACCGTGCATGACATCGTTCGCTGGAATTTGGTCTATAACTACCTCATTTCGCACCGGCTTCCGGATACAGACGGGAAGTATGTGGCTTTGTTGGATGTTGATAAATGAAGAAGCTGTTAAGTTTGAGTATTTTGATCTTCGCAACGATTGCGCGGGCGGATAGCGATCCGACTGTTGTAACTCATGCAAGCTCCTCATTCAATGACACGGCAGAGCCTCCGCTCGCGTGTGGTGATTTTCTGAAGCAGATGGGACGGGATCGACCGGAAATTGTTTTCGTGGGGTGCCGGTCGATTGAAGGAAACAATGCGAATGATCCTGGTTTTGAAGCGACTTACCACGTCAAAGGTAAACATATCGATGCGACCGATAACTGGATCGGTACTTGGGCGAAATGGGAACGCCTGCGGTTCTCCTGTTGCCAGTGGGATGCGCCGAGGGGCTTTTACCGGGACAATCTGGGATCACACTATGAAGTCAACCTGTTCGCGGAGGCGTACATTAACGGGGGGATCATGGTGAACCAGCGTAAGGACTTTCCAAAGCTACCCTACGCAATCTTGACCATAACACACTACCTGTACCGGCCCTAGCACGTGTAGCAAGCTCTTTGACCGCCCGCGAGAGTTCGTGGAAGAGTGCCTATGCCCTCAGAGAAACCAAGCCCTCGCGCATGATCCTGCCTTGTGTGCATGACTTTTTCTTTGAAAGATCGTCGGAACGCACGCACGGGTATCCAGATGAGTCGGCTATGCTGCTCCGAACTGCGGTCGGAAGCGTCTCGCGGACGAATCCTTTCTTTGCGCAGGACCAGAGTAAGCGCTAAAGCGCTAACTCTGGTCGACGGCAAAGAAAGTGACTGCCGCCCCGCACAGGGGCAGTGCTATTAGGCCGACATGAACATTGGATCCGGCGAAGAAATCAACGAAACCGGGCTCCAGCGAAGAAATCAATTCCCCCGCTTTCCCAACAGGCTCGCCCCATAAACAACCGCAGCCAGCATAGTGATCCAGAAACTAGTAGGCCAATCGGTATAGAAGGCGAGCGTAAGCCCAACCCAAGCCTGTGCGAGTGCAAACAGCGCCGCAAGCACGAGCCCTGACGACAATCGCGTCGTGACGTTCTGCGCCGCCGCCGCGGGCCCGACCATCAACGCAAAAACGAGCAGCACCCCGACGATCTGCGTGCAAGCCGCGACTGCCAGCGCGGTGATCGCGAGAAACATCACGGAGACGAGCCGCAACGACACGCCCTTGGCCTCCGCGAGCTCCGGCTGCAAGGACGCAAACAACAAAGGCCGCATGATGACCGCAAGCGCACCGAGGCTGACGACAGCGAGCCCGGCAAGCACGACCAGCGTGTCATGACTCACGCCAAGCACGTTGCCGAACAGAAGCGCAGTAGCCTGAGTCGCATACGCGGTGAAGAAGTGCAGAAACAGCAACCCGAACCCGAGCGAGAGAGAAAGAATCACACCGATGGCCACATCGCGGCCCGAGAGCCGCTCGCCGAGCGCACCCATCCCGACGCCCGCCGCGAGCGTGAATCCGACCATCCCCCAGAGCGGCGGCATGCCGAGCAGCACCGCGCCCGTCGCGCCGGTAAAGCCGACGTGCGATAGCGCGTGACCCGCGAAGGTCTGTCCGCGCAGCACGAGAAAATACCCGACGATCCCCGACAGCACCGCGACGATCCCTGACGCCGCGAATGCATTCACCATGAAGTCGTATTCGAACATTGCGCTTTCTATTTGACGTGACTGTGGCTGTGGCCGTGATCGTGCTCATGGCCGTGATCGTGTTCATGCTCGTGCTCTCCGCCTTCCTCGTGCGCGTGATCGAGCTTGTCGATTTCGACATCGCCCGACATCACGAAGATGCGGCCGTTCACGCGCATCACGTCGATGGGCGAGCCGTACAGACGCGAGAGCACCGGCTTCGAAATGACTTCATCGACAGTGCCGAGCGCCGCGCGCCCGCTGCCGAGATAAAGCACGCGGTCGAGCGAATTGAGCAGCGGATTGAGTTCGTGCGCCGAGAACAGCACGGTGATGTTCAACTCGCGCTGCACGCGCCGCACGAGTTCGACGACCCCCGTCTGATGCCGCGGATCGAGGCTGATCAGCGGCTCGTCGAGCAGCAACAGACGCGGATTGCCGAGCAGACACTGCGCGAGCAAAAGACGCTGGCGCTCGCCGCCCGACAACTCCGACAACGGACGCGAAGCAAGCTGATGCGCGCCGACGAGCTCCAGCACGCGCTCGACATCCGCACGGATGCGGGCATTGCGATGCGGCAGTCCCCAGTGATGACCATCCGCGGCCATCGCGACGAAATCGCGGCCGAGCACGCGCCGGTTCGCGAGACCCGTGCGTATCTGCGGCATATAGCCGATCGACGGATTGCCGCGCACGACCGCTTCGCCATTCACGCGAATCGTCCCGCTCTTCACAGGCACGAGTCCGAGCAGGGCGCGCATCAGCGTGGTCTTGCCCGCGCCGTTCGGCCCGAGCACGCCGATGAACTCGCCGTTCTTCACCGTGAAACTCGCGTCGTTGAGAATCTCGCGCCCGCCGAGCGCGAGCGTCACGCGATCGACTTCGAGCGCGGGCTGCATCGTCGCATTCATCGCTGCCATCCTTGCAAGGCGCCCGCTAGCGAGTCGAGCTGCGACTGCATCCATTGCTGATACGTCTTCTTCGCGGGCAAAGTCTCCGTCACGCTGATGCTCGGCACATGCGCGTCCTTCGCGATGTCGAGCAGACGCTTCGTCAGCGCGCCCGTCGCCTGGCTGTTGTAGATGAGCACGTGCACGCGACGCTCGCGCAGATCCTTCTCGAACGCGGCGATGTCGGCGGGACTCGGCTCGGTCTCGTTCATCGACGCGAGCTGGAAGCGCTGGTTGCGCATCTCGAAGCCGATCGCATCGGCCATGTAGCCGAACACCGGCTCGGTCGCCGTCACGGGCACGCCCTTGTAATGCGACTTCATCTGCGCGACGGTCGCGTCGATCGGTTTCATCGAATCGAGGAACGCTGCGAGGCGCGCGTCGTAATCGCTCTTGTGCGACGGGTCCGCGCTCACGAGATACGCGCTCACCGCCTTCGCGACGACGGGCATCGTCGCCGGGTCGTACCAGAGGTGCGGATTGTCGCCGCCCTTCTTGCCGACGAGCTTCGCCGCGACGATCGCCGTGCGCTTGCCATTGCTCTTGGATGCCGCGAGCAGCTTGTCCATCCACGGATCGTAATCCGCGCCGTTATAGACGACGAGCGCCGCGTGCTGCAACGCGCGCGCGGTCTTGGGACTGGCTTCGAAGAGATGCGGGTCTTCGTCCGGATTGTTGAGGATGCTCGTCACCTGCACATGATCGCCGCCGAGCTGGCGAATGACGTCGCCGTAAAAGTTCTCCGCCGCGACGACCGGCACGCGCGCGGTCTGTGCCGATGCCGCGCTGCAAAAGCCGAGCGCGAGGGCGAAGCAGGTCAGGACGTGCGCGAGTTTCATCGATTTCCTTGCAAGTGAGATGTTCTTGAGACGCGGCGATTCAGACATCGCGATGCTTTCGCTGGCAATCGGCGCACAGCCCGCTCAACTCCACGACCTGGTGATGCACCTGAAAGCCGTGCGCGGGCGGGCTCGCCGACAGCGACGATGCGAGTTCGCGGCCCTGAATTTCGAGCGTCGCGCCGCATTCGTCGCAGATGAGGAACTGGCTCTCGTGAGGCTTGCCGGCATCGCAACACGCGATGAACGCGTTCTTCGACTCGATGCGATGCACGAAGCCGTTATCGACGAGAAACTCCAGCGCGCGATACACCGTGGTCGGCGGCACGCGCGCGCCGCGTTGCGGCTCCATCGCGTCGATGAGGTCATAGGCGCCGATCGGCTTATGCGCCTTCAGCACGAGTTCGTAGACCTGACGGCGCAGCGGCGTCAGCGCGACGCCGCGCTCGATAGCGAGCGCTTCGGCGCGCGCCAGCATGTTTTCGACGGATGCGGTCATGTGATATCGGCCACGCAGAGGTGGCTGCAAAAGGTTGAAGCGCGAGCGAGGGCCGCTCGTCGGACGTTTGGGCGATGATATAACGTATCACGTTCCGTTGCACATTCGCGCACGCTTTATTTTCGGCGGCCGCGGTACGCCTTTTGCTCTCGCGCGCTTGCCGGACGGGGTTTTCCCGAGGTTTTGCGATGTTTGCGCGTCGCAGCATCGAAAGCTGTGTTGACACCTTGACACGATCACGCGCAGCGCCGATCATTCGATCAAACAGAGAGCAATTGTTCATTCGCGGAGCGTTCGCTCGCCGCGAGGGACAAAAAACTATCGGAGACATCGGTGAGATTGAGAGACAAGGTCGCGATCATCACGGGCGCCGCGAGCGGCATCGGCGAAGCAGTTGCGCGGCGCTATCTGGAAGAAGGCGCGAACGTCGTCGTCGTGGATGTGAAGAACGAAGACGACATGGCCCAGCGCTTCGCGGACGTGGCCGACCGCGTGCTCGCGCTGAAGGCCGACGTCACGCAGCGCGACGACATCGCACGCATCGTGACGCGCACCGTCGAACGTTTCGGCGGCATCGACATTCTCTTCAACAACGCGGCGCTTTTCGACATGCGCCCGATCCTCGACGAATCCTGGGACGTCTATGACCGCCTCTTCGCGGTCAACGTCAAAGGGATGTTCTTTCTGATGCAGGCGGTCGCGCAGCGCATGGTCGAGCAGGGGCGCGGCGGCAAGATCATCAATATGTCATCGCAGGCCGGGCGGCGCGGCGAAGCGCTCGTGTCGCATTACTGCGCGACCAAGGCGGCGGTCATCAGCTATACGCAATCGGCGGCGCTCGCGCTCGCGAAAGAGCGCATCAACGTGAACGGCATCGCGCCGGGCGTCGTCGACACACCGATGTGGAAGGAAGTCGACGCGCTCTTCGCGCGTTACGAGAATCGTCCGCTCGGCGAGAAGAAACGGCTCGTCGGCGAAGAAGTGCCGCTTGGACGCATGGGCGTGCCCGACGATCTGACGGGCGCGGCGCTCTTTCTGGCGTCATCCGATTCGGATTACATCACCGCGCAGACGCTCAATGTCGACGGCGGCAACTGGATGAGCTGACGCGCCGCACGCGCGCCACGCAGCTTGAAGCGCGGGAAGCACCGTCTATAGTGAAACGGCGTCGAGTCGATGGCGCCAAGTCGGCGAAGGCAAGGGCGGCAACAAGGATAACCCCGGCAACCACGCGATCCACGATCGCGCACCCTCAAAAGCAGGCAGCGGCATCCACGGCGCTTGCGTCATGCAGCGAGACCATCGCGGCGCCCGTGCCAACAAAAAGGAGACGAACTCAATGAAACGCACTCAACGCATCGTTCGAGCACAACCGCGCGCGCGTCGCGCTCCGTTCGCGACCGCGGCGCTGTCCGTCGCGCTTGCAGCGGCCGCGCTCGTGCCGCTGTCGGGGCATGCCGCGACGACCATCACCATCGCGACGCTGAACAATCCGGACATGATCGAGCTGAAGAAGCTCGCGCCGGCGTTCGAAAAGGCCAATCCGGACATCCAGCTGAAATGGGTGATTCTCGAAGAGAACGTGCTGCGCCAGCGCGCCACGACCGACATCACGACCAACAGCGGCCAGTTCGACGTCATCACCATCGGCACGTACGAAGCACCGCAGTGGGGCAAGCGCGGCTGGCTCTCGCCGATGACCGGCCTGCCCGCCAACTACGATCTCGACGATGTCGTGAAGACCGCGCGTGACGGCCTCTCGTCGGGCGGCGTGCTGTATGCGCTGCCGTTCTACGTCGAAAGTTCGATGACGTACTACCGCAAGGATCTGTTCCAGGCCGCGGGACTGAAGATGCCCGATCAGCCGACCTACGACCAGATCAAGCAGTTCGCCGACAAGCTCACCGACAAGTCCAAAGGCCAGTACGGCATCTGCCTGCGCGGCAAGGCGGGCTGGGGCGAGAACATGGCGTACGTGTCGACGGTCGTGAACACGTTCGGCGGCGAGTGGTTCAACGAGAAGTGGCAGGCGCAGCTCGACACGCCCGAATGGAAGAAGGCAGTCGGCTTCTACGCCGATCTGCTGAAGAACGACGGCCCGCCGGGAGCGAGCTCGAACGGCTTCAACGAGAACCTCACGCTGATGTCGTCCGGCAAGTGCGCGATGTGGATCGATGCGACGGTCGCGGCAGGCATGCTCTACAACAAGTCGCAATCGCAGGTGTCGGACAAGATCGGCTTCGCGGCCGCGCCCGTCGCCGTCACGCCGAAGGGCTCGCACTGGCTGTGGTCGTGGTCGCTCGCGATCCCGAAGACGTCGAAGCAGCAGGAAGCCGCGAAGAAGTTCGCCGCGTGGGCGACGTCGAAGGAATACATCGAGATGGTCGGCAAGGACGAAGGCTGGGCATCGGTGCCGCCGGGCACGCGCAAGTCGACCTACGCGCGCCCCGAGTACAAGCAGGCCGCGCCCTTCGGCGACTTCGTGCTGAAGGCGATCGAAACCGCCGATCCGAACGATGCGACGCTGCACAAGGTGCCGTATAGCGGCATCCAGTTCGTCGGCATTCCGGAGTTCCAGTCGTTCGGCACGGTGGTCGGCCAGTCGATCGCGGGCGTCGTCGCCGGACAGACGAGCGTCGATCAGGCGTTGAAGGCCGCGAATGCCGCGGCGGATCGCGCCGTGAAGCAAGCGGGCTATCAGAAGTAATTCCTGTGGTAACGGGCCGCGTCGCCTGATGCGGCCCGGGAAGCATCATCGAGAGGTGACACGATGAGTCAACTGAATCCCCCCATCACCGATCATCATCTGGAGGAGTCCGCCGCCGAACGCGACAAGCGCCGCGCGAAGTCGGTGCGATGGCTGATCTCGCCGTCGACCGGACTGCTCTTCCTGTGGATGGCCATTCCGCTCGCGATGACGATCTGGTTCTCGTTTTCGCGCTACAACCTGCTGAATCCCGATGTCAAAGGTTTCGCGGGCTTCGATAACTTCGAGTTTCTCGTCACCGATCCCGCGTTCGGGCCGTCCATCGGACATACGCTGACGCTGATCGTGTCGGTGCTCGTCATCACGGTCGTAGGCGGCGTGCTGCTTGCCGTGCTGTTCGATCGCAAGTTCTTCGGACAGGGCATCGCGCGTCTGCTCGTGATCGCGCCGTTCTTCGTGATGCCGACGGTCTCCGCGCTCATCTGGAAGAACATGATCCTGCATCCGGTGTACGGCCTGATCGCGAGCCTGATGCGCTCGATGGGCATGCAACCGATCGACTGGTTCGCCGACTATCCGCTTTTCGCGGTCATCGTGATCGTCGCGTGGCAGTGGCTGCCGTTCGCCTTCCTGATTCTCTTCACGGCGATCCAGTCGCTCGATCAGGAGCAGAAGGAAGCGGCGCGCATCGACGGCGCGGGTCCGTTCGCGATGTTCTTCTTCATCACGCTGCCGCATTTGAAGCGCGCGGTGGCCGTGGTCGTGATGATGGAAACCATCTTCCTGCTGTCGATTTTCGCGGAAATCTATACGACGACGGGCGGCGGTCCCGGCACCGCGACGACGAATCTGTCGTACCTGATCTACGCGCTCGGCCTGCAGCAGTTCGACGTCGGCCTTGCATCGGCGGGCGGCATTCTCGCGGTGATTCTCGCCAATATCGTCGCGTTCTTCCTCGTGAGAATGCTCGCGAAGAACCTCAAAGGGGAGTACGAGTCATGAGCACGCAATCGGTCAATGTTCCGCCGCGGACTTCCGCGCTCGGCCATGCGAAGAACATCGTGCCTGGCATCGTCGCGTGGATCGTGTCGATCCTGCTGTTCTTCCCGATCTTCTGGATGACGATCACCGCGTTCAAGACCGAGCAGCAGGCGTACTCGTCGTCGCTGTTCTTCACGCCGACGCTGGAGAGCTTCCGCGAAGTGTTCGCGCGCAGCAATTACTTCGGTTTCGCGTGGAATTCGGTGCTGATCTCGGTCGGCGTCACGGTGCTCTGCCTGATCCTCGCCGTGCCGTGCGCCTACGCGATGGCCTTCTTTCCGACCAAGAAGACGCAGTCGGTGCTGCTGTGGATGCTGTCGACGAAGATGATGCCGTCGGTCGGCG
>Ga0182735_1001922_pt1 | contig 13216 bp, 11 predicted proteins | sample eDN5th30CKraftMG_FD_128524 | JGI IMG/M metagenome (GOLD analysis project Ga0182735, IMG submission 128524) | Enriched Miracle-Growth compost microbial communities from Emeryville, California, USA - eDNA 5th pass 30_C Kraft MG (version 2) (version 2) ... | reverse complement strand
GCTTCTAATAGCTCATCAAAAGAAATGCTGTCCGAATCATATATAATATTTACTGCTTCAGCATGGCCGGTTCTGCCGGTCGATACTTGTTCATAAGTAGGATTCTTTGTTGTACCTCCTGAATAACCCGAAATTACTGCCTGTACACCTGCCAATTCCAGGAACTGCGCTTCTACACACCAAAAGCACCCTGCCGCAAACGTTGCAGTATCCAATCCTCCGTCACCATTCAAAGGAAGGTTGTCTGAAACTAAGATTTCGTTTTCCTCGCTAGGACCTGTCGCTTCAGCTTGTGGGTTTGCGTTTGATGCACAAGCTGATACAGCAAACGTCAGCGCAAAAAGAAATACAGCAACCTGGGAGATTCTATTATTTTTTAACATAACATTTTATAAAGCAGATTAAAGTTACTTAAAATCCATAAAACATAAACGGCGATGCTGTTAAATACAACATCGCCGTTAAAAATGTTACAAACAGATTATTTTGCTTTTGCAAAACGCTCAGCCACAGCATTCCAGTCAACAACATTAAAGATTGCTTCCAGGTAAGCCGGACGTTTATTTTGATATTTTAAGTAATAAGCATGTTCCCAAACATCAATTCCAAATATCGGTGTACCTTTTACTTCAGCAACATCCATCAGAGGATTGTCCTGATTCGGAGTTGAACTAACTTTCAGTTTACCGGAACCGTCAACGATTAACCAGGACCATCCCGAACCAAAACGCGTTGCTCCGGCATTCTGTAATTGCTTCTTAAGCTCATCAAAAGAACCGAAAGCTTCGTTGATAGCAGCCGCTAATTCGCCGGTCGGTTCACCTCCGCCATTTTTAGACAATACCGTCCAGAATAAAGAGTGATTAAAGTGCCCGCCACCATTATTGCGGACAGCTGCACTATACTTTGAAATATTTTTAATGATTTCCTCCAGGGAAAGGTTTGCAGCATCTGTCCCTTCAATAGCTTTGTTCAGGTTATCTACATAAGCCTGATGATGTTTTCCATGATGAATTTCCATGGTTTCCTTATCAATAGAAGGTTCTAAAGCGTCTGAGGCGTAGGGTAACGCCGGTAATTCGAATGCCATAATACTTTGATTTTAAAAATGATTAATACACAAATATAACGAGAATGTATGGCATTTGTTTGACAATTACGTCAAATTCGTATCATGATTAACGCCTTTTTTGCTGAAAAAACTCTTTTATAAGAGCTGAGCATTCATTTTCCAGAACTCCTGACGTAATTTCTGTTTTAGGATGAACGATGAATGAATTAAAAGCAGAATACCCCCTCTTCTCATCCCTCGCACCATAAACGATACGGCCAATCTGCGTCCAGAAAGCAGCTCCCGCACACATCACACAAGGTTCTAAAGTAACATAAAGCGTGCACTGCTGCAAATACTTACCTCCTATATAATTAGATGCAGAAGTAAAAGCCTGCATTTCCGCATGGGCCGTCACATCATTCAATTTTTCACTCAAGTTATGCCCCCGGGCAATAATCCGGTTTTTAAAAACAATAACTGCCCCGATCGGAACTTCATCCAGCTCTTTTGCTTTTAAAGCCTCTTTCATCGCCTCTTTCATGAAGTACTCATCAGCAGCCGGACTATTCGCTTCCTCAAAATTAATGTACGTCATTGGAGATTAATTGTAAGGGTAAAAAACGAAATTGGCCCCTTCCGGAACGATAACAAAAAGACACATAAAATCTTCAGGCTTTTTAAATTTCTTTACAAAAGCATCCTTCTTGTCCTCTTTAATGATCCCTACCTCAAGAAATTCTTCCAGGCTCGATGCCTGAATCGTCCATTCGGTTCCTAGCTCTTCTTTATCCAATATAATTTCACCCACTTTAACTTCATGCTGGTGTGCAATAAATATCGGGTATCGTGTATAATCTTCCGCTAACAGTTCAAAAGCAACCTCACGGATCGACTCCTTGTAAAAATCAAGATCGACTTTTAAGCTCTTCAGCGGGCTGTCCTTCTTTTTATCGTCTCCTCCACTTTCCGAAGACGGTAATAACAAATCTTGCAAATCCATAGCTAATTTTTAAGCGTCAATAACACTACATTCTCAACATGTTGCGTGTGAGGGAACATATCAACCGGCTTAATCCTGCTAACTTCATATCTTTGAGTTAAGACTGCCAGATCTCGTGCCTGCGTAGCTGCATTACAGCTTACATAAACAATTTTATCTGCTCCTATTTCCAACAGCTTCTCTACAACGTCCGGATGCATCCCTGCTCTTGGAGGATCCGTAATAATAACATCCGGCTTACCATGAAAGGCAATGAACGCATCATTCAGGACGTCCTTCATATCTCCCGCAAAGAACTCGGCATTCTCAATCCTATTGATCTCAGCATTGATCTTAGCATCTTCAATTGCGCTGGGAACATATTCAACACCAATTACCTTCTTCGCATCTTTCGCAACAAAATTAGCTATGGTACCCGCACCCGTATACAGATCATAAACCAGCTCCTTACCGCTCAATGCTGCAAAATCTTTCGCGATCTTATAAAGCTCATAAGCCTGCAAGGAATTTGTCTGATAAAATGACTTAGCGCCTATCTTAAATTTAAGCTCAGCCATCGCTTCAAAAATATGATCGCGGCCAGCAAAAACATGAATATCCTGATCAAAGATCGTATCGTTTTTCTTTTGATTAACAATATAAAGCAAGGACGTTATCTCGGGGAAAGATGCTTGTAAAAAACGCATCACATCATTAATAGCATCTCCTTCAGGATATGCGAAGACAACGATAACCATCAATTCGCCAATGGATGTATTTCGAATAATCAGGTTCCTTAATGCCCCCTGGTGCAAACGCAGATCATAAAAGCTGATTCCTTGCTGAATGGCATAATCACTTAATGAATTACGGATCGCATTTGACGGATCAGCCTGAAGATAGCAATGATCAATCGTTAAAATCTTATCAAAACGTAAAGGAACATGAAATCCCAATGCATTCCGCTCAAATTCTTCATGACGGCTGATCTCTTCCGGCGTTAGCCATCGTTGATTCGAAAAGGTATATTCCAGTTTATTTCTGTAATACCTGGTTTCGCCGGAAGGCAGAATAGCCTCCATAGATGACGTATCTACTTTCCCGATGCGGCTTAAAGCATCCTCAACACTTTTTTGCTTATAGAGCAATTGCGCGTCGTAGGTCATATGTTGCCATTTACAGCCTCCGCAAACCCCGAAGTGTTGACAAAAGGCGTCTGTTCTGTGCAACGATGGTGCCCGTAGCTTAAGGACGTTCGCCTCTGCAAAGCTTTTCTTTTTCTTTTGAATCTCTACATCCACGACATCACCCGGAATCGCATGCTGGATAAACAAAACCAGATCATTTGCTTTTCCAACTCCCTTACCTCCTTCGGCAATATCTATCACTTCAACATGATCAATGCGAATCTTTTCCCTGACTGTTTTTCTCATTTACCGCAAAATTACGTATAATATCAATTACGCAATAGCGGCTTTAACCAAAAAGGGCAACATGTCATTTTGGAATGAGATAAAGTTTTTTCTTACGTCGGCAACACTTACGGATGTAAATGCAAAGGAGAACACGATACTCTTGCTTGAATTAACCAGGAATCTCAAGTTCTTGAGAGGTATAGAAACCCGCCCGCTCTCCTGGAAGGACCGGATCAGCAGGTTCTCCAGGTCATCCGACAAGGTTTTCAAATATTCCTGCGCATTGGCAGACTCGCGGATAAAATCCCACCCTACAAATTCATTACAAATGGTGTAGGATAGCTTACTGACTTTTAAAATTAAGTTACTTAAATAAGTCTCCAGATTCAGATCTTTTGCCGAATTGGTGATCAGATCTTTCACACTCTTGCGGATATATTCCATTAAAATAGCATGCAAGATCATTTCTTTGCTTTCGAAATACTTATAGATCGTTGCTTTGGCAACTTTCGCATCACGGGCAATTTCATTCACATTGGTTTTGTTATACCCGTAACGACGAAAAAGCTCCCTTGCAGAATCTTTAATACATGCTTTAACTTTATCCGCTACCATACTAAACTATTTCAGTCTCAAACTGTCTTAAGAACCGAATATCATTTTCAGAGAACAGGCGTAAATCCTTGATCTCATATTTAAGATTTGAAATCCGTTCAATACCCATTCCGAAAGCAAATCCACTGTATTTCTTGCTATCGATGCCGCAGTTTTCCAAAACATTCGGATCTACCATTCCACAGCCTAAAATCTCTACCCAGCCGCTCCATTTACACAGCGTACAGCCGGCACCCTTACAAATGGTGCAGGAAATATCCATTTCCGCAGAAGGTTCTGTAAATGGAAAATAAGACGGCCGAAAACGCACCTTTGTTCCCTCTCCATACAATTCCTGAACAAAATGAAACAGCGTCTGTTTCAAATCGGCAAAAGAAACATCCTCATCAACATACAATCCTTCAACCTGGTGGAAAAAGCAATGCGCCCTGGCCGAAATAGCTTCATTCCGGTAAACCCTGCCCGGCATAATCGCCCGGAAAGGAGGCTTGCCGCTTTCCATCATTCTCACCTGTACAGAAGAAGTATGCGTACGCAAGGCAATATCGTTTCCTTCTTTCTTCTCAATGAAAAAAGTATCCTGCATATCTCTTGCAGGGTGCTCTTCAGGAAAATTCAATGCACTGAAATTATGCCAGTCGTCTTCAATTTCCGGCCCTTCAGCAACAATAAATCCCATTTTATTAAAGATCCCGACAATTTCTTTTCTAACCAAAGATAAAGGATGTCTTGATCCCAGCTCAAAACCCTTTCCCGGAAGCGTCAGATCCTGAGCAGAGCTTTCTTTTTTATCCGCCTTATCAGCTAATTGTTCCAGTAAGCTCTTATGCTTCGCTTCTGCCAGCTGTTTAAAAACATTCAGCACCTGACCAAGCTCTCGCTTCTCCTCAACAGAAACTGTTTTAAACTCTTCAAACAGAGAGCGCACAATTCCCTTATTAACTAAAAATCGCAGGCGAAAAGCTTCAGCTTCTTCCATCGTAGAAGCATTGAAAGCCTCGATCTCTTTTGTATACTCTTGTATTTTGGTCTTTATATCCATTGTTTCGAAATTCCCTATACGCCCTTAAATCAGAATTTAAGCCGCTTTATTAGCTTTATATACTGAAGATGTATATTTTGCGTAAAAATACGTCATTAGTATGGAAATGCAAAAAACCCTGAAAATTGATTCCAGGGTTTCATGAACAAGATCAGGAATACATTAGAATTTTAAATTCAGCCCGATTAGGAAATTGCGTGTTGCCTGAGGGAAATAATAATTATAAGTTTCAAGCTGGCCATCCGGGTTAAAATATCCAAATGTATATCCGCTCGACTCATATAGCTCATTAAAAATATTATTTACCTTCAAGGTAACACCCAGATTTTGCAAACCCTTTACAGGTGTCTGATAGCTTAAACGCAGATCAGATGTGAAAAACGGATCAATGCTCTTTCCTTTATTTCCCGTATTATCTAAATATTGACGGGAAACATATTTACTTATTAATGCAATTTCCGCTTTCTTAAAAGGAATATAGGCAAATTCATTAGAAAGAATGGTATTGGGCGAAAGTGCGATATCCGTTTTGCTCAATGTTTCTGCCTTCTGGTCAGTTACCACCCAGTCTGCATCATAAATATCCGTATAGAACGTATAATCCTTAATTTTATTCTGGCTAAATGCAGCAGCAGCCTTCCAAGTAAAATTAGCAAAAGGCTGCCACCTGGCGTCTAATTCCGCCCCGACCCGATAGCTCTTATCTACATTTTCACGAACTGCCGCACCCACATCATTGATCTGCCCGGTAACAACAAGCTGATCTTTATAAAGCATGGCATACCCGTTGATGCCCGCAATAAAATTACTAGCAGAAATACGATAGCCCAGCTCAATATCGGTAAGCCTTTCCGGAGAAGGCCTGCTAAGCATGGAAGATTCGGTAAAATCATCTCTAACCGGCTCCTTATTAGCCATCGCTACCGATGCGTATGCCGTGCTATTATTATCAAAGCTTAAACTAAGCCCTACCTTAGGATTAAAAAAATTATAATCGATATCCTGATCCAGCATTCCCATATTCCGGTTTGCTCCTCTCAGGATATAATCTACTTTCCGATATTGCAGGTCAGCAAATAAGCTAAGGTTATCGATCCTGTAATCACCCTTTGCGTACACATTAAAATCTTTCTTGGTAGCATCATTCAGATAATACTTATCACCAAGCTTCAGGTTAGAAGAGTACCTAGCCCAAATTACCTCACCATAATGATCACCTTCATATTCGTTATAAGCGCCACCCAAGGTTAAGTTCAGCAAACTTGTAGGCCTGTAGTTTAAAGAATAGGTAAGCCCATAAAAATGATTATCCAACCATCTTCTTCTTACCAGGTCTGTATTAGTGATGGTTTCACCACCAATAGTCACAGGATCCAGTTCATAATCTTCAAGAGCATCATCCTCCTTATACTCCTCATAATAACCCAGGCCTCGTGTATAATGCAAAGCCCCGTTTAATAGCAACTTGGCATTCAACTGATTTGAGTACAACAACTGATAATGCGTTTGCGTATAATTATCTGTCTGATCTTTATAATCAAAGTCATTATGAGTACGGTCGGTTTTCAATAATTCCTCCGGAACTCCATTCCAGGCCTGGTAGGTCTTCTCCTTTCCGGAGAATACATTCGCTCTCAAAAAGCTGTTTTCTCCATACCACGCCCCTGAAACATAAAACGACTTCAGATTCGAGAAAGCACGATCGATATACCCGTCCGACTTTATCTGAGAAAGCCGGGCATCCAGGCTGAATTGATCCTTTATCAGGCCGGTACCTAATTTAACGGTGTTTTTCCAGGTATTATACGACCCGAAGCTATTATCAAGTTCACCATAAGCTGTATCAATTCGCTGATCTGTTTGTATATTAACGCTGGCTCCAAAGGCACCCGCCCCATTAGTCGATGTACCCACACCACGCTGGATCTGAATATTATCTACAGACGAAGCGAAATCAGGCATATTTACCCAGAAAGTACCCTGACTCTCAGAATCATTATACGGGATTCCGTTAATGGTAACATTGATCCGCTGGGCATCACTCCCCCGGATTTTCATATTGGTATATCCGACTCCGGCACCTGCATCTGAAGAGACCACCACGGAAGGTGTCTGGTTCAGCAGGTAAGTCAAATCCTGTCCTAAATTATTTTTAGCGATTTCCTCGCTGGAAAGATTCTTGAACGTTGTTGCCGCGTTGGTAGAAGCTCTTGTCGCCTGTACAACCACTTCATCAGCCAAAAAACTCGACGGCTCCATCAAAACCAAAACATGCTGATCCTGAGGAATAGCAAGGATCTTCTCTACAGTCTTATATCCCAAATAACTAACCACAAGCTGATTATTTCCTGCTTGTAAATTATTTAATTGAATCTCCCCATGAGAATTTGTTTGCCCGCTCAAAGACGTTCCTTTGATCCTGATCGAAGCACCCGTTAATAGTTCATTCGTTCTTGCATCTCTGACCTCGATGCGAATTGTGTTCTGTGCCAGTAACCATACAGGCAACAATACAATCGCCAATAGCGCAATTGCTTTTTTCATTGTTTTTTGATTTTCTTTAATAAAACATAACAGAGACGAGGGTTGTCTCCGCCCTTATTTTATTTACCTTCCCTACGCCGGCATTACCCGGATCAGGTCCACAGCAGAATTTAACTCAGAAAAGTAAATCAGCCGATGGGTATAATCTCAGCCCTGAATCTTTATTATATTCAGAACACCCCCTTAGATGCAACAAAGGTAAAAGAAAAACCCGTATAAAAGAAAATGAAGAAAAAATCTTAGTTTTGCAGAAATCTGTAAAATCACAAACGGATCGACCAGCCCAATAAAAATATGTTACAAAAATTACAGGCTATTAAAGAACATTGGCAAGACGTAGAGCGCGAGCTGAGCAACCCGGAAACGGTTAATGATATGAAACGCTTTGCCAAGCTTAACAAAGAATACAAAGACTTAGGTAAAATCGTTGATAAATACCACATTTATAAGAATGTGGTAAGCAATATCGAAAGCAACCGTGACATTCTAGCTAATGAAAAAGATCAGGAATTACGTGAAATGGCTAAAGAAGAGCTCGATCTCTTGTTAGAAGAAAAAGATACACTGGAAGAAACCATACGTTTAATGCTTATCCCGAAAGATCCGGAGGATGCCAAAAACGCCATCCTGGAGATCAGGGGAGGTACCGGTGGTGATGAAGCTGCCTTATTTGCAGGCGACCTTTACCGGATGTACACCCGTTATTTCGAAGACAAAGGATGGAAGGTTGAAACCATGGATGTTACAGAAGGAACAGCAGGCGGATACAAAGAAGTTATTTTGAAAGTAACCGGCGAAGATGTGTACGGTACCTTAAAGTACGAATCAGGTGTTCATCGTGTACAACGTGTACCTGATACTGAAACACAAGGCCGTGTTCATACCTCTGCAGCTTCTGTTGCTGTATTGCCGGAAGCGGAAGAAGTAGACGTTTACCTTAACCCGGCAGATGTTGAATTTCATACCTCCCGTTCAGGAGGTGCCGGCGGACAAAACGTCAATAAAGTAGAAACCAAGGTTCAGCTTACACATAAACCAACCGGAATTGTTGTAGTATGCCAAGTAGAGCGTTCACAATTAGCGAACCGTGAGTTGGCGATGGATATGCTTCGTTCTAAGCTATATGAGCTGGAGCTATTTAAGAAAAACGGTGACATTGCTGCAAAACGTAAAACAATGGTCTCAACCGGCGACCGTTCAGCAAAGATCCGTACCTATAATTATCCGCAGGGAAGAATTACCGAACATCGCATTGGTTTAACTCTCTACAACCTTCCATCGGTTATGGACGGTGATATCCAAGAGATTATCGACGCACTGCAATTTGCAGAAAATGCAGAAAAAATGAAAGAGAGCGACATGTAAATCTTTTTTCACAAAAATGTTGTGAAATATAGAAATCACAGTATATTTGCATTCCCAAAAGGAAACAACGGTTCGGTAGTTCAGCTGGTTAGAATACATGCCTGTCACGCATGGGGTCGCGGGTTCGAGTCCCGTCCGGACCGCCAGATTAAAACAAGAAAAAAAGGAGGTATTGCTACCTCCTTTTTTTATGCCTGAATGAAAGGATTTCCCTTAGTCCTATTGTATTTCCTATACTTTCTTAGAATTCACAATCGTTCCGCTACCATAACGAAATGATAATATGAAAGCCCAACAGAAAAAAGTATCTTTATGCAATTCTGAAAATTGCTGAAATCCAATATAGAATTGGTCAGATCTCGAAAAGAAACTAAAACACACAACAATGAAAAGAATATCCACAACCTTATTGCTGTTATTGCTGATATGCGCATCAGCACTTGCTCAAGAGCTAAAAGTTGCTACGTATAATCTCCGCTATGCAAGTGCAAATGATACAGGGAATTTGTGGCAAGACCGGTCTTCGTATGTAGGGTCTTTAATCAGATTTTATGACTTTGATATCTTTGGCACCCAGGAAGGTCTTCCTGAACAATTGGCCGACCTGGATGGCATGCTGCCGGCTTACGCCCGCTATGGAAAAGGCCGGGATGATGGTGGAACCAAAGGAGAGCATTCTGCCATTTTTTACAAGAAGAACAAATTTACACTCTTGAATCAAGGCGATTTCTGGCTTGCCGAGAACCCCGATTTGCCTGCAAAGGGCTGGGATGCAACCTGCTGCAACCGGATCGTGTCCTGGGTCAACCTAAAGGATAATGAATCAGGCAAAGAATTCTTCTTCTTCAGCGCTCATTACGATCACCAGGGACAGATCGCACGTAAGGAAAGCAGCAAGCTGGTACTGCAAAAGATCAAGGAGATAGCAAAAGGGAAACCTGTAATTTTTGTCGGCGATTTAAATGCTGATCATGAAAGCGAACCCTACAAAATACTGCAAGCCTCGGGAGAGATCGTTGATACGTATACCTTGGTAAAAGAGCCTTATCATAATAACGGAAGCTTCAATAATTTCAAGGCTCCGGATAATTCGACAATTATCGATCACATCTTCATTACACCCGGCATGAAAGCTTTAAAATGGGGAATATTAACAGATAGCTATTTTGGCAAATATCCGTCTGATCATTTTCCGGTTATGAGCGTGTTATCACTTCCATAATATTTTCATTATTTCCCTTTCGTATTCATTTATTTCTGGATAGAAACAGATTGCTATAAGTTAAACTGATATTGAACAGAGGTTAGACAGTACCTTCACAGTCCTCTGACCACTGTTCAACCACTGTTTAACCACTGTTTAGAGTCTGTTCAACTACTGTCTAACCCGAGCAAGATCCTACTAAAATCACAGCGTATTGTGGGCTGTGCCCAGGTAAATTAAGTAAGGCTAATCTCAATAGGTCTTACAAGCAGGAAGCCCGGTAAGAGATTCTTACCGGGCTTCCTGCTTGTAATTCGATCTCTAATTAAAGAAACTTAATCTTCGGGTCTTTAAACTGAATCTGCATACCTGCTCCGGCATGTTGCTGAAAAGCGATGATACCGTTCGTCAATGCACCCGGATTTTCATCAACCAACTCACTGAAAACGTGTCCGTTGATCTTCACGGTTATGTGAGAACCTTGAGCGATGATAACAAGTTCATTAAATTCCTGTCCTACAGGCTTAAGATAAGCAGCAAGCTGTTCCGGAGATTCTGTCAGCGGTGCAGACTTTCCTGCGCCTCCATCGGCTAGATAAGTCACTTTATAACCTCGGGGAGCCATATGCGGGCTTTGAATGTCTTTCGTTCTCCGGCCTGATTGAGATGATTCATCATAAATACCGCCGGTGTAATTATTCTGAGGATCCATATCAGCCTGATAACCGGCTATATGTTTCGTGGAATCTACGTTCATAACACCGCGAACCTGAACTCCTGAATTTCCGCCATTCGATAGCCAACGGTATTGTACATGGAACTCAACATTCGCATACTTCTCAGGGTGCTTTTGCGAGTCAATCCAGATTAAATTCGATTGAATGTTATCGCCCGGCTCCGGACCTTCAACGCAATCAATTAAACCATCTTTTACCGACCAGAATCGCGGTAGAGCATCCCATCCTTTCAGATCTTTACCATTGAACATTGAGATGAATCCATCTTTATCTTTCTTTAATTTTTTCATCTCCTTACCTAATCCGGGCGACTTATCAGGGCGGATAAATACCCTGGCCGAATCAAGGTTAACGCGGCGAGGCCGCTGAGACTGAGACGCGCCAGTCTGGTTACCAGGCTGTTGCGCAAATGATGGAATACTTATAATCGCCAATACAACGACAATAAGAGATCGCATCCATGTTTTGAATCTAATATTGATCATTTTAAATAATTTAGGTTAATCTTAGCCCAATGTAGAGGAATTTGACTAAAATGGCATCCTGTGCTTTCAGGTGCCTGCTCGTACCAAGGCCTCGCTGACTTCGATTGGTAAGTCCGACTCAATAACATCGGCACCATCCAAAGAGATCTTTCGGTAGGCTTCAGCTCTCTCACTCCTGATTGGCAGCTTATCATAGGTAGAAGCAGCAGAGATCATGCACTTAACTCCTTTGGCATGAAGCAAGGCGTACATTGTCTGGTTTTCGGGTTTGATGTTTGGTCCGATATAAGCCATGACCTGTGTCCATGGAATACCTGCTTTATCATAACGGTCAAACATTTCAGGAGTTAAAATATGCGCTGAGAACATGCTATTTGGGTTCTTATCCAGATAGAATCGGGCTTCTTCAGGAGAATGTACCGTGAGCATCACAAAAGCTTCAGCCTGATGCTTCTTTATAATTGCGGCGGTCATTTCAAGCGGAACATCCTTTTTATCCAGGTTAAGGATCGTTTTACCTCGTGCCCACTCAATAACTTCTGCCAGAGTTGGTATACCAAACTCCGTTACATTGCCCTGAGGGTCTTTTAAACGAAACTTCTTTAATTCTTCCCAGGTGTAATCCGATACTTTACCCGTTCCTGTTGTGGTTCTCTCCAGAGTTGCATCATGCATTAGAACAATTACACTGTCTTTTGTTAATCGCGGATCGATCTCATAAAAAGCCGGCGTATGCTTTAACGTATTTTCAAAAGTAGCAATGCTATTTTCAGGAAAGCCTTCAATCATTCCGCCGCGATGACCGCTGATTATAATCGGGTCACTTTCTTTATATTTAAAGAACTCATACAGTGCTTTCGTGTTCTTAACGTTAATAGCTTGTAAAGAAGTATCCTGAGCTTTCAGATATCCGTGCGTACAAATTAAAATAGCTATTGATAAAAAAGAAGGGAGAAAGCGTTTCATAAGCTCTGATGTTAAATATTCTATGCTCAACTTAGGAACGGCAATTTATGCTTTTACGGAGATTTATAAAATATGATCAGGCTGTTATATGATTATTTCTTTCTTTAATCCGTTTTTGTAAATTCGCTTTCAATATTCCGTTTACTTGTTTTGAAGAAAAACAATCAATAGTAGTCTTAATCGCAGATATCAGATGAATCAAATAAAGAAAATACCGCTATCAAATCTAGGATATGGCTTTATAACCAAAAAATATATTCCCAAGGGAAAGGACGAATATCATCTGAGAAATATTCAGAACAGAAGCGGCATCGTTTATCGCAATTTATCGGCATTTGAGATTGAGGTATTGGTTAAAAACGGAAATACCACAGATAACTGGAATAACATCCTGGTATCGGATGCTTTTAACCCGGAATTGGTAAAGGCCTGCAAATTCTACGGATTGATCAGGATTGGGAAACTTGAACCCTACTTCCTGGAATACAATGATTTCAAAGTTCCGGTCGGTTTGTATAATTCAACGATCATAAGTTCGGATTTTGGTGACAATGTAGCGATCGATCATGTTAATTACATGTCGCATTATATTATCGGGAATGAGGTAGTAATTGTGCAGGTTGACGAAATGAAAACTACAGCCAACGCAAAATTCGGCAATGGAATCATTAAGGACGGTGAAAAAGAGTCGACAAGAATATGGCTGGAGATTTGCAACGAAAACGGCGGCAGGAAGGTAATTCCGTTTAACGGGATGCTTCCCGGTGATGCGTGGATGTGGAGTAAGTACCGGGATGATAAAGCTTTATT
>Ga0182735_1001920_pt1 | contig 13227 bp, 10 predicted proteins | sample eDN5th30CKraftMG_FD_128524 | JGI IMG/M metagenome (GOLD analysis project Ga0182735, IMG submission 128524) | Enriched Miracle-Growth compost microbial communities from Emeryville, California, USA - eDNA 5th pass 30_C Kraft MG (version 2) (version 2) ... | reverse complement strand
GAATAGAATAATCTTAACAGGGTATTCCGGTTTTGTCGGCCGGAACATTATGAATGATACGAAAAGGAAGAGTACGGATATAATCATTCCCCTTGATCTTAGAAAAGAGCTGCCTGACAGTCTTCAACAGGCCAATTCAATCATCCACCTGGCGGGCAAAGCGCATGATCTTAAAAATACATCTGATCCTCATGAGTATTTTGATATCAACTATGGTTTAACGAAAAAACTGTTTGACCACTTTCTAGCAAGCAATATTTGTGATTTTATATATTTTAGCAGTGTCAAGGCAGTTGCAGATACAGTAAACGGGAAATTAACAGAAGAAACCGAGCCTCAACCGGCAACTGCCTATGGACAATCAAAGCTTCAGGCAGAACAATATTTAGTAAGCAAAGCATTACCGGAGGGGAAACGCCTGTTCATATTAAGGCCCTGCATGATTCATGGTCCGGGCAATAAAGGCAATCTCAACCTTTTATATAAAGTGGTGAAATCCGGAATACCTTATCCTTTAGGGGCATTTCATAACCGTCGCTCATTTCTTTCTATTAACAACCTCCTTTTCATTCTGGATCGTATCCTGACAGATTCTGCTATTCCGGGAGGCGTTTATCATTTGTCAGATGATGAAGCTCTGTCAACGACAGAAGTCATTAAAATAATCGCTGAGGCAGCCAAGGCCCAAACCCGGATCTGGAATGTTTCTCCGGATCTTATTACCCGTCTGGTTAAGATAGGAGATAGACTTCATTTGCCATTAAATTCTGAAAGGTTGAAAAAACTGACTGAAAGCTATGAAGTAAGTAATGAGAAGATCAAACGTGTTTTAAATATTAAAGAATTACCTGTAAACGTTAAGGAAGGCTTAATTAAAACTGTCAAAAGCTTTTCATATTCATAGTTTTTAATCTATCAATATTATTTTATTTTTGCCACGTAGAGGCTTAGAGAAATCAATGATTTATATTACCGTCGTATTATTACTTTTTGCAGGGATGCTGTTATACATCAAGCTGGCAAATAAGTATCTGATTATTGATAACCCAAACGATCGTAGCTCCCATAGCACACCAACGGTTCGTGGCGGCGGCATCATCTTCGTTTTATCCATCCTTCTTGCCGGCGTTTCTTATTATACAGACTATGGCTTAGCGATCATAGGGACGCTGCTCATTGCAACGATCAGCTTTCTGGATGACAACATAAATATATCCAGGCTGTTGCGTTTTTCTTTTCATTTGTTGGCCGTGACACTTCTTTTTGTTTACGACCAGGTTTTCAACGATTTGCCGGTATGGGCTATTATCGCACTCTATATCCTGGTAGTCGGCATCATCAATGCCTACAATTTTATGGATGGCATTAACGGCATCACAGGCCTGTATAGCTTGGCGGTCCTCGGGTCACTTCAGTACGTCAACCTGCTTCTGTTTCCTTTTATTGAGCCGGATATGATCTGGTTTCCGATGCTCGCCTGCCTGGTATTCTTGTATTTTAATCTTCGTAAAAAGGCATTGGTCTTTGCGGGCGATATCGGCAGCATCAGCATGGCATTCTGGATCAGCTTTCTTCTTTTGGATCTGATCTTGAAAAGCGGTAACTGGCTTTACATTTTATTTCTTACCGTTTATGGCGTAGATACGGTTTTAACGATCATTCACAGGCTTATTCTCGGGCAGAATATCTTTGAAGCCCATCGTTTACATTTCTACCAGGTATTGGTGAACGATAAAAAAATATCACACCGTTTGGTTGCGCTAATATATGCTTTCTTACAGATAATTATTAGTGTATTCGTAATCAAGTCAGGTTTGAGTCCGGTATATACCTTCCTGGTGGCTACTTTATTTTTAGTGATTATTTATATTACAATGAAACCTAAATTAATGCAGCAATCTATTAAATAAGTAATCTGATGGATTTGCTTTGCCTCCGGATATATGATAATAAAAAAAAAAAACGTTTCTTTGTTAGAATTACACCACTTTATGAATGTGAAAGGTAATTATTATTTACAATCATAAATAGCTCCTTTATATGCGGAAAATAGTTCGATTAGCCAGTTTATTACTGTTTGTTTTTATAGGTTTAGGTACGCATTTCTCCTATGCCCAGGATATGTCCAATATTCGTGTAGATGAGCTCTCAGATGCGCAGGTACGGAACTTTGTAAACCAGGTGGAAGCATCCGGTCTTTCCGAAGCACAGTTAGAGCAGGTGGCCGCGGCACGGGGCATGTCGCCCGGTGAGATATCCAAGCTTCGTAATCGTGTTAATAAACTGGTATCTGCAAGACAAAATAACCAGACAGCCCAATCTTCCAAACGTCCCGACTCCCTGGCTTTCAATTCAGATACGGCTCGGTCACCCGAAGAAATTAAAACAGAAGCCGAGAAAGCGTTGGATGAATTAAGAGCTAAAATCTTTGGAGCATCCCTGTTCCAGAATGCTAATCCTCAGTTTGAGCCCAACCTGAACCTTGCTACCCCGAGAAATTATGTAATTGGTCCGGGTGATGAGTTAATGGTCGAAATATACGGTTATTCGGAGGCAAGCTATAAATTAACAGTCAGCCGGGAAGGAAATATAAACATTCCCAACCTAGGGGTGGTTTCTGTTGCCGGTTCTACCATAGAAGGTGCAAGTAACCGGATTAAGAACAGCTTATCTGCTATTTATTCAGGTATAAGCGAAGGAACGACCAATGTAAACGTTACTTTAAGCAATATACGCAGCATAAAGGTGATCCTTACCGGGGAGGTAGTAAAGCCGGGCACCTATACCTTACCCTCTGTAGCATCCGCCTTCAATGCGCTTTATGCTTCCGGCGGACCAACCGTAAACGGAACGCTGCGGAACATCCGCATCATACGCAACGGACAAACCGTTTCAACCCTTGATGTCTATAATTTCCTGGTCAGCGGAAGCCTGGCCAATAACATTACTCTCCAGGATCAGGATGTTATCTTTATCCCCCCTTATTCCAAAAGAGTAGAGATTTCGGGTGAAGTTAAGCACCCGGCACTTTTCGAATTGAAAGACAGGGAAACCTTCAATGATCTTTTGAAATATGCGGGCGGATTCACGGAATACGCCTACCAGGATCGTATCCAGGTATTAAAGAATACCAGCAGGGAAAGGCGTATCGAGGACCTGCTTAGCAGCCAGTTTAATCAATACGAACCTGAAAGCGGTGATAAATTCACCATATCCAAAATACTTGAACGGTTTGAGAACAGAGTAACGATCAATGGTGCAGTTTTTCGCCCGGGTAATTATGAGCTCAGTCCCGGCCTGACACTTTCCATGCTGATAAAAAAAGCCGATGGTGTTAAGGAAGATGCATTTTTAAACTTAGGGTACATTACTCGTTTAAAAGATAACCTGCAGCCGGAACAGCTTACTTTTAACGTCGCTGATATATTAGCCGGAACAGCCACCGATATTACATTGAAAAAAGAAGATAAAATCTTCATATCTTCCATTTTTGATCTGAAAGATGAATATTCCATTAGCATAGACGGAGAGGTCAGGAACCCGGGCACCTATGATTATGCCGAAGGGAGAACAGTCAAAGATCTGATCTTACAGGCTGGTGGCTTTAAAGACAGCGCTACACCTTTGCGGATAGAAGTATCCCGGAGAGTGATCGATGCAGATATAAGTTCAAGAGAGGGTAAATCAGCCGATATATTCCAGATCGATCTAAGCAGAAACTTTGACGGTAAAAATGCGGATTTTGTATTAAAGCCTTTTGATATGGTATTCGTCCGCACAGCACCGGGTTATGAAACTCAAAAAACGGTTCGGATAGAAGGAGAGGTCCTTTATCCAGGAAGCTATGCCATCAGCAAAAAAGATGAACGCATTACAGATATTATACGACGGGCAGGCGGCTTCACACCTTTTGCCTATATCAACGGAGCTTCCCTTAAAAGAGAGGGTACGGCAGCTTTGCAGGAAGGCGCAAGCAGAAATGACCAGGTAGCTTTGGAAATGGAGAAAGAAGGTAATCAGCAGACTTTACAAACACTTGCTGCTTTACAGGAAAGCCAGAATGTTGTCCTGAACCAGTCAGAGCTCCAGCAAAAAATAAATAACGATTATGTCGGTGTGAACTTTGCAAAGATCCTGGATAATCCGGAGAATAAAGAAAACCTTTTATTGCATGACGGTGATGTAATATTCATTCCAAGGGAATTGCAAACCGTAAAAATAGGGGGTGAAGTTCTATCGCCGGTAACAGCCGTTTATTCACCTAAGCGAGGCTTGAAGTATTACATCTCTCAGGCAGGTGGTTTCTCAGAACAAGCCTTAAAGAAGCGTTCCTATGTGGTATATGCAAATGGTTCCGTTAAAAGTACAGGCAGCTTTTTAGGTATTCACGCATACCCTCAGATCGAGCCGGGAGCAGAGATCTTTGTTCCGAAGAAGGAATATCGTGAACGGCAAACCATCAGCCCGCAAGCCTGGGTTGGCATCGGCTCAACCATTGCATCCATGGCTGCGGTTATCTTCTCTATTATAAACAGCAAATAATTTCATTAGATAAAATGACTATAAAGAATATATGTTGTATCGGAGCCGGCTATGTAGGTGGCCCGACTATGACTGTTATTGCAAATAAGAACCCGGATGTCAAAGTAACGGTAGTCGATTTAAACAGCAACCGCATTGATGCATGGAACGATCCCGATGTCAATAATATTCCCATCTATGAGCCCGGCCTGGCTGAACTGGTAAAAAGCAGCAGAAATAAAAACCTTTTCTTCAGTACCGATGTAGATCAGGCCATCCGGGAAGCGGAAATGATCTTCATCTCGGTTAATACACCCACCAAAACCTATGGGAAAGGGAAAGGAATGGCGGCTGACCTGAAATACATTGAGCTGTGTGCAAGGCAAATTGCGCGGGTGGCTACTTCCGATAAGATCGTAGTAGAGAAGTCTACCCTGCCCGTCCGTACCGCGCAAGCCCTTAAATCCATCCTGGACCACACTGGAAATGGAGTAAAATTCCAGATTCTGTCGAACCCTGAGTTCCTGGCAGAAGGTACTGCTGTGCAGGACCTTCTAAGTCCGGATCGTGTCCTGATCGGAGGTGAGCAGAATAAAGAAGGCAAGGAGGCGATCCAGGCTTTGGTCGATATCTATGCGCGCTGGGTGCCTTTAGAAAGGATATTGACCACCAATGTCTGGTCGTCCGAGCTTTCCAAGCTTACTGCCAATGCCTTTCTTGCCCAGCGGGTCTCATCGATCAATGCCATATCCGAGCTCTGTGAAGTGACCGGTGCGGATGTTGATGAAGTAGCCAGGGCTATCGGAATGGACAGCCGTATCGGACCCAAATTCCTGAAAGCTTCCGTCGGCTTTGGTGGATCGTGCTTTCAGAAAGATATTCTTAACCTGGTCTATATTGCAAAGAGCTATGGTTTAAATGAAGTAGCCGACTATTGGGAACAGGTGATCATCATGAACGATCACCAGAAAAGAAGGTTCGCCGATACCATCGTCAGTACCCTGTACAATACCGTTTCAGGTAAAAAGATCGCCTTCTTGGGCTGGGCATTTAAAAAGGATACGAACGATACCCGTGAATCCGCAGCGATCTATGTAGCCGATGCCTTGCTGCATGAGCAGGCGGAAATAACCGTGTACGACCCGAAGGTCAGTGCAAAGCAGATCTATGCCGACCTGGATTATTTGGGTTCCCGCTCACCGGAAGAGAACAGGAAATATGTGAAGGTGGTCAATGACCCCTACGAGGCATGTAATGCTGCTCACGCGATCGCTGTTCTAACTGAATGGGATGAGTTCAAAACCTACAATTGGAAGAAGGTTTATGAGGCTGTTATCAAGCCCGCGTTTTTATTTGACGGAAGAAAGCTGTTAAACAAAGAGGAACTTCTTGAGCTTGGATTCCAATACCATTCCATTGGCTCGTAACGAACGCTTATCGCAGAATTAGATGTCGGATAAATCACTACGAAAAACCGCAATATCCAGTATCTTTTGGACTTTTGCCCAGCAATTCAGTTCCCAGATCATTGCCTTCTTTATTTCGATTGTCATGGCACGGATTCTTTTGCCGGAAGAGTTCGGGTTAATAGGTATGATCATGGTCTTTATCAATCTCGGACAGTCTTTAAAGGACGGTGGACTGACTCAGTCGCTGATCCGGACAGACAAGCCTGATCAGGATGATTATTCTACTGTTTTTCATTTCAACCTGGCAGGCAGCATTCTGATCTACCTGTTGATATTCACAGGTGCCCCTTTCATTGCAGATTTCTACAAGCAGGAAAGCCTGGTTGATATTATCCGGGTCTACGGGTTAACGATCATTATTTCCGGTTTTACATCCATACAGCTTACACGCTTAACAAAAGAAATGGATTTTAAGACCCAGATGATTATTTCTGTTCCCTCATTGGTCATATCGGGCCTGGTAGGGATCTTCCTTGCTTACAGAGGCCTGGGTGTCTGGAGTTTGGTTTGGTCCGGCATTATACAAGCTGTCGTAAATTCAGCTCAGCTCTGGTGGTACGGTAAATGGAGCCCTTCTTTTACCTTTTCAAAAGAAAAATTTAAGGAACATTTTTCTTTCGGATATAAAATGACCTTGACAAGCATCCTGAATACCGTTTTTACAAACATCTATCAGATCCTGATCGGGCGTTTCTTCATCGCTTCCCAGGTAGGCTTTTATACACGTGCTTCCAGCGTCCGGCAGCTTCCGGTGACCAATCTCTCCAAAGCACTGGACAAAGTTACCTACCCGCTCTTTGCTTCCATTCAGAATGATGATGTGCGATTAAAGAGAGCCTACAAAGAGATCATGCAGATGGTCATTTTTATTGTAGCTCCGGTGCTTATTTTTCTATGTTCTTTAGGCGAGCCGCTTTTCCGTTTTTTATTTACAGAAAAATGGTTACCGGCCGTGCCTTATTTCCAGGTACTTTGTATTGCCGGCATCCTTTTCCCGGTTCACTCTTATAACCTGAATATATTAAAAGTAAAGGGAAGGAGCGACCTCTTTCTGAAGCTGGAAATAATCAAGAAGATCCTGATTATAGTAACCATATTTGTGAGCTTTAAATTTGGTATCATGGGCCTTGTATGGGGCCAGGTCTTTACATCCGTTGCATCCTTGTTCATCAATACCTATTATTCGGGTAAATTCATAAGCTATACAACCTGGGATCAGCTAAAAGATATTTTTCCTATTATTGCTTTTGCTACAATTGTTGGTGTGCTTATTTATATTATTGATCAGCAATTGCAGGAAATTGGTATATTTGATTTTTACAGATTGATCATCGGAGGCACGTTCGGTATTTTAATCTTTTCCGGCCTGTCATGGTTTTTTACAAGAAGTGTAATCGATTCTTTTAAAAGGATTATTTTAAGAAAATAAATGATTATTATTAATTGCGGATATGGATGAGAAGGTTAGTCTAAATAATAAAACATATACTCAGCACAGTATCAAGTTTCTTAAAAGTGCCCTAACCAAGGAGAATATCTTTATTGATACAACTTCGGTTATTGATTGGCTGAAAGAGCAGAACCGGAAAGTAAATGTTAATGTCAAACGCATAAGCTTTGATAAGCTTGACCTCTGGCATTTTGATCACTGCTCTTTACGGCATTCTACCGGTAAGTTTTTCAGCATTGACGGTATAAAAGTAGATACCAACCTGTCTCCGGTTACCAGCTGGACCCAGCCAATCATTAATCAGCCTGAGATAGGATATCTGGGCTTTATTACCAAAGAATTCAACGGGATCCTTTATTTTCTGATGCAGGCCAAAATCGAACCCGGGAATGTAAACCATGTTCAGCTGTCACCTACCTTACAAGCTACCAAAAGTAACTATACAAGAGAACACAAGGGGAAAGCTCCTGCCTACCTGGAGTATTTCCAGAAAGTTCATAGCGATGATATTCTGCTTGATCAACTTCAATCTGAACAAGGTGGCAGATTCTTCAAAAAACGAAACAGGAATATCATTATCAAAGTTGATGGTGATATCGAAGTACTGGATAATTTTATCTGGCTGACCTTAAGCCAGATAAAGGAGCTTATGAAGCTGGATAACCTGGTAAACATGGATACCCGAACCGTGGTATCGGGGATTCCATACGGTGATTATGCAGCTGAGAGCATCAATCTTTTGACATTCTTAGACGACCCTTTAACGTACCGCTCCATTTCAAAAAAGATGCTGAAAAGCTATCTTAATGAATCCAATCATTATCATTCATTCAATGAAGTACTTTCTTTCATTACACGACTTAAGTGCAATTATGAATTAAATGTTACTAAAATTTCTTTGTCAGAGCTGGATCAATGGAAAATAACCGAATCAACCATTGAGCATGTAGATAAGAAATATTTTAAGGTTATTGCAGCGGAGGTAGAGATTTCCAACCGTGAGGTTACCAAATGGCACCAGCCCATGATCGAACCGGCTCAGCAGGGGATCTGTGCCTTTGTTTGTAAAGAGATCGACGGTATCCTGCATTTTATAGTCCAGGCAAAATTAGAGTGCGGTAACTTTGATATCATTGAACTTGCGCCTACAGTTCAATGCCTAACCGGTAATTATAACAATGAACGTTCTATTCATAGGCTTCCCTTTTTAAACTACGTTCTCAATGCAGATAAGAAGCAGGTCATTTTTGATGTGCTTCAATCTGAAGAAGGCGGGCGTTTCTACAAAGAGCAGAACCAGAATATGATTATCCTGGCAGGCGATGAGATCAGCCTCAATCTGCCTGATAACTATATCTGGATGACTCTCAACCAGCTTCAGACCTTTATTCAATTCAATAATTACATCAATATCCAGGCTAGAAGTTTAATAGCAGCAATCTCTTTTATCAAATGATGCCCGAAAGAATCAGGATCGGAATTTTGAGTACCGCCGCCATTGCCAGGCGCTCTGTTATCCCGGCTATATTATCCTTACCGGAGAAATTTGAACTGACAGGCATTGCGAGCAGAAAGTTGGAAACTGCAAAAAGCCTGGCAGAAGACTTTCATTGCCGTGCATTTGGTTCTTACGTGGAGATCTTGGACCGGGCTTACATTGATGCGGTTTACATTCCTTTGCCCAACTCTCTGCATTATGAATGGGTAAAAACTGCTTTGGAAAAAGGAATCCATGTCCTCGTTGAGAAATCCCTGGCATGTACCCTAAGCGAGGTCACTGAACTTAACAAGCTCGCAAAAGACAATCAGCTTTCCCTGATCGAGAATTTCCAATTCCGATTTCATAGTCAGTTCCGTTTTATTAAAGAGCAGCTAGACTCAGGCAAAATTGGTGAGCTGAGGTATATCCGGAGTTCTTTTGAATTCCCCCCCTTTCCTGACACGACCAACATCCGCTACAGCAAAGAGCTGGGAGGCGGTGCATTGCTGGATGCAGGCGCATACCCCATCAAGATATCCCAGCTTCTTTTAGGCTCCGATATATCGATCAGGGCCTCTGCAATCCGTTATAATACTGTCCATGAGGTGGATATGGGGGGCGGTGCTCTTTTGAAGCAGAACAGAGGTCATGTTTTTTCAGAAATATCCTTTGGTTTTGATAATTACTACCAATGCAGCCTGGAGATATTTGGAAGCTCCGGGAAAATAAGCACCAACCGGATCTATACCGCACCTCCCGGCTTCAACCCGGTCGTTACGATCGAAACGCAGGGGAAACCGGTAGAAAGCGTTGAATTGGAGCAGGATAATCATTTTATCAATATGCTTGATTATTTTTATCGGACTATGCATGAGCCAGGATTGAGGGAAAAAGAATACATTGAAAATATACACCAGTCAAGGCTGATCAAAGAATTTAAAGAATACGCAGATGAAGAATAAACCAATATTTGTTACCCAGCCTTCATTGGCAGACCTCAATGAATTGATGGGGCTTCTTGAGGGAGTATGGGAGAGGGGCATATTAACCCATAACGGTCCGCTTTTACAGCAATTGGAAAAGGAGCTGACTCAAAAAATAAACGCTTCACATCTGTCAATTGTCAGCAACGGTACGGTTGCGCTTCAGATTGCGATCAAAGCGCTGGATCTTAAGGGAGAGATCATTACCACCCCATTTACCTGGGTAGCAACCGTAAGTGCCATAAAATGGGAAGGCTGTACACCTGTTTTTTGTGATATCGACCCCGAAACGTTAAATATCGACCCTGCGAAGATCGAAGCACTTATAAGCGATAAAACGGTTGCCATTATGCCTGTCCATGTATTCGGAACGGCCTGTAACGTTAAAGCAATCGAAAAGATCGCAAAAAAACATAATTTAAAAGTGATCTATGATGCAGCACATGCCATTGGCACCGAAAAGGATGGTGAATGCATTATGAATTACGGGGATATTTCGGCAACCAGCCTTCATGCTACCAAGTTGTTTAATACCGGGGAGGGAGGGGCCTGCATCACAAAAGATCCGGAGCTTCATAGGCGCATGCAAAGGATCCGCTTTTTTGGGCATAATGAAGAGAAGGATGTAGTAGAAGACGGGTTTAACGGTAAATTAACGGAAATTCACGCGGCTCTCGGCCTGGCAAATATAGAGCTGTATGATCAGGTATTATCAGACCGGAAAATCAAGTACAAGCATTACAAGGAAAGGTTGCAGGCAGCCGGGTATCACTTTCAGAAAATAGTTGACGGAGAGACCAATTACTCTTATTTTCCGGTAATTTTCGACAGCGAAGAGCAGCTCTTATCTGCTGAGAAAAAGCTAAATGAAAATAACATCTTTCCCCGCCGGTATTTTTACCCTTCTGTAAATACCTATACCAAAATAGTAGCCTACCAGGCAATGCCCGTTTCAGAGGATATTTCAAAAAGGATCCTGTGCTTGCCTTTATATTTCAGCTTATCAATGGATGATGTAGACCGGATCTGTGATCTGTTGTTAAAAAATTAGAATTAATTATACAGGAATAGTATATTAAACGATATGAAACTTTTAATTATTGGACAATGTACCCTGCATTGGGGGAGAATGGAATTTGGCAATATTGGCAATTTCTATATTATGGAACCCTTTATCAGGGAGTTGCACCGTGTATTTCCGGATAGCGAGATCAGCACTACCTTTCAGCTATCAGAGAATTTCTGCAAAAAAGAGAATGTAAAGGTTCTTCCCATGAAGCTTTATTATAATTGGGATGCTGATGACCTGGATACAGCTTTAATAGAGCTGGCTTCCGCCAGGATGTACCGGGAGACCGGCTACCTTCCTAAACGGACCGGTTACATCGATGCCGTTATGGATGCTGACCTGGTAATTGATTTTAGCGGTGATATATGGGGTGATAATGCGGATTTCCTGGGAGATAACCGCTTCTTTGTAGGCCTGTGTAAAGACCGGGTAGCACAATTGCTGGGTAAAAAAACAGTTATGCTGGCAGGATCACCCGGACCATTCAATGCCGGGAAGAACCTCGACTTTGCGAAGGAAGTCTATGCCAATTTTGACCTGGTTACCAACAGGGAGGCGATCAGCATTGATTTGCTGAACGATTATGGATTTGATGTTTCCAAGACCAAAAGCCTGGCCTGTCCGGCTTTCCTTTTCGAGCCTTCAAAGATCGGTTCAATTTCGGAATTTCTTGGCGAAGAACGTTTAAAATCACCTGTTGTCGGCTTTATCCTGTGCGGATGGAACTTCACAACGGGCCCATTTGATAAATGGCCACGGGATGATGAAGATTATACGCAGTTTGCACAGGCTGTTGAATACATTGAGACAGAATTAGGTGCCAGTGTATGCTTAATGTCGCATTCCAATGGATTTCATGTTCCTCCGGCCCCTTTTGAAGCCATTCACGGACGAGATTACCCGATCATCAAACAGCTTGAAAAGGTTGTTCAATCCAGGGGAATTGCCAGGAAGGTATTTTCATTGGATGGCGTATATGATCCCTGGGTTACCAAAGCTATCATCAGCAACTTTGATATGCTGGTTAGCGGAAGGATCCATGCGGCAGTTGCCGGCCTGAGCCAGAATGTCCCGACCGTGATCATTGATTACGGCCACGAGCCGAAAGCTCATAAATTAAAGGGCTTTGCCCAGGTTGCCGGTGTTTTGGAATACGTAGCTGATCCGGCTAAAGCGAATGACCTGATCGGTAAGATCGGATTATGCTGGAATAAACGTGATATGATCAAGGATCATTTAAAATTACAGATCCCTTTGGTCAGGGATACGGCCCGTCAGAACTTTGACCTGTTAAAAGAATTGGTATAATATGGTTACAGCGATCATGCAACCTTATTTTATTCCCTACATCGGCTATTTTCAGATGCTGAATGCGGTTGATCAGTTTGTGATCTATGACAACATCCAGTTTATTAAAAGCGGATGGATGCACCGGAACCGCTTGCTGATAAACGGGAAAGATGAATACATTTCTTTACCATTACGTAAAGACTCGTATCATTTATATGTCGATCAGAGGTATCTTTCTGATATCTATGCTGAAGAGAAGCGAAAAATACTGAGAAAAATTCAGTCCTATCAGAAAGCGCCTTATTTTGATGATGTCTTTCCCCTGGTATCTGCCATCCTGGATTTTGAGGATACTAACCTCTTTCAATTCAACTATCATTCCATTAAGGAGATCAATCGCTATCTGGATATAGATACCCCTATCATTGTATCTTCTACAATTGATATCGATCATGATCTGAAAGGCCAGGATAAGGTTATAGCCTTATGCAAGGCACTGAATACTACCACGTATATCAATTCGATCGGCGGAATGGAACTGTATGACAAAGAAGATTTTTTAAAACAGGGCATCAAGCTGCAATTTATCAAAACCATGCCTTCCGAGTATCAACAATTCAAGAATAACTTTGTTCCCTTTCTATCGATCATTGATGTGATGATGTTCAATGATAAGCAGACCTTAAAAAGCATGTTATTAGAATATGAGCTTGTTTAACATAGATTACAGGGAAAATACAGCAGGCATCGATGCTGTCAGGGAGCATTTGCTAAACTGTTCTGACAACTTTACTCCTCCTTTGCTAACCTATATTGATCTTGAAGAATATGTTGGTAAACTGAGCAGCATGTCCGTCAATATCGAGGCCTGGCACGATGGAAAGCTGGTTGGCCTGATCGCCGCATACCTGAATAACCTGGAAGCCGGCCATGCATACATCACCAATGTCAGTGTAGAAAGTGCG
>Ga0182735_1001919_pt1 | contig 13230 bp, 7 predicted proteins | sample eDN5th30CKraftMG_FD_128524 | JGI IMG/M metagenome (GOLD analysis project Ga0182735, IMG submission 128524) | Enriched Miracle-Growth compost microbial communities from Emeryville, California, USA - eDNA 5th pass 30_C Kraft MG (version 2) (version 2) ... | reverse complement strand
TATCTACTGGTTTTGAAATATAATCAGAGGCACCTGCGGCAATGCATTTTTCCCGATCACCCATCATTGCTTTTGCCGTTACGGCAATAATAGGAAGTTGTTTGAAACGATTATCTTGACGAATACGTGTAGTAGTTTCGTAGCCATCCATTTCAGGCATCATCATATCCATTAATACCATATCGATTTTTTTTGCATTGCTTTGAAGCAGCGTGAGTGCTTCACGGCCATTGTCTGCGGCAATTACATGAATTTTATAACGTTCTAATGCCTTGGTCAGTGAAAATATGTTGCGGATATCATCATCAGCAATGAGTACTGTTTTTCCATTTAACACTTCGGTTAAGCTGCTTTGCAGTTGTGTCTTTTCCTTTTTTTGTGTGGGAGCTTTGGTTTCCTCTACCAAGTGTAAAAAGAGTGCCACCTCATCCAATATCCGTTCATAAGAGTGTGCTGTTTTAACAACGATAGAGTCTGCATACTGTTTAATTTTTAACTCTTCGGCGGGCGAAAGGTGTTTACCTGTAAAAATAATGACGGGTAAATTCTCCATTCCAGCGTCTGATTTGATAGTTTCTAATGTTTTATACGCCATTGCATCTGGAATCCCCATGTCGAGAATCACGCAATCGGCCTCATGACTTTTTAATAAATTAATGCCTGATTGAATGTCTTTGCTGATGTCGGTCTTTACTTCGAAACTCTCTAGATAATGGGCGAGTGCTTGTGCGTGTTTTAAATTATCTTCGATAATCAGCACTTTTCTCGGTCCAGCAGATAGTGCTTCTTCTACCCGACTAAAGATTTGTGTAATCTGCTCTAAAGCCATGGGTTTTCGGATAAAATCAATTGCCCCTTTGGTAATACTTTCTCGTTTTACCTCATGGGAAGACATGATATGCACCGGTATATGGCGAGTAGCTGGATTGTTTTTGATTTCATCCATTACCTGCCAGCCATTTTTTATAGGGAGTTCGATGTCGAGTAAGATGGCATGTGGTAAGTATTTTTCTGCTAACTCTATACCTAAATCACCGCGTACAGTAGTGATGACTTTGTATCCATGTTGATGTGAAAAATCAATCAGGGCACGGGCAAATTTCGTATCATCCTCGATAATTAATACGAGCTTATCGCCTTCTGCAATTTGGTCTCGATCATCGTCTAATTCGTTGGGAATAATGCTGCTTATAAAGGGTGTAGGCACTGCATTTTGTTGTTGAGCTTGTTCGGCTACGGGCAGATTATTCGTTGTTGACTGTTGGTTGTCTGAGGTTGGAGCTGTCTTCGTGGATTCTATTGCCTGCTCTTCCTCTTCTTTATTTTCCGGACGTGCAATAGGAATGGTTGCAATGAATTCAGCTCCTTTGTTTACCTCACTGTTGATGGTGAGTGAACCACCCAGTAATTTAGCGAGCTCTTTGCTAATCGATAATCCTAAGCCTGTACCTCCAAACTTTCTTCGCGTAGAACCATCGGCTTGTTGAAAAGCCTCAAATACGAGTTGATGTTTTTCTTTTGGAATGCCAATACCTGTATCTTTAACTGCGAAATCTAAAAATCCGGGTCTATTTTTATTGGGTCGGATGCGCAGCGTTACAGAGCCTTTTGATGTGAATTTCAACGCATTGGAAATCAGGTTGCGTAAAATTTGCTGTAAGCGCAGATTATCGGTCTGAATCTGCTCGTTAACAGTTTTATCTTTTTCCATATTGAATTGTAATCCTTTTTCAATAGCCATCGGACCAAAAAGATGTTGCAGGTCGGTCATGACATCTTTTAGAGAAACATGGTCGTAACTCAGCGACATTTTTCCTGCTTCGATTTTTGAAAGGTCTAAAATTTCATCAATTAAGGTTAATAAGCCATTCCCCGATGTTTGAATAACCTGTGCATATTCTATTTGGTCTTCATGCAGATTACCCTCATTATTTTCGCTCAATAATCGGGATAGCAATAAAATGGAATTCAAAGGAGTACGGAGTTCGTGCGACATGTTCGCTAAGAATTCGGATTTATACTTCGTGCTGATGGCAAGGTCTTCTGCTTTCTTTTGTATTTCGAGATTGCGCTCTAAAATAACCTGATTTTTTTCTTCTAAGGCTTGCGATTTGATTTCAAGTTCCTGATTGGCCTCTAAGAGCTCTTCCTGTTGTACACGCAGCTCTTCTTCTGATGCCTGTAATTTATTTGCTTGCGCTTCCAACTCTACATTGAGGTTTTCCAATTCCGTTTGTTGTGCTTGTAACTCCTCTGTCTGGGCCTGTGTTTCTTCAAGTAGTTCTTTCAGGCGTATGCGACTTTTGATGGCATGTATTGTTGCACCTACATTGGTTGAAATACTATTTGCAAAATCTAATGTGGCTTCTTGTAAGTTATTAATCGATGCAATTTCGATGATGCCTTCTACCTCGCCCTCATGTATAAGCGGGATAATAAGTACCCATTGAGGAGCACTGGTTCCTAAGCTTGTTCGGATATTCAGGTAGTTTTCTGGTAATTCAGTTAATAAGATGCTTTTCTTTTCTAAAGCCGTTTTTCCAATCAACGTTTCGCCTAAAGCGATGCGTTGTGGAAGCTCTGTGCGGTCGGCCACACCAACACTGCTTAACAGATCGAATGTTTTTCCGTTTTCTCCGATATAATAGGTGCCTATAGCGGCATCTAGGTAATTTACTAGTGCCTGCAATATTTCCAAACTGAAGTCATTTAGCTCGCTTCTACCTACAATAAGGTTATTAACGATGCCCGCACCGGTTTGAAGCCATAGTTGACGTTTGTCTTTTTGTGAGTGCCGTTCGAGCGAATTGCGCATATTGAGTAGTGCATGACCCAGCATATCATGTGGACCTTTTGGAAAGATAGGTGTTTCATAATTTTCCTTACCAATCTCGCGAGCTGCATGTGCCAAATGTTGATTGCTTTCATCAATTTTTCGGATGGCAAGCGCTACTTTACCTAAATCGTCTTTAGCAAATACAGGCAATGTTATTTGGGTATGGCCAAGCGCTATTTTAGTAGCTACTTCTTGGAGTTCGAACAAATGTGTGGCAATGTTCTTAATAACCAAGTATACTAACCCAATAATGATCAATATGCAAAAAATGAGTACACCTCTAGTAAAATTACGGTCGTATATTTCGTGTTGATAGACGATGGTAGCATGGTCACTTATTTCTTTGATGGTGGTGGATAAGTATGACTTTAAAAAATCAGTTGCCGTAGCCGATAGATTCCACCATTGATCGGGACTAAACACTTCAGGCAGCGTTTTCGTTTCATAAATTGCTTTATAATAATCAAGTGTTCTGTTGAAGGAGGCATTATTGTGGAGGGTTTCGACATGATGTTGCTTAAATCGTTTGTCTAAGCTTTTCAGCTCTTTCAAATAAGACTGTAGCAGTTCATAATTCATCTTGAACTGTGCATAATTGACATTTTCCCGTGCTTCATCCGCTACAGTAAAATAAACATGCAATCGGAGCATGGTAAAGTAGTTGACCAAGTTGGACAAGATATCGCGCTGTGCCATCTTAGGACCTAGCGCTTCATTCATATTGATATAATCTGTAGAAACCTTAGAAAAGGCCGCTAGACGTTCTGTAATTTTTTGATAATTATTGAATGTTTCTTCATAGGCCATGGTGCCTCGATTGATGCTCGCCCGCCAGGCCGGCAACTCATTAATGAAGGTATAATCAGCATAATCTGCATTTAATCCACTATCAGCAAATAAGTTCAATTGTTGTATAGCATCATCGGTTTTACCTTGTTGTACGCTAAGTGATCCTTTATCATCTTCATTGAAAATTTTATTCAAAGCCAACCGTCGCTCTTGTTGTAATTGCTCGATGACATTATCGGCTGTTAAGGCAAGGTTGATTCGATGAATGAAATTATTTGCACCAGTAATGCGTTCGTTTTTTTCTTTATCGAGTAAGTAGAAGAAAAAAATGAGTGCCATAAGCGGAACAAGCCCCAATAGAGCTAATTTATAATTAAGTGGTATCAGATTAAATCGATGCTTCATACTTTGTTGATCGCTATTGGTTTTTAAATGACTGTTTATTGCACGTTTACAGGTAAATTAAAATAGAAAAACGATCCCTGGTTCACTTCACTTTCTACACCATATTCGCCGTGGTGGCGTGCAATAATTTCTTTACAGATGTAGAGCCCCATACCCAAACCCTGAAATTTATAGGACGATTCTTCTACGCGATAGAATTTATCAAAAAGATGATTTACCTTATCAGGAGGAATGCCAATACCAAAGTCACGTACACCAATTTGTATTCGATCGTTTTTAATTAGCTTGCAAATAACGTCGATCTCCTTTGAATTAGGAGCGTACTTAATGGCATTGGTTAAGTAGTTGATAAGTACTTGCTCTAATCGCATTTCATCACCATAAATGATACAATCTACATGGCCTATGCGATTGAAGGTATGTTGTGGGTGCATTTGGCTAATATTTTCGATGGTATTTTCAATCAGTTTTTCCAGAGAGATATACTGAAAATTAAATTTCATTTTACCACTTTCTATTTTCGAGATATCAAGTAGATCATCTATTAAATCGCGCAGCTTGTCTAATTGTGTACTGGTTTTATTTAGATAAGTTTTTAATTTTTCGCTATGAGCGGTTTCGGGTAAACGTTCTAACAATTGTAAGTATCCTCGTACGCTGGTTAACGGTGTCTTTAACTCGTGGCTAGCAATACTAATAAATTCATCCTTCTTATTCTCTAAGAGTTTTCGATGTTCGATTTCTTGCTTTAACGTCTCTTGCATTTGGTGCATGGCCTGTGTTTGTTCAAAAAGTCGATAAAACGTTTTGACTTTAAGCAGTAATATATCCGGATCGAATGGCTTGGTGAGATAATCAATTCCACCGGTCTCATAGCCTCTTGTAATGAATTTTTTTTCCGTGTTAACGGCCGATAGAAAAATAATGGGTGTATCGATGGTTTTGCTATATCCTGAAATGAGCTCGGCTACTTCGAAGCCATCCATACCAGGCATTTGTACATCTAATATAATAAGTGCGTAAGTTTGTTTTAATACCTTTTTTAAGGCCTCCTCTCCAGATGAGGCTACGTCAACTTTGAAGTGGTTGGCTTCCAAAAATTTTCGTAAAGAAATGAGATTTTCTTGTTTATCATCAACAATGAGTATCATATCTGGCGAGTCGCTTAAATATTTAGTTACAGATTCCTTTAAATGTTAATAAAATGTTGTAACTACAAGTTTAGTGATTTTTTTAGATATAAGTATTAAGATAATTTTAGGTTGCTTGGTAGCTGCCATTTTTAAGTTCTATGCTGTAGGTTTCTAGGTTATAAGAATACGCTGTCCCGATACACTAATTTTGGATATCCAGATGAATAGTACGGGCAGCAACAGGGACGCTTTAGTTTGATCGCCACCCAACTGCTGCTGCTCGTGCCACTGCCACTTCTGGCTTTAAGGTTATCCGCTTTAAGCTTTCCGCCTTTAAAGAATTAAAATCAACACCAAAATAATAATAATAATGGCACCTACTGATAGATAGACACCCCCGCTACCTAAGGCGCGGGCCCGTTTATTCATTTCACGCAACTCTTTTCTCAAGGCCTTTCTCTCCGTCTTGGTTAAAGTTGATTTATCCATAGCCTTGATTTCTTCTACCCGCCGTTTCATCTCATTGATCTGTCTTGTTGCTTCTTCTTTTGTGACAGTCATTTCTTTTGCTTCTTCCTTAGGGGCTGCCATGGCAATGGGATTGCTGAGCGCAAATGCGAGCATCCATACGGTCAATAATGCATAGATTTTTAATTTCATCTGTCTTTAGTTTTTATTCAATACTATTTGGGTTTATAGTTACAAGCCCAGTGTAACATCTTCTATAACTGATGAACCAGCGTTTTTGTTTTTACCTATTAGATTTCTTTTACCGTTTTCCCGGTTACTACAAATTGTTTGCCACGCCCCTTTGGTAAAACGTAGGTACCTGTTAAGCTGCCAAAAGCTGGAAGTAATAGATAGGGCCATTCAAAATGAAAACAAGGCAATTGAAGGGATTGTTTAGCCATGCCTTTTAAGGTGGTAGCGGGATGAATATGCCCAGCCATATTCAGCATTTCTGGAGGTACATGGTTTAGTGGCGCGTGCGAAAAAATGAGGTTACCTTCTACCAATTGATCTTCACAGATCAATAAATTGGCTTCTGTATATCTGGCAGGAGATAAGATATCATGATTGCCGCGTACTAACCATAGTTTAAGTTGGGAATATTGTTGGGCAAAGGCAATAAAGTACCGCCAGGTAGCATTTTCTACACTGTGAAAAAGATCGCCTAAAAATATAATGCGAAGTGGGTTATATTTCAATATCAAACGATGTAAGGTTTGATAATCTCGATAAGTGCCAGCCTGCGCCGGAATCATGATCCCCGATTTTCTAAAGTGTGCCGCCTTGCCCAAATGAAGATCGGCCAAGATCAATGTATGGCTTTGGGGAAGAAATACACCTTTTTCTGCGAGTAAATAAACCGGTGTATGATTCAATTGAATAGCGAGGTAATCGGTCATTCCATTTGGGCTATCATCTTGCGTAAACGATCTTCTAAAGCTTCGTTGCTGAAACGTTCTCTAAAAGACTCTGCAAATATAGGAAAAGCAAAGGGGGTTAAGTGTGGGGGGTGTTGAATGATAATTTGATTGCCTGTAATGCGTTTGAATGCAGCTCTTAAACGAGCATAATCCAATTGAAAATCGAACACCTCATCATAAGCTTCTTTTAATAATAAATGGTCGTTTTCATACTCTTCAAAGACTTTGAAGAATAATCCGGCATTGGCTTGTAGGTGTTTTGTTTTGATTTTTTTACCAGGAAATCCTTGAAATACTAAACCGGCAATGCCCGCAATATCGCGGAATCGCTTGCGGGCTAATTCGGTCATGTTGATACTTTGTTGTATATCTTCGCTTAAGTTATCCATCGTAAATAATCCACGTTGTATGGCTTCGTGCATATGGATAGGTTGATCGCTTAAAAGCTCGAAACCATAATCATTCAGCGCTACCGAGAATGTGTATGTTTGTACCTTTGCAAGTCGGTATGCGATTAGTGCTGCCATGCCCTCATGTACAAATTTTCCTTCGAATGGGAAAAAGAAAACATGATAACCATCTTTCGTTTGTGTTTGCTCGATAACAAGCTGTCTGCTATTTGGTAAAGTACTACGTCGCTCTTGTTCCTCAAAAAGGGGCGTTAAAAATATGACTTCCGGTTCTTGGCGTGCTGTACCCTGCCATTGGTCGAGTATATGTCTGATAGCAAAAGCTAAATGGGTAGATAAAGGAAGGCGACCACCCATCCAAGAAGGTACAAGCCCTTTTTTCTTGGTAGATAGTTTCACAATGGCCTGTAGATCTTTTACGCGTAGCAATTCGAGATTTTTGCCAGCAAACCAAAAGGTGTCGCCTACATTTAAACGCGATATAAACCACTCCTCGATACTACCGATGTATTTGCCACTAGCGTACTTTACTTGCATCATGGTGTCGCTTACGATGGCACCAATGCTGAGGCGATGGCGCATGGCTACTTTTTTACTCGTTACTTTATATAGACCATCTTCGATCACTACTTTATGAAATTCATCGTATGCATCCAATGTTTTTCCACCCTGTGTAATTAAAAGTAGGCATTGGTGAAACTCTTCCGGAGTGATAGACGCAAAACAATGGGTGTTTTTCACCTCATTAAAGATTTCATCTGGAACAAAGCCTTCTGAAACAGCAAGGGTGATTAAATATTGAATGAGTACATCGAAAGAACGAATATATGGAATCCGGTTTTCCATTAATTGATGCTGTTCGGCATATCGTAAGGCTGCGCCTTCGATGATTTCGAGTGAGTGTGTAGGCACAAACCAAATTTTACTGGTTGCCCCGGGTTGATGACCACTACGACCAGCCCGTTGTAAAAAGCGCGCGATACCTTTGGCAGAGCCTATTTGAATGACTGTGTCGACCGGTCGGAAATCTACACCTAAATCTAGACTGCTGGTACACACAACGGCTTTCAGTGTTCCGTTGTGTAAAGCCGCTTCAACCCATTGCCTAATTTCTTCACTGAGCGAACCGTGATGTAAGGCCAGGATGCCAGCTAGATCGGGTTGTAGCTTGAGTAACTCTTGATACCAAATTTCAGCTTGTGAGCGCGTATTGGTAAAGATCAGCGTCGTTTTACTTTGGTTAATGATAGGAAGTATCTTGGCTGCTAAATGAATGCCTAAGTGCCCACCCCAGGGAAATTTTTCTAATACATCGGGTAATACGGTGGTAATTTCTGTCTTTTTTGGTAAGTTGGCCTTGATAATGACTCCATTTTTGTGACCCAATAAAATTTCTTTGGCTTCTTCTAGGTTGCCAATAGTTGCCGAAATACCCCAAATTTGTAAATGCTTATTCAGATGCTTTAACCGTGATAAAGCGAGTTCGGTCAGCACTCCCCGTTTGCTTCCTAAAAGCTCGTGCCATTCGTCTACTACGATCATTTGAAGGTGTTTTAATCGTTCTGAGTAGCCTTTCTGGGCCAACATCAGATGGATGCTTTCGGGGGTTGTGATCAAGACATCGGGATGGGTGAGGAGTTGCCGTTGCCGTTCTTTTAATGATGTGTCGCCCGTACGTAAAGCAATATCCAATTGTAAATGAAGATCTTCATTCACCCGATTCAGTGCCAAAACCATTTCTTGGGAAAGCGAACGTAGCGGTGTAATCCAGAGGCAAAAAGTATGTTGCCGTAGTTTTTTTGATGCTTTACTGCGTTGAGCTAACATGCGCTCCAATATTCCAAACCACAAAGCATAGGTTTTTCCGTAACCGGTAGGTGCGTTTAACAACCCCGATTGACCGGCCATGAGCGCCATCCACGTTTCCTGTTGAAACTGGTGTGGACTCCAATTTTTTAATTTAAACCATTCATCGCCTAGCATATTTGTTTTTCAAATGAGTAGCACGGGCAGTAACCGTGGCACTTTCAGTTTTATCGTCATATGACTACTGTTGCTCGTGTCACTGCCACTTTGCTAGCTTTTCGCTCTTAAAACTTACAACTTAAAACGTATAACTCGAAAGCTTTTTACTTATTATCTAACAAATTCAGTAAATCTGCTTTCGTATTGGCTTCTTTTGCTGCTTTATCGTGTCGCCATCGTACAATTCTTGGAAAACGAAGTGCAATGCCCGATTTATGCCGATTGGATGCGCTGATACCCTCAAAGGCCAACTCGAAGACAAGATCTGGGGTTACACTTCTAACCGGTCCAAATTTATTAATCGTATGTTGTTTAATCCATCGATCAACAGTCATGATTTCTTGGTCACTTAGACCAGAATAAGCCTTGGCAAATGGAACCAATTCGTCCTGATCCCATACGGCAAATGTGTAATCCGTATATAAGTTTGCCCTTCGACCGTGTCCGGGTTGTGCATACAAGAGTACCCCATCGATGGTATAGGGAATTATTTTCCACTTCCACCAATTTCCCCTTCTCCTCCCAGAGTCATATCGGCTCGTTTTTCGTTTCAGCATCACGCCTTCGGCCTGGTATTGCCGTGCTTGCTCTCTTGCTTGTTTTACATCGCTCCAGGAAGAGCAGGGTAAAATTTTCGAGATCATCAAGGGCGCTCCACTCAACTCAGGTAGCGCCAATATCTTTTCTAATAATGATCGCCGTTCGATGAGACTTAACGCACGAATGTCGGCACCGTCACATTCCAATAGATCATAGCATATCATAACCAAGGGGGCTGTTGTTAATATTTGCTTACTTAGTCGTTTCCGGCTAATACGCGTCTGTATCAAGGAGAAAGGTAATATATTTCCATCTTTATACGGTAATATTTCACCGTCTATGACGGTCCCATTTGGCAACTGTTCTGCTAGTGGGTGGAATTCAGGAAATCGATCGGTCAACAGTTCCTCACCACGACTCCATATATAGATGTGTTGATTTCTGACAATAATTTGTCCTCTGATGCCATCCAACTTCCTTTCAATCAACCAGTCCGCTACTTCTCCCAGTGCGACTGGCTCTTTATCCAGTGGATAGGCTAAAAAGAAGGGATAGGGCTCAAAGCTTTTTTCGTGCAAAAGATCATCAATTAAAAGGCTCGATATGGGAGTATTGTTTGGATGCCAATGTCCCATCAGCCGATGAGCGATTTCGTTTTCGCTTTTATGATAGGTCTCGGCCAATGCTCTTATGACCAATTGCTTGGAAACTCCCATTCTAAAATTTCCGGTAATGAGTTTGTTGAAGATGAAGCGTTCATCTGCAGGTAATTCCATCCAGCGTTGGCTGATGGCGGTCTGGGCTTCTTGCTCAGGCAAAGACGGCAAGCCATTGAGAAAAGCCATGGTCTGGCTGAGCGAGTAAATTTTCTCGGTAACGGGTACCGGTAGGCAAAGCGCAATGGTTTCGGCCAGATCGCCTACGGTATGGTACGATTCTTCAAAGAGCCAAGGGGGTAAATGAGATAAGCGCATGGCAGCTTGCCGTAACCATGCAGTTTTGATAAATCGGCCGGTCGATTTGCCGATGAGCAAATAGATAGCCCACAGCGCGTCTGCCGATTCGGCTTGTTTAAAATAAGCAATTAATGCCGCCACTTTATCACGAGTGGATGTTGTACGATCGATTTGCTGAAAAAGGGCATTAAATAACCTCATCTTTTTCCTCCTCTAATAAAAGATGATTTTCGTATTGGGTAGTCACTTCTGTGGCTTGTAATCCATGGTGTTCAACCAACCATTTCGCAAAAGTAGCTTTATACCCGTGTGTAACGTAGATATTTTCAGCGCTTGTTGCCTGCACGGCCGTTTGCAGTTGATCCCAGTCGGCATGATCTGACAAGACAAAACCTCTGTTGACATTTTTTCGCCTTCTGGCACCACGTAATTGCATCCACCCACTGCAATAAGCTACTTCGTAAGGCGTGAAGCGCTTTGCCCATGTTGATCCTAAGGCGCTTGGTGGTAGGATGACAACATAGGGGGATGATAATGCTTTGGTATCCAGCGTGGCTGTTGGCATCACCCGATGTAAGGGATATCCTGATTCAATCAGTGTGCGTTGTACATTTGCGATGGCACCATGCGCGAAAATAGGTAGTTCTGCATGAGCCGCAATTTCGATTAATCGTTGTGCCTTACCCAAGGCATAGCCAACAAGTAAGGTGTTTTTTTGCTGTTTACGGTTCGCTTCTATCCAAGCCAGCATGTCGGCGGTAACCGTGTCGACCTGTGGAAAGCGGTATATGGGTAAGCCAAAGGTAGATTCTGTCACAAAATGATGGCACGAAACAGGCTCAAAAGGTGCAGCAATACCATCACTAGATAGTTTATAATCGCCGGAAATGACCCAAATTTCCCCTTTATAAGTCAATTTAACCTGTGCGGAACCGGGAATGTGGCCAGCTGGATGAAGAGAAATCGTTACGCCATGTATATGGATGGTTTGACCATAGTGGAGTGCTTGTACGCTGATCTGATCGCCCAATCTGAGTTTTAGTAAAGAAACACTATCTTGGTGGCAGAGGTAGTGTTTGTTGCCTGGTTTAGCATGGTCGGAATGTGCATGTGTAATAATGGCTTTTGAAACGGGCTGCCAAGGGTCTATATAGAGATCGGCCTGTGCGCAATATATGCCTTTATTGTTGAAAGTGATGAGCATGCTGTTTTAGAGCCTATTTAAAATTTTAACGAAATTTTTGTTATGACCATTTGAAATTTGTCTTTGGTATATTTTGATGCTCTTTTGAGCCTATTTTCCATTTCCTGCTCTTGATTTAGCCCGCTAAATCTGCAAACACGAAACAAAAAATCCTTCTCAAAATAGCTATAAAAATATTTACCAATAAAATTTAAACAGCCCCTTATAATTTATAACAGAAGGTAGACAAAGAAGGTTTGGTTCTTCCGAAGACAACCTACATAATATGCGGTTAATTGTACCTCTAATAAATACCTTACTTTTTATTAGATTTGTACGGTTAAATAAGAAAGCATGCAATTTTTCAAATATCAAGGTGCGGGAAATGATTTTGTTTTGATCGATAATAGGGACGAACAATTTGATGCGACAAATACGGCCTTAGTCGCCCATTTATGCGATAGGCAGTTTGGTATCGGGGCTGATGGGTTGATGTTACTGCAGAACAAAACAGGCTACGACTTTGAAATGATTTATTACAATGCTGATGGTAACCCCGGTAGTATGTGCGGGAATGGTGGGCGATGTATCGTAGCCTTTGCTAAACACTTGGGGCTGATAACCAACAAGACAACATTCTTAGCCGTAGACGGAGAACATACCGCGACACTGAATGATACAGGCGATTGGGTGAGTCTCAAAATGATTGATGTAACGGCTATTGATCGAGATGGAGCAGCTTTTGTGCTCAATACGGGGTCGCCACATTATGTACTTTTGGTAGATGATTTAGAAAATTTGGATGTTTTCGCCGAGGGACGGGCTATTCGCTACCATGCTACCTACCAAAAAGACGGAATCAATGTGAATTTTACGACGCCATTAGCAGACGGTTATGCGGTGCGCACTTATGAGCGCGGCGTAGAAGATGAAACATTGGCTTGCGGTACAGGCGTCACGGCTGTTGCTTTGGCTATGGCGCAATATCAAGGACTTGAAGGGCAAATTGATATCCCCGTTCAAGCACGGGGAGGTGATTTGAATATCCGTTTTACCAGAGAACAAAGCGGTTCCTTTACAGACATTTATTTACAGGGGCCTGCACAGCTGGTTTTTGAAGGTAAGCTTCCCTAAACGCTTATTTTAGTAGTGGTTCGTGTTGTTGCGGGTTTGTTACACTCATGAAGTAACAAGTTTGCGCTTTTTAACATATTTTAACAAAAAACTTGCAAAATATTTTCAAATGCGTAGATTTGCTGTTGAATATAAGATATTTAAGGGATTACCATACTATTGAGCATATTTGAAAGAAATTATACACGATACTTATTGTCGTAAATAGAAATATTAGAAATGTAGGCATTGGCCAAAAATGCGTCATTTTGATATGTTTCATATATCTACCAAGATAATTTCCCTCTTTTTCAACTAGTTCAGTATGGGTAAACGAATTGTATGATAGATTGTAATTCATTTATTTACAATGTTTTTTCCAGTCACGTAACGCATCAATTAGGCGTTTA
>Ga0182735_1001918_pt1 | contig 13231 bp, 9 predicted proteins | sample eDN5th30CKraftMG_FD_128524 | JGI IMG/M metagenome (GOLD analysis project Ga0182735, IMG submission 128524) | Enriched Miracle-Growth compost microbial communities from Emeryville, California, USA - eDNA 5th pass 30_C Kraft MG (version 2) (version 2) ... | reverse complement strand
GTCTATGGCCGCGCTCGGTCTCGGCGTGGACCTTGGCACCGTCGCCAAGGCCGGCGGAAGAGTCGCAGCGGCGGCAGTCTTCTCGCTGTTGGGCCTTGGGGCAATTAGTCTGGTCCTGCTGGACGGGCTGCACATGGTCTGAGTGGGTACCGATGGCCGCATGCTGTGGTCAGATTGTCGGCCAATCCCAAACCGTCGATTGTAAGCTGCCGGTCTGCATCTAGAGGACGGAAATTGCCTCCCGAACGGCCGCAAAGGGTCGTTTCAGGGCTTGAATGACTTCGCCGTGCATCCTGATAAGGCAGGATGCACGGCGAAGAGCAAAATTTATGCACCTAGATCGCGCAAAGCGACACTTTGCGCTATTGGCCCATGATCTTCGACATTGCCTTTTGATCGACGCCGATCTGTGCCTCGGCAGCGCGAGTGTCGAAAATCTCGCGCCATGCGGTGATTAGGCCGTCAGTGAAGTCAAAAACTGCCATGACCGGAACGCTAACGCGCTTGTTCCCCAAGTCGGCAAAAGTGGCATGATCCGTGCGCTCTGTGAAAACATGGGCGTCATCCGCCATTATGATGTGAATCTCGGCGTGCAGATCCTTGTACACTGTCAATTGCCGCGCGATCTCCGCGACGATCTCACCTGGCCCGACAATTGGCGCGACTGCGGGAACAAGGGGTTGGTAATAGGCATCTGGGGTAAAATAGTCCTCGAGACCCTTGCCTGAAACACGCCCCGAGTGGACGATGTTGAGAATTTCCCGGACTCGGCGTTCATTGGGATGCATGACAGACTCCTTCATTCATATTATTTGGCGAGTGATCCGAAATGATAGGCAATTGACACCCCATACACTCGGGGTGCGCCAGGAAAGGCCACCGCGGTTGCCAGCGGACCTGAATAGAGATCACTGAACGTGCGCGTGTTGTATTTCTTATCGAAGAGATTCCGTACAAAAGCGCCGATCTCCAGGCGCGGCTCGTCAAGATCGGCGCTCAATCGCAGGTTGAAGATGCCGTAACCTGGAATACGGCTGAGCGCATTCTGCTGGTCAATAATCGCGCGATCGGCGGACGAGATGCCTGGAGCCGCTGTAACGGGACTGAAGGACTGCGAACTGATATAGGCAAAATCCCCATGCGCCTCGATTGCGCCCCATGGCATTTCGAATGTCTGTGTGGCGGCCACTGTCGCATTGAATTTGGCAAGCTGGGGCAGCGGTTCCCCGCTGCGATCCACGACAACAGGCGCACCATTGACGATCTGTGTGTCGAGGAAGCTCCCTTTGTCGTATCGACCGTGAAGGAGGCCGATCGAACCGGAAAGCTCCATTCCGTGCCAAGGTTTTGCCGCGAGTTCGAACTCTGCTCCGCGCACTTGGGCGTTGCCCGCGTTCACGACATATTGAGTGACGGACGTGGGCGTAACAACGATGTTGAGGTTGCGCTGAACATCGCGCTGCCAGGCGTTGAACAACGCAACATTGAACCGAACCCGACGGTCAAACAATTCCGCCTTGAAGCCGATTTCGATGTCTCTCACCTTCTCCGGGGAGAAGGCTGGTATCGACCCGAAGCGCAAGTTCCATCCGCCTGCCATCGCCGCACCGCTCGTTTTGGCATAGGCGAAGAGATCTGAGGTCACTTGATAGTCCAGACCGAAGGTCCAGGCTGGATAATTGAAGTTGGTAGTCTCGGTCTGATCGCATGGCGGCACATTACCGCCATCCGGCGAAGCCACATTGCAGGTCGCAATATCGTTATAGACTGACCGGTTATGGAGCACGACCTTGCGCTTATCCCAGGTCCAACGCAGGCCAGACGCCAGTCTTAGACCGGGCGCCAGTTCATAATATCCTTGAGCATAAATACCGCGTGATATGTTCAGAACGTCTCCGTCATTGAGAAGTGGCGGCAGCCCAAGCACGCCCAGCGACTGAAAAAGCGATTGCTCGTCGCCGGTCTCGCGCGAAAAATAGAGACCGCTTATCCAGCTCAAGGAACCGGCATCGCCCGAAAGCTGTAGCTCCTGGGAAATCTGCTTGGATCCAAAGCCGGTATGGTTCTGTGCAAGCTCGAGCGGCGTTCCATCCAGGTCAATCACCGCATCGGTCCGGCTGTAACGATAGCCTGTAATCGATTGCAGCTTCACAGCGCCAAGGTCACCATTGATCGTTAACGAGCCGCCTCCAGCCTTGAGGACATCCATCGGCGTCTCTCCGAGCGGACCGGTCGTACCATAGCTCCTATAAAAATTATTCTTGCGCTGCAGATATGGGGTCAGGATCGGAGTGAGGTCGGCAAGCGGCGCAAGACTGGGCACGATACCAACTAGCGGCGTCACGATCGCGGTTAGCGCCGTGGCGTTGAATCCAGCAAGTGCAACATCTTGGCCGCTGTCACGGCGATAATTATAGTCCCCGGACAAGGTGACATCCCAATTGCTTCCCTCGGGCGCCCATCGCAGTTTGGCTCGGACGAAATGATTAGCTGCCTGATCAAAGGTCCTGCGGTTCAGGGTTTCATTGTGGCCATAGCCGTCATCTCTGTTGAAGCTGTAAGTGATGCGGGCCGAAAGCGCGGAGCCGGTAACCGGCAGATTGAGCGTTCCGCTCGCGTCGAGCGTATTATAGTTTCCATAAGAGACGCGCGCTTCCGCCCCGAATTCTCCGTTGGGCTGTTTGGTGATGATGTTGAGCGCTCCACCGGTGGTGTTGCGACCAAATAATGTACCCTGCGGACCGCGCAGTACCTCTACTCGATCTAAGTCAGCGAAGTCGAAGAGGCCCTGCGAAGGGCGGGGGATATAAACACCGTCAATATAGATGCCGACGGCCGGGTCGGAGGCGCTCCCCGGGTTTACTTGGGACTGACCGCGAATCGAGACGAAGGCATAGCCCGAAACCGAGGGCGATCCTGTCGCCACGTTCAAGTTGGGTGCAAGGCGCTGCAGATCTTTCGCATTTTGGACCTGCGCCTGGACGAGTTTGGTATCATCAATCGCAGTCACGGAAACCGGCGTTGTCTGAAGAGATTCAGCCGTTCTTCGCGCTGTCACGACAATATCGGCTAACCCCTGGTCCACCGATGCACCAACCGTGTCTTGTGCATGGGCCGGCACCGCCAAAGCGCACGCTGATGTGGTAGCAAACCAAATAGCGACGCGTGCTCTCGTGCTATCAACCATAGCCCAACTCCCAAATAGCACTTTTTAAAAGGTTTGCCGTCAGGCCTTGATCGGCTGCAGCGTCGTCTTGGTGAGATAGGATTGCGACCCGCAACCCATGAGCAAAAAGTTCTGACGTGACAGCCATCTGTTGAAAAATGCCACCAGAGTCCTGTCTTCTTCCGGCCCAGCTGCCCGCACAAAAGCATCGACTGCGGCGTCCGCTTCGCGCCGTGTTTTAACCTGCTGACCAGTGAGCGCTGCAGCATCGGCAAGATCGGCGGCTAAAATGCCCCCCCCATAGAGCGCGCAGCGCTGGAGGTAGCGCCCCAGGACGGCCGCGGTATCGAGGTGAAACCGCAATTCGGTGTCGTCGGTCTCCCACGACGTCATCATATTGATTAATTGCTCAGGCGCTGCATCGTAGGGAACCGCCGAATTCGCTTCGGGATCGGGCACATTGTCCAGCCGAACACCCAGACTTTCGGCAATGCCCTGCAAGCCCCAGCGGCTGGTGGCGACGCAGAATTGCAGATACGCCACGTAATCATTCTGAACCTCTGGCTTGAACATCATTGGCCACATCAACATGCTGTTGGTGCCCGCAAATCCAGCTGAGTGATACGCGATCGCACGCAGCGGAATTTTATCGCCAGTCAATGCTTCATAATATTTTCGCAGCTCAGTGATGTCGCCCAGCGGTTCTGTCGTATCACGTAGGCGCATTCCCGCGAACTCGGCGGCTGGATCACCAATATAGGAGACCTCGAAATCGATGAGGCCCGTGAACCGATCATCATCATAGAGGAACTGGCCGGCGTCAGCCGTCACAAATCCAGGACGGTCGCGATCTTCCGGCGCGTTGCGCTCGAGCCAAAGCGCATAGAATTCAGTAAGCGGAAACGGACGATCGACGAAGGCAGCACGGACAATGTCGATGCAAGGCTTGTAAAGATTTAATGCAAGGTCGCGCGCGCTTTTGGGAACAGTTAGTCCGATGGCGCCGAACTCCCCGACCGGGATCGCGTGCAGCTTGGCCAAGGCCTCTATGAATTCACGCCTGACCTTGGCGCGGTCTGCTGAATCCTCGATGAGTTCGGTGTTTATGGTTCCCGGCAACCGCTCCATCACGATTGCAACGGGATCTTCAATCATGCCGTACACTTTGGGGGCCAATACGCCATGGCGTTCCATCACATGGTGGATTTGGCCTTCTTGATGAAGCGTTATCGGATAGCGGGTCGCCTTGCCCCGTGCCCCGCGGACCAACACGCCCTGCAGGCGACCGTCAATCTCAACATCGGCTTCCCAACTGATCCTCCACCGAAGCTGTCGGCGAAAATTCTGCGGCTCAGTTCCAAAATGGTCGCGTAGCCATTCATAGACAGGGCGATCGACCTCGCTGAGTGCGGAGGTATCCAACACCATTCGTGCAATTGTATCGGTCGCCATCAATTTCCCTCCCATGTTCCGCCACCGTTGGGACGGTCAGATCCAGGAAGAAGATGGCCTAAACCTTGCTGTGGCGGCCAGTCCCGTCACTTCAGGTGAATTGCGATCACCTTCGTTGAATTGCGTATCGCTTTGACAGGCCGCCTTCTTAGACCGCATCGTCGAAGTACAAAATGAGAGGGAGGTGGAGATGGGAAGGTTGCAGGGAAAGGTGGCGATAGTGACTGGCGCCGGCTCTGGCATCGGCGAGGCCGCCGCGATGCGCTTTGGACAAGAGGGCGCCACAGTGGTTGCTGTGGGCCGGCGCCAAGAAGCAGTGGAGCGCGTTGCCGAGGCGATTGGTAGAGCGGGCGGGGAAGCCATTGGCCTTGTCGCAGACATCGCAGACGAGAAAATGATCACCACGATGGTGTCCACTGTCTGTGCCCGATATGAACGGATTGATGTCCTTTACAACAACGCAGCTCTTACTGATGCAGGGACAATGAACAGCGATCGCGACCTCGTGACGGTTACGTCCGAGCTGTGGGACAGGGTTCTAGCAGTGAACCTTCGCGGCCCGGCGATCGTAGCCAAGCACGTCATCCCGGTGATGATCGCCAATGGCGGCGGATCAATCATATTCAGTGGATCCGCGCGGGGGTCGCAGGGGGATATGCTTTATACCGCCTATGCGGCCTCGAAAGCGGCATTGGTCAGTCTGTCTCAAAACATCGCCGCGCAATATGGGAAGCAGGGGGTTCGCTCCAACATCCTGGTCATCGGTATGATCATGACCCAGGCCGCGAAGGAGGGATATCCGCCGGAGGTCAAAACTCTTATGGAGCGGCATCACCTGACGCCTTTTATCGGTGAGCCAGAAGATGTCGCGGACGCCGCGCTCTATCTGGCCTCGGATGAATCGCGCTTCGTGACCGCCCAACAATTGTTTGTTGATGGCGGGATCGCGTCGCACTCCGCGGCCTTTGCCGACGCACGCCTGGCGTTGGACGCCTGACCCTCCATCGCGACGCTTGAACTTTCCCTCTCGCAGCCTATCCTTGACCAAAAAAGGAGGGGAAAATGCTCAGTGACAACGCGCTCGATATCGCAATTTCAAGCGACATTGATTTCGAAGTGCGATCGAAGCCTAGCCTTTGCGCCAATGCCTATCAGTTGCGGGTACACACGTCGGTTTGCCCCCGCGAGGGCAATGGTATTTATCACTCACCTTGGTCCTTGCTCGAGGCGACGCTCAGTCCGGGGCAGCCAATCTGGAACCGTTTTCTAAACCGGCCTCACAACGAAGAAATTCGCGTTGGTTCAGTGATGTTCGTGCCGCGTGACGAGCCCGTGCACTGCAGGTTCACTCGAGGAGCAAGACACACTGTTTCATGTTTATTCGATCTTGAAGCCCTGGGCTTTGAACAAGCGACAGGATGGAACTGGACGAGTATTGACCCTTCGCTAGCATTCGACGTTCGCGATCCATTCGTGCAGATTGCGGTTCAGCGCCTCCGTCAGGAGGCGCTCGCGCCTAGCTTCGCCAGCGAATTACAGGTCGAGTGCACGCTGATATTTCTGGCGGCGCAGCTGAAACGCAAAATGGATAACCACCAAAGCTTCGAGCCTTCCGACCAAGGGTCGCTAAGCGGAGCGGGTCTGCAAAGCATTATTGAGCGTATTCACGATGAGGACGGACCTACGCCGTCCGTAAAGGAATTCGCCACCATGGTCACAATGAGCGCGCCTGTATTTTCACTGAAGTTCCGCGAAGCCACGGGACAAACCCTCCGCCATTATGTTACCACTGCAAAGCTCGAGAAAGCCAAAAGGTTGCTTTTGGAAGAGGCAGATATGGTGAAACAGATCGCCTATCGCTGCGGCTTTACTAGCGCCGCTGCATTTTCCACGTCCTTCCGACAGGAAACGGGAATGACGCCAACGGAATTCCGTGAAGCCGTCGAATTCGGTGACTAATCTATAAAGCGGGGCTTTTAGCTGCAGTTATCAGTCGCCCTGCTGCATTGAAGCGGATGCGGCGGATGGCTCCCGCTCACGGCATCTAAGTGCCAAGATGGGTTGCTGTCATGCAAACCCGAGAAGGAGCCACCCGCCATGGAGATTAGCACATGGGGTAATCGCGGGAGCGATTCGCCGTAGAGGCTCCGGATGTGGGGTTTGTGGCTGTTCCCCGATAGGATGGAAGTATGGGCTCACGACTTGCGGCCGGGCCCAAGCATCTAACCGAGAACAGCCATGGGTGAGTATATCGGTTTGGACGTGTCGATGAAAGAAACCGCCATTTTTATTCGACACGACGGCAAAAGGATCTGGCGCGGCAAATGCCCGTCAGATCCAAAGCTCCTGGTGGCGGCGATACGCAAACATTCACCAGCGCCACAGCGCGTCGTGTTTGAGATGGAGCCATTGTCAGTTTGGTTTTTTCACGCTCTGACAAGCGAAGAGCTACCAGCGATATGTATCGATGCGCGCCATGCAAAAGCTGCTCTCGACATGGCACCGAACAAGATCGATGCGAATGACGCTGACGGTCTTGCCCATTTGGCTGAGGTCGGCTTCTTCCGCGAAGTACGGGTCAAAGGATATGACAGCATGTTGGTGCGGACGCTCATCGGCGTACGAATCAAGCTCACCCGGATGACAACCGATCTTTACAGTCAAATTCGGGTTGATGAAGACTTTCGGTTGTTGGCGCCACCAGGCAAGGGCGGCAAGTTCGAAGACAATGTTCGGCGGCTTCTCATTGGCGAGAAAGAGCTGGCATGCATAATTTTGTCTCTCCTCGAGGTCTGGCGTAGCCTTCGCGTTCGCGCAGCCGACCTCAGCCTTCAACGCATCACTAGCGCCAGACAGAGCAAGGCGTGTCAGTTACTTATGTCGATTCCTGGTGTCGGGATGGTTATGGCAACGTCGTTCGAAGCAGCAATCGAAGATCCTGCAAACTTCACCAAGTCGCGTTCCGCGGGCGCTTGGCTAGGCCTGACGACGCGGCGTTACCAGTCTGGCGAAGTTGACTATGACGGTCACATCTCGAGGCGCGGGGCTCCTCACGTGTGCACCCTCATCTACGAAGCGGCGACCGTGATACTGACGCGGGTATCTGCGGCAGCTCCTGGTTGTCGGCGCAACCGCGCTCGTCCGCTACCCCAAGCAGAAACCCAGCACGGTCGATCCGCGCTTTGTCGTTCTGCTCGCCAGAAAGCCTGCGCGCGTCGCCTCCGTCGCCATAGCCAACAAGATGGCGCGGATCGCATGGGCGGTCATGGCGCGTGGCGGTGTCTTCGAACGTGGGCATGCGCCTATGCTAGCGGCAGTATAGTTCAAGAGCTTGGCTGAGGAGATCAGCTTCGAGACGTTGTAAGAGCGAAGCATGTGATGGCAAAACCGGTCGGACCGGGAGCAAGGACAACCCAAGGAACGTCTTAGGCGTCATAGCCTGCAAAGCCGATCGGACCTTGTTCGCGGACCACATCAGGGCCAGCAGTCTACACCGACTGCATCAATAGGCCGGACAGACGACTGCACCCGACCAAATGCCAGATCATCACTTTATGCTTGCAACGCGGGAGCCATCCACAGATGTCGTTCCGCACATGGGAACTGAGAGTTGGCGGCTGAACGTCGCCAAAGGGTCGACAGCGGCTTGAATAGAACACTGCCTGCTCCTGGAGAGCGGAAAGTGGCCGATGAGTGCCCGATAAAGAGCAAGAATAAAACGCCAGTTGACATAGGCCGCGTGTCGACCATGAGGTGAATGTTGGCGTATCCTCATCTTCGATGGATCGTATTTAACCGACCGTCAATGACTATTCTTGCCGATATCAAGCGACGCTACTAGCATCGCTTCGCATAGTGGCGCGATCGGCGCCTCCGGGGAAGAAAAATGTCGACCGGAACTTCCGAGTCTAAGGTCATTGATGCTCTGCTAAGCAAGCTCAGGTTTGAAATATGTCGCCGTTAAAAGCCGTGACTGAAACGGGTACGGATTGAAGGCGCTTTCCGATCGCCTTGCGGTAACAACGATATCGGCATTGGCCGATGCATCAGCCGATTGTTGCACCGGCTCTAGAACTTTAGAAGTATTCTAAAAAACAGAAATTGACAATAATGACACATGCAACAATATCTATCAATATTTTTCTTATCGATAATTCCATAGGCCCAACTTATCATTATTATAATTTGGATCAGCCGATATTTTAAAGAAAAATCGCGAATTATCTGCCCAATTTCTCGAGAATATCTTCTCTAAGGCGCTGCTGCTGTCAAGAAAGTTAGCCGCTATTATCAGAACGGGCAGCTATTCCGGACGATCTGCAAGTTAGAGCGCGAGCCGGTTCCCCTGAAGTGAAGCCCCTCGACCGTCGTTTGTGTGACAGCTGTGCCATTCAGGTTTAAGCGCCGCAAATGTATTTGCAAAGACAGGCGAGCCACGCGCGGGTGCAGAGCCACGTATCGGCCGAAGATCCCGCCGCTGCGTGTAACCTTGCCCGTGAACGACCGGTAGTACTCACAGGCAACATCATTGCTTAACAGTCTACACCAGCAGTCGGGCTTATGTTCGCTTCACGCAACCACCACAGGCTGTCGCTTATCTGCACGGCAATTCGCTTCGGCGGGACCATTGCTCAGCGTGATATCGACAGGGATACCCGACATGCGTGGAGTGCCATTGATCGTCTGCAGGTCGCGATCGGTGCTAATGAGCTGGTTGGTCGAAACCCCTCCATCGAAATAGGTATCTTCGTCGGGAAGCCCGCCAAATCCATGGCACACAGAGATCACAGCCTTGCGGACGCTCGCATCCGACTGCGCGACAACCTGGATTGCGCCCGTGTCGGACTCGATCTGGATCCAGTCGCCATCACGGATGCCGATTGTCTCCATGTCTTCCGGGTTCATATAACCCAGATTCGAAGGCATAGCCCGCTGCAGTTCGGTTATCTTGAAGCCGATCGAGTTGAAACGATGCCGTTGGCGCCGGCTCGACATGAGGAACCCAAAAGTCCTGCCATTGCTCTTGAACGCGCCAAAGGTCGGGACATCATCGAGCAGAGCCTTCAGCTCCTCTTGGACATCGTCCGGCATGGTCGTGAAGCGGTCTGCGGTCTTGGGATCGCAGGCCAGCGCGACCGTCCCGGGATCACGGAAACATCCCAGCGTTTCCTGCTTGATCTCGTCCCAGGGCGCGAGCGCCTTGTGGGCCACGATCGCCAGCATCTCGTCCTCTGTCGGCATCTGTTCCATGTCGAGCGGAATGCCGTGGAAATGGATCGTCTTGCCAAGCCGCTTTGCCAGATGCCAGAAGACATCGAACTCCGTGCAAACGTCCGAGCCGGCAGGCGGATTGGTGAGCGATGGCGTGTAACGCGTATAGGGTCTCGGGTAGAGCACCTGCTCGAAGATGTGCATCGGCAGGTCAGCGCGCTCGTAAAACATCCGCGGCGGCAGGATGTAGTGCGACAGATGCGCCGTCGGGGTCATGAAAGGTTCGATGCTGACAAACAGTTCAAGCGATCGCAGCGCCTGCACCATCTTGCGCTGGTCGGGCACGCAGGTGGCCGGATTGCCGCCAAGATTGAACAGGAACTTCACCTGTCCCGGTCCAGGCTGGAGGATATCGTCCGCCATGGCTGAGGTCTGCATCTCGCCGCAGACCGGTCCATAACCGTTGATGCGATTTCTGGGACCCATGTCCCAGGTCCGCGGCAGCCGGACAACCTGCGCCGGCAAAGAGCCGGTCGGGAAGAGGAAGCCGGCGTTCGTGATTTCCTCGCCCTCTCGGGTGTAGCGGCCACACACGACATTGAGGCATTCGATGAGATGCTCGGTTACATTGGAATGGGGCCCCATGTCCGGCCCCGTGCCGCTGCTCGCGATGCCTTTTTTGTTATCGCGGGCAAACATCTCGGCAATCTGCCGGATCTGCTCAACAGGGATGTCGGCGCGGTGCGCGACTGACACCGCGTCGAAGGGCGCCACTGCTGCGCGAAGCAAATCGAGGTCCGCGACATGTTCGTCGCAAAATGCCTTGTCGTACCATCCCTCTTCCAGGATCGTTCTGAGGACGGCAGCGACGATCGGCCCGTCCTGTCCCGGGAGTGGCTGGACGAAGAGATCAGCATGGCGTGCCGTTTCCGTGTGGCGCGGATCCATGACGATCAGCTTCATGCCACGCGCCTTATGCTCCTTCAGCCGTTTGACCGGGTTGCGACAGTCAAGCTGGGTGATGGAGACGAGCGGATTGGCGCCAATAAGGAAAGCAACGTCGCTGAACTGCACGCGATGCTTGCCCGCCGCCCAATAGCCGAGCCGGGACATGACGATGGTCTTTGCCGACTGGTCGATTGTCAGCGTCGAATAGTTTTTGCCGCTGCCAAGGGCTGCCAGCCAATCGGTCAGCAGGTTGAGCGTGACAGCATAGAAGAAACCGCCCGATCCCCGGAAGCTCGCGATCGCTTCTGGTCCATCACGCTCGTAAATCTCGGCAAGTTTGTCACCGATCTCGGCAAGCGCGTCCTGAAGCGCGATCTTCTGGAAACTGCCGTCCGGCATGCGCTTGAGCGGATGCAGCAGCCGATCGGCGCTGTTGTGAAAGTCCGGCGCGTTGGAGCCCTTGGAGCAGACAAAACCCAGCGTTTGGGGGTCATCCTTGTCGCCGCGGGTCGCGACAATCCGGTCATCCCTGTCGAGCGTCACGATCGTGCCGCAAAGACCCGTGCAGATCCGACAGAAGGACTTCACCTCTCTCAGGTCACCTGGCTCAACATCCGCCATGACAACAATCCTCTCGCCAAAGCGGGCTTTTGGGTACCCGCAATTCTGTTATGACCCGCCCCCTTGCCGTTCGAGCGACTGGATCGTGGAATTCCAAAGCGGCTATTCAGCAGTGGCGTAAAGCTCCTGCTCGGACAGGCCTATCTGCCGGTAAACCGGCACTGGATCGTAATAGTCGCGCCACGCCGTGATCTTGCCGCGCGCGTCGAGCTCGAAAACACCGGACATCCTGGCCGAGACGCGCTTTCCATTGTGTCGCATCGTGACATGGTCTGTTCGCTCGGTGAAGACGAATGGACCGGATGCGCCGACGGCGTGGATCCTGCAGACACAGTCTTCGTACAGTTTGAATTGTGTCTCGATCGCCTTGCGGATCCCTTCGGGACCTTAAAAACGTTCGGAGTCGGGCACCCCACTTGGTAGTAGGACGTCTCGCCCAGGAAGGAGCCATATAGGTCCAATCCGGATCGCTGGTGTGGAAGACCTCAAGAAATTCCAAGACCGTTTCGGTATTGCTCGCCATCCCACCGCTCTCCTTGCAGCTACTGCCCGGCCATTTTGAACGGTGCAGATTTCAGCTTGCATTGGATCTATCACGGTAACATAACGTCGTTCAACTAATAAGTACGATAGCGATTGGCTTCGGCGGACAGCATGTACCGTTGGGTCCAAAGCGATGTGGAAGGGAATAGATGACCGAGAAGAGCGCTGTGAAAGCTCGAACTGGGGGCCCTGGCCGCCCCCTTCGGGCGCGCTCCGATGAAGCCAAGGAAAGCGTGCGCCTCCGTCTCATCGAGATCGGGCGTGAACTGTTTTCGACGATGCCACATTCAAAAGTGACGATGCGAAAAATTGCACAACAGGCAGGTTATTCCACAGGCGTTGTTTATCATTATTTTGCTGACGGGGACGCGTTGTTTGATGCCATTCGCGATGCAGAGCTATGCCGATCCGAAGCAAGCCTCCTTGCTGCTCTGAAGGACATCGAAGATCCCGAAGCTCGTCTCAAGGCCTATGTTGTCTGTACTCGAAGCTACACTATTCACATCATGCAATTGTTTGGCACGCGTTTCCTGAGCGGCTCACATGACTCGGGCGAACCTGGGACTGCAATTCCCAGCGTCTCGCAATTCGATCCCTCGCCCGCGTCCGCTCGCATCCACGCTTTATGCGACACCTTGCTTCAGGACCTTTTCGACACTCTGCCCTGCCACCCTTTACCTATTCACATCGCAGCAGACAGCCTGATCGGGGCGATCAACAGCAATCTGATCATGGCAGGCGCCTCGAGTTATCGGCAATGGGCCGACCCCATAGAAGTAGGCGACAGGATTTTCGACGCGCTCATTTCCTATTGGCGCAGCCGCGCTTGCGAGATGGCCGGAGCGACGATCGGAGTCGATCAGCATTCTGCTCCACGGACTACGGAGGTGGCAGACGGAAAGACCTGATCAGCGAACGTCTTAAGCTGGTCGCGAGCTGCCAGAATAGCGGGCGGATCGCACCTGGACATGGAATTTCGGTGGCTAAGTGGCAAGGAGGGGTCGTCTAAAGTCATCGCGTTGGCTGGTTGCCCTGGCCGCAAGTGCGCGGTGAGCCAATCCGACCGATCTGGGTATGTCTCGTTCCCAAATGATCAGTACGTGGAACCATGGAGCTTATCTCAGACCGTCCAGCAAAAGCTCAATGAAGCTCATCCAAAACTAGCCCAGAACACGCGTCGGGAACGTTTCGTACGCGACCGGCAGGAGCGGCCTGAACCTAATATATCGATTTTATTGAAGATTTTGGTGGACGCACTAGGGCTCGAACCTAGGACCCGCTGATTAAGAG
>Ga0182735_1001914_pt1 | contig 13239 bp, 5 predicted proteins | sample eDN5th30CKraftMG_FD_128524 | JGI IMG/M metagenome (GOLD analysis project Ga0182735, IMG submission 128524) | Enriched Miracle-Growth compost microbial communities from Emeryville, California, USA - eDNA 5th pass 30_C Kraft MG (version 2) (version 2) ... | reverse complement strand
GCTCGTCGAGGCGGCGCAGACCGCCAACCTCGACGTCGCCATCGCCGTCGCCCGCATCGCGCAGGCCGACGCGCAAGCGCGCATTTCCGGCGCGGCGCTGCTGCCGAACGTCAGCGCCGACGGCGGCGTGACGCGCTCGCGGCCCTCGCAGCGCACGTCCTCGACCTCCACCACGACGCGCGGCGGCTCGATCGAGACGACGAGCTACAACGCGAGCCTTTCCGCCAGCTACCAGATCGACTTCTGGGGAGAGAACCGCGCCGCCCTGCTCGCCAGCCAGGAAAACGCGATCGCCAGCCGCTTCTCGCGCGACGTGGTGGCGCTCACCGCGATCGCGACGGTCGCCGACACCTACTTCCAGATCCTGAGCGCGCGGGACCGCCTGCGCCTCGCGCGCGAGAACATCGCGGCCGCCGACCGCGTCCTCGCCCTCGTCCGCCAGCGCTTCATGGTCGGCACCGCCTCGCAGCTCGATGTCGCGCAGCAGGAAAGCCTCGCCGCCACCCAGCGCGCCGCCGTGCCGCCGCTGGAAATGACCCTGCGCCAGAACATCGCGGTGCTGGCGGTGCTGATCGGGCGCGCGCCCGAGCACATCGACGTGCGCGGCAGCCGGCTTTCCGCGCTCGCGGTGCCGCGCGTGACGCCGGGCCTGCCGTCGGGAATCCTCAACCAGCGTCCGGACATCCGCCAGGCGGAGGCCCAGCTCGCGTCCTCGAACTACAGCGTCGAATCCGCCCGCGCCGCCTTCTTCCCGAACATCACGCTGACCGGAACCCGCGGCTTCCAGAGCATGGCGCTGGCCTCGCTGTTCGGCCCGGGAGCCTGGTACTACACCATGGCGGCGAGCCTGACCCAGCCGGTGTTCGACGGCTTCCTGCGCCAAGGCGAGCTCGAGCTCGCGCAGGGCCGCCAGCAGGAGTACCTGCAGACCTACCGCAAGGCGGTACTTTCCGCCTTCAGCGACGTCGAGCAGGCGCTGGTCGCCGTCGAGCAGCAGGCGACACGGGAGCGGCTCCAGGCCGAGGTGGTGCGGGCGGCGCGGCAGGCGTTCCAGCTCTCCGAGCAGCGGCTTCGGGAGGGCACCGTCGATCTTGTCACGGTGCTGACGACCCAGCAGACCCTGTTCCAGGCCCAGGACACGCTGGCCCAGGTGCGGCTCGCCCGCCTGCAGGCAATCGTCGGACTTTATCAGGCGCTCGGCGGCGGCTGGGCGCCGACGGACACAATTGCGCCGGTATCGCAATGACCGTGGGCGGCGACTGCGCTATTAAACCGACCGAACGCACCTTCACGACCCCGGACCCATACGCACCATGACGAAGTCGCGGCGCCTTCTCGTTTACGGACTGGTCGGCGCGGCGCTTCTGGCGGGAGCCGCCTACTTCATCCAGCGGCCGTCCGACACGCAGCAGAACGCCGGCCGCGGCCGCTTCCGCCTCAATCCCGATCAGCCGGTGCCGACGCTCGTCGCCGCTGCGAAAACCGCGGACGTGCCGATCTATTTCGACGGCGTCGGCACCATCAAGGCGCTCAACACCGTCACCGTGCGCTCGCAGGTGGACGGCAAGCTCCTGCGAATCAATTTTCGGGAAGGACAGGACGTCGAGCGCGGCTACGTGCTCGCCGAGATCGACGACACGCTCTACCGCGCCGCGCTCGACCAGTCGGTCGCCAAGAAGGCGCAGGACGAGGCACAGCTCGAGAATGCGCGGCGCGATCTCGACCGCTACACCAAGCTCGCGGCCACCAACGCGCTCGCACAGCAGCAGGCCGATACCCAGAAGTCGCTGGTCGCGCAGTTCGAGGCGCTCGTGAAGGCCGACCAGGCGGCGATCGACAACAACCGCGCGACGCTCCAGTACACCAGGATCGTCGCGCCGATCAGCGGACGCACCGGCATCCGCCAGGTCGATGTCGGCAATATCGTGCATGCGTCGGACTCGACCGGCATCGTCATCCTCACGCAGTTGAAGCCGATCTCGCTGATCTTCACCCTGCCCCAGCAGCAATTGCAGCAGGTCAACGCGGCGATGACCCGTCATCCGCTCACGGTGGAGGTCGTCGGCGCCGACAACCGGACGGCGACCGAGCGGGGAACCCTGCAGGTGGTCGACAATCAGGTCGATCCGGCGACAGGCACGGTGAAGCTCAAGGCCGAGTTCGCCAACGAGGATCTCTCGCTGTGGCCCGGCCAGTTCGTCAACGTGCGGCTGCTCGTCGATACGCTCAAGGACGCGATCGTGGTGCCGTCGGCCGCGGTCCAGCGCGGCCCGAACGGGCTGTTCGTCTATGTCGCCAAGGACGACAATACGGTCGCCTTGCGGCCGGTCCAGGTTTCCGAGCAGGGCGAGATGCAGACGGTGGTCACGTCGGGCCTTCAGGCCGGCGAGCGCGTCGCGACCACCGGATTCAACCAGCTTGCCGACGGCAGCAAGATCGCCATCGGTACCGGCGACGGCACGCCGCCGCCGGCCGCGCCGCGCAACACCAGCCAGCGCCGCCGCGGCAACGCCGCCCCGGCGCAGGACAGCCAGGCCAATCCCGCCCCGCCGCCGGCGGCGGGAACGCAGCAGCGCAGCCAGCGGGAGGGCGCAAGCCAGAGCCAATGAACCCCGGCAACCGCGCATATCCGGCATATCGCGGCCGCCGGCCAGGAACGGACGGATCGGCATGAGTTCGCTGAGCGTATCGGCACCGTTCATCCAGCGGCCGATCGCGACCTCGCTGCTCGGCGTGGCCGTGATGCTCGGCGGCCTGCTCGGCTATTGGCTGCTGCCGGTCTCCTCGCTGCCGCAGGTCGATTTCCCGACCATCCAGGTTTCGACGCAACTGCCGGGCGGCAGCCCGGACACCATCGCCGCGCTCGTCACCGCGCCGCTGGAGCGGCAGTTCGGGCAAATCCCCTCGCTCGACAGCATGGTGTCGTCGAGTTCGTTCGGCATCAGCCAGATCACGCTGCAGTTCGATCTCGACCGCGACATCGACGGCGCGGCGCAGGACGTGCAGGCAGCCATCAACGCGGCGCGTTCGACCCTGCCGCAGAACCTGCCCTATCCACCCACCTATTCCAAGGTGAACCCGGCGGACGTGCCGATCGTCACGCTGGCGATGACGTCCGAGTCGATCTCGATCCGCCAGCTCAGCGATCTTGCCGACACGCTGCTGGCGCAGCGGCTCGCGGAAGTCTCCGGCGTCGGCAAGGTCAGCGTGCAGGGCGGCCTCAAGCCCGCGGTCCGCATCCAGGCCGATCTCGCGCGGCTCGCCGCCTACGGCGTGTCGCTGGAGGATCTGCGCGCCGCCATCACCGGCGCGAACGTGTCCGGCCCGAAGGGCCAGCTCGACGGCGCGCACCAGTCCTACCTGATCGCCGCCAACGACCAGATCGCCTCCGCCGACGCCTACAAGCCCATCGTCGTCGCCTACCGCAACGGCGCGCCGGTGCTGGTGCGCGACGTGGCCGATGTCATCGACGGACTGGAGAACACCAAGGTCGGCGGCTGGTATCGGGGCAAGCCCGCCGTCATCATCGACATCCAGCGCCAGCCCGGCGCCAACGTCATCGAGACCGTCGAGCGCATCCGCAGCGAGTTGCCGCGGATGCAGCGCGCCATGCCGAGGGGCGCGGAACTCATCGTCGTCAGCGACCGCACCGAGACCATCCGCGCCTCGGTGCGCGACGTGCAGTTCTCGCTGGCGTTGGCCGTCGGCCTCGTCGTCGCCGTCGTATTCATCTTCCTGCGCACCATCCGCGCCACCATCATCGCCGGGGTCGCGCTGCCGCTGTCCTTGATCGCGACGTTCGGCGTGATGTGGTTCTGCGGCTTCTCGCTCGACAACCTGTCGCTGATGGCGCTGACCATCGGCACCGGCTTCGTCGTGGACGACGCCATCGTCATGATCGAGAACATCGTGCGCCACATCGAGGACGGCGAGGATCCGCTATCGGCTGCGCTGCGCGGTGCGCGCGAGATCGGCTTCACCGTCATCTCGCTGACCGTATCGCTGATCGCGGTGTTCATCCCGCTGCTGTTCATGACCGGCCTGGTCGGCCGCATGTTCCGCGAGTTCGCGCTCACCCTGACCATCGCGGTCGTCGTGTCCGCCATCGTTTCGCTGACGCTGACGCCGATGATGTGCGCGCGCATGCTGCGCAAGGGCGAGGAACGCCCGCGCGGGCGGCTCTCCCAGCGCCTCAACGACGCGATCGACGCCACCGTCGCCGGTTATCGCCGCTCGCTCGACTGGGTGCTGGAGCGGCAGGCCGCGACGCTATGGGTGACGTTCGCCACCCTGATCGCCACCGTGCTGCTCTACATCTGGATTCCCAAGGGCTTCCTGCCGCCGCAGGACACCGGCCTGATCGTCGCGGTGACGGAAGCGGACCAGGACGTCTCGTTCGAGCAGATGAAGGCGCTGCAGGCCCGCATCGCGGAAACCGTCGGCAGGGACGCCGACGTGACCGGCGTCGTCTCCATCGTCGGCGTCACCACGATCAATCCGACGCCGAACGCCGGCCGCCTCACGATCTCGCTCAAGCCGCGCGACGAGCGCAAGGCGTTCGTCACCGGGATCGTCGAGCGGCTCAAAGACGCGGTCGCGCCGATCCCCGGCATCAAGGTGTTCTTCCTGCCGGTGCAGGACATCCAGATCGGCACGCAATCGAGCCGGGCCCAGTACCAGTATACGTTCGCCGGCACCGACGCCGCCGAGGTCGCGGCCTGGACCGAGCGGCTCGCGCAGCACCTGCAGTCCTCGCCGCTGCTGCTCGAAGTCGCTTCCGAGGTGCAGAACGGCGGCCTGCGCGCGATGGTGCGGGTGGACCGCGAGGCCGCGGGGCGGCTCGGCATTTCCATGCAACTCGTCAACGACACGCTCAACGACGCCTTCGGCCAGCGGCAGATCTCCACGATCTACGGCCAGGCGAACCAGTACCGCGTGATCCTCGAAGCCAAGCCGGAATACCAGAACGACCCGGCCGCGCTGTCGCGGCTCTACGTGCCGGCTTCCGCCGCCTCGCAGCCGCTGCAGGTCTCGAGCACACAGAACGCGACGCCCGCGCTCGCTTCGACGACCCCGGCCGCGCAAATCCCGCTCAACGTGATCGCCACCGTGGAGCGAACGACCGCGCCCCTCGTCATCATGCATCAGGAGCAGTTCCCGGCGGCGACGCTGAGCTTCAATCTCGCGCCGGGCGCCTCGCTCGGCGACGCCGTCGATACGGTGCGCCGCGCCGAGCGCGAGATCGGCGTGCCGGCCTCGATCACGTCGAGCTATTCGGGCGACGCCGCGGAGTTCACCCGCTCGCTCGCCGGCGAGCCGTGGCTGATCCTCGCCGCCGCGATCACGATCTACATCGTGCTCGGCGTGCTCTACGAGAGCTTCATCCACCCGCTGACGATCCTTTCGACCCTGCCTTCGGCGGGCGTCGGCGCGCTGCTCGCGCTCGCGCTGTTCGGGCAGGACCTGTCGATCGTCGCGCTGATCGGCATCGTGCTGCTGATGGGCATCGTGAAGAAGAATGCGATCATGATGATCGACTTCGCGCTGGAAGCGGAGCGGGTCGAGGGGCTGTCGCCGCGCGCCTCCATCGTGAAGGCATGCGAGCTGCGTTTCCGGCCGATCATGATGACGACGCTTGCAGCGCTGTTCGGCGCGCTGCCGCTCGCGCTCGAGAGCGGTACCGGCTCCGAGCTGCGCTTCCCGCTCGGCATCACCATCATCGGCGGCCTGCTGCTCAGCCAGCTGCTCACGCTCTACACCACGCCGGTGATCTATCTCGCGCTGGAGCGGCTGAAGAACCGCGGCCTGGGCCGCCCGCGCGCGGCCGGGCAGCCGGCGGAGTAGCCGCCCATGAACTTCTCCTATCCGTTCATCGTGCGGCCGGTGGGAACGACGCTGCTCGCCATCGGCCTGCTCCTGCTCGGCGCGGTCGCCTACGACTTCCTGCCGGTCGCCAGCGTGCCGGCGGTGGACTTCCCGACCATCCGCGTCTCGGCGAGCCGGCCGGGCGCCGATCCCGAGACCATGGCGGCGACGGTCGCCGCGCCGCTGGAGCGGCGGCTCGGCGCCATCGCCGGCGTCACCGAGATCACCTCGCGCAGCTCGCTCGGCTCGACCAACATCACCGTCCAGTTCGACCTCAACCGCGATATCGACGGCGCCGCGCGCGACGTGCAGGCGGCGCTCAATTCGGCGCTGAGCGACCTGCCGCTCGACCTGCCGACGCTGCCGACATTCCGCAAATCGAACCCCGCCGCCTCGCCGGTGCTGATCCTGGCGCTGACCTCGAAGAACCTCACCGCCAGCGCCATGTACGACGCCGCCGACACGGTCGTCGCGCAGCGCATCATGCAGGTGCCCGGCGTCGCCGACGTGGCGGTCGCCGGCGCGGAACAGCCGGCGATCCGCGTGCAGGTCAACCCGGTCGCGCTCGCCTCGACCGGCGTGTCCTTCGACGACATCCGCACCGCGATCTCGCAGACCAACGCGCAGGGCCCCCTCGGCGAGTTCGCCGGCGCCCGGCGCGCGGAGACCATCGGCACCAACGACCAGCTCCGCACGCCGGACGAATACCATTCCCTGGTCGTCAAGAGCATCAACGGCAATGTCATCCGCCTGTCGGATGTCGCCAGGGTCGTCGAGGGCACCCGCAATACCCAGTCGTCGGCTTCCTACAATCTTCAGCCGGCGGTGCTGATCGTCATCACCAAGCAGACCAACAGCAACGTCATCGACACGGTGGACCGCATTCATGCGCTGCTGCCGGAGATCCGGACGCTGGTGCCGGCCGGGCTCGACATCAACGTGCTTTCGGACCGCACGCTGACGATCCGCGCCAGCGTGCTCGACATGCAGCTCACGCTCGCGAGCTCCATCGGCCTCGTCATGCTGGTGGTGTTCCTGTTCCTGCGCCGCACCGCGCCGACGGTGGCGGCCGGCGTGACGGTGCCGCTGTCGCTCGCCGGCACCTGCGCCGCCATGTGGCTCGTGGGGTTTTCCATCGACAACCTGTCGCTGATGGCGCTCGCGGTCAGCGTCGGCTTCGTCGTCGACGACGCCATCGTGATGATCGAGAACACGTTCCGCAACCTCGAGCGCGGTCGCTCGCCGCTGCGCGCCGCGATCGAGGGCGCGCGGCAGATCGGATTCACCGTCATCTCGATCAGCATCTCGCTGATCGCCGCGTTCATCCCGCTGCTGTTCATGGGCGGGGTGGTGGGGCGGCTGTTCCGCGAGTTCTCGGTCACGCTGGCGTTCGCCATCGCGATTTCCACGGTGGTGTCGCTCTCGGTGACGCCGATGATCTGCGCGCACTATATCCGCGAGGTGCCGACCGCGCGCTCGCGCTTCGACCGTTTCGTCGAGGGCCTGCTCAGCCGCGTCCTGCGCCTCTACGGCGCGACGCTGGCGATCGCGCTGCGCCACCGCGCCATCACGATGATGATCCTGCTGGCGACCGTCGCGCTGACGGTGGATCTTTATGTGCGGACGCCGAAGGGATTCTTCCCGCAGGACGATACCGGGCTGATCTTCGGCGGCACGCGGGCCTCGACCGACGTGTCCTACAAGACGATGGTGGAGTTGCAGCGCCGGGTGGTGCAGATCGTCGCCGAGGACCCGGCCGTTTTCGGCGTCGGCTCGTCGGTCGGCGGATCGGGCTTCTCCGGCTCGGTCAACCGCGGCACCATGTTCATCAGCCTGAAGCCGGCGGCCGAGCGCGATTACCTCACCTCGCAGCAGGTGATCGACCGGCTGCGCCGCAAGATCGCCGTCGTGCCCGGCGTGCAGCTCTTCATGTTCCCGGCCCAGGACCTGCGCGTCGGCGCCCGCCAGACCAACTCGCAGTACCAGTACACGCTATGGAGCGCGGACCTCGACGAGCTTTCGAAATGGCTCCCGGCGGTGAGCGACCGCATCGGCAAGGTACCCGGCGTCACCGACGTGTCCAGCGACCGCGAGCAGGGCGGCCTGCAGCTCGGCGTGACGATCGACCGCCCCTTAGCGTCGAGTCTCGGCGTGAAAATGTCGGCGATCGATTCCGCGCTCAACAACGCGTTTGCCCAGCGGCAGATTTCGACGATCTACACCCAGCGCAACCAGTACCGCGTCATCCTGGAGGTCGATCCGACCTATCAGCGCGATCCGAGCGACATGAGCCACATCTACGTGCCGGGCCGCGGCAACACGGCGATCCCGCTTTCGACCGTTGCGCGTTTCGAGCGCGGCCTGGCGCCGCTCGTCGTCAACCACCAGGGGCAGTATCCTTCGGCGACGATCTCGTTCGCGCTGCGTCCCGGCGTGCAGCTCGAAAGCGCGATCGACGCGATCAATCTCGCCGTGGCCGAGCTGCACATGCCGACGACCGTGCATGCCGATTTTGCCGGCGACGCGCAGGCGCTGCGGCAAAGCGCGGGCGCGCAGAGCATCCTCATCATCGCCGCGCTGCTCGCGATCTACATCGTGCTCGGCGTGCTCTACGAGAGCCTCGCGCATCCCCTCACGATCATCTCGACCTTGCCCTCGGCCGGGCTCGGCGCGCTGCTGGCGCTGCAGGTGTTCAACACCGAGCTGTCGATCATCGCCTTCATCGGCATCATCCTGCTGGTGGGCATCGTGAAGAAGAACGGCATCATGATGGTGGACTTCGCGCTGGAAGGCGAACGCCAGCGCGGCCTGACGCCGGAGCAGGCGATCTACGAAGCCTGCCTCGAGCGCTTCCGCCCGATCCTGATGACGACGCTTTCGGCGCTGCTCGGCGCAGTGCCGCTGGTAATCGCCGCGGGGCCCGGTTCCGAGCTGCGCCGGCCGCTCGGTATCACCATCATCGGCGGCCTCGTGGTGTCGCAGGTCCTCACGCTCTACACGACGCCGGTGATCTACCTGATGCTCGACAAGCTGCATCGCAAGCTGTCGCGAGGCGGTCCGCGAAAGCTCGTCCTGCGTCCCGACCTGCACCCGGCCGAATAAGCCACAGCCGCCGGCCGGGCCAAGCGCCGGTGCGCGGCCGCGCGCTGCGCGCTCGCCAGCATCGGCGCACGCAGGATCATCCCGGCCTTCTTCTGCCGGCGACGGAACTGTCCGCGGCGCCTCCGAATGCCCGCGGTTCTCTCAGGGCGGGCGACTGGTCCGGCCGCGTGGCGCGGGGAAAGCATTCCCGATTTTGCCGGCTCTCCCACCGCAACCCGTCTCAACGGAAGCCGCACACCCCCTGTGGATAAGTACTTCCGTCACATTGGGCCGCCTCTCTTCAGTTGCTAATGCGAATTAGTTGCAATAAAGAAACATGGTCATGGCGCTGTTACATCGGGAAAGTTATTGCGGTGCGCCGCGGCAAGTCCGGAACAACTTGGGGAAGCAGCGTGGTCCGGTCGGGTGTGATCCAGGCGATATGCGGCGCGCTCGCCCTGCATGGCTCGACCGCCATGGCCGCCGATTGGGCTAAGCCCCGCATCGCGTGGGACGGCCTCTATGCCGGCGGCCACTTCGGCTACGGCAGCGGCACGTTCGGCCCTTCGACCCATCCGCTGCTGCGCAGCGCCGACGAATTCCCCTCCAGCATCACCGGGTTCACCGGCGGCCTGCAGCTTGGCTACAACCGGGCGCTCGGTCCGAACCTCGTCGCCGGACTGGAAGCCGACGTGACCTTTCCCGGCCCGCTCGATCCGCACCAGGACGGCATCGCGCCCTACCGGACGAGCTACAACTATCTCGCGACGATCCGCCCGCGGCTCGGCTACCGGGTCGGCAGCTTCCTGCCCTTCGTCACCGGCGGCCTCGCCCTCGGCTCGACCCGGATCGACACGTTCGACGGCGCCGGCAACCGCACCGGCGAGGACGACAAGACCCATGTCGGCTGGACGCTCGGCGCGGGCATCGAATGGCCGATCGCCGGCAACTGGACCGGCAAGGCCGAATACGACTACGTCGCCCTCGGCGCCAAGACCCGCCATGTGCCGGCGCCGCTCGAGGTCCGGCCCGACGCGCACCTGTTCAAGCTCGGCGTGAACTATCGGTTCGACGCTCCGCGACGCACGACGGCTCCAACCCTCGAGGACAACGGCTGGAGCATCCACGGCCAGACCACGTTCATCGCGCAGGGCTACGGGCCGATCCATTCGCCATACCAGGGCGTCGCGAGCCTGCCGGGAACGGGCATGACACGGGAGACCTGGACCGCCACCGCCTTCATCGGCCGCAAGCTGTGGGAAGGCGGCGCGGTCTACTTCAATCCGGAGATCGCCCAGGGCGTCGGCCTGGCCGGCACGCTCGGCCTCGCCGGCTTCAGCAACGGCGAGGCGCAGAAGGCCGGCGGCGACTACCCGCGCGTGCGCGCGCAACGCTATTTCTTCCAGCAGACGTTCGGCTTCGGCGGCGGACAGGAGACCGTCGAGGACGGCCCCAACCAGGTCGCCGGCAAGCGCGATATCGACCGCGTGACGCTGACCGTCGGCCGCTTCGCCATCGGCGATTACTTCGACGCCAACGCCTATGCGCACGATCCCCGCGCCGACTTCATGAACTGGGCGATCTGGTCGTCGGCCGCCTACGACTTTCCGGCCGACCTGCCGGGCTTCACGCGCGGCGGCGTGCTGGAAGTGAACCGCAAGGACTGGGCGCTGCGTGCCGGCCTGTTCCAGGTGCCGCGCGCGCCGGCGAGCGACATCCTCGAATTCAAGTCCGGAGGCGGCGTGGTGGAATACGAGCAGCGCTACGCGCTGTGGAACCAGCCGGGAAAGCTCCGCGTCGGCGCGTTCTCCAACCGCGGCCCGAGCGGCAGCTACCGGAATGCGCTCAATGCCGTCACCGCCGTGCCCGGCACCGATATCAACGATGCCATCATCGCCGACCGTCAGGTGCGCGAGAAGAACGGCTTCTACGCCAACGTCGAGCAGGCGCTCGGCGAGGACCTCGGAATCTTCGGCCGCTATAGCTGGAACGACGGCAACAACGAGACGCTGTCGTTCACCGACATCGACCGCAGCCTGTCGGGCGGCCTTTCGCTCAAGGGCGCGCGCTGGAAGCGTCCGGACGATACCTTCGGGCTCGCCGGCGCCATCAACGCCCTTTCGGGTCCGCACCGCGATTTCCTCGCGGCGGGCGGCACCGGCCTGCTGATCGGCGACGGCCGGCTGAACTACCGCACGGAAAAGATCCTCGAGACCTATTACCTCATCGGGCTGCGGCCCGGCACGAGCCTGACCTTCGATTACCAGTTCATCGCCAATCCGGCCTACAACGCCGACCGCGGCCCGGTATCGGTCTTCTCGGCCCGCCTGCACGCCGAATTCTGACTGTCCGTTCAGCCAACGGCGGCGCTAAACATCGAATCCAATTTGCATTTCCGCAATCACTTCGCCATAAACTCGGGCAATGAACAGGCGTCCGGGACGGCCGGACGCTTTGCCGGGAGGCACCTTGCAGCAGCGCATCGACGAGTGGATGGGGCGGATCGCAAGCCTGCCCCGCCGGCGGCTGCTGATGCTCGGCGCCGCGGGCATCGCGCTGATCGCCGGCGCGGCCGTGCTGAGCCTGTCGCCGCACCCGCGCCCCGGGCTGCACGAGTTCGACGCCGAGATTTCGAGCCAGACGCGCCGCGCCACCAACCGCTATCGCCCGACCGACGCGGAATGGAGCAACCTCACCGTCGAGAAGGTCGAGCAGCGCTCGTTCGTTTCCGAGCGCGCGACCGAAGGCAAGATCGCGCTCAACGACGAGCACGCCACCCCGATCTTCTCGCCCTATTCCGGCCGGGTGATGAAACTGCTGGTGAAGGCCGGCGACAAGGTCGAGCGCGGCCAGCCGCTGTTCGTGATCTCCGCGACCGACACCGTGCAGAGCCTCAACGATCTCATGGCCGCGGTCTCGGCGAAGAACAAGGCGCAGGCGCAGCTTGCGCTTCTGGAAACCGTCGTGAAGCGCGACCGCGCGCTGTACGAGGCCCGGGCCGTCCCGCTGCGCGACCTCCAGAAGGCCGAGAACGACCTCACCGCGACGCGCAACGACGACCGCGCCGCCGACGCCGCCCTTGAAGCCGCGCGCAACCGCGTGCGCCTGCTCGGCCACACCGATGCCGAGATCGACGCCTTCCAGCAGACCGGCAAGATCGACGCGGCGACCGCGGTGACCGCGCCGCTCGCCGGCACCGTCGTCGCCCGCAAGGTCGGGCCCGGACAGTTTCTCAACGCCGGCGCCAGCGATCCGGTGTTCGTCATCGGCGATCTCTCGACCGTCTGGCTCAGCGCCTATGTGCGCGAGGCCGATGCGCAGAACGTCCACGTTGGGCAGCCGCTGAGCTTCACCGTCACGGCGCTTCCCGGCCGCACCTTCCAGGCCCGCATCGATTACGTCGCCGCCGCGCTCGATCCGGCGACGCGGCGCCTGCAAGTGCGCGCCACCGTCGACAACTCCGACGGCATGCTCAAGCCCGAGATGTTCGCCGCCGTCGAGATCTTCACCCGGCCCGAGAACCTCGTCGTCGCCGTTCCGGGCAGCGCGCTCATCCGCGACGGCGGCAGCGTCAGCGTGTGGCTGGTGCGCGACGACCGCACCATCGAGTTGCGCCGGATCAAGACCGGCGCCGTCAACGGCAAACTCGTTCAGGTGACGGAAGGACTTTCGCCCGGCGACCGCATCGTCACCGGCGGCAGCCTGTTCCTCGACCGCGCGGCGAGCTGATCCGCGCGCGTTTCCGGCGTCACGGTTCCCGCATCAGCGTCCGTCCGGCGTGCGCACGCCGAACCATGCATCGCGCACCTGGCTGTAGTGCACCTGCGGATCGTAGTCCGGCGTCCGGAGCGCGAGCCGGATGTGGTCGAGCCGTCCGATGGCGGAGAGCAGCGAGTAGGACGCCACCACGCGGTCGCGCTGCGCCAGGATGAGGCGCGAGCGCGCCGCCGTCAGGTCCTGCAGGGTGTTGAGTACGTCGAGGGTGGTGCGCTGGCCGGCCTGCGCTTCCTTCTGCACACCCGAGAGCGCGAGCTCGGCGGCCTTCACTTCCGAGGTCGCCGCGTTGAGCGCGATGCGCGAGCCCTCGTTCGTCGCCCAGGCGGCGATCACCGCGGTTTCCGCCTGCGCGCGCGTGCGGTCGAGCACGATGCGGGTCTGGCCGAGCGTCTCCTTGGCCTGCCGCACCTGCGAGGACGCCAGCCCGCCGTCATAGACCGGGACGTTGACGTTGCCGACGACTGAGAGCTGGTCGGTGCGCGAGGTACCGAGCGTGGTGTCGGTCTGCATTTCGCG
>Ga0182735_1001912_pt1 | contig 13243 bp, 9 predicted proteins | sample eDN5th30CKraftMG_FD_128524 | JGI IMG/M metagenome (GOLD analysis project Ga0182735, IMG submission 128524) | Enriched Miracle-Growth compost microbial communities from Emeryville, California, USA - eDNA 5th pass 30_C Kraft MG (version 2) (version 2) ... | reverse complement strand
GGGCGCGGGAGCCCGCTGTCCGGCAGCGTGTCGTTCGTCGGCCTCGACAACTACGCCGCCGTCACGACCGGCGGGGGGCTCGCCGAACGCGACTTCGGCATCGCCCTGCGCAACAACGCCTGGTACGTGCTCCTCGTCGTGCCGCTGCAGACGGCGCTGTCGCTCGTCCTGGCCCTGCTCGTGAACCGGGCGATCCTGCGCGGGCGAGGCTTCTTCCGCACGGCGTTCTACTTCCCGTCCGTCACGAGCTCGGTCGCCATCACGGTGCTGTGGCTGTTCCTCTTCTCCACGTCGGGCGTGATCAACGACATCCTGTCGTGGATCGGCGTCAACGGCCCGAACTGGTTCAACGACCCGAGCGGCATCCTCCACGACGCCCTCGCCGCCGTCGGGGTGACCTCGGGGCCGCCCGCGCTGACGGACGGCACGTTCCTCGGCGTCTCGTGGTGGGACTGGCTCGCCGGCCCCTCGATCGCCATGAGCGCGCTGATCCTCATGGCGGTCTTCACGACGAGCGGCACGTTCATGCTGCTGTTCCTCGCGGGGCTGCAGAACGTGGGCGCCGACACGGAGGAGGCCGCCATGATCGACGGCACGAACGGCTGGCAGCGGTTCTGGTACGTGACGCTCCCCCAGCTCAAGCCCGTGCTGTTCACGGTCCTGACGCTCGGGCTCATCGGATGCTGGCAGGTGTTCGACCAGATCTACACCGGCACGCAGGGCTCGCCGGGGAAGACGACGCTGACGCCCGCGTTCCTCAGCTACCAGTCGGCGTTCCTGTCGCAGGAGTGGGGTCAGGGCGCCGCGATCGCGTTCGTCCTGTTCGTCATCATCGTGGCGTTCACGATCCTGCAGCGCTGGATCCTGCGCGACCGTCCCGTCTCCCGCCGCCGCGCGCGACGGTACGAGGTACGGCCCGCGCCGGCGGCCGTCGCCGTCGCGGAGCGGACGCCGTCATGACCGCCACGACCACGGCCGCCGCCCCTCTCGCGGCCGCGACCCCCGCGGCGGCGCCGGTCCCGTCCGGCCGCCGGCGGCTGCCTCCTCGCCGGGTCGTCGGGCAGATCGTGCTGTACGCGATCCTGATCCTGATCGCGCTCGTCTACGTCTACCCGTTCCTCGTGCAGGTGGCGACCTCGTTCAAGACGGACGCGGACGCGGCGTCCGACGCCGTCGCGCTCGTTCCGGCGCCGTTCACCTGGGCGGCGTACCAGCGTCTGTTCCTCGACTCGAGCTTCCCGCTGTGGTTCGCGAACTCCGCGATCGTCACGATCTCCGTCACGATCGGACGCGTCTTCTTCGACTCGCTCGCCGGCTACGCGCTCGCCCGGCTGCGCTTCCGCGGCCGCGGCGTCGTGTTCGCGGCGCTCGTCGCCGTCATGGCGGTGCCGACCGTCGTGCTGCTCATCCCGAAGTTCCTCGTGATCAACCAGCTCGGCATGTACGACTCGTACGCCGGGATGATCCTTCCGCTCCTCGTGGACGCGGCCGGAGTGTTCATCATGAAGAACTTCTTCGAGTCGATCCCGGTCGCCGTCGAGGAGCAGGCACGCGTCGACGGGGCGGGGACGTTCCGGATCTTCTGGTCCATCGTGCTGCCGATGGCGAGGCCCGCGCTCGTCACGATCGTGATCCTGTCGTTCCAGGGGTCCTGGAACGAGCTCAGCCACTTCATCGTCTCGACGCAGTCGCCCGAGCTCACGACCCTGACCAAGGGCGTCGCGTCGCTCGCGAGCGGGCAGCTGAGCCAGGGCAGCCAGTACCCGCTGAAGCTCGCGGCGGCCGTCATCATGACGATCCCCGTCGCCGTGATGTTCTTCGTCTTCCAGCGCCGCATCATGAACGCCAGCGAAGGAGCCGTCAAGGAATGAGCCCGGCCACCGGCCACCCCCTCCAGCCGCTTCTGGACGACGCCGTCATCGCGCTGCGCGCCCCCACCCAGGTGTGGGGCGGGCGCTCCGGCGACCTCGGCGGGAGCGCGATCGACGGCGTGTACCACGGCGACGTCCGCCATCTGCGCGCCCTCCGCGCGACCTGCGAGGGCACGACCCTGGAGACGATCTCGGTGGCCCCGGACGGCCCGTCGCGCGTCGTGTTCGGGAGCGTGCTCCGGGGCCTCGACGACCCTTCGCCCGATCCCGGCGTGCGGATGCTGCACGAGCGCGTCGTCGCCGAGGGGCGCGTGTCCGAGCGCTGGGTCGTGCGCTCCCGCGCGCCGCACGTGGTCGAGACGCGGCTCCGGGTCGAGCTCGAGCCCGAGTTCGCCCCGCTGCCCGAGGTGAAGGCCGGGCGCCCCGCGGCGCGCGTGTTCCTGCTCGAGCCCGGCGAGGCCCGGGCCGTCGTGACCGAGGGCCCGCGGACGCTCGTGGTGACCGCGCCGGGGGCGGCGGTCGCGGCGGGCAGGCGGTCCGGCGACGATCGCGGGGCGGATGTCGCGCCCGCGGCGGGGACGGGCGCGGACGACGCCGTCGCCCTGGACGCCGGGACGGTGGTCGTGACGTGGGATCTGCGGATCGAGCCGGGGTCCGAGGCCGAGGTCGGGCTGGAGCTCGCGCTGTCGGACGAGACGCTCGTGGTGCGCGGTGTCACGGAGCCGGCGGGCTGGGACGCCGCGGCGGTCGCGTCGTCCACGGACGACCCCCGGCTGCGGCGCTGGCTCCGGACCGCGCTCGGCGACCTCGACGCGCTGCGGATGGCGCTGCCGGAGCATCCCTCGGACGAGTTCTTCGCCGCCGGCGCCCCGTGGTTCTTCACCCTGTTCGGCCGCGACTCGCTCTGGGCGGCCCGGCTCGCCCTGCCCCTCGACCCCGGGATCGCGGCGTCGACGCTGCGCGTGCTCGCGCGGCTCGCGGGCACGCGGCACGACGCGGCGACGGCACAGGAGCCCGGGAAGATCCCGCACGAGCTGCGCGCGTCGACGCTGGAGATCCCGGGCGAGGGGATCGTCCTGCCGCCCCTGTACTACGGCAGCGTGGACGCGACGCCGCTGTGGGTCTGCCTCCTCGCCGACGCCTGCCGCGCGGGCATGCCCGACGACGAGGTGCGCGCGCTCGTGCCGGCGCTGCGGGACGCCCTGACGTGGATGCTGGAGGAGGGCGACAGCGACGGCGACGGGTTCCTCGACTACGTCGACCGGACCGGCCACGGCCTCGCGAACCAGGGCTGGAAGGACTCCGGCGACTCCATCCAGTGGCGCGACGGCCGCCTCGCGGACGGCCCGATCGCGCTGTGCGAGGTGCAGGCGTACGCGTACGAGGCCGCCCATGCCGGAGCCGACCTCCTGGAGCGCTTCGACGACGAGCCCGGCGCCCTGACGCCGTCGCGGCTGCGCGGCTGGGCCGCGGACCTGCGTGCGCGCTTCGCGACGGCGTACTGGGTGGTGACGCCCGAGGGGAGGTATCCGGCCGTCGCGCTCGACCGCGACAAGCGCCCCGTCGACACGCTCACGAGCAACATCGGGCACCTCGTCGGCACCGGGATCCTCGACCCGGAGGACGAGGCGCGGATCGCCGGGCTCCTGCTCGCCCCGTCGATGTCGAGCGGATACGGCATCCGCACGATGTCCACGGGAGCGGCCGGGTACTGGCCCCTGTCGTACCACGGCGGCAGCGTCTGGACGCACGACACCGCGATCGCGGCGCACGGGATGCTCCGCGCCGGGCTCCTGCCCGAGGCGCGCGCCGTGGCCGCCGGCATGCTCGACGCGGCCGAGGGCTTCGGCTACCGCGTCCCGGAGCTGCACTCCGGCGACCCCCGCTCCGAGACCGCGGTCCCCACCCCGTATCCCGCGGCCTGCCGCCCGCAGGCCTGGTCCGCCGCCGCCGCGGTCGTGTGCCTGCAGGTTCGCCGCGAGCCCTGAGCCGCGGACCTCGCCCCCCGCGGCCCCCGGCCGCGCGCGAGCTCGGGGAATCCACGCGTTTTCGGAGAATCCCGGCCGGATTCTCCGAGACACGGCGGATCCTCCGAGGACGCGGAGTCGGTCAGCCGTCGGCGGCGAGCTCCTGGCGCTCGACGTCGATCGCGCGGAGGCGCATGCGGACGGCGCGGCCCTCCTCCGAGTCGGGGGCGACGCGCTGGATGGCGCTCAGGAGCTGCGCCTTCTGGCGGTCGAGGTCGCGGAGGAGGAGGCGGACGGCGAGGGAGCGAGCCGAGGCGAGGGCGTGCTCCTCGTCGCGGGCGGGGAAGGCGCCGGTCAGCAGCTCGGCCGCGAGGGGACGATCCGCCGGGTTCAGGGAGGACACCGCCGTCACGGCCCAGCCGGGGCGCGACGTGTCGAGCGGGCCGGAGAGGGCGGCGCGGATCGCGTCGAGCGCGGGCGTGCGGAACGGGACGGACAGGGCGCGGGCCACGAGCCCGGGCTCGAGGCGCTCCGCGAACTGAAGGACGCCCATCAGCGCGTCGCGCTCCAGGGCCGCGTCGACCGTGCGCGGAAGCGTCGCGAGCGTCACCGCGGGGCGCGACGGCGCACCGGCCGGGGCACCGGACGGACCGGCGGGGCGCGACGCGTCGTCGGCGCGGGGGGCCGGCCGCGCGGAAGGGGACGCGGGATGCCGCGCGGCGTGCTCGACGGCGGCCGCGACCTCCGCCAGGTCGAGGCCGAGACGGCGGGCGAGGACGCGGGTGTAGCCGGGGCGCAGAGCGGGATCGCGGATGTCCGCGACCACCGGCGCCGCCGCGCGGAGTGCCCCGGCGCGGCCCTCGACCGTGTCCAGGTCGAAGCTCGACAGGCGCTGGTCGATCACGAACTCGAACATGGGCGCCTTGGCCGAGAGCAGCGCGCGCACGGCGCCGTCGCCGCGTTCGAGGCGGAGGTCGCAGGGGTCGAGGCCGTCGGGGGCGACCGCGACGTAGGTCTGGGCGGCGAAGCGCCTCTCGTCGCCGAAGGCGCGGAGGGCGGCCTTCTGGCCCGCGGCGTCCGGGTCGAACGTGAACACGACCTCGCCGGCGGCCGAGTCGTCGCCCATGACGCGGCGAAGCACCGTGATGTGGTCGGTGCCGAACGCCGTGCCGCACGTCGCGATCGCGGTCGTGACGCCCGCGAGGTGGCACGCCATGACGTCGGTGTAGCCCTCGACCACGACCACGCGGTGGTCGCGAGAGATGTCGCGCTTGGCGAGGTCGAGCCCGTAGAGCACCTGCGCCTTCTTGTAGATGGGCGTCTCGGGCGTGTTGAGGTACTTCGGGCCCTGGTCGTCGTCGTACAGCCGGCGGGCGCCGAAGCCGAGCACCTGGCCGGTGAGATCGCGGATCGGCCACGTCACGCGTCCGCGGAAGCGGTCGTACACGCCGCGCTGGCCCTGCGACAGGAGGCCCGCGGTCGTCAGCTCCTCGCGGCTGAACCCCTGCGCCGTGAGGGCGTCCATGAGCCCCGACCATCCTCTCGGCGCGTAGCCCACGCCGAAGTGCGCGGCGGCGGAGGGATCGAACCCGCGCTGCCCGAGGAACCGCCGTGCGGCGTCCGCCTCGGGGGCCGCGAGCTGGGCGCGGAACCACTCGGCCGCCGCCGCGTTGGCGGCGTACAGGCGCGCGCGGCCGGAGGTCTCGGGGGCCGCTCCCCCGTCCTCGTAGTGGAGCGCGAAGCCGATGCGGCCCGCGAGCCGCTCCACCGCCTCCTGGAACGACACGTGGTCGGCGCGTTGCAGGAACGTGTAGACGTCGCCCGACTCGCCGCATCCGAAGCAGTGGTAGTAGCCGACGGCGGGGCGGACGTGGAAGCTGGGGCTGCGCTCGTCGTGGAAGGGGCACAGGCCCTTGAGCGAGCCGACGCCCGCCGACTTCAGCGCGACGCGCTCCCCGATGATGTCGGCGATGTTGGTGCGCGCCTTGACCTCCTCGACATCGGCCTGCGCGATGCGGCCGGGCATCAGCGCGGCTCCCCCGCGTGCGGTCCGCCCGCGGTCCAGATGCCGAGAGACGCGGCGTCCACCTCGTCCACGAGGCGGCCGTGCCAGGCGATCGCGAGCTGGTCGGTGAGGCTCGCGACCTGGTCGACGACGACGCGCCGGCGCCCCGCGTCGTCGGCCGCCGCGGCGAAGTCGCCCGCGTGGACGGCGTCGAGCGCGCCGGGCTGCTCCCACAGGGCGTTCGCGAGCCGCTTCAGCAGGCGCCGCTGCTCCTTGTAGAGCGACTTCCGGCCCTCGATCGTGACGACGAAGGCGCCGATCGTGCCCTTCAGGACGGCCATCTCCGCCTGGATCACGGCGGGCACGACGACGTGCGCCGAGTAGCGCGTGAGGACGGAGCCGGGATACGCCTCGCGCGTCGCCGCGGTCGCGGCCCGGGCGAAGCGGCCGATCAGATCGGACGTGAGGTTCTTGAGGCGCGCGAGCGCGGCGCGGGATCCGTCGAACGCTCCGATCCATTCCGGCATCCGCATGAGCCGGTAGAGGGCGTCCTCCAGCTCGTCGCGCGCGAAGTCGAAGCCGACCCATGCCTGGATCGCGTCCAGGAGCGCCGCGTGCTCGTCGCGCGACGACAGGCGGGCGGGATCGAGGTAGCCGTTGACGACGGCGTCCTCGAAGTCGTGCACGGAGTACGCGATGTCGTCGGAGAGGTCCATGACCTCCGCCTCGATGCAGCGCACCCGGCCGGGCGCGCCCTCGCGGAGCCAGTGGAAGACGTCCTCGTCCTCGGGGTACACGCCGTACTTCAGGCGCCCGCTCGCGTCGGGCAGCGGATGCTCCGACGTCCACGGGTACTTGCACGTCGCGTCGAGGCTCGCGCGCGTGAGGTTCAGGCCCAGGCAGCGGCCGTCGGGCGCGATGACCTTCGGCTCCAGCCGGGAGAGGATCCGCATCGTCTGCGCGTTGCCCTCGAAGCCGCCGATGTCCTCCGCCCAGTCGTTGAGCGCGCGCTCGCCGTTGTGGCCGAACGGCGGATGCCCGAGGTCGTGGCTGAGGCACGCCGTGTCGACGACGTCGGGCGACAGGCGCAGCGCCGTCGCCAGCTCACGGCCCACCTGCGCGACCTCGAGCGAGTGCGTCAGGCGGTTGCGCGCGAAGTCGACGGGGCTCGCCGGGCTGAGGACCTGCGTCTTCGCGGCCAGGCGCCGCAGCGCCGCGGAGTGCAGGACCCGCGCGCGGTCGCGGGCGAAGTCGTCGCGCTGCGAGCGGTGCCGCTCCGCGAAGTACCGGCCCGCGTCGTGCTCGTCGTACCCCTCCGGCCGGGTCAGCGCCCCCTCGACGCCGACCGTCTCAGCCACGGTGCTCGTTCCCGGCATGCCCACCCCGGACGCGCTGAGTCGTCGCGGGCTCCACGGCCGCGACGCCCTCAGCCACCGCTGTGGTCCAGTTCCGCCGCGGCGAGCTCGCGCGAGGCGTCGGCCGCGATCTCGCGGCTGTCGAGCCAGCCCTCCGGCAGCGCGGGGCGCCTGGGCGTGCCGGCGCGCCCGCGCTGGCCCTCCGCCGCCTCGCCCGGGTACGGGGCGTCCGGGTCGAGCGTCGCGAGGAGCGCGTCGATGCCCGCGAGGCTCGACGCCGTCGCGAGGGCGGCGCGCGTCTCGCCGCCGACGGGATAGCCCTTGAAGTACCACGCGACGTGCTTGCGGATGTCGCGGCACCCGCGGTCCTCGTCCTCGAAGAACTCGACCAGCAGCTCGGCGTGCCGGCGGAACGCCTCCGCGACGAAGCCGAGCGTCGCCTCCACCGGACCCGCCGCGTCGGGGTCGCCGAGGGCGCGGGCGAGATCGCCGAAGAGCCACGGGCGGCCGAGGCAGCCGCGCCCGACGACGACGCCGTCGCAGCCGGTCTCCGCCATCATCCGCACCGCGTCGTCGGCCGACCAGATGTCGCCGTTGCCGAGCACCGGGATCGTCGTGACGGCCTCCTTCAGCCGCGCGATCGCCGACCAGTCGGCCTGCCCGGAGTAGAACTGCGCCGCCGTCCGCGCGTGCAGCGCGACGGCCGCGGCCCCCGCGTCCTCCGCGGCGCGCGCCGCCTCCAGGTAGGTGAGGTGGTCGTCGTCGATGCCCTTGCGCATCTTCACCGTCACGGGGACGTCGCCCGCCGCCCGCACGACGCCCGCGACGATGTCGCGGAACAGCCCCGACTTCCACGGCAGCGCCGCGCCGCCGCCCTTCCGCGTGACCTTCGGCACGGGGCATCCGAAGTTCATGTCGATGTGGTCGGCGCGATCCTCCGCCACGAGGATCCGCGCGGCCTCCGCCATCGTCGCGGGATCCACCCCGTACAGCTGGATCGACCGCGGCTTCTCCGACTCGTGGTGGCGGATCAGCCGCATCGTGGTCGCGTTCCGCTCGACGAGCGCGCGCGACGTGATCATCTCGCTGACGTAGAGACCGGCCCCGTACTCGCGGCACAGGCGCCGGAACGCCGTGTTCGTGATGCCCGCCATGGGCGCCAGCACCGCGGGCACCGCGACCTCGATCGGCCCCAGCCGCAGGGGCCGTGCGGAGGTCATGGTCGCGGTCACCGGAACATTCTCCCAGACCGGGGGCCGACCGGTCCGTCACAGGCATACCCTGTGCATATGACCGACGTGCTGACCGATCTGCGCGACATCCCGTTCCTCACCGCCGACGGCTCGCCGGCGACGCTCCGCGACTTCGGCGACGGGGTCGTCCTTGTCGTCAACGTCGCCTCCAAGTGCGGTCTCACCCCCCAGTACGAGCAGCTCGAGGAGCTGCAGCGCACGTACGGGGAGCGCGGCTTCACGGTCGTGGGCTTCCCGTGCAACCAGTTCATGGGGCAGGAGCCGGGCTCGATGGAGGAGATCCTGGAGTACTGCTCGACCACGTGGGGCGTCTCGTTCCCCGTCGTGGACAAGATCCGCGTCAACGGCTCCCACGCGGCGCCCCTGTACAAGGCGCTGAAGAAGGCGAAGGACGCCGAGGGCAGGCGCGGGCCGATCCTCTGGAACTTCGAGAAGTTCGTCCTGACGCCGTCCGGCGAGCTGCACCGCTTCCGCCCGCAGGTCAAGCCCGACGACCCCGCGATCGTCGCGGTGATCGAGGCGAACCTCCCCGCCTGACTCCCCGCGTCAGGCCCGGTGCTCCGACCAGACCTGGCGCGCGATCTGCGCGAACGCCTCCGGGGGCTGCGCGCCGCTCACGCCGTACTTGCCGTCGACGACGAAGAACGGGACGCCCTGGATGCCGTAGGCCTGGGCCTGCTGCTGGTCCGCGCGGACCGCGTCGAGGTGGCGGCTCGTCTCCAGGGCGTCGCGCACGTCCGCCTCGTCGAGGCCGATCTCGCCGGCGAGCGCGACGAGGTCGTCGATCCGCCCGACGTGCTTGCCCTCCGTGAAGTACGCCGACATGAGGCGCTCGGCCATGTCGAGCTGACGGCCGCGCTCCCTCGCGTAGTGCAGGAGCTCGTGCGCCTTCACGGTGTTCGTGTGCTGCAGAAGGTCGTACCGGTACCGGAGGCCGGCCTCCGCGGCGACGCCAGTCACGCGCTCGATCATCTGACGGGCCTGGTCCGCGTCGATCCCCCGGTGACCGGCGAGGAAGTCGATCTCGCTGCCGTCGAAGTCCACCGGCGTGTCGGGCGAGAGCTCGAACGAGTGGTACGTCACCTCCACCTGCGGCGCGTCGTCGTCGGCCGAGACGGTGCGCAGCCCCGTCTCCAGGTTGCGCTTGCCGATGTAGCACCAGGGGCAGGCGATGTCGCTCCACACGTCGATCTTGATGGCATCCGTCACGACAGGGTCAACCCGCGGACCGTACCGGGGTATTCCCGGCGCGGGTCGGGATCGCCGTGGAGAACAGCGCGCCGGTCGCGAAGACCCGGGACCGTGGGCGGGCGCGGTGCCGGCCGTCACGGCCGGGACGGGTCGGACGGCGCCGGATCCGTCGCGACCGCGGGCGTGTCGACCGCTCCCCCGAACCGCCGGTCGCGGCCCTGGTACTGCGCGATCGCGGTCCAGAGGTCGACGCGCGAGAAGTCGGGCCAGAGCGTGTCGAGGAAGACCATCTCGGCGTACGCCGACTCCCACAGCAGGAAGTTCGAGGTGCGCTGCTCCCCGCTGGAGCGGACGAACAGGTCGACGTCCGGCATGTCCGGCTGGTACAGGTGCCGCTGCACGAGCCTCTCGGTCACGGCGGACGGACGCAGGCGCCCGGCGGCGATCTCCTCCCCGATCGACCGCATGGCGTCGACGAGCTCGACGCGGCCGCCGTAGTTGACGCACATCGTGAGGGTGAGGACGTCGTTGCCGCGCGTCAGCTCCTCCGCGAAGCGCAGCTCCTTGACCACGCTCGACCACAGCCGCGGGCGGCGGCCCGCCCAGCGCACGCGCACGCCCCACTCGTTCAGCTGGTCGCGGCGGCGGTGCAGCACATCGCGGTTGAAGCCCATGAGGAAGCGCACCTCGTCGGGCGAGCGGGTCCAGTTCTCGGTCGAGAACGCATACACCGACAGGTGCCTGACGCCCGCCTGGATCGCGCCCGCGACGACGTCCAGGAGCGCGGTCTCCCCCGCGCGGTGACCCTCGACGCGCGGGAGGCCGCGCCGGTTCGCCCAGCGGCCGTTGCCGTCCATGACGATCGCGACGTGACGCGGGATCGCGCCCCGCAGCAGCTCGGGCGCCGGCGCGATCCCCGTCCAGTCCACGGGACGGTACGGCGCCGCATCGCGGTGCGTGTACGGCTTCGGGGTCATCGAGCCGTCACCGGGTGCGCGGGCGGGCGGATGCCGCTCTCCGCGCCGCCGCCTCGGGCGGGGGTCTGCTCGACATGGGCGAGCGAGCGGATGCCGCGCTCCAGGTGCCACTGCGCGTACGCCGCGATGAGGCCGGATGCCGCGGCCGCGGCGCCCGGGTCCGTGGCGTCCACCGCGACCCAGTCGCCCGCCATGAGCGCGCGCAGGAGGGCCGCCGCGGGGGCGGCGACGCGGGCGGATCCGGCGGGGGCGCAGTCGGCGCAGACGATCCCGCCGAGCTGCGCGACGAACGTCTCGTGCGGCCCCGGTCTGCCGCAGCGGGCGCACTCGTCGAGGGACGGCGCCCATCCGGAGAGGGCCATGGCGCGCAGGAGGTACGAGTCGAGGATCGCGCGGGCCGCGTGGTCGCCGTGCGAGAGGGCGCGGAGACCCCCGATCAGGAGCAGGTACTGCTGCGGCGTCGCCTCGGCCTCGTTCAGCCGGTCTGCGGCCTCCACCATGGCGTGCGCGGCCGTGTACCGGTCGTAGTGCACGGCGATGTCCGCGCCGTACGAACCCAGCGACTCGGCCTGCTGCACGACGTCGAGCGAGCGGCCCTCGTACAGCTGCACGTCGGCGACCATGAACGGCTCGAGCCGGGCTCCGAACCGCGACGAGGTGCGCCGCACGCCCTTCGCGACGGCGCGGATCTTCCCGTGTCGACGGCTGAGCATCGTCACGATCCGGTCCGCCTCGCCCAGCTTGTGGGTGCGCAGGACCACGACCTCGTCGCGGTAGGTGGGCACCCGTCCATTATGGACGCGACCCCCCGCACGGCGGCCGAGCGCCGCCGTGCGGATGCCCACGGCGCGTGCCGTCGGCGCCGACGGGTCGCGGCCGACAATGGTGGGGATGAACGAGCCGCTCTTCGTGATCCCCCTCTGGGCCGGCCTCACGGCGGTCGCCCTCGGGGCGTCGAGGGCGCCCTGTTCGCCTGTTCGACGCGTCCGGGACCGGCAAGGCGCTCACGATCGGGCTCCCGTTCGTGCCCGCCGTGTTCGCGGCAGCGTCCTGCGCGACGTCATCGTGGGCCTGCCCGTCCCGCCTGAGACTCGGCGCAGGTGTCGGGACACAGCGCAGGACGCCGTGTCCCGACACTCCGACCGAGTCTCGCCGGGCGCTGTCGGTCAGACGGCGGCGGCCGCCAGCGTGCCGGAACGGGCGCGGGTGCGGATCGCGCGGTTCACGGCCGACACGATCGCCTTCAGCGACGCGGTCGAGATGTCGCCGTCGATGCCGACGCCCCACAGGCGCTCGCCCTCGACCTGCAGCTCGACGTAGGCCGCGGCCTGCGCGTCGCCGCCGGCGCTCAGCGTGTGCTCGACGTAGTCGTAGAGCGAGATCTCGAACCCGCGCTGACGCAGCACGTCGAGGAACGCCGCGATGGGGCCGTTGCCGTGGCCGACGGCCTCCTCCGCGTCGTCGCCGTCGCGCAGCCGCACCTGGAGCTCGACGTCGCCCGACATGTCGCTCGACGTGCGGGTGCCGAGGAGCTCGAAGCGGCCCCAGCGCTCCTCGTCGACGGCTGACGGCAGGTACTCGTCGCCGAAGATCGCCCAGATCTCCTCGCTCGTGACCTCGCCGCCCTCCGCGTCGGTCTTCGCCTGGACGACGCCGGAGAACTCGATCTGCAGGCGGCGCGGGAGGTCGAGCGCGTGGTCGGTCTTCAGCAGGTACGCGACGCCGCCCTTGCCCGACTGCGAGTTGACCCGGATGACCGCCTCGTACGTGCGGCCCAGGTCCTTCGGGTCGATCGGCAGGTACGGCACGGCCCACTCGACGTCGTCGACGGGGACGCCCGCCTCGGCCGCGCGCGCCTCCAGCGCCTCGAGGCCCTTCTTGATGGCGTCCTGGTGGGATCCGCTGAACGCCGTGAACACGAGGTCCCCGCCCCACGGGCTGCGCTCGTGCACCGGCAGCTGGTTGGCGTACTCGACCGTGCGCTTCACGTGGTCGATGTCGCTGAAGTCGATCTGCGGGTCGATGCCCTGCGTCAGGAGGTTCACGCCCAGCGTCACGAGGTCGACGTTTCCCGTCCGCTCGCCGTTGCCGAACAGGCATCCCTCGATGCGGTCGGCGCCGGCCAGGTACCCGAGCTCCGCCGCCGCGACCGCCGTGCCGCGGTCGTTGTGCGGGTGCAGGGAGAGGATGACGTTCTCGCGGTGGTCCAGGTGCCGATTCATCCACTCGATCGAGTCGGCGTAGACGTTCGGGGTCGCCATCTCGACCGTCGCGGGCAGGTTCAGGATGACCTTCCGCTCGGGCGTCGGCTCGAGCACCTCGAGCACCCGGTTGCAGATCTCGGCGGCGAACTCGAGCTCGGTGCCCGTGTAGCTCTCCGGCGAGTACTCGTAGAACACCCGCGTCTCGGGGAACCGCTTCTCGAACTCGCGGCACAGGCGGGCGCCGTGCAGGGCGATGTCGATGATCCCCTGCTTGTCGGTGCGGAACACGACGTCGCGCTGCAGGATGCTCGTCGAGTTGTACAGGTGCACGATCGCGCGCGCAGCTCCCGCGATCGCCTCGTACGTCCGCCCGATCAGGTGGTCGCGCGCCTGCGTCAGCACCTGGAGCGTGACGTCGTC
>Ga0182735_1001911_pt1 | contig 13247 bp, 7 predicted proteins | sample eDN5th30CKraftMG_FD_128524 | JGI IMG/M metagenome (GOLD analysis project Ga0182735, IMG submission 128524) | Enriched Miracle-Growth compost microbial communities from Emeryville, California, USA - eDNA 5th pass 30_C Kraft MG (version 2) (version 2) ... | reverse complement strand
CTGAAGACACGCGCCAGGCTGTCGGCGGAGCAACAGATGGAAGCGCTGCCCTTCACGGTGAAGGACAAGGCCGGCTTCCGTCTGGTCAATACGCTGGCCGGCTCGGCCCTGCTGCTGACTGATGGCCCGGAAAACACGGTGAAGAATGCAGCGCAGCCGCTGGTGATCGTCGCCGGCAGCATGGCCGGTTCGCCGCCGGAGGCGCAGCGCAAACCGCTCGCCAGGGCAGCCTTCAGCTCGGTGGCCGGCGTCAACAACATCACGGTGAAGGACGAGAAGGCAGAAGCCGATGGCCGCATCGTCATCTCGGGAACCGGCAAGGACGCCAGCTCCGGGGAGGCGGTGTCGATCATCCAGGTCGTGAGCTTCAACAAGGACGGGTTTATCCGCTCGATCCTCGTCACGCGCGAGGCGGACCTGGCGAAGTATCGCGACCGCTTCCTCAAGCTGGCGGCGTCGGCCACGCCGCGATAGGCGATATCCGGCGCGGCCGGATACCCTTTCCGTCATGCAGGGCGGGCGGGCAACCGCCCGTCAGAAGGGCGCCGTCAGAACGACACGGTCACGTGGGCCCGAACGGTCCGCCCCGGCAGCAGCACCTCGTCTTTCTTGAACGAGACGCTGTTGCGCATGCGGTCGTTGAGCAGATTGTCGCCGACGACGCCGAACACCGCCTCTTTCGCGCCGACGGCGTTGGCGGGCAGCTTCACGCGGTAGTTCAGCTCGGCTTTCAGGTTGTTGTAGCCTGGCGTGCGAGTTTCATATTCCGCCACGTCATTCCGGGCGAAGGCGTGGGTCAGCAACACCCGGGCGAACAGGGCGTCGCTGCGAAAATAGACGCCGCCGCCAAGCCGCTGCTGCGGCAGTCGCGGGACCCAGGTTCCATCGTCAAACTTGGCGCGCACATAATCATAGCGTCCCTCGACGCCAACCGCCCCATCGCCGAGCTTCGCCAGATCGAACTGGCCAATGAACTCCGCGCCAGTAAACGTGGCGCCCTGTTGCGAATAGACGATCTGGCGCAGTTCATCGTCATGACCGCAGGACGCAAAGGTATGACCGCAGTCCACCCCGGTCAGGCGCTTGTAAATGAAGCCGGAATATTTGGTGTGATAGACACTGCCCTCGAAACGCACCGGCCCGTCCGCCTTCTTGAGGCTGAACTCAATGGTGCGCGCCCGCTCGATCTTCAGGTTGGGATCGCCGATCTCGAACGTGCCCGAGGCATGGTGCGCGCCGCGGGAGAACAGCTCGGCGGCCGTTGGCGCGCGCTCAACGTATTGCGCGTTCAGCGTGGCGACAATGTTGTGCCACGGCAGGGTGTATTGCACGCCGGCGCTGACGCTTTTCGGCGCGAAATCGCGTGATCGCGGCGACAGGGCGGGCGCGACGCCGTCCGGCAGGTAATCGGCCGGGAACTGCGCCGCCGATCCGTCGACATTCACGTAGCCCATGCGTCCGGCGACCTGCAGACGCCAGCTGTCGTTGATTTTCAGCTCCTCGAACAGGTAAGCGGCGATGGAGCGGGTTTCCGCCGGCGAGATCATGCCGCCGCCCTCCCCCGTGGCGTTCAGCTTCTGGCGCGCGCCATGCACGCCGAAAGCGCCGCTCCACGTTCCCAACGCCGAGGACCACGGCGTGTGCTGCACCTCGACGCGCGCCTCCTGCTGACGGTTGTAGAAGGTGGAGTGCAGCGTCTCGCCGGCCGCCGCCGTGGCGCCGCCATGGTCGTGGTCGTGGTCCTCATGGCCGTGCACGTCGTGATCCTGGTCGTGATCCTCGTGGTCGTGATCATGTTCCCCGTGCGCCAGGCCGTATTCGCGATGGCGATAATTCGAGGCGCCGGCCCAGAAGCGGATGGCGTCGATCCAGGCGCTGCCCGGCCGGTGCTCGCCCTTGAGCACGATCCTGTCGTCGACCATGTCGATGCGACTGCGCAATTCGGCGGATTCGCCGCCTGGAATCTGGTAGTTGCTGCTGAGATGCGAATAGGCGAGGCCGATGAAACCGCTATCGGTGACCATCGAAGCGCCGATGGCGGCGCCACCGGAATTGACGCCCGAGTTGGCCTGGCGTCCGTTCGGCGTGGAATAATCGCCCGATTTTTGCCGGAAGAAGTCCGCATGCACCGCCACATTGCCGGCGCCGGCGTTGACCTCGCCCGCCGACGAATAACCGCGATTGGACGAACTGACGCCGTTCATGACGCGGGCGTTGACGCCGTTGACCACCTTGTCCGGAATACGGTTGTTATCGAGGCTGACGACGCCGCCGATAGCCTGGGAGCCAAATCGCAGGGTGGCGGGCCCACGGATCACTTCAATGCGCTCTGCGTTCAGCGGATTGACCGGCGCGGCGTGGTCCTCGCCCAGGGCGGAAACCCCCGAGGCGCCCACGCCATTTTCCTGGATGCTGACGCGAAAATTGTCGAGGCCGCGAATGACAGGCCGGCTGGCGCCTGGCGCGAAGGTGGTGGCGCTGACACCCGGGATATCGGCCACCGCCTCGCCAAGACTCTGCGGCTGGTTGCGCTCGATGTCGCTGCGCGAAACCACTGACACCGGCGCGAAGGAGCGCAGCGGCACGATCAGCATGCCAGGGACGGCCTCCTGACCGGCGCCCGCCGTCTGGCGAACCGTCACGGGCGTATCGGCGGTGACGTCGATGGTTGGCAGGTCGATGACCTGGGCGTTACCGCTTCCCGCGCCCTCTTCGCCCGCCGCCCCGCTGGCGTGACCGGCGACGGCCAGGGCAACCACGGCGGCGCCGGCCAGTTTCCCGGCGCGCAGACGGCTGAGGCCGCCGCCACAACCCGTTGCGGTTGGCGCGGCGATTCTGCGGCCAGTGACAGGCGCGGCGTGAGATGACGCCGCAACGGCGGCGGCGGGAAACGGAATGTGCAACGACATGGCGACCTCTTTATGCAATGTTATTACATAAATTGATCGGGGCGCCGTCAACCGGTTAAGCAACAATGTTGCATAATTGTCCACAGATGCGGCGGCGTCGCGATGACGGCGCGCATCCGCCATCCCGTCCTGCCCTGCGCCGGAGACGGCGCTGCCATTACGTCAGTATTATTGACACATCTGGGAAGGCTGTGATTGGTACGGCAACCAACGAGCCGAGGTTTGTCCCGATGTTGAGCTGGGAGCAGGTTTTCGCCACGCGCGCGTCGCGCATGAAGGCGTCCGAAATTCGCGAGCTGCTGAAGCTCCTTGAGCGGCCGGACATTATTTCGTTCGCCGGCGGCATACCGGATCCGGCGCTGTTCCCGAAAGACGCCTTCGCCCAGGCTTACGCCGAGGTGCTCTCCGGCCCCGACGCCGCCGCCGGCCTGCAATATTCGGTGAGCGAGGGTTACGCGCCCCTGCGCGAATGGCTGGTGGGGCAACTGGCCAAACTCGCCATTCCCTGCACCATCGACAATGTTTTCATCGTCTCCGGTTCGCAGCAGGGGCTGGACTATCTGGGCAAGCTGTTTCTGTCGCCGAAAGACACGGCGCTGGTCACCCGGCCGACCTATCTGGGCGCCTTGCAGGCGTTCAACGCCTATGAGCCGACCTATGATGAGCTGAACCTGGGCGGCAACCGCACGCCGGACGCTTACCGCGCGACCGCGGCGCAGGCCGGCGGCCGCGTCAAATTCGCCTACCTGTCGGCGGATTTCGCCAACCCGACCGGCGAAACCCTTGACCGCGCCGGCCGCGAAAAGCTGCTCGATCTGGCGGCGGAACTGGACATTCCGGTGATCGAGGACGCCGCCTACCAGTCCCTGCGTTACGAGGGTGAGGCGATCCCGCCCATCATGGCCCTGGACATCGCCCGTTGCGGCGACATCGACGCGTCGCGAACGATCTATTGCGGCAGCTTCTCCAAGACGCTGGCGCCTGGCCTGCGCGTCGGCTTCATCGTCGCGGCGGCGCCAATCATCCGCAAACTGGTGCTGATGAAGCAGGCGGCGGACCTGCATTCCTCCACCATCAACCAGATGGCGATCGCCCACGTGGCGGGCGGAATTTTTGACGCCCAGGTGGCGAAAATCCGCGCCGTCTACCGCGAACGCCGCGACGCCATGCTCGACGCCCTCGCCAGGCACATGCCGGAAGGCGTGCGCTGGACGCACCCGGAAGGCGGCATGTTCATCTGGATCACCCTGCCCGCCGGCATGAACGGAGCGGCTTTGCTGGCCCGCGCCATCGAAACCGAGAAGGTGGCCTTCGTTCCGGGCCAGGCGTTCCACGCCGATGGCGGCGGCGCCAACACCCTGCGCGTCAGCTTCTCCTGCGCTGATCCCGCCACCATCGCCGAAGGCATTTCGCGGCTCGGCCGTGTGATCAGCCTCGAACGGCTCGCCGCCTGAAGCGGGAGCCCCAGAACCCCGGAACCCCAGCCCGCCAAGACCCAGCTGGGCCGGAGTTTTCTGATCCGGGACATCCTCCAGGGACACGCCGTCGGCTCCACAGCAAAAAACCCCCGGCCTCACGGCCGGGGGTTTTTGTTTTCGGGATCCAGACGCTTCTGGAAGCAGGGCGCGGCCTCCGCGCCCTGAATGCGTTACGCCGACGGCTTTGGCGCCTCTGGCGCGCCCGTGGCCGGGTGCGGCGCATGCACCGGTGATTCCCCATGCAACACCGGCGGTTTCGTGCGGAACAGCGTCAGCACGAAGACGAAGAACGCCGGCACGAAGATCACCGCCAGGATGGTGGCCGAGATCATGCCGCCCACCACGCCGGTGCCGATGGCGTTCTGGCTCGCGGCGCTGGGGCCGGTGGCGATGGCCAGCGGCACCACGCCCAGCGTGAACGCCAGCGAGGTCATGAGAATGGGCCGGAAGCGCAGCCGGCACGCCTCGATCGCCGCGTCGCGCAGGCTCATGCCGTCGGCATAAAGGTCCTTGGCGAACTCAATGATCAGGATGGCGTTCTTGGCCGACAGGCCGATGATCGCCAGCAGACCAACCTTGAAGTAGAGGTCGTTCGGCAGACCGCGCAGCATCACCGCGAGAATACAGCCGATCACGCCCAGCGGCACCACCAGCATCACCGACAGCGGGATCGACCAGCTCTCGTACAGGGCCGCCAGCAGCAGGAACACGAACAGGATGCTCATGGCGAACAGGATCGGCGCCTGCGAGCCCGAAGCGATTTCCTCAAGCGTCTGGCCGGTCCACTCGTAACCGATGCCCTGCGGCATCGTCGCGGCGATGCGCTCCATCTCGGCGATCGCCGCGCCCGACGAATACCCAGGCGCCGGCGCGCCGGAAATGCGCACCGAGGGGTAGCCATTGTAGCCGATGATCTGCTGCGGCCCCTTGATCCATTGCAGCTTGGCGAAGGACGAAATCGGCACCATGCCGCCGCTGGCGTTGCGCACGTTCAGGTTCAGCAGGTCCTCGCCCTGCAGGCGATTGGCCGCGTCCGACTGGATGATCACGCGTTGCATGCGGCCGTTGTTGGGGAAGTCGTTGATGTACGACGAGCCCAGGTTGGCCGTGATGGTGGCGTTGATGTCGGCGAAACTGACGCCGAAGGTATTGGCCTTCTCTCGGTCGATGATGACCATGAGCTGGGCCGCGTCCGGCAGGCCCTCGGTGCGCAGGCCGGTGAGGATCGGGCTCTGACGCGCCTCCGCCATCAGCTTCTGCGTCGCGGCGGCGAGCGCCGTCTGGCCCAGTCCGCCGCGATCCTGCAGGCGGAAGGTGAAGCCGGCCGAATTGCCGAAGCCCTGGATGGGCGGCGGCGACAGGGCGAACGACATGACGTCGCTGATCCCGAACATCTTCATGTTCATGCGGTTGGCGATGTCCTGGGCGGCGTTGCCCGGGCCACGCTCGCCCCAGTCCTTCAGGGTGATGAACATGATGGCGGCGTTCTGGCCGGCGCCCGAGAAGCTGAAACCACGCACCGCCACCATGTTGGCCACTGCGGTCTCTGTCCGGGCGATCTGCTCGATCTGCTCGATGGCCTGCAACGTGCGGTTGGAGCTGGCTTCCGGCGGGGTCTGGATGTCGACGATGATATAGCCCTGGTCCTCGTTCGGAATGAACGAGGTTGGCAGGCGCATGAACAGCCAGCCCGTGCCGACGAGCAGCGCGAGGAAGATGATCATCAACCGTCCCGCCCGCGAGGTGGCGCCGGTGACCATGCCGGCGTAACGGCGGGTGGTGCGATCAAAGAAGCGGTTGAAGGCGCCGAAAAAGCCGCGCTTCTCTTCGCCATGGCCGTGCACCGGCTTGAGGAAGGTGGCGCACAGGGCCGGCGTCAGCGACAGGGCGAGAAAGGCCGAGAACAGGATCGACACCACCATCGTCAGGCTGAACTGGCGGTAGATCACGCCCGTCGCGCCCGGGAAGAACGCCATGGGAATGAACACGGCGGCCAGCACCAGGGTAATGCCGACGATGGCGCCGGAGATCTGGCTCATGGCCTTCTGCGTCGCCTTCAGCGGCGACAGCCCCTCCTCCGCCATGATGCGCTCGACGTTCTCGACCACCACGATGGCGTCATCGACGAGGATGCCGATGGCGAGCACCATGGCGAACATGGTCAGCACGTTGATGGAGAATCCCGACCCCAGCATCACCGCCAGCGTACCCAGCAGCGCCACCGGCACCACGAGCGCCGGAATCACCGTGTAGCGGAAATTCTGGAGGAACAGGAACATCACCAGAAAGACGAGGGCCACCGCTTCCAGCAGGGTGTGCACCACCTTTTCGATGGACGCTTCGACGAACGGGCTGGTGTTGTAGGGGATCGAATACTCAATGCCCTTGGGGAAGAAGCGCGACAGCTCCTTCATCTTCGCCTCGATGGCGTTGGAGGTCGCCACGGCGTTGCCGCTCTCGGAGAGCTGGACGGCGATGGCGGCGCTCGGCTTGCCGTTGAGACGGGTGGCGAAATTGTAGCTCTCGCTGCCCACCTCGACGCGCGCGACGTCGCGCATCCGCACGGTTGAACCGTCCGGGTTGGCGCGCAGCACGATATTGCCGAATTCATCAGGCGAGCTGAGCTGGCCCTTCACCAGCACGGTCGCGGTGATCTGCTGGTTGATGGGGTTGGGATCGGCGCCGATCTTGCCGGCGGCCACCTGGGCGTTCTGGGCCCGGATGGCGTTGGCGATGTCATCGGTCGATATGTTCAGACCCAGCATCTTGTCCGGGTCGATCCAGATGCGCATGGAGCGCGGCGCGGCGAACAGCTGGGCCCGGCCCACGCCCTGGATACGGCGGATTTCGCCGAGCACGTTGCGGTTGAGATAGTCGCCAAGGCCGACGTCATCCATTGACCCGTCCGTCGAGGTCAGTGAGATGATCATCAGGAAGCCGGCGCCGCTCTCTTCCGTGGTGATGCCCTGCTGCACGACCGTCGCGGGCAACCGCGGCTGCACGCGGCGGATGGCGTTCTGGGCGTTAACCGACGCGATGTCGATGTTCGCGCCAGTCCGGAAGGTGGCGGTGATTTCAACCTGGCCGGTCGCGTCCGAGGTGGACTCGAAATAGGCCAGATTCTTCACGCCATTCAGCTCATCCTCGATCTGCTTCGTCACGCCCTGATAGATCTCGGACGGCGAGGCGCCCGGATACATCGTGGAGATCGTCAGCTGGGGCGGAGCCACCCGCGGATACTGGGCGATCGGCAGGAACGGCAACGCGATCAGGCCGGCGATGGCGATGAAAAACGCCACCACCCACGCGAAGATGGGCCGTATGATGAAAAATTGCGCCATCTCCGGTCCTCAGTTCTTCTTGCTGGCGTCAGGCCTGGGAGCCTGATCGGGCCTGGGCGGGGATGACGGCTGCTCCGCAGCGGCTGATTTGGCGCCGACCGGACCGCCCCATGGCTTGGGAACCACCTTGCCGCCGGGGATGATCTTCTGGAATCCCTCGACGATGATCCGGTCGCCCGGCTGCAGGCCGCCGCGCACCAGCCAGCGATCGCCCGTCACCTGACCCAGCTCGATCTGGCGGGTCTGGGCGACGTCGCCCTCGCCAATCACGTAGACCTGGGCGGCGCCGCTGGCGTCGCGCATCACCGCCTGCTGGGGAATGGCGATGGCCTCGTCGACCCGGCCCTGTTCAATACGCACGCGCACGTACAGGCCTGGCAGCAATTCGTTTTTGGGATTCGGAAATTCCGCGCGCAGGGTGATCTGGCCAGTGGTCGCGTCCACGGACGCTTCCGAGAACAGCAGCTTGCCCTTGTAGGCGTAGCTCTCGCCGTCATCGAACAGCAGCTGAACGGCGGCGGCGTCCGGCGCGACCTTGGCGATATTACCGGCCGCCAGATCCTGACGCAGCCGCCGCACCTCGGTCGACGACTGGGTGAAGTCGGCATACACCGGATCAAGCTGCTGGATCACCGCCAGCGGCCGCACCTCCCCGGTCGTGACCAGCGCGCCTTCCGTCACCAGGGCGCGGCCAATGCGGCCGGTGATCGGGGCCCGCACCTCGGTGTAGTCCAGATTGACCGTAGCCTGCTCCAGCCCGGCCTGGGCGGCCGCCACGTCAGCCTCCGCCTGGGCCAGGGTGGCGACGGCCACGTCGTATTCCTGGGCCGAACTGACGTTACGCCGCTGCAGTTCCTTCTGGCGATCGGCTTTCTGCTGCGCCAGCACCCGGGCGGCCTTCGCGCGCTCCAGATTGGCTTTGGCGCTGGCGACGGCGACGCGGAACAGGGTCGGGTCAATGCGATACAGCACGTCCCCTTCCTTCACGATCGACCCCTGCCGGAACACGCGCTCCTGCAGGATGCCGCTGACGCGGGGCCGCACTTCGGCGGTGCGGACGGCCGCGATGCGACCGGGCAGGTCGCGGGTCAGCGGCACGGCTTCCCGGGAAATGGTCATGACCTGCACGACCGCCGGAGGCATGGCGTGCTGGGCGCTGGCGACCGTGGTGAACCCGGACACCGCCACGGCGGACAGCCCCGCCACGGCGGCGGGGGCGGACAAGGCCATGGCGAACCAGGCGGGAGCTTTTCTGGAAGAGTTTCGCATTGAGGCCATATCCGTCACAGATCGTCGAAAAGGGTGTTCGGCATCCGGGTGAGTTTTCCGATTCCGGAAAAAATCTGCTCGCGGATGTCAGGAGAAAATGTACAGAAGTCAAAGCAGGTCAGGCTGAGATAGCCCTGCAACGCCAGAAAAGCCATGAGCGGCCCCAGCCCGGAAACGGCGTCGCCTTCGCCAAGAAAGGCCTTCTGGTCCTTCCCGACGAAGTCACGAATGCGCATCCGCACGGAATCATCCGCAGCCATGGCGAGACAGACCGTCATCACCGAGGCGCGGTCCTGCGTGTCCGGCATGGTGGCGGCGAAACGGATGCGACCGGCCAGCTCCGGGTTGGCGACCTCCGGCGCGTCAGCCGCAACGGCGATGCAATCCTGCAACCGCTGGTCATCGGCCTGCATCTGTCGGGTGACGAGGGCGCCGATCAGCGCGTGCTTGGTCTTGAAATCGTAAAGAACCGTCGCCTTGCTGACGCCCGCTTCCTCCGCGACCGCGCTGATCGTCAGATTGACGGCGCCCTCGCGCTGGATCACGCGCTCGGCCGCATCCAGCACAGCGTCACAGCCAATAATGCGTTTCCGACCCATGGGCAGCGTCCATTCATTTCCAACCGGACGGTTTAATATTGCCGCGGGGAACATCCGTCAAACGGATCCGCCGGCTTTTGGGGCCGAATTGCACAGGATCACGGTCGCCAATGTGCGCAAGCGCACGTCCGGACGCTCCAGCGCGTCCGGAACGGCATTTTGAACCGCAAACATGTATTTTCGTGACATCCGCCAGGACTTGACAGGTCCTGGCAGGCGCCAGTCAGGCTAGAACGCGTAGCGCGCGCCGACGCGCACCGTGCGCCCGGAGCCTGGATAGAACACCGCGACCCCGCTCGCCGGCGCCGTGGCCGCATTGGCGATGGTTGACAGGTCCGACACATGGCGACGGTTGGCGAGATTGCGGGCGTCGATGAAAAAGCTCAGACCTTCGTCCGCCTCCAGCCCGGCTTCAAGGTTGAGCAGCACGTAGCCTGGCGTTTTCAGGGTGTTGGCGTAGTCAGCCCAGGCGCCGGCCGGAACCCAGTCAATCGACGGCGTCACGTAGAACCCGTCGAAGCGCCGCCACGACAGCGACGTGCGCAGGACATGCTCCGGCGCGCCGGCCAGGCGGTTGTCGCCATAGACCGGATCGCGATCGAAACGGAAATCATTCCATGTCCATGCCTGACGCAGAACCAGCCGGGAGCCGGACGCGTCAAACCCCATGGCCCGGAAGAGATCAACGCTGGCGGCCAGCTCGACGCCCTGATGCGTCGTGCGCGGCGCGTTGAAGACATTGGCCGGAATCGACGGGTTCACGGTGTAGGCCAGCATCTCGTCGCGAATGGCCGATCGGTAGAAGGTCGCCTCCCATGCCACCGGCCCCATGGCCCCGCGTGTCCCGGCCTCGACTGTCCAGGCTTTCTGGGCGCGCAGCGGCGTGAATACCGTGGTTCCCGCGAATGTCTGGGTCAGGTCGGTGAAATCCGGCGCATCGACGCTCCGCGTCAGATTGGCGAACAGCTGCGCGTCCGGCGTCACGCGCCAGAGCACGCCGATCTTCGGATTGACGCCGGCATAGCGGGCGCTGTCGTCGCGCGCGGCCCAGGAGGGGCGCAGCGCCGCGTTATAGGGCTGGCTGTATTCCCGCAGGCTGTTGAAGGCCTTGACGCCCGCCACGAGGGCCAGCTCCCGCGTCAGCCACAGGTTGTTTTCCGCCCATGCCTCGAGGTTTAGGGCGTCCTGGACGCCGCTGACCGTCAGGGCGCCGCGTCGCCCGGCCAGGTTCACATACTGTTTCGCATCTGTCGAACCGCCCGACAGTCGCGCGCCGACCACCAGCTCATTGTCAAAGCCGCCCAGGCTAAAGCGCTGCGCGTAGCGGGGCGAGACACCCCAGGTCCAGCCGTCCTGGGCGAGAACCTGGAAGATCGGATGATCGAGGGTCTTGCGGATCGCCCATGTCGACAGGTCGAACTGCCCGGCGTCGAGCTGCACCGTGGTGGTGTTGGCGCTGCGGAACGCCCGCTCCTCGCGCGACTGGTTGCCCGTCACCGCCGCCAGCGACGCCTTGCGGGGCGCGTGCAGCGCATCATACAGCGACAGGGAGCCTGGCAGCTTCTGGCGTGTATCGAAATAGCCAAGGTAGAACCGCGTCTCGACCCGGTCGCTGATTTTCCAGCCGAGGTTGGCGTTAAACTGCCGGTAGATGCTGGCGGAATGATCGCGGTGGCCGTCCGAGCTGGTCCACGAACCGCTGACCAGCATGTCAACCGGGCCGGAGACTTTCGAAACCCTCAGATGCTCCCGCAGGAAGCCGTCCCCACCCGCCTCGATCCGCGCCAGATTGGGCGTGCGCGCGGTGCGCGCCGTCTCGCTCACCACATTGACGGCGCCGCCAAGCACGGTGGAGCCAAAAGCTAGCGCGGCCCCGCCGCGCCAGACCTCCACGGCCCGGGCCGACAGGGGATCGGTCTGGTACAGGGAGCCGCTGCCATCGGCGTTGTTCACGGGAATGCCGTCCTGCAACACTTCAACGCCGCGCAGGTGGTAACCCCGCGCCAGTCCGGCGCCGCGAATGGACAGGCGCTGCTCCTGGCCGTAGCGCTCACCGGTCTGGACGCCGGGCGTATCCTTCAGCATGTCGCGCATGGTCAGGGCCGACCCGTGGGCGAATGTCCGGGCGTCGACAAGGCTGACGGCTGACGGGCGGCGCGCCAGGGCGGCGGCGAGCGCCTCATTGGCGGGCGCCGTCAGGGAGCCCTGCTCCGCTCCCTTCACGTCAATCGGCGGCAATTCGACGTCGGCGGCGGCGTCTGGCGCCGTCTGCGCCAGGGCGGCCTGGCCGCACGGCGCCTGGATGATCGCGGCGATGGCGGATGACGCCAACAGCCATGCCGCGCGGCGGCGCGCGGCGATAAAAAGAAAGTGCATGGATCTGCTACCTGCGCCCGGGCGGCGCATGACCGGCTGGCGTTGGCGCGCCGGCCCGTATCGGGACGGCGACGACGCGCGCCATTGCGGACGCGCGAACGTTTGCCAGTGATGGACTGGAAAGGCCCTGCCGTTCAGGCAGCGCCAGCACAACGAAAGCCCTTGCAGGTCCCGGCCGGCCGACGTCGGCGCGCCCCGCCAGCAGGAAACAGGCTCTCAGATTGCGCCCAGGGGCGGTCCCCGCGCCTGAAATCGCCACGCGGCGGGATTGCGGGCGGCGCCGCGCCAGACAAACGGTCGCCATGCCTGTTCCGCCGGCCGCAACCGGAGCGCCAGCACAGCGAACACCAATGTTGCAAGAACGGCGAGTTGCAGCTGGCAGTGCAGCACACAGCAACTGGCGTCATGGGCGTGGGCTGGCGCATCGGGAGCGCGGGACGCCTCCTGGCCATCCGGCCCCCGCTCCGCCGCGACGGACGGCAGGCATAACACGGCGCCCACGAACCCGGCGGCTCCCTTGCCGGCAAGCGTTCCCGCCGGCGCCAGCGGCGCCGCGAGCACAAGCACGGTCTTGACGAGAAACGCATAGAGGATCACCAACGCCGCGAAGCGGCCGGCTGCCCCCACGCTTCGGGCCCGGAGTTCCATGAAAAGATGCATAGGATGTCATGTTGACCACGACAAGCGTCTGCATGCGCGCGCCACGGGCTGTGGACGCGCGCCAGCCGCCCGCCCCAGAATGCCGGAACGGCCCGGGCAGCTTTGCCTTGCGTGACGCAACCGCCCTTGCGCCATGGCGGCGCGCCGTTTTTTCGTCCCGTCGCGTGTGCGCGCCGCCCTGTGGCTCTGCGCGGGTTTCCCGCCCGGACCGGCGCCTGACCTGGTCCATTAGTCCACCGGCCAGTCCCGACATTCCATGAAACGCCAGAACGTCAGTCTTCTGGCCAGGGTCGTCAAACCGTCCCTGGCGCTTCAGGCAGGACCCTTTTGATGCCCGCCCGGTCTCCCTTTCAGCTGTTCAGACCCATCATCGCCGGCGCCACCTTGCGTGAACGGCTGCTTGCCTGCGCCGGCGCGCTGATCGGCATGGGCCTCGCCAGCCTCGTGACCCGCCTCATTGTCGGCGGCGATCTGTCCCTGCCGTTCATTGTCGGGCCTATTGCGGCCTCGGCGGTGCTGGTTTTCGTCGTGCCAACCAGCCCGCTGGCCCAGCCCTGGCCGGTGCTCGGCGGCAATCTGGTGGGGGGACTGGCTGGCGTCGCGCTGGCGCAACTG
>Ga0182735_1001908_pt1 | contig 13256 bp, 7 predicted proteins | sample eDN5th30CKraftMG_FD_128524 | JGI IMG/M metagenome (GOLD analysis project Ga0182735, IMG submission 128524) | Enriched Miracle-Growth compost microbial communities from Emeryville, California, USA - eDNA 5th pass 30_C Kraft MG (version 2) (version 2) ... | reverse complement strand
GCGGTTCTTCGCATGCTTGGGCTCCACGGCGAACACTTCCCTCAGCTCGAAGCGGTGCTCCGGCGATCCCGGGACGCTAACCTCGCCCTGATACGTCGCGTGGGCGCGACGGGTTTCAGTTATGTCGCCAGCATCGAGCTTGGCTTTCCCGCGATTCTGCTAGCCGGTGGCGCATTATGGTCAACTGGTGGCACAAGCATTGCCGACTTGCTCCTCTTTCTGCTGACGACCATGCGCCTGCTTGGGCCGGTGCAGAAACTGATGGAAATTGTCGCAATGCTGCGCCTTTGCGATGCCGCGATGATAAGAATAGAGAGGATATTTGCGGAGCCTGCCCTGCCGGAACCAAGCGCCTCTTCGAATCCGGCACAACCGAAAGACAATGGGTTTGAGCTGTCGGACGTATCATTCGGATACGATCGCCAGCCTGTGCTCCAGAACATCTCATTGAAGCTTCCTCCCGGAACATTGGCTGCGCTCGTCGGGGCCTCCGGTGTCGGCAAGAGCACGCTGGCGCATCTCCTGGCCCGCTTCTGGGATGTTGAAGCGGGACGGATCCTGCTCGGCGGCGTTGATGTAAGATCAATTCCGACTGAGCAGCTCCTCTCGAGGATGGCGATGGTGTTCCAAACCGTGCACCTTTTCGAGGGGTCCATCGCTGACAATATCAGCATATCCCGACCCGGTGCATCATCCGACGAGATCGAAGCCGCCGCCAGAGCAGCGCGGTGTCACGAGATGATCATGCAATTGCCGCGGGGTTACGATACTCCCGTCGGTGACGACGGATATGCACTCTCAGGCGGGGAACGCCAACGGCTTGCCATCGCACGTGCCATACTCAAAGACGCGCCAATCGTCATTCTTGATGAAGCAACAGCATCTCTCGACCCGGAAACGGAGCGTGACGTGCAAGATGCCATTTCAGCGCTTGTCTCGGGGCGAACGGTGGTCGTGATCGCTCATCGGCTCCAGTCAGTCATCGGAGCCGATCAAATCATCGTGCTTGAAAACGGACGCGTCAGCCAAACCGGAACGCATGCGGATCTCCGCAGGCAAAAGGGCGGCACCTACGCCCGGCTCTGGGACATCTACGAAGCAGGTCTGCCTGCCAACTAGACCATGCTCATCTCTCGCAGACTCAGCATTTCCGAGCAGAATCGACTACGAACGGCGTGGTTCTCCTCCCCCTCGCGGGCAGGGGCCTGAGGGTGTGGGGATGCGTCGAAAACCTCGCCGCCGGGTTTACGATGCCGGCCCCTCAGCGCGAGGGCGGAAACGAAGTCGAGAGATCTTGATGGCTCGCCTGACAAAAGGGAACCAGCGCAACAGGCCCAACCAATGCCATCTGGCCGTCTGAAAGTCGAAGTACGGCCATTCGTCAATGAACTCGATGCCTGGATGCCAGCTTTCGAAATCCCGCCCGCTATCAATGCCCCACTTGAACTTCGCGTCAAAGCGAGACACTAGGTCATGGCGGTGCGTGAGTCCTGCGCGTCGACGAGACAAGGACTCTATCAGTATCTCTGCGCCCGGATAGCGATCGGCGAGCGCGCGCATCAGCGTCATCAGGTCATCGCCAGGCAGATACATGAACAGCCCTTCCGCCACGAACAGGGGCGGCGGGCTGACCGGGACAAGACCAAGCCAGGCATCGTGATCCAGCACGGATGCGGCGTGATTTCGATGGCGCTCTTCGCTGGGCATCAGACGGTCGCGCAGTCCGATCACTTCCGGTAGGTCCAGGTTGATCCATTGCGCGAGGCCGTTGTCGAGCCGGCTCGACCGTGCGTCCAATCCGCATCCGAGGATCACAACAGTTCCACCCGGGTGCTGAGCAAGATAGCGCGACACCTCCCGGTCAAGCAGCCATGTTCGTATGGCAATTCCGAGCTGCGATTTCCATCCGCCATTGAAAAGGGAGCGATCCTGCTTCAGCTCGTCAAGGATACGAACCGCGAAGGGATCGTGCACGATCCCATCCTCCCTGAGCGTTTCCTCCGCCCGAGCCCAAAGCGGGATCAAGAGAGTCTGGGGCACGCCACTTAGAGCGGGCTCGGTTTGCGTTGTCGTCGTGGGGGCGCTGTTCATGATGCTTCCGTAGCGAGATCGACCGGATTGGCCGGCATTCGGTGACGCGTGAGAAAGGCAACGACGGCCATGCCCGCAAATGCGATTGTGGAACTCGTTGCGAAATGAGCCGGATATCCGAGCTGGCTGGCACTATGCCCGCTCAGCGTTCCAGCGACCGTCGCGACAAAATTTCCTGAACAGGCGAGGATTGTAAAATCGGTGCCCGCCTGGCGCGGGTCACAGCAATCCATCATCACAGTGTACAAGGCGACGAATGCGCAGCTCGTCAAGAAGAACTCTATCCCGAGCACAACAGGCAACACGTACCGTAGCTGATCGCTATTTTGAGCAAGATACCAAAATCCGATGAGTGAAGCCGCTTGCAAGGTGCCAAACAGCAGCAACGCGGGGCGGCGACCCAGCGGCCGGACCAACAGGCCCCCGACCACGCTTCCCGCAACCGACGCGCCAACGCCGACCGTGCCGTAGAGAACGCCCAACTCGCTTCCCGTAAGTCCTTTATCCACCAGGAATGGCTGAAGCATGCCTTTTGACAGCGAGTCTCCAAACCGCACGGCAATGATGATGCCAATCATCACCCAGGCGTCGGCGCGGCGAAAGAACTTGAGCTGATTGGGAGCCGGAACGGCTTCGGTATGGCGGGACGCGGGCTCCGGTGTCACCGCCACAGCGATCGCGACCATCGCAAACAGCGCGGCAATCGCACGCGCTCCGGCGGCGATACCCCATTGTGCCGTAACAATGAGGATGACGCCGCCGCCGATCATCACGCCGATCCAGTAGCCGCCGATCTGCAGCGTATTGCCAAGGCCGCGTTGATCGGGGCGAAGCCGATCGATCGCATAACCATCCGTTGCGATGTCACAGGTGGCCGCAAGGATGCTGGCAACCACCGCCGCCCCCATGAGCCATGTGACCGGAACGTCGGACCGACCTCCGGCGAACCCGATGCCGAGAAAGACGGCGGAGATCAACACAAGGAGAGGAATAATCCAACTCCGGCGCAGCCCGACGCGCCGCCAATGGAACCGATCAACCAGCGGCCCCCAAAGGAAATTCACCGACCAGGGAAGAAAGACCAAAGACGCGTATCCCACGTGCTCAAGCGATGCGCCCTGCTGGCGCATCATCGTGGGCAGGGCGCGCCCGAAAAAGCCGTGTGATATTCCTTGAGACACGTACAGCGCGCCAAGAATTGAAAGCGACTGAAGAGTTCGGCCTCGCCGCTCGTCAGGCGCACTGCAATCGCTCATACTTGTCCCCCCGACCGCGAAGCACCGGTTTCATCGGCATCGCCCTTGGGAGGCCCGCCGCGTCCCATCTTCACGGCAACGAGGCCGGCGAAATTGTACACCTTCGTGAACACATCCACGTGCGTAAAGCCGACGTCACGCAGCATCTGGATATTTTCCGATAGCGTTTGCGGGATCATAATGCCACGCAAGCTCCGCGCCTTTCCAAACACCTGCTCGTAATTGAAGCCGGCTTTCAACTTCATGTCCCAATGAAGCTCGAGCCAGATGTCCTCAAAAAGTGCTGTCTCGCCGCGCACTTTCTCACACAGGATAAGAGCGCCCCCTTCCTGCAGATCACGATAGATGCGCGAGAGAACACGGCGTCGCTCATTGATTGTCAGAAACTGCAAAGTATAGATCGAAATGACTAGGCCCGCGTCATTGAACTCCCGGACGTCTGAAATATCCTGATACAGGAAGTTGACATCGTCCCTCTGACAACGGGCCCGAGCCTGCTCAATCATCGGGTAGCTGTTGTCGATGCCGACAAACCTCAAATTCTTCTTGGTCTGGTGCTTGTCGTAAAGAAGCGCAATCGTCTGCCCGGTAGCCGATCCGAGATCGTAGACTGTCGCACCATCACGGACGAACCATTCGCTGATTTCCACGGCCATCTCCTGATACTGGTCGTAGAAAGGCACACTTTTCCGTACATGCGAGTCAAAATGCTGCGCGACCTGTCCATCGAACCGCCACTCGCCAGGAACCGCTGTAATGAGTTCGTCGACCTGCGTGCGGAACTGGGTGTTTGAGGGCTGCACTTCAGAGACTTGCTGATTATCGGATAGGCTGGTCATGATCATGGTTCCTTCCACTCACTGTTTTACGAAGGCAAGTGCCGACGCGCTGAACGCAACGCCAACGAGAAAGATGGCGCCCAGTTTGAAGCTCATCATGCGTGGGGTCCGTTTTGCATAGTCCCGGTAGGCATCTCCGAAGCGACGTCGCAATACCAGCCGCTCCTGTATTTCGACAAACGCCTCGTTGATCAGATAATAAATCGGGAACAACAGGATGGTTAGGGCGCCGGTCAGCGCCATGGCGATTGTGAGGTGCGCGATCGCATCACCCATCAGCATAGGGTGACGGCATTCGGCATAAACACCCGTTGTAAGCAGGCGCTCCGGCTTGAAGACATTCTGGCGCGTCACCGACAGGTTGAGCAGTGTGGCACGAGAGGTAAATAGGAAATATCGAATGCCGAATACGATGCCATACACCTGAGCAGCCGCACCCAGCCATACTGTCAGATCATCCGCACGGGAATAGAGAGCCAGCACGCCAGGAATACGCGGCTGAGGCAGAAACGGCATTACATACCATGTAAGAGAAGCAAAAATACCCAGACCGTAAAGCAAGCCGGGAACCGAGACGGATCGCTTCGGCGGCTTGCGAACAGCGAGCACGTATCCCAGACAGTACGCTGCGAGCCCCAGCAAGGATACGATGACCCCAAAACACTGCAGCTTCCAGGCAAAACCATCGGCTTGTGCAACAATGGAAAACAACTCAGTCATGCGTTCGCCCACAAGAAGGTTCAAGCCAATGAAGTGCATAAAGGCGGCGCGCAAAGCCGGGCATGGGGACATGACGCATCCATCCCCGCGCTTTCCTTGTTTCCGCGATCAGGAGCGCCATTTCACGGAAGAGAGGAACGGACAGACGCGTCTGCCAGCCGCACTCCCGATGAAATGCCACGGCATCGCGCGGGGCTCCCACGAACGGTAGTCCCCGCTCGCCTGTGAAACGCTCCGGATTGCGGTTATCGATTGCGCTTCCCAGAGAATTGAGCCCATCGCAAAGCAGAATGACCTTACCTTTTCTGGATGCCTTCGCGAGACAGCCCAGCAGCCGTGTGCGGCTTTGAGCATCCAGGAAGTCGAAGAACCCCTCGGCGATAGCGAGAATTGGCCAGTCGGTCTTTGGGAGGGTTGTTGTCACGTCGCGGAAATCCGCCGGAATTGCTACCTCCCCGCTTGATAGCTTTGGTATCTCGGCGCGTTCTGAAAGCAACGACCGTACGTTAAGGACCTCCGGCAAATCAAAGGCCAGAACGCGCTCTGCGCTTGGGCCGAAATCGCGACCCAAGTCAAAGCCTGCCCCAAGGAGCCACACTTCATAGCGGATTGATGGTCCGAAATAGTCTTGGACATCCTGCATAAGCCGGTCGAAAGCTCGTCGTCTCGCAGCGACGCCAACGGATACAAGTGGATCAAGCTTTGCAAACGCCGGAGAGTTTCCGAATGCATCAACCAGCCAGCTGGCCATTGCGTCGTTACAAACATTGGAGTGCTCGGCCCGGCAACAGGCGTCATTCCAGGCCGTTCGCGCCAACGGCGACAAAGCGATCAGTTGTTCTCGCATCATGCGAAAATCTCCACGACATGGGGAAATCCCGCATCTGCGAGGCGGCTCAGAAACGGCGCCGGATCTACAGCGTCGCCCAGATAGTGAACGCCCGGGCTAGGCGTAGTTGCCGAGTCCAGCAAAGACAACACGGCCTCGGCACCTGCAACGGCAGTCAGTCGCAGGTTCTCCTGCGTCGTAATGCGGGCCGATACGCTGCCGCCAACTCCCTTGGCGCGTGCTTCACAGAAACCAAGTGGAGATCCATCAGCCTCGACGGATATCGCGCGTGCCAAAACGCGCGCAGCCTTGTCCGGATGACGTTGCCCGATTAAGCGCGCCAAACAGATGGCGACCATGGTGCGCCAACCGATCATGCCGAGGCGAGTCGTTATACGGGCCTGCTTTTGCTCGACCGCAAGCGTGCCAGCCTGGGAATTCTCGACTGCCATTGTCCACTGCGAGCCGACAGGTGCAGCGATGACATTCCGGGCAAAGGCCTTAAGTGGAGAAACGCGATGCCACTTCCCTCCCTCGAAATAGCCATTGTCATTTCGATTGAGCAGGTGCCACACCATGTCGCCGGACGATCCAGCTGCCCAAGTATCCCTGGCACCACAAAGAATATCCAGGGACCGCACCTGACCAAAACGGCTCTCAACTTCCTTTACGGCCAGTCGACTGAGGAGTTCTGAGACGCCGGGCATCCAACCTGCCGAGACCAACACTCGGAAAGGTTCCGGCGGTGGAGGTATGCCGCGCAGCTGATCGTAGCCGCCAAGGTCGACGAAATCCGCTTTCGCAGCGAGCGCTATCCTGGCAGCCGGGAGACTGGTTTTCCAGGATGGACCACTCGCATTCAGCACCACTTGGCCAAGATCGCCGGCCTTTGCTTCAAACTGCAAGACGTCAATGCGTCGCCCGATAGCTTCGCCACCGATCTCGCGTGCAGCACTTTGCGCTTTCACCTCATCCCGGCCGGCGATAACAAGTCGGCAGCGTCCAGTTGCCGCCAAATGCGCGCCGATCACTCTGCCGATGGCACCATAGCCGCCGAAAATCGTAACCACAGGGTTCATCGTCATAGAACCTCGATGTGTATACCTGCGGACGCGAGCGCGCTACGCGCGGCCTCGGACGAAATCACCCCTGGCGACATCGCGTGCACACCAGGCGGAATATCCTCGCGGCTGTGCAAAAGATGCGCGGCGACAACGGAAGCAAATCCCGCGGTGAGACCGAATACGCTTCGGCCGTGCGCCCAAGCCTTGGTCCGACCGTCATCAACGACCATCATGGATGAAGAAAAATTGCCGGCTTTCGAGCGCGACATACTGTGCAATGCAAGGAAGACTCGCGCCAAGCCGGACGTTGTACGCTCCCCCCGCCACGATGAAGATCGGCGCAGCATACTCGCCACCGCAGCTGTCATTCCCTGGAAGTGGATGCGGTAGTCAATTCGCTTCGGCAGAGTGGCCGCATTTCGGGCAGCGGCCAAAAGTGTCGGCTCGGCAGATGTGCAATGAATGGCAGGGACTCTTCCGTTGATCCCCGGGAATTGATAGGTGGCATTATCTTCACGGTCGTCAGCCTCAACCACACGCGCCTCGCCGTCGCGATACTCTTCGACCGTCGGACCGAACTGGTGCAGCATCATCCGCGTCGCCGCGTATCCAGCAGGCTCGTTTCCACCGGCGAATAACCGTACGCTGACGCTTTCTGCCCGTGACTGTGTCGCGTCGATAAGAAGGTCAAGGAGCAACGTGCTCAGGCCTGGATTAAGGCCCATCCCCGTAAGCACTCGAGCACCGCTCTCCCTCGCAATGGGATCAAGAGCGAGGATATCACGCGCGGCATGCGGACAATCCACTATGTCCACGCAATCGAGGCTGCTCTCAATGCATAAATGGTGAGCGCGCTCCCGAATGATATGGAAAGGACCGAGCGCGACGAGTGCAAGATCGAAACGCTTCAATTCACGCCGCGCCTCGGCCGACGGGGTCTCGACATCCAATACAACGGTCTCGATGTCAGGTGCCGGGCGCCGGGCAGCAGCGGTCACCTTTGCGTCGGGTAGAGTCGCGCGAAGTGCGGCGACGATCTCCCGTCCTGTGGCGCCGGGTCCGCCGATCACGACGATCGAGGGGGGCCTATTCAGCGGCATCTTGCACCATGAGCGCATCGAGTATCGACGCGACGGCCGATACGAACTCCGCCGGGTGGGTCTGCACCATCAGGTGACCACCTGGAATTGTATCGAAGCTGCAGTTTTCGTATTTCTCCGACCACGATGAATTATGCTGGTGAATGAGCGGATATTCTTCATTGGCGCCGGTGAGCACCACACACGGAAACGGCAGCGCTGCGGTCGGGAAAGCGTAGTCGCGCATTCCCTCGACAGACGCCTTGAAGAGACTCCAGTATCGATCCTGCTCTTCGGCCGTCATATGCTGGAGAAATGGATCGTAGATCCTTCGCAGTTGCTGCATCGTCTCGGGATCCTCGAGGCGACCAAGAAGTGTGCGATCGCCATAGGCTAGAGACTGAGCGCCTGGTGGGGTTGCGCCGGTGAGGATTACCGCATGAACCTTTACACCACGGTTAAGCAAAAGACGTGCCGTTTCATGGGCGACATATGCGCCAAAGCAGTAGCCCAACAAGACAACCGGAGCCGAGGACGCGCGCGCGGCAATACGTTCGGCAACATCTGTGGCCAGCCGCTGGATCTCTCCAACGGGCTTGCCTCCGCTGATGCCGGGATATTCGGCGCAGGAAACACTGGTGCTGGGCGGGAGCCCGTCCGCCATGTGACGGAACATGAGAGGAGTGCCTCCGGCGTATGGAAGACAGACGAGTTCGACACGTGGGTTGACGGCTTTGCGGAGCGTGATCAGCGGAACTTCAACTCCCTCCTGAGATACAGAACTCTCGGCCGGAGCAACAACAGCCGCCATGCTCGCGACGGTGCGTGCCCTAAACATCTCCTGCAGACTGAGCTTGTATCCCGCATCATTGACGGCGCGGATCAGACGAATGGCGCGGATCGAATCGCCGCCGATGTCCCAGAAATCATCATCGATACCGATACTTTCAAGATCGAGGACCTTCTGCCATATCGCTGCCAGCGCGGCTTCTGTATCGGTCCGCGGAGCGACAAAGGCGGTTGAAAGCTCGGGCCTCTCGCCGCCCGTGGCCAGGGGCAGAGCTGCGACGTCCAGCTTGCCGCTTGGCGTCAGGGGCATGGCCGGAAGCGCTTGAAAGGCGGTGGGAACCATATAGTCGGGAAGGCTCGCGGCAAGATGGCGGCGAATGGTCTGGACCGATACGTCGGCTCCCTCGGCCACAACATAAAACCCTGAAAGGATCTGCTGGCCCCTATGGTCGGTCTGCGGCGTTACCGCGACGGCCGCAATGCCCTCGATGGCGCCCATATGCGCTTCAATTTCACCGAGCTCAATTCGATAGCCGCGGAGATTGACTTGTCGGTCTTTGCGGCCGAGGAACTGGATATTACCGTCCTCGAGGACACGAGCCATATCTCCTGTATCGTAAAGCATTGCATCCGGCACACCCGACATAAAGTCGGGGATGAACGCCTTTGCAGTCTGTTCGGGCTTCGCATGATAGCCGCGCGCCACACCAACACCGCCTATGAAAAGACGCCCCGGCACACCGACCATGCACGGCTGGCGCTCCTCATTGAGGACGTACATCTGTGTGTTCCAGATCGGTTTACCGATAGGAATTGTATCTGCGTCAACCTGTCCGGCCGCGTTCACGGGAATTGGGAAGAAGGACGATGCGACGGATGTCTCGGTTGGACCGTACTCGTTGACGATAGTGTGACCAGGGAACCGCTCCAGCCAGGTATTGCAGTCGGCAATGTTGATGACCTCTCCGCCGAGCAGGATCATCAGATCGGGATCGAGCGACGGTAGGGGATCCATATAGGCCAGCGCTCCGGCAAGGAGACCGAAGTGGGACGGCGTCACGTTGAGCAAACTGATCCGGGAGTCTGCAAGGAAACGCGCCAATTGCTCGACATCACGCGTCCGCTCTTCCGACAGAATATGCAATGAGGCACCGGTCAACAGCGGCCCCAAGTTGCTGGCAAGCGTCATGTCAAACGATGGCGATGTCACGAGCGCGAAACGCTCGTCACGCCCACGCCGCGCAAATCTTGCCAGCACGTAGTCAACGAAGTTTCGGAACCCTCGGTGAGGAATCATTGTCCCCTTGGGGTTTCCCGTCGAGCCCGACGTGTAGATCATGTAGGCAAGATCATTCGTCGTCGCTCGGTCATCCGGCGCGGCAGTTGAATAAGTCTCGAGTTCCTTCCGCTCGAGGATATCCAGCCTGACGGCAATATTCGCGCGCCCGTCGCTATCGAGCAAGATCGCCCGCTTGACAGCCGCCAAGTCCGTGGCGCTGAGCCTTTCGGCCGCCTTCCTGCAGGCGATAAGAACGCGCGCGCCGCAATCCCTGACCATGTAGCCGATGCGGTCAGCCGGATAAGCGGGGTCTATGGGAATGTAAGCGGCGCCGGCCGTCATGACCCCGAGTTGCGCCACGATAAGATCGATGGACCGCGGCAGCGAAATCGCCACGAAGTCGCCAGGGCCAATATCATTCTCGCGCAAAGCGTGAGCGACCTGATTGGCCGACGCAACGAGATCGCCATACGTGATACTGCGACCCTCGAAGGTCAGCGCTTCACGCTCAGGCGCCTCCGCGGCACGCAGTGCGAATTCCGCGTGTACCGTCCTTTGCGCCATCGGCGCAGTCGTGTCGTTGATCGACTTGAGCAGGGCCTGATGACGTGGAGGCAGTGCCGCTGCAGATGAGAATGTCCGATCCGCAGCTCCCTCCTTCCAACAATTGACGGCATCCTGAAGGATTGCCTCGTATTGATCTGCCAGCGTCTCCACGAACGCAGGATCGAACAGCTCTCGCACATAGTTCCAATCGAGATGCCAGCGATTGCCTATGGAATAGAGAACCAGGTCAATCCAGGTGCCGGGTGCCCCCGTATGGACTTTGGGAGGTGCTTCGTGCGTCAGTGTCTCAAGCGCGAGATCGCCGGGGCGCACGAGGTTCATCGAATTGCTGAAGATCAGGGAGCTAAGCGCTCCTCTTACCTGCTCTCGCTCCGCAATTCTCCGCGACATCTCGATTGACGAGACAGGCCTTGCGAGCAGCGTACGGACCTCAATCTCCAGCTTTCGCGCCATCAGCAACAGGGGCTCTGAAAACGAGGTGATAAGACGGACCGGGAAAATATCGATGAAGCTTCCGACAACACCGCGAGCTTCGGGCAAGAAATGTTCCCGGTTGAAGATCGGCATATTGATGATCAGATCATCCTGGCCGCTCCATACATTTGCGACCTTGAACAGCGCGGCAAGCAGCAAACTGTTCATTGACACATCCGAATCAGAGCTTGCCCACGCTCTCAGATCGGCAAGAAGTTCCGCAGATGGAGAACGGTGCAGAGTAGAGAAATTCACCTCATCCAGCATGCCCGGGTTGCGCTTCATCGGCAGCGTCATGCGCGGTGACAGAGAAGAAAATCTCCTCAGATGGTGCTCCATGTCCTCCTGGTAGCGCTTCGTCAATGAGCGCAGACGCGTAAGCCAGACATACTGGGAGAATGATGGAAGCTGCAGAGATTGAGGAAGATCGCGGCCCCTGACAATATCCTCGTAAAGACCGAACAGTTCCTTTGACAGCTCGAGCAGTCCGAAGCCATCGATCAGCATATGATCGAAATGCATGGTCACAACCCAGCGCCGCTCATCACGGCGAAGCGCCCGCACGTAGAACAACGGCGACTGTGTCAGGTCGGCGCGATAGTCGTGGTCTTCGACATCGATCTGTTGCAGTCGCGCCTCCCGGTCTTCCTCTGGAAGGCTCCTCAGATCCTCGTAGCGTAGTAGCGCGTAAGGCACGGGCTCGCTGATCCGCAGGCAGGGGCGATCGCCCGTCTCGTCCACGCGCGCGCGAAGCATCGGATGCCGCCGTGCGATGTGGCTGAGTGCAACCTCAAGCGCATCGGTATCCACCATCCCGGCAAGATCAAACCGATAGACGATGTAGCAACTGAGGCCGGTCGGCTCGTTCCGCATGACGCTGCTACGATGGTAGTAGAGCGTCTCCTGAAACGGCATCAAATCGAATGCAGAACCGTCCACGGCGGGCGCGAGCTGCGAAAGAACTTGCGCCATATCGCGTACTGTGTTGCACGCAAGCGCTTGATCCACGATCGGTGTGTGCCCGAACACCGAGCGGACCTCATTCGCGAACCGCAACGCCGCTTCGAAACCACCGGAGCGGTTCATAAGAGGTTCGCTAGGAGAAAGCGAATCCGCTTCAATCGCAAATGCGTGTGCAGCAATATCACGAACCAACGTCTCGACGTCGTTCCGACACAAGCCGTCGCCACGCTGTTCAAGCGCCGCATTCTGGCTTTCGATCGTGGGATGAAGAGTCACAAAATCCGCAGGGAGCTTTCCGCCGCTGATCCGCTCCAATTCGGCCAAAAGACGCATTGCACGAATGGAGTCTCCACCGAGAAAGAAGAAGTCGTCCGTGTGTTCTGGCGTGCGCTCTTCAAGCTCGAGCGTGCTCGCCCAGGCATTGGCGATATCTGCAAGCCGTCCGTCGTTTCGGTTATGCATGTCAGCCAAGACCACCTCCTTTTCCTTGAACTCACCCGAAATCAAACGCCGAGCCAGTTCGTACCTGATGACCTTTCCGCTCGACGTGCGTGGTATCTCGGAAGCGCGCACGGGAATGGCGACATCCAATGAAAGGCCGATGGATTGCGTGATCTCGGTCAATGCCCGACGCAGGAGTGTCGAGTTGACCTCTTGGGCGACACCAGGTCGGGCCGAGAATATCAGCGCGGTACGCTCGCGCTGCTCGACCGGATCGTATCCGGCCACGACAGCAACCTCGCTCCATGCGCCCCGGCCAACTGCACGCGCTATCTCTTCGACGTCTCCGGGTAGGACGTTTCGGCCGTTGCTGATGATGAGGTCTTTGCGGCGGCCGGCGAGAACGAGAAGGCCATCAGGCGTCATGAACCCCAGGTCGCCGGTGTCGAGCCAACCCTCCCGCAGCACGCTCCGCGTGGCGTCTGCGTCGCGGTAGTAGCCCTGCGTTACATTCGGCCCCGAAATGACGACGCGACCTATACTCATGTCGGGCAGGCGCGCGCCTGTCTCATCGCGAATCTCAACCCGGCAGGTGTCAACGGGTTTTCCCGCATCAACGAGCTCCAGAACATCGTCCTCACCAGGAGCCGCGGGTTCTGCCCGACTTTCCCGAAGCAACGGAAGACGCCGGAGTCGATGCGGTACCATTTCCGCGCGCCACGAACGTCCAGCGACAAGGAGGACCGCCTCCGCAAGCCCATAGCCAATTCTCAGCGCGTCCGGTGGGAAGCCATGTGGCTTAAGCGCTGCGACCAATTCGCGGCATAGAGCAGCAGGAACGAACTCGGCCCCCAAGCAAAACAGT
>Ga0182735_1001907_pt1 | contig 13277 bp, 12 predicted proteins | sample eDN5th30CKraftMG_FD_128524 | JGI IMG/M metagenome (GOLD analysis project Ga0182735, IMG submission 128524) | Enriched Miracle-Growth compost microbial communities from Emeryville, California, USA - eDNA 5th pass 30_C Kraft MG (version 2) (version 2) ... | reverse complement strand
TGGCATTTGGGGCAATTTTGCCAAGCTGTTTTATCTGCTTCATCACCGCCAATATGAATATAGGGCGAAGGAAATATATCTATTACTTCATCGAGTACACCAGTTAAAAACTGGAAAGTCTCGTCATTACCTAGGCATAATTCAGCATTTTGATAAGGTTTTCCGGAACACGATAGTTGCGGATATACAGCTAAAACTTCTTCACTGTGTCCCGGCATTTCTATTTCTGGAATTACGGTAATACCTTTCTTATTGGCATAAGCCACCAATTCCCGCGCTTCATCTTGTGTATAGAAACCTCCCGAAGCATTCGGTTCTCCCATCACACTGTACCGCTTACCCGAATTCCACCATTCTTTCCAGTTCGTTCGATTTCGCCAAGCTGCCCTTTGAGTAAGCTCCGGATATTTCTTTATTTCCAAACGCCATCCCGGCCCATCCGTCAGGTGCCAATGAAAAGTATTTAATTTGTAAAGTGCCATTAAATCAATTACACGCTTAACAAAAGATAAAGGAAAAAAATGGCGTGAAACGTCCAACATTAACCCACGGTAAGCAAATTTTGGCTCGTCTTCTATTCGAACAGTTGGAACAAGTTTACTATCTGTTTGGGTATAGGCTATCTGCATCAATGTGCTTAATGCATTTAGAAAAGCAGTATGATTATGAACCAAAATGGTAATTCGATTACTATCAACGGTTAAACGATAAGCATTTTGCGGTAACTTATCACTCGCTTCCGCCTGTAACAAGACAATGCCTTGTTGAGGCACCTTTTTGCGCGATTTTAATTTATGTACTTCACCAAAATGAATATGGGGATGTTCGCGAAGAAGTTCGGCATCTGCCAATAATTCTTCATTAGCATAAACATCTATTTGAGCTGGATAGGTAAAAAACCCGGCTGTTTCCTCTAGAAACGTGGGTTTCGGTATAATGGCAAGGCTATCTTGAGCGTAGGTAATAGTAGGTAATAGGCATAAAAAAAACCATAGCAACGCCCAGGTGCAGCGTGTTTTCTTTTCCATAATGTTTGTTTTATACAAATATCTGACAATACAAACTTAGCTATTTTTTTAACTTACAGAAGCGATTTTTAAAACGAAAACCTCAAATAATTAATATTTTTCTGATGCGCTAAGTATTTCTTCTCATAATATGTCTTAATAGACAAAGCATCATTTACAAAATCAGCGTGGTATAAATCCTCCGTTTTTACGTATAACTTCAAACCAAGTGCAGCAATACGCTCCAGGGTATAAGCATACAGTCCATCATTGTCTGTTTTCAGATTCACGCACCCCCCCTCTTTTAAAACGGCCTGATATTTTTCAAGGAACCGATCGGATGTGAGTCTTTTTTTCTCCCGGCTAACCTGAGGTTGGGGGTCAGGAAATGTAATCCATATTTCATCTATCTCGCCATGATGGAAATATTCAAGTAGGTATTCTATCTGAATACGCAAAAAAGCAACGTTTTTAATCTTTTCTTCCAAGGCCGTTTTAGCTCCTCGCCAGATCCGGTTGCCTTTATAATCGACACCGATAAAGTTTTTGTCAGGAAACTGTTTGGCTAAATTTACGGCATATTCGCCTTTACCACATGCTAGCTCAAGTACTATGGGGTTATTGTTATCAAAATGTTTTTGAGCCCATTGACCTTTCATCACCTTGCCTTCTTCTAATTGGAGTACATTCTCAAATGTAGCTACCTCAGCAAATTTTCTTAATTTATCTTTTCCCATTTGAGGGGCAAACATAGTTATTAGCTCACTTTTTTTCCATAAAAAAGTGACAAAAAACTCGTCGCTGAGTTCTTTGCCTCCATGGTAGCGCCTCAACCTGCAAATGGCAAATAACTAAGGCGACGTCAACGGTAAACGGAGAGCCAATGCTAGCAATATACAAACCATTCCGAAGTACAGAATACGTAAAATGGTAAACAAAAAGATAGCAACATAAATTTATATCTTTGTGTTATCTAAGAGAACTTCTGTGGAAAAAAATGATAAAATATACATAGCCGGTCATCGCGGCATGGTCGGTTCGGCCATTCAACGTAAATTAATAAAAGAAGGCTTTACCAATCTATTGTTACGCACTTCACAAGAACTTGACTTAAGAGATCAAGCTGCTGTGGCCCATTTTTTTGAGACGGAAAAACCAGATTATGTTTTTCTAGCGGCGGCCAAAGTGGGTGGCATCGTAGCCAATAACACCTACCGAGCCGATTTTCTTTATGAGAATTTAGCTATCCAAAATCATGTCATCCACGCGGCATATCAACAAGGTGTCAAAAAATTACTCTTTTTAGGGTCTAGTTGTATTTATCCGAAATTAGCTCCCCAACCACTCAAGGAAGATTATCTTTTAACTGGTCCATTAGAACATACCAACGAACCTTATGCTATTGCAAAAATTGCGGGTATTAAGTTATGCGATGCATACCGTGCGCAATATGGTTGTAATTTTATTTCCGTTATGCCTACCAATTTGTACGGTTACAACGACAATTATCATCCCCAAAATTCACATGTATTGCCTGCATTGATCCGTAGGTTTCATGAAGCCAAAACACAAGCATTACCGGTTGTTACGATATGGGGTACCGGTACGCCACTACGTGAATTTCTATTTGCCGACGATTTGGCAGATGCTTGCTTCTTTTTAATGGAACATTACAACGAGCCGCATTTAATCAATATTGGCACAGGTAAAGATTTAAGTATCAAAGAATTGGCCCTATTGATTAAAGATGTTGTGGGTTATATGGGAGACATCCAGTTTGATACCAGTAAACCTGACGGGACTCCAAGGAAGCTCATGGATGTGAGTAAACTACATCATTTAGGCTGGAACCACACAACAGCGCTACGCGAAGGAATTGCATTAGCTTATGAAGATTTTAAGCAGAGGGTGGAGCGCTAAAACCATTTAAAAGTTTTAAGTTGTAAGTAATACGTTTTACGTTGGCACACAACTAACAACACACAACTAACAACTCGTAACGCACAACTAACATACCCTGCACAACAATCCCTTCAGATATTCTCCTTCCGGAAAAGAGGCGCGTATGGGATGATCTTCCGGTTGTGCAAACTGGCGAATAAATTGAATTTCTTTTCCTGCATCTAGCGCTGCCCAAGCAATTACTTGCTTAAATGTATCGATATCCATAGCGCCTGAACAAGAAAACGTTGCCAGCAATCCCCCACTCGAAAGTAAGCCCAATCCCAACCTATTCAGTTCCTTGTATGCTCGAGCAGCCTTTTCTAAACTACTCCGTGAGGGAGCATATTTCGGTGGGTCTAGAATAATTAAATCAAAGGTATCCCCATTTTCTTTGAAGGCTTTCAACTGCTTATGCACATCATGGTGTATGGTCCTACAAGGAATATCTTGCAGCTGATTAAGACGTATGTTTTGTGTTAAAGTATCGATGGCTAAAGCAGAGCTATCTATACTATCTACAGATACAGCACCATTTTTTAACGCATTTAACGTAAATCCACCCGAATAGCAGAAACAATCGAGCACACGCTTACCTTTGGCATATTGTGCTACCAATAAGCGGTTTTCTCTTTGGTCGCAATAGAAGCCCGATTTTTGACCTTCGGCAATATTCACTTTATAGTGCACTCCATTTTCTATCACTTCTACAAAAGCAGGTGGATGTGAACCGGCAAGTACGCCACTATGAACCTCCAATCCCTCATGTGCTCGCGCATGTGCATCTGGTCTTTGATAAATACCTGTAGGCTTTAAAAGATTGACAAGCTCGTCGACGATGATGGGTTTAACCCGTTCAATACCTGCTGTTAATATCTGAAGTGAAATAAAGTCATTAAACCAGTCAGCGATTAAGCCTGGTAAAAAATCGGCCTCACTAAAAATCAAACGGGCTGTATTGGTTTGTCCCGAAGCAAACAGATCAGTCCTTGCTTGAACGGCCCTACGCACCCGGTTTCTCCACCATAGCTCATCAACCGGTTGCTGTTCATCCCATTCCAATAAACGAACTGCTACGCGCGAATCGCCATTATAATAACCATAAGCGATAAATTCATTTTGCACATTGTAGACATTCACCAAATCGCCATTTGTCGGATTTCCTTCTGTACGCTCAATGGCGCCTGAAAACACCCAAGGGTGTAACTGCCATGCAGCTTTATCTTTTCCTTTCTTCAGTATAATATTCATCTTATTTGCATTCAGCAGCTAAGCCCTTCCGTTAAAACGACACAAACTTAGTAAAATGGTGGTATTGTTTATCCTAAACAGTGGTTTTCTTTAAACAATATTATTTGTTTTTACCCTAGCCCACAAGGCTTTCCGTGCGGAACGCACGGGGTGTTCTTACTTTATCCGCAACAAAGTAAGCAAAATGCCTGGCTGGTCTGTTCCGTTGCCATGCGTGGCCGTCATGCCTAGCCGCAAAAGGAGCCACCCCGTAGCAGCATGAGTGCCTCTGAAAATAAACAATTCACGAATAAAAAGAAAAATATACATGCAACATCTCCAAAACAGCTGCGTCTATTAATAAAAAAGAAACATCAACACGTTGCAAGTACGTTACAGCGATTCGCAGGAACAACTGATTGCCGATTGTCGAAATGGCAATCGACAAGCTCAGGCTACACTATACAGGCTTTATGCTAAAGCCATGTATAATACCGCTTTGCGCATCGTAGTAGATCAAGACGAAGCAGCAGACGTGCTTCAAGAGGCGTTTATAGATGCTTTTAAACGTTTAGAGAGTTTCCGGCAGGAAAGTACGTTTGGACTATGGATGAAACAGATTGTGATCAATAAATCACTTTCTGCTTTACGCAAAAGACGCATCATGTTTGAAGACATTGATGATATCCAAGAAATTGTACAAGAAGATGATGGAGAAGATGATGCGATTGCATTCAAAGTGGAGCAAATAAAACAGGCAATCAATCAATTGGCTGATGGTTATCGCATTGTGCTTACGCTCTACTTGCTCGAAGGATATGATCATGAAGAGATAGCACATATCCTAAAAATCAGCGAGAACACCTCCCGAACACAATTTTTAAGAGCCAAGCGAAAATTACTTAATCTACTTCCATGTTGATGATTATTAGAAAGGAAGGAATGAAATGGGGAAATTAGAAAAGTTTATTACTGAGCATCGGAAAGCATTTGACGATGTCCAACCTCCCGAAAAAATCTGGGAGCACATTGCATGGACATTTGATGAAGAAGTGAGCGTTCAACGTAGTAAAAGAAGCATGTACATCAGAACAATTGCATCGTTAGCGGCGATGTTCCTTTTAGTATGTACTGCGGGTATTTTATTGTATCAAGCCCGCTATCGGGAAGCCAACTACAGCAATATTAACCCGGCCTTAGCCCAGCAACAATCCGAGTATGTTTCCTTGATCAACGAAAAATTGGATGCACTGAGCCCTTTATCAGAAAGTAATCCGAAACTCTACGCAGAATTTTCGACAGTCATTAAGAAAATGCACGGAAATTATGATGAATTAAAGAAAGAACTACGGCAAAGCCCAAATAAAGAATTAACATTAGAGGCTATGATTAATAATTTAAAAATGCAAATTGAGGTCTTAAATCAACAATTAACCATATTGAACTCGCTTCAACAACCAAACAGGTCTGCAAAAGATGAAAGTATATAAATATATTTTGGTAATCCCACTATTAGGGTTCATTCTGCATGTCAAAGCACAGGATACTAAGTCGCATGCTACACTAGATGAGCACGTGGAACAGCTTGCTGAAAGGCTCTCCAAACTAGGTGATGCGTTTGCCGAAAAGATCGAATCTATAGACACCAGGGAAATTGAACGCAGTGCGGAGAAAATCGCACGTATTTCGGAGCAAAAGGCCGAACAATTGGCCGCCCAGTTCGATGCTCATACGTGGGAAGAAGTAGCCGAACATCAAGTCAATAGCGATCAAGCCAAAACGATCCAAAAAGTATATATCATCTCCAAGAATACTCCTTTGCAGATCGATAATCGGTTTGGGTCTGTCGTGGTAAAAACATGGCAAAAAAACGAAATCAACGTAGCCATCACCATACGTGCCGCACAAGCTACGGGCGATAGAGCAGCGGAGATCATCCGTCATGTATCCATTGTAGAAGACAAATCGGCTAACCACATCGCATTAACTACCCAAATCGATAAAGAACAGTCTAGCTGGTGGAATAACTTAGTTAATACAAAAAATCGCGGTGTTCAGATTAATTATCTTATTTATCTACCCGCCACCAACGATTTGACTATATCCAACAAATACGGATCAGTTAGTCTACCCAATCTAAATGGGCGTATCCGATTGGATGTATCGTATGGTAGTTTAAAAACTGGAAAGTTAATGGGGTCAAAAACCAACATCAACAGTAGCTACGGTTCTGCTGCCATTGATGGGGCGAATGATGCCGATCTGGCGATTAAGTATGGCAGCCTAGAACTGGGAGACGTCAATAGCCTACGGTTAGAAATTGGCTATTGCGGTAATAGCCGTATTGATAACATCAACCAATCGGGCGATATTGCTATCCGATATTCTGGCGGGTTCCATGTTGGGTTAAACAAAGACATCCAAGTGTTTCGTATGGAGGCCGCCTATTCTTCCAGCAATATACACATTCATCCGGCCGCTCGTTTCGACTACGAGGTAAATGTGGGGTATGGAGGGTTCGACCGCGGCTCTTCAACCATCACACATGAAGAACCCGATCCTGAGAGTCGCGGACCGAAGTTACACAAAAGCTTTCGCGGCTATTTTGGTAAAGCAGGTAGTGGTAATCAGGTGCGGATTAATGCGAGATATGGTTCGGTTCATTTTGAGTAAAACGGCATATGCAAATATGCATATGCCGTACACGAAGCGCAATGATAATTAATTTCTAACCGCACCAAGACACAACCGTTCTAGAAAGCTTTGCAGATTTTCCACATGAATTTACTGCTTCAACTTCAATTGTGTGTTCTACACCACAATCTTCCACAATAAAGTTAACATTATTATTATGGACACCACGAAGCTCTCCATCTAAATACCAATTATAGGATGTTGCGCTCGAAGACATACTTACGGAAGCATGGATTCTATAAGTGCCCCAGTTGGGTCCTGCTTCAGCGGTTAATATGCCGGCAGTTGGTGCTCCCGAATATATGCTTTTCGTCAGAACAATATTGCCAAAACATGCTCCCGTAATAATAGCCTTTAATTCGGCTGGACCTCCGCTTCCAACAACATTTACAGAAGCCTGATTCGAAGCACCCGTTAAAGACCCATTCCCTGTGATGCTCCAAGCTATTGTCGCACCGCTAGGCAAGCTGTTATTAATTGTGTAATTTGCAGTAGTGCAAAAGTTTTCGCTTCCCTGAATATCAAATGATGGCACCGAACGCGTTATATTAATTCTTTTGGACGGTCCATACGTACCACAGGTTGAATTGTACCCTCTAACTTCTATCCAACCTGCATTGTCATTATTGACAGTATAAGAAATGGTTCCAGTAGTACTACTTCCAGACCATCCTGTATTCGTTATCCATTCGTATGAATTAGCAGGAAATAGCGGACTTAAAGCTTGAATACTATATGTTTTTGTTCCTCTAAAGCCACAGGGTATAACTTGATCTCCCACGATATTTAATGCAGAAGTTGCCTTTACGGAAATTGGCAAGTCCTGAAAGGAGCTTGTGCCACAACTTCCGTCAGATCTAATTGGTGAGTAAATTACCCGAAGCTTCCAGCCTCCACTTCCAGAAGTACCAGTTATAACGTTGCTCCATTTAACTTTAACACTGTTTGATAAAACTTCAACAATTTGCCCGTCCGTAGCTTCCCAAAACAAAGTACCGCAAAAGTTTGTAAGAAACGTATATTCATATATTTGATCAGGACACGGATTTTGTTCCCCGAAAATGTTTTGAGCCTTTAGTTGGCAAAAACCCAATAACAATATCAAGACTAAAAGTATATTTTTTGTTTTCATATAAATGCTTTTAGGTAAAAAACTCACTATTTATGTTGTTACATATTATTTACTCCAGACCTCAAACTTCTCATCCTTGGAATGTTCGTCAAATGCTTTGTGAATGGCAATTTTACCAAATTGAGTCAATTCGACTTCGGTGGTACTATAGGCTCTTTTTCCAGCGTCTACCTTATTGTTCAAAACTACGGCAATAAAATATCTGCCAGGAGGAAGATCTTGTTGAGCAATTCTATCAATAGTTGCTATGTTGTCGGAGTAAATACTTGTATCTCTCACTGCATCATAGGCATAGCCAGCCATAGCTCGCTCTGCATTCGTAATATCGAGATGTCGTCCTGCCGATGGCCAAACTACAATTGTTGCCTCCTCTGATTGAAAGTATGGCGTTTTATACGCATCGTAAACAATGATACCCACAGAAATATCTAAAATTGACATAGAGTCCGGTATACCATAAAATGGATCTCTTGGTAGTCCTGCTAGCTGTGCCGTTTTTTCTGGTATTGGCGGAGCTTCTTGTTCGGACGCAGATTTGTTGCAAGCCCACATACATAGTATGAGCACACAAAATGGAAGAAATTGTCTTTTCATAAAAAATTGATTAAGATTTAAATTACAGGTCAATTTATCCATTTACAAACTATTTCAGCTTGTTTTTTACACCAAATACCATTTTCACTACACGAAAACATAATTTTTGCTGTAATACCCGGATGATATGGGTATGCCATGCTAAACGGGTAATGAAGGTGTCTTAGATCAACCTAAAAACTTACGAAAAAAATTCGCAATACCTATGGACAGCGAAAAAAGTAAATCAGAAGTACACAAAATTAAATTTTGTATATTAAGCGTTTCAAAAGAAACACTTTTCAATGGACCTTAACATCTCTTCAACCGCACTGTGCAGAACCCCTTTATTCTCTTATCAAGATAAGCCTGAAGATGTTTGGGATGAGCTGAAAGCAGCTATACAAGTTAGTTCTGCTGATTTATATGCATTAATAAGAGATGTAGACTATACCAATTATGACAAGCTTCCAAAAAAAATAAAATTTTCCTGCTGGAAATATTTTAATAGGGCACGCTATCGAGCAACGCCATTTGGCACCTTCGGTTCGATTACACCCATTTCCATTTCCAATTGTGAGCCCAGCCCAATCATACTAACCCAACAAGAACATCAGCATCATTTCATTGATTGGTCATATAAAGATTCTCTAATTAAGAACATCGACTTATGCTATCGGCAAAGTACCCATCTATGGTCGAACACATCGGTCTATCCCTGTGGGGAACAACTACGCTATATCAATCTGAATGACCAAGGATTTTTCGAAATTTCGTCTATAGACAATCAGCAAATTATTAATGATATCTTAGTACATTGCCAAACACCCAATAGTAAGCAGGTATTAACGGATTACCTCCAGAAAGACTATGGGCTCAAACCATTGGTGATTGAAGATTTATTAAAACAACTTATTCAGCTCCAGTTACTCATAACAGATTGCCATCCCAATATTATTGGAACAGACTACTTTAAACGACTACATCTACAACCCGTCCAGACTCCAGACACTTATATTATTTCTACCCGTAAACGGATATCAGGTAACTTATCCTATCATACTCTCAAAGTAATTCCCGAAGCGATTCGTGTACTGCGTTCATATCTACCAAAAAGTCAACAATCCATGCTAGACACATTCAAAGGAGATTTTCAGCGGAAATATGAGTATAAAGAGGTTCCTATCTTGACGGCACTCGATCCGGAGCTGGGTGTAGGCTACGGTGATTTCGCCATATCGCCCGATGGCGATTCATTAGTCGAAACGATTAAAAACAACCATATTCAAAATGATGTTAAGTACATCCCCTACACGGTATTACATCAACAGTTACTCAATCAGCTCATCAAACAACAGGATATCGACTTGGCAACCTATGTTGATAACCATATCGATCGTCAGGAAACCAGCCTACTTCCTAATACGTTGAGCGCCATTGTACAGATTGTAGACAACCAGATTATACTAGAACACCTAGGGGGATGTACAGCCAATGCTTTATTGGGTCGTTTTACACTAGCGGATCAAGAACTTAGAAACACGACTAAGAATTTGGTAGCCATAGAAGAACAGGCTAATCCGGAGGTTATCTTCTTCGATATTGGCTACCAAGCCGAACAAAAAATTGATAATATCAATCGGCGCGCCACGATCTACACGCATGAACTGCCTATCCTTACCTGGCCCGGTGCTAAAGAAGTCATTTCCTTACAGGATATATGGGTAAGCGTTAAGCAAAATGAAGTTATTTTACGATCAAAAAAATACAACAAGCGATTAATCCCACGTTTGGCTACTGCCTACAACTACAACCGTTCAGACTTATCCATTTATCGGTTTTTATGCGATATTCAGGGACAGAACCTGCAAACCAATTTAACCATCCATTTAAAAAACTACTTCCCGGGCTTAGATTACTACCCACGTATCAGCTATAAGAACGTAGTAATGTCTACACGAAGTTGGCGCGTTCCGGACGATATTTGCTCAGGAACAGCAATAGAACAGTTTACTAAATTGGCCCATTGGTTAAAGATTAGTCAAATTCCGAGGTATTTTAAATGTGGGCAGAACGATCAATTTCTATGGTTTGATCAGAGCAATCAAGAAGACTTACACTTTTTTTTAACTCATATCAAAGGCAGTAAAGGGCTTTATATTACGGAAGCATTTATGCCCGCCTTATCCCTTGTCAAAAACGAAACGGGAAATAGTTACTTGTCACAATATATTATTTCAATTTATCATCGTAATCAGGTCTATAAGTCCCTTTCTTCCGTATATAAAGCTTTTGAATCGCCGTCCAACAAGTCTTTACTACTACCCGCTCAAGATTGGTTATATTTCGAAATTTATATTCATCCTACCCGTAGTAATTTTTTGCTCACACAGGTGATTGTCCCTTACTTGAAACAAATACGTCAGTTTATTAAACAATGGTTCTTTATTCGGTATAGCGTTCCAACCTATCATATACGTTTTCGTATTCACCTCAAGCAAGAAGTACATGCAATCACAGTGATGACACTTTTTAATAAAGCGTTTAGGCAAGAAATACAATCTGGATTAGTTTCCGAATTCCAGATCAGGCCCTATCAGCGAGAGATGGAAAGGTATGGAGACGAAAAAATTGAAGTAGTAGAAAAATGTTTCCATCAGGATAGTAAGTACATCTTATTTTTAATCCAAAAGAATTTCGATAACAATAGCCTCTATTTACTTGTAGTAAGACTATTAAACGATTTACTTTCGGCAATCGACCTGAATAGTAACACTTGCCAAATGTTTATTAATACAACTGCGCATTTTTTTGTCGCGGAACATAAATTAGACGGAAAAATCTTTAAAAGAATAAATAAAGCGTTCGAATCTTTGTCAACGAGCACCGAATTCAGGTTTTCTAAATCACTAATGAAAAGCTATAATCAATTACTTTCTAGCGAGATTAAGGTATTAAAACAGTTAGAAGAAGAAAGAAAGCTAGCACTTCTCAGGGATTTGGTACACATGCACATTAACCGCCTATTTATTACCAATCAACGGATACATGAGGCTATTATTTATCAATATTATCAGAAGTATCAATTGAAGATGAATAAAAGTGCACAGCGTTTAACATAATTTTCACTTGGGTCTTAAAATGTTGTTTATTATCCGTTGAATAAGTAAACTTTGCCTGATCAGCATAGCTGTGCAATAACCGTTTTTCAATATTTTCCAATCCTTTATTTAGTCCAGTAGCATTGTGTATCGCATTAATCCGGTTATCCGTTTCGATCAACAATGCCCCATTTCTGGTATAGATTTGTAATGATGCTGGATGTTGCTCCAAAGACAGGTTACCATGTTTAAAAACGTTTTCAACTAACGTTATTAAAATAAGTGGTATAATTTTAATCGCACTAACTTGCGGTTCAACTTCTACATGAAAATATAACAGCTCGTTTTGCCGTAATTTATGTAAATGAATAAGATGATGCACTTGGGTAATCTCCTCCTCAATAGCAATAAATCCTTTTTCTTCATTACTATCTACCGCATAACGCATCATTTCTGAAAGCGTCAAGATAGCATCTGCAGCTATTGGCGCCGATTTCCGAGTTCGATTATAAATGAAGTTAAGCGTATTAAAAAGAAAATGAGGATTGATTTGTGCTCGCAAATATGCATTCTGTGCATCGCCCAATTCCTGTTCCACTTTCTGTCGCTCAATTATTTGGTATAGCCGTTGCTTTTCCAACTCCGTCGTCCGTTCCTTTTCTTTCAAATACGTCACTAAAAAATAATATCCAGTTGAAAAGCCAATAAAGTATAACGCCCTCCAGCTCGACTTCAATAAAAACGGTTTATTAAACAATACTGGTTTAATCCCCGTCACACCATAGTAATCGGCTGCAACGGTATTCATAGCAAAAAGTAATACAATATACAAGCATATCTCTAACGCTATCGTTAAAGGTAAAATCCAATAGTTTAACCTACTATCCCCTAAAGTATATTTCAATGTAACATGTGCATGGAAATAAAAAAAACAGATATTGAATATATAATGCAATAGGTAGTTACCAAACTTTGCGAACTCATCAAATGTTATTCCTATTACAGTAATCTCGTATAGAATAAAGAAAAACCACGCAATAAAGTGGACTTTATTCTTGGAGATAAATGCTTGAATTCTTTTGGCCATATAGAAAAAAATGAATTTCGTGTAAGCTCAGGGCAATTTGGTGTAAAAATTTCTTCCATTTATCATCTAAGTCTGAACTTTAAAAGAAAACATTATGAAAAAGATCAATTTAAAAAAAGAAACGCTTTTCCAATTTAAAAATAGCAAGAATCAAGGGAAACTACAAAAAAAGGATCCAACTACCACATTCATGACATTTACTGTAACCAGTACGTCTTATTATTAGAAAAAATTAGTTTTAGTTGGTTAGTTTGAAGGCTGGCTAAGAGGAGCGGCCAGTCTTTATTGTATTTTTTGCTAGGTATTCATTGAAGGACTCTTTATAAAAAGCTCCTACTGGTATAAGCATGTCGTTAGTTAGCTTAACCAACATGCCATCTACCTTTTCTATATAATTCTTAGAGATAATAAAAGAACGATGGACTTGAATAAAATCATGCATTTCATCTAATCGTTCGTTCATTTCTTTCAAGGTCAAGTAACTGATGATGCTTTCATGTATCGTATGAATT
>Ga0182735_1001906_pt1 | contig 13284 bp, 10 predicted proteins | sample eDN5th30CKraftMG_FD_128524 | JGI IMG/M metagenome (GOLD analysis project Ga0182735, IMG submission 128524) | Enriched Miracle-Growth compost microbial communities from Emeryville, California, USA - eDNA 5th pass 30_C Kraft MG (version 2) (version 2) ... | reverse complement strand
TCAGCGCGAGAAACTCTTCCCCGCAGGCGGGATCGGCATCGGGGAGGTCCGCGATGGTGGTGGCAAAGCTCTCGAAAGCGGCAGCGGCGTCGTTGCGGGCATTGTCCCAATCGGGCGAAAAATCTTCATGCAGTGCGATGTCCTCACGCAGGAACACGGCCATCGCCAGGGCTTCGCGGCGGGCGCGCTGCACCCAGCCGGCAGGCGTCGGGGAGTCGCCGATCGCCGCCGCGCCCTCGGCAAGAAACGCTGGAATCGCGGCAAGACGGGCGCGCAACGCATCGGGCCGGACCGGGGCCGTCTGCGGCAGGAGCAGCGAAATTACCGCAAACGCGGCCTCGCCTGAAAGCCATGCGGGATTGGCCAGTCGTGGCCGCGCCGCAATCGCGGCTGCCTGCACCTCGAGTTCGGCAAGCATCATGCGGCGGTCGAGCCGATCGCCCACCGAGGCCGGCTCCGGGGTCGCGGCAATCCGGGCGTGGAGCGCCCGGTTGCCGTTCAGTTCCTCCGCAAGCACGCCGGGGCCGACCGGAGGCAGGCGATAATCATGGTCGTGATTGCCCATGAACGTCGCATCCACGGGCCGGTAGCGCCAATGGTGCTTCAGGAAGGCGTCTACGAGGGCCGGATCGTAGCCGCTCATGCGCCCACGCCCGGCAGATCGACCCAACGGCGCTCGAAATGCGCCTTGATGATCGCGTCGACGATTTCCTGGCTCTTGGCGCCGTCGAAGAACGTGCATTCCTGCGGGCGGTCTTCGAGAATTTCATCGACGAAATGGCGGACGAGATTGCGATAATAGAGTTCGGGCCAGGGCGTGTTGAGAGTTGTGCCGGGCGGCAAGGCGTCGGCGCCGACGTCATAGGGGATGAACTCCACCGCTTCGGCCTTGGCGATCTTGAGGGTTTCGGCGGTGCCGAATTCCGAGATCAGGCGAGCGACAGCCGCGCCCTTCGAGCCATAGACGCGGATTTCGACGCCGGGATAATTGCCGACGGCGACATAAGAGGTCTGCAACAGGCCCTGCGCGCCATTGGCATATTCGACCAGCGCCACGGCGCCGTCCTCGACCTTGATCTTCTGAAGGCCGACTTCACCGCGCACGATGCGCTCGGGAATGAAGTTCTTCATGGTGGAAGCGACCGAGCCGAACTCGCCGCCGAGCCAGCGCATCAGGTCGATGAGGTGCGAGCCATATCCGACGATCGAGGCCGGGATGAGCGAATTGCGATCGACGCCCGGAGTGATCTGGCGCAGCGGCTCCTGTGGATCGAGCCATTGCGAATTCTGCTCGAAGCCGTGGATGTGGAAGATTTCGCCGAGCGTGCCGTCATCGATCCATTTCTTGATCTGCCTGATGGCCGGCGAATAGCGGAAGGTGAAGCCGAGCTTGGTGCGGACGCCCTTGGCGTCGGCCCTGGCCGCGGCGTCGAACGCCGGGGCTGCCTCAGTATGCAGCGGCTTTTCCGAAAGCACGTGCTTGCCCGCGGCGATCGCCGCCAGGCTCAGCGGCAGGTGTGTGTGGGTCGGCGTGCAGACATCCACCATCTGCACGTCGGGATCGGCAATGAGCTTTTCCGGGTCGGTGAAGACCTTTTTGGCCCCATATTTTTCGCCCATGGCCCTGGCGCGATCGCCATCGAGATCGCAGACTGCGATCAGGTCGACGCGCTCATGGGCCTTGTAGCCGGGAAGATGGGCCTTGTCGGCCCAGGTGTGTGCACCGATAAGGCCGACGCCGAGTTTGCTGGTCATGGCAGGGTCTTTCCGATCTCGGCCGCATAGGCCTCGAGTTCATCATAATTGTGGAAGCCGAGCTGGCGCTTGCCGTCCTCGATCTCGTAGATCATGCCGACCATCTTCTCGTTGAGACGCGTATCGGCTCCGGCCTTCTTGCCGAACTCGATGAGTTTGCCGGCAAAGGCACGGGTTTCGGACGGGCGCTTGCGATAAACGATATCCCACCAGATGCCCGAGCCCTTCTTTTTGAAGTTGTGAGCGGGCTTGTTGTCCTGGTCTTTCTTCAAGAGCCAGATGGCGTGGTCGATATTGGCGAGGAGCTTCTTGGTGTCCTCGGCCGTCTTGACCCGGTAGTTGGCGGGATCGAAGAAATCGAAGGCCTGGATATCGATGTTGTTGGCATCGGCGATCTCGAGCGCTTCCTTGACGATGGCGCCGGCCAGGCGGGCGTAGCGCTCCACCCCAAGTGTGTCGCGGATCTTGGCATCGGCGAGGGCCGAGAACACCACTTGCGCCGAATAGACCTCCTTGGCCCAGATCTGGCCCCAGATCCGGTCCGAATACTGGACTTCGGTGAGCGCAGAGAGTGCGTCGCCGATTTCCTTGAGGCGCGGGGTCATCTCACCGCTCATCTCGCCGAGCTGGATCGGGCCCTCGTGGACGAATTCGATATAGCCCGGGTCGACCAGCGCGCCGCCATAATTGGGGATCGAGCCGATGATGATGTCCTTTCCCGGAAGGCCATGTTCATCGAGCAGCGCGATCATATCGGGCTCGTTGAAGCCGTTCTGGTAGGAGACGACCGCGCTGTCCGCGGTGAGCAGCGGCAGTATCTGCCTGAGGGCTTCGAGCGTGTGCTGGGACTTGGTGGCGATCAGCACGACGCCGAGATCGCCCGAAAGCTGATCGGGAGTCGCCGCCCTTACAGGAACGGTCATCTCGCCCCGCACGCCATCGATGAACATGCCCTTTTCGTTCAGCGCTGCGACGTGCTCGGCCCAGCGGTCGACGAGCAGGACGTCGTGGCCGGCCTTGGTCATATACACTCCGGCAAGACCGCCAATGGCACCGGCACCTATGATCGTGAACTTCATGACAGCTCCTTAGGCGGCAATCTGGGGAAACATCGACAGGCTCGCCGGGGAATTAGCGTAGCTATAGAGGGCCTTGATGAAGCCCCCACGCTGATCTGGGGTGACGCGCTCGCGGACCTTGCGCACGCATTCGTTCCCCGCCCAATAGGAGGAAATAAAGGGCCCGCGGAACGGATGCGCCGCCATGCGCAGGCGTCCCTGCACCCAGGCTTCCTGTCCCATTGCCGTATTGCGAAGGTAGTTGGCGACATCCTCGCGGCCGACGCCCTCGACCATCAGCATCCAGGCGGCGCTCGTCTGCGCGGCGCTGCGGACGCGGCGCAGCTCGATGTGAATCTCGTCGTCAGCGTCCTCCACGAAATCGATGAGGTGGACGCCCTGGTCGCCGATCCCTTCCTGCACGCAGCCCGTAATCGCGTCGGTGGTGATGAGGAGAGCATCGGCGGGAGCCTCGCCCGCCTCGACTGCTGCTTTCGTCGACAGCAATTGGGTGGAATGGCCAGGGAATACTTCGTGGCACACCAGATGCTTGAGCGCGGCGCGGGTGAAGCTCAGGTCGAAATTGAGATCCATCTTGCCGTCGTTGAAAGAGCAGCGCGCCGTGTAGAACATGCCCCGGACCGGGTTGAGCACCATGTCGTAATCCCCGGTCTGGAAGATCATGGCGTCGGTCCTGGCCTTGGCCGCGCTCATCAGTTCGCGGAAGACGGTCTCCACCTTTTCGGTGGGAACGGCGCGGGCTTCCTCCCAGGCGGTTACGCGCTCGCCCAGGGTGCCGTTGACGAAGCCCGACTGGCGGAGCAGCACGTCCAGCTTGGAGCGCGCATCCTCGATCACCGCGGGGTCTTCCCTGCCGGCGGGCGCGCCGACCAGATCGATGACCTTTTCCTCGAAGGAGGGACTTGCCCCGGCAAGCATCTTGGCGGCGACGCGCAGGGATTTGAGCATGCCGGAGAGGAAAACCTTGCGCGGCCCCTCGGGCAACGCACCGATCTTTTCGCCCACGGCGGCAAGGTCGGCCTTGACCGTCTCGATGTCGTCATAGTGCCGGCGCTCCAGGGAAGAATCCCCCAGATAGATGGGAACCAGGCCCTCTCCCCCCATGAGGCTGCGGCCGGCGGGCTGGCGGCGCTCGAATGCATCCATGCCCATGGTGATGGCGGTCAGCTCCCGACCGATTTCATGCGAATTCATGAGGTTTCCCCCCGGATTGATCGACGTGCCCGGATCGCCACAGCGCCCAGGGCAACTTTTTTCAATCGTCACGCTACCCACTTGGCGCGGCCCCACAAGGCGCATAAAGATCGCCCTTGCATGACCTGAAGGAATGAAAACTCGTGCGTGGACGCCTGCTCCCTTCCCTGAACGCATTGCGGACCTTCGAGGCGGTGGCCCGCCACAACTCGTTCACCCGCGCCGCCGAAGAGCTCAACGTGACCCAAAGCGCGGCCAGCCGCCTGGTGCACAGCCTTGAGGAATACCTGCAGGTGCCGCTGTTCACCCGCCGGTCGCGGCGCATCGAGCTGACCGACCAGGGGCGCTATTACAGCGGCCTGGTGAGCAAGTCGCTCGACCTCATCGAAGCGGGCACGGTCGAGCTCATCTCGTCCCAGGAGGGGCGCGGCACGCTTTCCATCGGCATGCTGCCGACCTTCGGCACGCGCTGGCTGGTGCCGCGCCTGCCCTCGTTCCAGGAAGCGCATCCGGAGATCGCCATCAACATCGTATCGAGCGACGGCGAGCTGGATTTCGTCAAGGAGCGGATCGACGTGGCGATCAGGTTCGGCCCAGGGCAATGGCCCGACGCGGTGATCGACCCGCTGATGGGCGAGGAGGTTCAGGTCGTCTGCACGCCCCAACTCATGGCCGGTCCGCACCCGATCGTGGACGCATCGTCGCTGCGCCACCACCGGCTGATCCGGCATTCGACGCGCCCGCATTCATGGGATCACTGGTTTCAAACGACCGAAAATTCGCTCCACGACATCCGATGGGGACCCAGCCTCGAGCACTTCTTCATGATCATCGAGGCGGTCAAGGCCGGGCTCGGGGTCGCGCTCCTGCCGACCTTCCTCATCGAGAACGAACTGCGCGACGGCAGCCTCGTCGCCCCCATACACGAGCGCGTTTCGGGACCGGGCGCCTATTACCTCGTCACCCCAGCCTCCAAGGCGCAACTACCCAGAGTGCTGGCGTTCCGCAGGTGGCTCATCTCGCAATTGCAGTAGAGCGGCGCGCCAGATGCCACCTGCCTCGCCGTCCGTCCATTCATTCAGATCATGGAACGGCGATCTTTATGCGCCTTGCCGGAGGCGGACGAGTCGTTAGTTTTCCGAAAAACCGGGCTGGGGGACAGGAAGGCCTTCCCCCGCGCGGAACCATGAGTGCGAATTGTGGTCCTCCTCCTACCGGGCCGACCGGCCAGGCCCGGGAGGCGGCTCCGCTCCGACTGAAGCGCCCAGGCAATCCGCATTGATCAATCACGCGCAGGAACCACGATGGCATCGATAGAAGAAAAATTCCGGACCCTGGGTATCGACAACGCGCCCGGCCAGGAGGTTCGCCAGAGCGCCGACGATGTCACCCGCCTGCAACGTGGTCCGATGATGCCGGGGACGCTCGTGGATTTCTCGCACGGCGATGTCGACGCCTTCCCTCCGCCCCCGGGCTCCTTCGACGAATTCGCCGAGGCCGTGGCGATTGGCGGCCGGCAGGCCTATACGGAATATCGCGGGGCAGCGGCCATCCGTGCCGAGCTTGCCGCCGATCTTGCCGGTTTCACCGGTGCGCCGATACAGCCGGACCTGGGGATCATCATCACGCCCGGCACGCAGGGCGCGCTGTTCCTGGCGGTGGCGGCAACGGTGGGAGACGGCGACAAGGTCGCGATCGTCCAGCCCGATTATTTCGCCAACCGCAAGCTTGTCGAGTTCTTTGGTGGCAAGATCGTGCCGGTGGCGCTCGACTATCTGGGCTCGGAGCAAGAGGCAGGCCTCGACCTCGCGCAACTCCGCGCGGCTTTCGAGGCGGGCGCGAAGACGTTCCTGTTCTCGAACCCCAACAACCCTACCGGCGCGGTCTATTCTGCCGCCGAAATCGCGGCCATAGCCGACTTGGCCAGGGAATTCGGCGCAACGATCATCGCCGATCAGCTCTATTCGCGCCTGCGCTACGAAAATACCGAATACACCCATATTCGCGCCTCCGGCCTGCCCGATGAGCAGATTCTGACGATCATGGGGCCGTCCAAGACCGAATCCCTGAGCGGGTACCGGCTCGGCGTCGGTTTCGGTTCGCCCTCGATCATCGCCCGGATGGAAAAGCTGCAGGCAATCGTCTCGCTGCGTGCGGCAGGCTACAATCAGGCCGTGCTCAAGACCTGGTTCCGCGAGCCCGCCAATTGGATGGACGAGCGCATCGTGCAGCACCAGGCGATCCGGGACGACATCGTGGAAATCTTCCGCGCCGACGGCCTGGCGACGAGAGTTCCACAGGCGGGAAGCTATGTCTTTCCGACCCTGCCCCGGCTTGCCGTTTCCATAGCTGACTTCGTCAAGCTCCTGCGCTTGCAGGCGCAAGTCATCGTGACACCGGGCACCGAGTTCGGCCCGCACCCCAACAGCATCCGCCTCAACTTCTCCCAGGACCGAACCGCCGCTGTCGCCGCTGCCCACCGGATCGTACAGATGGCCAAGACCTACAAGGTATAAGCGATGGCTCCAGCTTCCGGCCCCGTGCCACAAGGCAATTACGTTCCGGCCAAACGTTTTGGCGGCCTGGTCTTCGTCTCAGGCATGACGCCGCGTGAGAACGGGGTGCTCACAGCAATGGGCAAGATCGTCGAGGGAGAGCCGGTCGAACGCTATAGGCCGGCGGTCGAACTCGCGACCCGAAATGCTCTGCTGGCCGCACAGGCGGTCCTTGCCGGCGGCGAGGTGTTGGCCGAAGCGATTTCGCTTACGGTCTACCTCAACGCTGCCCCGGAGTTCACCGCACATTCGCGGGTAGCGGACTTCGCCTCGGCCGTTCTTGCCGACGCCCTTGGATCAATCCCGAGCAGGGCCGCCGTGGGCGTCAACTCCCTGCCTGGTGGGGCAACGGTGGAGATTTCCCTCGTAGCAGGCATTTCCGCCGCCGACTTGCCCCTCTGAAGGTGCTGGGCGTTCGGACCGCCAGCGGTTGTAACTGTCTCCTGAACTTGACAATCCTCCAGCCGGCGGAGCTCAGAGAAGCACTCGCTGCTGCTGCCCCTACCGGGCTCGCCAATGAGCCTAGGTCAGTGGTCGATCCCATCGCCTATCGGGAACTGGCCACCCATGTTTCGTGATGGCGGGAGCGTCCGAGGCCCATATCACCCAGCGACGGAAGACCTTTTGGCTGAGAAGCCAGGGAGAGAGTAACTGAGATTCATGGTCTCTTTTCAGAGACATCCGCCTAAGTTATGAGCAGGTATGTCGATTGAACCCGAAAATACACCTGACCGCATACTAACCATTGAAGCGCTCCGTTTCATCGCTGCGCTTCTCGTCGTATTCCACCATTGCCGGTTACAAGCGACGTTCTTTGATGGTTCGTTTAATTTCGGCCAGTACATTCAGGGGCACACTGGGGTAGACATATTCTTTGTCATCAGCGGTTTCATCATGGTCTGGGTCACTCGGAAGCGTGACCGGCACCCGATACCGTTTATCGCCGGGCGTTTCCTGCGCGTTTGGCCCCTTTATGCGATTTTCACGGCCCTTGCCGGCTATCTCGCATTCTTCTGGCCAGCCTGGTACGCGGGCCCAGCTGACCTCGAATATATTCTGCGTTCGATGTTCTTCCGCCCCACTCAACGCCCGGAGCCGTTTGGCGGATTGTGGCCGATACTGGTACCCGGCTGGACGCTTAACCTTGAGGTGGTCTTCTATCTCATCTTCGGCGGGGCACTTTTTTTTTGGCGCACCGCATTGATCGCAAGCGTCGGCCTCATCATTGTCTACGCCATCAGTTGGGCCAATGCCTCAACTTACACGTGGGCCGCGGCCTATAGCTTTTTCGGCGGCGTCATTCTGGAATTCATCATCGGTATGGCGATCGCGTGGCGTTTCATCGCTGGTGACCGACTTCCCGGATGGGTGGCATGTCTGCTCATTGTCGTCGGATTCGTTTTGCTGTTTTTCTTCGTCGGCAAGACCGGCAGCAGTTTGATAGATAGCGGCGTCCCCGCCGCGATGATTGTTCTGGGCGCGATCAACCTGAGGCTCGATCGACTAAACGATGACCAACGAAAGGCGATCCTGTTGCTAGGTGCGCTTAGCTATCCAATGTATCTGTCCCACAATTTCATCATTCAGGCTCTTACGCGACTGCTGCGTAAACTTGGATTTGAGCAGGGCTCCATTCACGGGTTGCTATTCCTAGCGGCAGTAGCTGTGTTGGTTTTCTTGGCAAGCTGGCTGGTCCATGCGGCAATTGAGAAGCCGATCGGGCGCCATGTTGCTAAGCCATTGGTGAAAGCACTCGACACGCTAGTTAATCGGGAGCGGACATCTGCCGCTGCTGCATAGCAATTTCCAGCCGATCAAGCCGACGCCGCTGGCATGCCGCCTCCATGGCTTCGACCTCCGAATAGCGGGCATGGAAGCCTGACTAGGCGAGCGCCCACATCCACATATCGTCGAGCTGCTGTTCGGTGATGCCTAGCGCCTGGGCACCTCTTTCCGCGCGGTGACGATGCCGATGAACTAGCGGCAGCAGAAGCGCTGTTGGGAGGCTAGCCCCATGTCTTGTCGATTTGTCGGAGAAGATAGGAACCGTTGAAATTCTTGGGATTTTTCTCACAACATGACCACGACATGCGAGCCAGATCTGCGCCTCAGCATGCTTGCTAAGATCTTGAATTTGCTAAGAAATTGAGTGGTAGCGGAGGAGGGATTTGAACCCCCGACACACGGATTATGATTCCGCTGCTCTAACCAACTGAGCTACTCCGCCCCAGGACATGGGCGGCTAGGCGGCCCGGCACTGGCGTGCGGGGTGCTTATTAGGTTTGCTGGTTCGCCCTGTCAAGCGAAAGCGGGGTTAATGCAGAGCCAGATTTCGGGCCAGACGCAGATCGGCGACGAAGCGGCGCTGCTCCTCGTGGGCGCGCTCGCGGTCGGGCATGCGCAGCAGGGCCGATGGGTGGATGGTGACCACCAGTGTCGTGCCGTCGTCGAGCCGTGCGGGCTGGCCGCGCAGGCTCGAAATGGTGGTGCTGCGGCCCAGCAGGGCCTGCAAAGCCGTCGCACCCAGCGCTACCACGACTTTGGGCCGTACGAGATCGCGCTCGATATTGAGCCAGAAGCGGCAGGCGGAAATCTCGCCGGCATTGGGCTTCTGGTGCAGGCGCTTCTTGCCGCGGGGCACGAATTTGAAATGCTTGACCGCGTTGGTGACATAGGCCCGATCCCGGGCGATACCCGCCTCCTCGAGCGCGGTGTCGAAGAGTTTTCCTGCCGGCCCCACGAACGGCCGTCCCTCGATGTCCTCGCGGTCGCCGGGCTGTTCGCCCACGAACAGGACGTCGGCACCCGCCTGCCCTTCCCCGAATACCGCCTGGGTGGCGGATTGGTAGAGCGGGCAGCGGTGGCAATCGGCGATCGCCTCTCGTGCGGCGTCAAGATTCCCATAACGCTCCGGCAGTTCGGTCTCTCCCGGATGGGTCGATATTTGCGTCCGCGACATTGCATTCTCCTCGGCTGAGGGAACAATGTTCCGGCCGGCACGCGGTTGCGCATCCGTTCGATCATGGACGACAATCAGTTGCGATAAACGACCTTCACGCAACCAATCCCAGGCCTTACTTCAGTGGACAAGGATAATTCACAAGGTTCAGGAGGACCAAATGGCCTTGCAGCTCTCCGGCATCCACCACCTGACGGCGATCACCGCGCAGGCGCGCGAAAACCTCGAATTCTATACTGATGTCATGGGCATGCGCCTGATAAAGCGCACCGTGAACCAGGACGATACCAGCGCCTATCATCTGTTCTATGGCGACGGCGTCGCCTCGCCGGGCGCCGATCTCACTTTCTTTGATTGGCCGGTCGGCCGCGAAGGGCGTGGCACGCATTCCATCGTGCGGACCGGTCTGCGCGTCCGCAGCGAGGACGATCTCGCCTGGTGGAAGGAACATCTCAAGGCCAAGGGTATTGCCAGCGGCAATATCAAGGAACTCTACGGCTTCAAGGCGCTCGAATTCGAGGACCCCGAGGGCCAGCGCTTCCGGCTCGTCGCCGATCCGGCCGCCGGCGCCAGCCATCCCTGGGAGAAGAGCCCGGTGCCGTCCGAGCGCCAGATTCTCGGCCTCGGCCCCGTCACCATTTCGGTGCCCCGGCTCGACCGCACCGCGCATGTGCTCACCGAAGTGCTCAACATGCGCGAGGTGCGCGTGCACCCGGCGCGTGAAAAGACCGGCGAGGTGCATGTCTTTGCGATGGGTGAAGGCGGCGCCGCGGCCGAGCTGCATGTCGCCGTCGAGCCGGAACTGGGCTTTGCCCGCCAGGGCGCCGGCGGGGCGCATCACGTCGCCTTCCGGACCGAGAATGTCGACACGCTCCACCAGTGGATCAATCGCGTCACCGCCGCCGGGTTGCGCTCCAGCGGGGAAGTCGAGCGCTTCTATTTCACTTCGCTCTATTTCCGCGAGCCCAATGGCGTGCTGTTCGAAATCGCCACCGACGGTCCCGGCTTCGCCGTGGACGAGCCGCTGGCGACACTGGGGGAAAGCCTCTCGCTCCCTCCGTTCCTCGAATCCGACCGGGCCGCGATCGAGGTCAAGCTCAAGCCGATCGACTGATCGGCGATTGCGGCGGACCAACGGGCCGGCGGCTTGCGCCCCGGCCCGTTGCTTTTCGTCAGCGATTGGCGGCCAGCGCCGCCGCCGTGCCGATCAATTGCACGAACTCGGCGCGATAGCCGTCGGCATCGGTGCCGCGCGCGCCCTGGGCCAGAGCCTTGATCTCGTCCCAGCTCAATTCGCCGCCGTAGTCGGAACCGCGCAGCTTCTGTCCGAAGGCCGCCACTGCCGCCGCGAAACGGGCGTCGTCCGATGCCCCGGCGATATCGTCGGCCGCCATCGCCTGCGTCACCGGCGTTTCGAGCAGCGTGCTCGCCTGCGCATCCGGCAGCTTGTAGCGCATCTTGAGGAAGGCGATCTCGTCCCCTGCCGGCGGCGCATCGGCAGCGGCATCGCGCTGCCCATAGCGTAGCGGTTCGACGAGTTCGGCGCCCGAGCCCTTCGGTGTAATCTCATAGAGCGCCGTCACCGTCGTCCCCGCGCCCACGTCGCCGGCATCGACCTTGTCGTTGTTGAAATCCTCGCGGTTGAGCGCGCGGGTCTCGTAGCCGATCAGGCGATATTCGGAGACGAAGGCGGGGTTGAATTCGACCTGGATCTTGACGTCCTTGGCGATGGTTTCGAGCGTGCCGCCGATCTCGTCCACCAGCACTTTGCGCGCCTCGCGGAAGCTGTCGATATAGGCGGCATTGCCGTTCCCGTTCTGGGCCAGGCTCTGCATGGTGGCGTCGTCGAGATTTCCCTGCCCGAAGCCGAGCACCGACAGCGACACGCCGCTGTCGCGCTTGCCCTTGATGAAGGTCTTGAGAGCGTCAGGGTCGTCAATGCCGACATTGAAATCGCCATCCGTCGCCAGGATCACCCGGTTGTTGCCGCCGGGCAGGCGCGCTTCCTCGGCCAGCCGATAGGCCAGCTCGATACCCTCGGCGCCCGCCGTCGACCCGCCCGCATCCAGCCCGTCCAGCGCCGCCAGGATCTTGGCCTTCTGGTCGGCATGGGTCGGCTCGAGCACCACGCCGGCCGAGCCGGCATAGGCGACGATCGACACCGTGTCGCCGGCAGAAAGCTGGTCCACCAGCAGCGCGAAGGCGCGCTTGAGCAGCGGCAGCTTGTCGGGCTCGTCCATCGAGCCGGACGTATCGATCAGGAACACAAGGTTGCTCGCCTTGCGCGCGGCCGGCGGCGGCTCGTAGCCCTTGATGCCGATCTCGAGCAATTGCGTCTTGGGGTTCCACGGCGTCGGCAGGATCGAGACCGTCGGCTTGAACGGCTTGCTGGCGCTGGCCGCCGCCGGGTAGTCATAGGGGAAGTAGTTGATCAGCTCCTCGATGCGCACCGCGTCCGGCTCGGGCAGGAACCCCTCGCCAAGCATCCGCCGCACATAGGCATAGGAGGCCGTGTCCACGTCGATCGAGAAGGTCGAGACCGGCGCCTCGGCGACACTCTTGACGCTGTTCTCGTCGAACCTGGCGAAGGTGTCCCCGCTCGGCTGCGTCTGCCCGGCCGCCATCCGGCTCATCGGCGCGACGGGCATGGCCTCGTTGAGCATTTGCGGCGCGGCCATCGCCATGGGTGCCGGTGCGGCAGCAGGCGCCGCCATCAGCGCATCCGCATTGGCCTCGCCGCCCATTCTGGCCTCGCTTTCGGCCACCGGCAGCGGCGGCGCCAACTCGACGGTCGGCGCCCTCTGCTGCTTCTGAGCCAATTCAGGCTTGGCGGCTGCCGTCTCGAGCGGCGCCACCGGGGTCTCGGCGGACATCGGGGCAGCCTGCTTGCTGGCCACCACCATGGGCGGCGTCATCGACGTGCTCGAATAAAGCTGCACCCCCAGCGGGAAGAGCAGGAGCGCCACAGCGGCGGTGCCGATCGGAATGCGGTAATCCATGGTCCAGGTCCTCTTGCTTGCGAAGATGGACTTGAGACGCTCCAGCCAGCCCGAACCTTGGGCCGGCATCGTCGATTTTTCTGCATCCTGTGCCTGTGCCGCCTCGAAGGCAGCCATGGCGGCATTGAGCGCGCGCTGGCGCGCCTCCGCGCTCGGGGCCGGGCTTTCCAGCTTGCCGAGCCGGCGTAGCGGATCGCTGTTCATGTCATCGCTCATAAAAGCCCCCTCAGGGTCTTTTTCGCTTCGTGTATGTGCCAGGACACCGTGGCCTCCTTGCACCCCATGATCTCGCCGGCCTCCCTGTGGCTGAGGTCCTCGGCATAGACGAGAAGCACGGCGTCGCGCTGCTGGTCGGGGAGTGCGCGCACGGCCGACCAGATTTCGCCGGCCGTCGTCGCGTCCTCCTGCTCGGGCGGCGCGTCCTCGGGCGTCACCAGTGCCAGCGCGTCGCTGCGCCGGCCCTGGCGCACGCGGGCGCGCTGCATGTCGCGCACCACGTTGAGCGTCACCCGATAGAGCCAGCTCGAAAAGGCCGAGCGCCCGTCGAAGCTGCGCAGCGCCGTTGCCAGCCGCACGCAGACATCCTGGGCCACGTCCTCGGCATCGGCGCGGCTACCGCACCACTTATAGGCGGTGCGGTAGATGAAGTCGTAATGCCCTTCCACGATCGCGGCGAAAGCTTCGCCGTCGCCATTGGCGGCGCGCTTGACCAATTCGCCTGTCTCGACACTCGCGTCCAAATC
>Ga0182735_1001905_pt1 | contig 13290 bp, 9 predicted proteins | sample eDN5th30CKraftMG_FD_128524 | JGI IMG/M metagenome (GOLD analysis project Ga0182735, IMG submission 128524) | Enriched Miracle-Growth compost microbial communities from Emeryville, California, USA - eDNA 5th pass 30_C Kraft MG (version 2) (version 2) ... | reverse complement strand
TGTATTCGCCCACGTGAAAGACAGTATCTCGATTAAAAGTATATTGGGCACGAGGTTTATGTTGTTCCTGACACAACCGATCGGTCAACTGACTGGTATAGGTCTTTGCACCCTGTTGTCCGTAAAAAGTCAAGCCAGCCGATCGATCATCATGCCAATGGGTAGCGATGTGCATGGTGATTCGCTTGTGATGTCTTTTGGCAATGCTATCCATGAGCGGCTTAAATTGTGTAGTGTCCCACGGTGCGTCAAACAGTACTGCTCCTTGCTTGGTTATCAGGTACATGCCATTGGCCGGAATACGTTCGCCTTTAAAAAGGCCGTAACTGGTATATACATACAAATTCCCTGTCAGGTGTGTAATGGTTAATTTGTCTGTTGTTGTTTGGCTCCAGCCGACGTGCCAAGTGAAAAACAATAACAAAGAAGAAAGAAAATATTTCATAGTAGCTGGTATGTGGTACAAAGATATTATTTTCTCTGCAGTCGGCCTTTAAGTACTTTGATAACAACCGGAGCAGTCGCTATCACCACAATGAGCAAGATGATTTTTTCTAGGTGTTGCCTGATCCATTCATTTTCACCCAATAGGAAACCAGCTGTTACCAATACACCTACCCATAGAAAGCTGCCTGCAATATTGAAAATAGAAAACTTGCGTAAATCCATTTTGACTATGCCTGCAACAACTGGAGCAAAGGTACGTACAATAGGCATAAAGCGCGCTAATACAATGGCGCCACCACCTTTCTTTTCATAAAACTCCTGCGCCTGAAAAATATATTTTTTCTTAAATAAAAAGCTGTCTTTTCGCTGCATCAGGATGCTCCCTGAGCGCTTACCAGTCCAATAGCCTAGAAAATTACCCAGAATACCCGCAATTGAAATCAATAAAATCCAATATAGAAGTATCAATATAGGGTTCTCGTGCGGCAATACATTATTAGCCAAAATAATACCGGTAATAAAAAGTAGCGGGTCGCCAGGAAGAAAAAAACCGAGTAATATACCGGTCTCGGCAAATACAATAAATAATAAAAGGTATAAACCACCATGATCCATGATCCAAACCGGATCGGTTAGATTTTGGAGAAAATCAAAAAAAGCTGTCATAAAAATTGCACTATTATATCTATATCACCATCAAAATCGAGAAACAGAACGGTGTCTGTAAAAATGGAAAGGCTTGGAAAAGGCTAAAATAACGTGTACCTGAAGAGAAAAGCGTAATAGGAAGGTTTGTGCCAAGAAGCGCTACGGGGATGCCACGAATGGCGACCGGAAGTGGGCACCACCAGTTTTACAAGATGGGCTTTCATCTCATCGATATACCGGACAAAATGGCTTGATGGGCGATTTCTAATGTTGTCGTACGTAATAACGATATCATCTGTTGCAGATTCCGGCGATATATGGATCGCCGAAGTAGCGTATGGATGAATGTGATGGAATGCCTGTGTAAAGAGGGATATGAACAAAAAGCTAAAAATACAAACAAACAAGTAGCAATGTTTTCTTTGTTGTATATAGTTATTTTCCCTATGCACCATGTCTGGCTATGTACTTTTTTGTTGCAAAGGTAAGGAAATTTGGGTGTTAAAAAAAGCCTAACAAAAAAGGAGATCCAAATCTGGAACTCCTTTTCGTAAATCGGCTATTGAAACGAAACTAATATCCTGGATTTTGCATGATGCCCGGATTTTGATCAATAGCCTGCTGTGGAATAGGTAAACTTGCGTGCTTAGGTAATACGAACCCTTTGTAACCCAATTTGTTAGCCGCTGTGCCCCACCGGAGCATTGCCGGAAAGGTAAGTCCCTCGCATTGCAGTTCTATTACCCACCTGGTCTGCAAGTCGTTGGAGGTCACGGTGCCAACGGTAGGCAGCCCCCTTCTTTGTAATAACTTGTTAAATGTAGTTGCGGCCGAACTACTTAATTTTAAATTAGCTTCTGTATTGATAAGGTATGCTTCGGTTAGCCTGATATAGGGAAGCGTTGGTCTGTAGAAGAAAAAGTGTCTGTATACAGCCGGCATGGTACTCGAATACTGGTCCCAAATAATTTCATTGCTATTGGGCAAATAAATATTGGTGGTAGTTGCCAACGTATATTGCCCTCCGTCTATAATAGATGCTGTTAGCGTTTTGGCCTTTGCATAATCTTTTTCAAGCAATGCTAAGCGTGCGCGAAGTAATTTGGCAGCGGTAGACGTTAAATCTTTTTTATCGGTTGATTTGGCTGGAAGTACGTTCGCTGCTGCGTCTAGTTCTGTGCCTATAAACTGCATCACGGCATCGGGATTGTTGTTTTGCGGATTGCTCACCTGATCTGCCGTTTGCATCAGTGGTATAGAGCCATAATAGGTATGTAATTGTAAATAAACGTATCCCCTTAAGGCCTTGATTTTAGCGGTCGCCAATTGCTTGTTTTGCATGGTTGCAACATTTGTTTCTAAATCATTCAACGATGCGATCGCTTGATAACCAGTCGTCCATAATGCATTCACAATTGGACTGTTAGCTTGTAAAGCAAACTGGCTCGCCCCTGCATACAATGATTGTATTTCCCGGAGACTATCCAGTGCTACTTGGTCTGTGAAATTGGCATCTAATACAGCAAACTGCGCATGCCAGAGTGAAACTTTATTCGCAATAAATGAGAAGGCAGCATCAAATTGGGCTTCCGTCATCACCGGCCTTACATTGGCTATTTTGCCGATCAATATCTCCGCTGTTTTCACCGTGCCATCTATTACATGACCTGTCTCATATGGAATAGCCGTTTTATCTAGCGTGTCTATTCTACCATCACCATTCAGGTCGCGCCATTTAAAATTACCCAGCTCCATGTTTTTTTGTTGAGCGGCACCCTCGAGATCACTCTGCGATTGGAATATACCAGCAATTGCATATCCAGTATATACGCCATTAATCGGTTCCAGCGATTCAGATAAGATATTGCTATTATCGCCTTGCGATACTTCGATATAATATGTGCCTGCAGGAATGTCGGTAAATGTAGCTATACCGTCAGTATTTGTTTGGGCTTGATAGGCAATTTTATCAATTGCATAATCTTCACGTGAATGATAGAGTATCACGTCTGCCGAAGCTGCCACTTCGCCCTTAGGTTTGTCCACTGTCCATTTGGTGGCGTCATATACCGTAACTTGTAAAGTAGTGGGAGAAGCCACATCCTCTATAACCGTGCCTGTGAGTGACATTTTTGTGGCGTATACCACCTGATTATCTGTAGTAGCGATCTCAATTCCACCTACATATACACCATTGATCCAAAGATCGTCTCCGATGCGTGTTACTTTCAGTTGTTTACCACTGAGGGCGGTAAGTATTTTATTGTTCGTTAAATCGGCAAATTTCAGAATCCCTTTTACGATATGGTCTTTCAGGATAATGTCTGAAGCTTCGCTGGTTTCTGAGGTCGCAGCCAATTGTCTTGGGGCAGCCATTACTTTACCATTTGCCGCTTGATGGTTGCGTTTTATTGCCATCGTCTCTGGAGTTGCCTCCGCGTCATTCAGAGGTGCAAAAATCGTTACACCGTCCTTTACCTCTTCTTGAGTGAGTTCCAGATCTTTTAGTGCATTGGTGAAATTACTGAGCGAGTCTGCCTTTGATAATTTGGTAGTAACTTCCGTAATTACCTCTTCCGGTGTCGGTTCATCAGGTGGGATGGGTGCGGGGTCTTTTTTACTGCAAGCAAATAAAGAAAGCGCCACAACCGATGCAAGTAGTACGTATGATTTCATCATGATCATTTTGTTTTTAATCTGTTGTGATTGTACCTTGCAAAGGTATAGGAAGTGCAAACTGAAGGGAATACCCAATAGTGGGTATTTTTAGGAGTTGTTTTTACATATAGCGGTATATTTATAAATCTGAATAATCGGTAGGGCGTAAAAAAACAATGTCCGCATGGCTTACATTATGTTGGTAGTTGGGTGATGAAGAAAGCTTTTTCCAGTAGGGATCGTTATTGAATGCTTTCCAGTGTTCTTCTCTTGATACCATGTTTTCAAAGGTAGTTAGATACATCAAATTCGGCATTTTACTGCCAGCTAATACTTCACCATAGAAAACGGCATTAAAGCCTAGTCGTTTAAATAATCCAATTTCATCACCTAAATTAAACATTTCGACTTTGTTTTTATACAGCTTTTCTGTTGGCCCCTCATAACTTCGCAGTTCGTATACCCGATCTTTTCGATTACCTTGAAGTTTGGGGATATTAAAAATTGGGCTTTTAGGAAAAGCTTGAATTAAAATTGTTTCGATTCGATGATAAGGAGGTGTGTTATATGATGCCTGGATATAATCGGCGCCTGCTCGTTGGTAAATGCCGTCTTTGGTCAATGTTTCTTCTAGCTTTAAATATAAGTCGAAAGAGGCATATGGAATAAAGACATAGATGCACTTTTCTAAAGAAGTAGTTTTATATGCAATCGGTTTAAAAATACCAACCGCTTCTATGTTTGCCCGATGAAGTGCAGGAACAAATGCTTCACGCAGATAATGTTCTACCCGTTCTTCCTGTTGCTCATTTTGACAATGGTATATCTTTAATTGGTAAAGGTAAGGTGATGATGCATAGCAATTATCGGTTAACCACAAAAGGCAAATCAAAAAAAGCTGAATAATCTTCATTGGGTCGTTTTTTAACCAAAGGTATGAAAAAAACCGTTTTATTTGCTATTCGCTATACGTGGTGTGATTGCGGTGACTGGGGGTAGGGAAACAGGTAGCACGGATAGGCAGAAAGAAAAGCGGCACGAATCTGTTTATGAAGGCCTGTTAGGACGGTATTGTTTCCTAAACACAGAGGGACTAACACCGAACTTATTTTTAAAAAGTGTGGCAAAATAGGTGGGAGAAGAAAATCCTGTTTGGTAGGCAATTTCGTTAATGGTTAAATCCTGTTGTAGAAGAAACTGCGATTTTTTTAAACGGCGGTTCATAAGGTAGTCGTTCACGCTACAGTTTAATAATGTTTTCACTTTGCGGTACAACTGCACCCGGGAAATACCAATTTGTTTACAAATGTCGTCTACACTCAATTGTGGATTGGCTAAATGCGTTTCTATGATAGCAGAAAGATCATTTAGAAAACGTCTATCAAGCTCGCTATAGGTATTTGTTTGACCGGTTTCAATAGACAATTCGCTACTGTACCGTTGTTTAAGATCGTTTCGGGAAGTAATTAAATTTTGAATAACAGCCTCTAAATGCGTGGTACTAAAGGGTTTGGTGATGTATGCATCGGCCATGGCCTGTAGGCCTGCAGTCCGTTGATCTTCTGAATCCAACGCTGTTAACAAGATGATGGGAATAGTAGACGTACGCATGTCCTTTTTTAGTGTTTTTACTAAGTCAATCCCGCTTTTACCCGGCATCACCACATCACTTATAATCAAATCCGGTACTTTTTTGTAGGCCAACTTGATCCCATCATGGGCATTTGTTGAGGTGTATATGTGATAATAATGACTCAATTGATCCCGGAAAAAATAAATGATTTCCTCATTGTCATCAATAACCAATAGACTGTGCCTTTTCGGTAATAAATTTTCAGTCTGCGTTTCTTGCTGATCATCAGAAACGGATAATAGGGATATATCGACAGGTAAGAGAGGGTCTTCCGACACCTTTTTTGCCGTTGGATCCATTTCTGCCTCGCTTAAATGTGCCCGGCCAACAGGTAGCCTGAGGGTAAATGAAGTTCCCTCATTCTCCTTGCTGCTCACCGTAATTTGCCCATGATGCAGTTCCACAATTTCTCGCGCTAGGGCCAAGCCCAAACCAGACCCTGTTCCGCTAGGAGTACCTTGATAAAAGGGATCAAAAATATGTTCTATGTGATTTTTATCAATCCCTTGGCCACTATCAATCACACGTATGAATACATAATCAGCGAAGGTATTTTGTTCTGTTTTTACCTGAATCTTGCCATGTGAGGGAGTAAATTTAAAGGCATTGGAAAGTAAGTTGTATAATACTTTCTCCATGAGGTCGGCATCAAACCATAAGCTGGTAATGGTAGTATAGTGCTCAACACGCAAAAGAATGTGTTTCTGCTTAGCTAAGGGCTTAAACGATTGAACAATCTGGTTGATAAACGGTTGAAGCGGTTGTTCAGCTGCTCTTAACATGAGTTTTTCCTGTGCAAGCCGCTGAATGTCGATGAGTTCTGAAACTAAGTTCATCAAGCGTAGTCCATTTCGTTTAATACGAAGCAAATGTTCTTTATGCATTCTGGAAAACATAGAGTCTTTTAATAAGTCTTCAATAGGTGCCAATATGAGCGTCAGAGGTGTTTTAAACTCATGTGAAATGTTGGTAAAGAAATGCGCTTTTGCTTCTGAAACTTCTTTTACTTTTTCACTCATATCAATGAGTTGTTGCTGTTGTTTACGTATCTCCGCATTTTGCCTTTCCAGATGTTTGTTTTTCTCCCAATTACTCTTTAAGGAATAGATGGCAATGCCAGCAAAAATAATAGCAAGTACTAGGCTCACAATCAAGATATTCAATGCCGATTGTTGATCACGATAAATCCGCTGTTGCTCATCCAATAGCTTTTGCTGTTTGTCAATATCTTGTTGCTGGCTATCAATTTTATCAGCTTGCATTTTCATCAATTGTACATTGGTGGAATCGATAATCAGCGTGTTTAATAAATTGTCTCGTTGATAGGGGTGCTTGTGAAGAATCGCTACAGCCGTTCGAATGGCCTCAGCACCACCTGTAGGATATAAAACAGATGCATCGATACGGCCTTGGGCTATTTGGTCTAATCCATTGCCTTTTCCCGGCAAAGCATCCACACCAAAGATTTTAATAGACTTTTTAACTTGGCTTTTTTGCAGGGCTTGGTAAGCTCCCAAAGCCATTTGGTCATTAAAAGCAAAGAGAGCATCTACCTGATGCAACTGTTGAATATGCGCTTTTACTTGATGAGCGGCAACTTGAATAAGCCATTGACCATTCAATTGAACAGGCACCGTCATTTGTGGATGCTGCCCAAGTGCTTCTTTTATACCTCTTTCACGCTCCATAGAAGCAGAAGAACCGGGCAAGCCGGTTATTAAAGCCACTTGCCCTTTGTTCTGTAATTGGCGCGCAATATATTGTCCGGCTAAATAACCAATACTGTAATTATCAGAACCCACATAAGCATTATACAAGCCGGATGAGGTTTTTCTATCGGTTACTACAACCGGAATGCCTTGTTGAAAGGCTTGGTCTACAATGGGTGTGAGTGGATCGGCTTCATTGGGCGATATGATGAGTAAATCGATTTTTTTGTGAAGAAAATCCTGTACCTGTGCAATTTGCTTATTGTTGTCTCCTTCCGCATCTGCATACAAAAAATCGATTTCTGAATGAAAAGATAGTTCCCGCTTCATTTCTTTGAACATGGATTGCCTCCAGGCATCCGAACCCACACACTGCGAAAACGCAATGGTATAGTGCTTCTTTGACTCTTTTCTCGTACAAGAAAAAAGTATCAGCAGTAAACTGAACAAAAGAGAAATGCGATGCATAAAGTTGCTTTTGTACAAAAAGTGGGTTGAATATACTCATTTTTTTATCGGAATGATTGTCTGTGCAAAAGATAGTGTTAGATATACACTGTTTTTGCAAATATAAATGAGGTTCAATAATGAAGATTTCGATACGAAATTGAAGTATCATATTTTGTTTTTTGAATATAAATTATTGATTTTTAGTGAGTTGTTGTTTTGTTAAAAAATGATATAGCGTTTAATTATTTTGAAACAATGTTACAACCTAACGGCAGTAAAATGCACTACTTTAGCTTCCGTAAACCAACGATCAAAAATGAGTAAAAACAGGGTATTAGCGTGGTCCTTTGTTGTGGCCTTGGGAGGGTTTCTATTTGGCTTTGATACAGCCGTTATTTCGGGTGCAGAAAAAGCCGTGCAGGTATATTGGCGTTTGACCGGATTTGAGCATGGCTTAACCATGGCCATTGCTTTAATAGGTACCGTGCTGGGCGCAGCATTAGGCGCGTGGCCTTCTGATAAAATAGGACGGAAAAATACCCTCTTTATCGTAGCGGCTTTGTATTTTTTTTCTGCCTTAGGAACGGCGCTCGCTCAAGAATGGGTATTGTTCATTCTTTTTCGGTTTTTAGGGGGGATTGGTGTAGGTATATCTTCTGTAACAGCCCCCATCTATATATCAGAGATTTCTCCAGCAAAATCCAGGGGTAGGCTGGTTGGTTTATTTCAGTTTAACGTGGTACTCGGTATTCTAATTGCCTATTTATCCAATTACCTGATTGGCCAAGGTGGTGAGTATGCATGGCGATGGATGCTGGGCGTACAAGCAGCTCCTGCCTTGCTGTTTTTTATCTTTATTTTTTTGGTGCCCGAAAGTCCACGCTGGCTATTGTTACATCGCCAGAACAAAGAGGCTGCTATACAAATCTTAAAAAGGATCAATGCAACGAATTATCAGCAAGAAGTAGCTTTGATTGTAGCTGCTCATAAAAAGGCCGGAGAAAATCAGCATCATGTACGGTTATTTTCAAAAGCATATCGCACACCGGTTGTATTGGCCATGCTATTTGCAGTATTTAATCAAGTATCGGGCATCAATGCCATTATTTATTATGCCCCCCGGGTATTTGAAATGGCCGGTCTGGGTACACAAAGTTCATTATTGTCTACCGTTGGCATCGGCTTGGTTAATTTTACATTCACCTTGCTTGCGCTCAATTTTATTGATAAAGTGGGTAGAAGAAAGTTAATGCTCATTGGCTCTGTTGGTTTAATTGTTTCCTTGAGTCTGGTATCACTTGCATTTTATCTGGGACATACACAGGGCTTCATGATTACCTTTTATCTAATGCTTTATATTGCTTTCTTTGCTTTTTCACAGGGAGCGGTGATTTGGGTATTCATCTCCGAAATCTTTCCCAATGAGGTCCGTGCGAAGGGGCAGACCTTGGGTAGTCTTACCCATTGGGTAATGGCGGCGGTCATTACATTCTGCTTTCCTGCATTAACTGAATTTTTAGGCGGCGCCAACACTTTTTTAATCTTTGCGGGTTTTATGTTATTACAGCTTTGGTTTGTTTGGAAAATGATGCCCGAAACGAAAGGAAAAACGTTGGAACAGATGGAAAGTAAAAATTAAAAAATAAAAATTAAAAAGTAAGTGGGGTTGTAAAGTGTATAAGGGGTAACGAGTGATAGGTTCTAGTAATAAGTTGTACGCTATAGGTTTACGTATACGAACAACTAATAACTAATAACGAACAACGAACATGTTATGAAAAAAGTAGTCTGTTTTGGAGAAGTATTATGGGATATGCTTCCTGATGGAAAAAAGCCCGGAGGGGCTCCGATGAATGTGGCTTACCATTTGAACAAGTTGGGTATTGCCGGGCAGATGATTAGTAGGGTAGGTAAGGATACTGCGGGAGAAGAATTGGTACAATTCCTAACCAAAATGGGGTTGACGACAGACTATATCCAGTTGGACGACCAGTACCAAACCAGCGAAGTGATTGCCAGCATGGGTGAAAATCATGAAATGCATTATACCATTGTACAGCCGGTAGCTTGGGATTTTATTACCTATCATGCTTCTTTAGAAAAGTTGGTTACTGATGCAGATATCTTGGTGTTTGGCAGCTTAGTGGCCCGGAACGAAACAACCCGCAATACCCTCTATCAGCTTATTGAACAGGCAGCATTTCGCCTATTTGATGTCAATTTTCGAGCGCCACATTATACGCAATCCACCATTGAATATTTATTGCATCAGGCGAATGCCGTGAAACTAAATAACCACGAACTGCAGGAGATTGCGCAGTGGATGGGGCAAAATAAACAGAACGAAGAGGAAGCCATTGCTCGCTTGCAGGATACCTATCAATTAGCTGAAATCATCTTAACTAAAGGAGCAAATGGGGCCTCTTATTATACGGCAGAAAGCAGGCACGATTATAAGGCCTACCCCGTAACGGTAAAAGACACGGTAGGGAGTGGCGACTCTTTTTTGGCCGCCTTTTTAGCACAAAAACTACTCGGCCAATCCATTGATGATATGCTGGATTATGCTGCTGCTTTAGGGGCCTATGTAACCTCGCAGGCGGGCGCCAATCCGGATTATAAGAAGACAGATTTAAACCGATTTATTTGGGAAAAACAACTCGAACAAGCAAAATGGAAATAAAATCACTCGTTAAAATGAATAAAGACCTGAATATGAAGAAAAAGTGGATTAAATGCGCTTTAGTGGCAATATTACCTATGGTAGCGACGATGCCGCTGCCGGCAAAGCCATTGCCTTCGATTGCATTAGATGTGACCATCAACAAACAGCAAAATGCTCTGGTTAAAACCATGAAAGCAGAGAAAAATTGGCTGCTTTTGCCGGTGAAAAATGGTGCGCCCAAGCAAAGAGTTGAAATTCGTGTGCAAGGAAAACCGATACGGTCTTTTGATATAGAATTGGCCGATGGCCAGCCAGACTGGTATGCTTATCTCGATATTCGGGCATGGAAAGGGCAACAGTTGGAAATTACCTCCAATAAGGAAAATAGCAAAGCCCTGGAGGGTATTAAGCAAAATGATCAAGAATTGGATGCTCAACAAAGATATCGGGAGCCAAGTCGCGGATTATTTCATTTTTCCCCCAAACGGGGATGGAATAATGACCCCAACGGCTTGGTATTCTATCAAGGTGAATATCATCTCTTTTTTCAGCATAATCCGTATGGTGCACAATGGGGTAACATGCACTGGGGGCATGCAGTGAGTAAGGATTTGGTGCATTGGAATGAGGTAGGAGAGGCATTATATCCAGATAGTTTTGGTACCATGTTCAGTGGAAGCGGGGTGGTTGATGCAGCTCATACCAGTGGCTTCGGTACGAAAGATAGTCCGCCAATGGTGGTTTTTTATACGGCCGCAGAACAGTCGTGGACACAGGGTATGGCGTATAGTATAGATGGTAAGACATTCACCAAATTAGGGAGACCGGTGGTACCCAAAATACAAGACGGAAACCGCGATCCAAAAGTGCTATGGTATGAACCCGGAAAGCATTGGGTGATGGTGCTGTACGTTACAGAACCGAATGAGCAACACACGATGCATTTCTTTACGTCGACCAACATGAAAGACTGGAAAGAAGCAAGCGTGTTGAAGGGGGGAAAAGGTAATGATCGTTATTTATTTGAATGCCCCGAATTTTTTGAACTTCCTATAGAAGGAACACAAGAAAGAAAATGGATACTTACAGGAGCGAACAGTCAATATGCCATTGGTTCTTTTGATGGTTATACTTTTACACCTGAAATAGAACGCTTGAATGGCCAGCGCGGTCGCGATTTTTATGCATCACAAACCTATAATAACGAACCGAACGGTAGGCGTATCGAAATTGGCTGGTGGCGAACGCATACGGATGGTAACGGTAGTTGTTTTAATCAATCAATGAGTATCCCAATGGAGTTAAAGCTTGTTCAAACACCAAAGGGGCCGCGACTCAGTCGCACTCCGATTGCAGAATTAAAGCAATTGCGCAACAAGCAGGTAGATGTTCATGCTGTTAGCTTAAAAAGTGGTCAAACTTTTCATGCGGAAGGCGCCAATGCGGAGGCTTTGGAAATTCGGGCAACTTTAAGCCCCGGTAACGCCTCGATGATACATGCAACTGTTCGGGGCATAGACTTATTCTACAACGTGGCAGAACAGGAGTTGAGTGTGGATGGTGTGATGGCACATGCTGCGCTTTCCTCTGAAGGTAAACTCGATCTAACGATTTATGTGGATCGTACTGGCTTGGAGATTTTTGCGAATAACGGACTTTGCTTTATGCCCATTAATAAAAATATACCTGCCGAAAGTACGGGAGTATCCTTTGAGGCTGAAGGTGGAAACGCGCAATGCGAGCAATTAGCCATTTATACCTTAAAAAGTATTTGGTAAAGATTTATTTCATGTCTTTTATTTGTAATGAATCTAAATAAAGCTATATTTGGAAAAAATAAAAGATAAGCAAATGAAGACATTAAAATTTACCTTGTTATGGATGTGCCTAATTGTTTTTACGGCCATTGATGCATCGGCGCATGCTTTATGGATTGAGACGGCTACTGTTGGAAATAAAGGCATATCCCATGATGTGAAAATCTATTATGGAGAATTCGCGGCAGGGGAACGCGATACGCCCGAGAAATGGTATTCAGATGTAAAGGATTTCTCCTTGTGGTTAGTGGCACCTGATGGGCAAAAGACAAAACTTGAAACCATTTCTGATGCGGACTTTTATACCAGCAGTTTTACTCCTGAAAAAGAAGGCGTGTATACATTGATGGTTAGCCATGAGGCTGCCGAATTAGGTGGTACAACGAAATATCATTTTATATCATCGGCTCATGTTGCCGTAGGTAAAACAACACAAGTAGATGCTGGTCAGAATGCTAATGTGCTGAAAGTATATCCTGAGAACCAGGAAATATTCAAGAAAAATAAATCGGTTAAGCTGTATGCGCAATTGAACGGTCAACCATTGGCTAATAAATCAGTGAGCATCGCCTCTTCATCGGGCTGGGCTAAAGAATTTAAGACCGATGAAAATGGAGTAATTGAGTTTTCACCACTATGGTCAGGCCGTTATGTGGCCGAAGCACAGCATTATGAAGAAACAAAAGGTCAACACAATGGAAAGGATTACGATGCGGCATGGATCGGATCGACCTTCTCTTTTGAAGTAAAATAAAATGATCTATCTTGCTAACAGAGGGCATTCCCATTATGGAAATGCCCTTTTGTTATTTAACTACCAGGTCATTTCCGTCAAAACCAATTTATCTTAGCCAGCGATTAGCATTTTTACCTCTCCAAAAAAATGACGACTAACCTAAAAATCAATCAAATAAATTTTTTTATTTATTTGCATAAAAATTCTATAATTTTATCCCTTGCAAAAAAGCTACTAATAGTAAACCTCGTTCATGTTATTACCCAAATTAGAAAACGAGCAAATATTATTGCAAAGGATTGCGCAAAATGACGAGCAAGCACTCGCGGCTATTTTTTTTGCTTATCATCATGATCTGGGTTCCTTTGTGAATACGTTGTTACAAGACAGAGAGAGCACGTTGGAAGTTGTTCAAGATGTGTTTTTAAAACTTTGGTTATCCCGAGAACAACTTCCCACTATATCCAATTTTACGGGTTATCTGTTTATTTTAACACGTAATTATACCCTCAATAAAATCAGGCAAT
>Ga0182735_1001901_pt1 | contig 13302 bp, 12 predicted proteins | sample eDN5th30CKraftMG_FD_128524 | JGI IMG/M metagenome (GOLD analysis project Ga0182735, IMG submission 128524) | Enriched Miracle-Growth compost microbial communities from Emeryville, California, USA - eDNA 5th pass 30_C Kraft MG (version 2) (version 2) ... | reverse complement strand
GCGCACATCATCGAGCAACGCATCGACAACAAGATCATCCGGCCGAGCGCGAATTACACCGGTCCGGAGAATTTGAAGTTCGTCCCGATAAATAAGCGAAAATAGCGGACTGCGCGATCGGATTTCACGATGAGGAAATCCACCCCGCGCGGCAAACGCCATCCAACCCCAATGTTTTTGAAAGGTTTTTTTCGATGAACAAACTTCTGATCGCTGCAATCGCCGGCACGCTGGCTACGACGAGCGTCTTCGTCAGCGCCGACGCCTTCGCTGCGACCGCGACCGATGCAAGCAAGGCCAAAACCACGGCCAAGCGTCCCGCTCCGGCGCGCCGCCTGATCAAGCGCAGTCCCAAGGCCGAAGCGGCCGCGGCGGCCAAGGTTGATCCGATTCCCGAAGGTGCAGTGAAGTGGTCGTGCAAGGACGGCAACGCTTTCTACCTGAAAGGCGACATGAAGCGTGACGCAATCGTCACCGTGAACTGGGCCAAGAAGGATTACAAGCTGCCGCGTCAGGACACGACGACCGGTGCGGATCGTTTCCACGATTCGGCATCGGGCATGGATCTCGTCGTGATCCCGACCAAAGCAATGCTGTTCTCGGACAAGGACTCGTCGCGCCTCGCCGACGAGTGCATGACGCCCGAAATGGCAGCGGGCGGCGCAGCGCCGACCCAATCGAACGCGCTGATCAAGAACGCGGAGTAAGTTAGCTCGGCACTTAAATCAGGAATCCCTCGATGTCCGCACCGATTTCCAATGTCCGGCCCGAGCCGGACAAGGTACTCGTCGAAATAGTCGATTACGTGCTCGACTACAGTGTCGACAGCACGCTTGCGCTCGAAACGGCGCGCAACTGCCTGATCGACACGCTCGGCTGCGGACTCGAAGCCCTTTCGTACCCCGCCTGCACCAAGCTGCTGGGACCGATCGTGCCGGGCACGATCGTCCCCAACGGTGCGAAGGTGCCAGGCACCCGGTTTCAACTCGACCCCGTTCAGGCCGCCTTCAACATTGGCGCAATGATCCGCTGGCTCGATTTCAACGATACGTGGCTCGCCGCCGAATGGGGTCATCCGTCGGATAACCTCGGCGGCATCCTCGCCACGGCGGACTGGCTTTCGCGCAACGCGATCGCGTCAGGCAAGAAGCCGCTCGTCATGAAAGACGTTTTGATCGCGATGGTCAAGGCGCACGAAATTCAAGGCTGCATCGCGCTCGAGAATTCGTTCAACAAGGTCGGTCTCGATCACGTTTTGCTCGTCAAAGTGGCCTCCACCGCGGTCGTCGGGCAGATGATCGGCCTCACGCGCGACGAACTCGTCAACGCGGTGTCGCTCGCCTTCGTCGATGGTCACGCGTTGCGCACGTATCGCCACGCGCCGAACACGGGCTCGCGCAAGTCGTGGGCAGCGGGCGATGCAACCTCGCGCGCCGTGCGCCTCGCGCTGATCGCGAAGACCGGCGAGATGGGTTATCCGTCGGTTTTGACCGCTGAAACATGGGGCTTTTACGACGTGCTCTTCAAGGGCAACGCGTTCGCGTTCCAGCGTCCGTACGGCTCGTATGTGATGGAGAACGTGCTGTTCAAAATTTCGTTTCCCGCGGAATTCCATGCGCAAACGGCCGTCGAAGCGGCAATGACGCTGCACGGCGAGCTCAAGCAAGCCGGCAAATCCGTCGATGACATCCGCAAGATCACGATTCGCACGCACGAAGCCGCGCTGCGCATCATCGACAAGAAGGGGCCGCTCGACAACCCCGCGGACCGCGATCACTGCATTCAGTACATGGTCGCGGTGCCGCTGATTCACGGCCGCCTCACCGCGGCCGATTACGAAGATTCCGTCGCGCAGGACCCGCGCATCGACGTGCTGCGCGCGAAGATGGAATGCGTGGAAGACCCGCAGTTCACGAAGGACTATTTCGATCCGGACAAGCGCTCGATCCCGAATGCATTGACCGTCGAATTCAACGACGGATCGAAGCTCGCCGAAGTCGAAGTGGACTATCCGATCGGTCACAAGCGTCGTCGCGCGGACGGCATACCGCTGCTCGTCGAGAAGTTCAGGACGAATCTGGCGCGCCGTTTCCCGCAGAAGCAGCAGCAAGCGATCCTCGCGGTATCGCTCGATCAGGCAACGCTCGAAGCGATGCCGGTCAATGAATATGTCGATCTGTACGTGATTTAAGCAGCGCAATTTCCTCGTCTTAGTCCAAGGAAAATAACCATGGCCCACAATCTCCACAACACGCTCAAGGAATTCGACAGCGGTTCCGGCAAAGGCAAGTTCTACTCGCTGCCGCAACTCGGCGACGCGCTGAAGGTCAAGATTCAGCGTCTGCCGGTTTCGATTCGTCTGGTGCTCGAATCGGTGCTGCGCAACTACGACGGCAAGAAGATTTCCGAAGAACACATCGAACAGCTTGCGAACTGGAAGCCGAATGCCGCTCGCGTCGATGAAATTCCGTTCGTCGTCGCGCGTGTCGTGCTGCAGGACTTCACCGGCGTGCCGCTGCTCGCCGACATCGCCGCGATGCGCGGCGTCGCGAAGCGCGCGGGCAAGGATCCGAAAGCGATCGAGCCGCTCGTACCGGTGGATCTCGTCGTCGATCACTCGGTGCAGATCGATCACTTCCGCGAGCCGAACGCGCTCGATCTGAACATGAAGCTGGAATTTCAGCGCAACAACGAGCGCTACCAGTTCATGAAGTGGGGCATGCAGGCGTTCGACACGTTCAAGGTCGTGCCGCCCGGCATCGGTATCGTGCACCAGGTGAACCTCGAATACCTCGCGCGCGGCGTGCATCAGAAGGACGGCGTCTACTATCCGGACACGCTCGTCGGCACCGACTCGCACACGACGATGATCAACGGCATCGGCGTGGTCGGCTGGGGCGTGGGCGGCATCGAAGCGGAAGCGGGCATGCTCGGCCAGCCGGTGTATTTCCTGACGCCGGACGTCGTCGGCGTGGAGCTGAAGGGCAAGCTGCGCGAAGGCTGCACGGCGACCGACCTCGTGCTGACCATCACCGAAATGCTGCGCAAGGAGAAGGTCGTCGGCAAGTTCGTCGAGTTCTTCGGCGAAGGCACGGCGTCGATCGGCGTGCCGGATCGCGCGACCATCGGCAACATGGCGCCCGAGTACGGCGCGACCATGGGCTTCTTCCCCGTCGATGAAAAGACCATCGACTACTTCAAGGGCACGGGCCGCACCGACGCCGAAATCGCCGCGTTCGAGCAGTATTTCAAGGCGCAGAAGCTGTGGGGCGTGCCGAAGGCCGGCGAAATCGACTACACCAAGACGCTCACGCTCGATCTGGGCACGGTCGCGCCGTCGCTGGCTGGTCCGAAGCGTCCGCAAGACCGCATCGAAATCGGCAATGTGAAGAGCACGTTCATCGACCTGTTCTCGAAGCCGGTGGGCGAAAACGGCTTCAACAAGAAGGCCGCCGAGCTCGAAGCGAACTACACGACGGCCGACGGCGTGAATCTCAAGAACGGCGACGTGCTGATCGCCGCGATCACGTCGTGCACGAACACGTCGAACCCGAGCGTGCTGCTCGCCGCCGGCTTGCTGGCGAAGAAGGCCGTCGAAGCGGGTCTGACGGTCGCGCCGCACATCAAGACGTCGCTCGCGCCGGGATCCCGCATCGTCACCGAATATCTGACGAAGACGGGCCTCCTGCCCTATCTCGACAAGCTCGGCTTCACGCTCGCCGCGTACGGTTGCACGACGTGTATCGGCAATGCGGGCGATCTGACGCCCGAACTGAACGATGCCATCACGAAGAACGACGTCGTCGCGGCAGCCGTGCTGTCGGGCAACCGCAACTTCGAGGCGCGCATTCACCCGAACATCCGCGCGAACTTCCTGGCCTCGCCGCCGCTGGTCGTGGCCTACGCGATCGCTGGCAACATCACGCGCGATCTGATGACCGAGCCGGTCGGCAAGGGCACGGACGGCCGCGACATCTATCTCGGCGACATCTGGCCGACGAGCGACGAAGTTCATGCGCTGCTCAAGTTCGCGCTCGACGCGAAGGCGTTCCGCGAGAACTACTCTCAGCTCACGAAGGAAGGCGACCTGTGGAGCAAGATCGCGGGCGAAAGCGGCCAGGTCTATGACTGGCCGAAGTCGACGTACATCGCCGAGCCGCCGTTCTTCGGCAGCGAATTCTCGATGAAGCCAGCCGATTCGATTCCCGCGGTCAAGGGCGCGCGCGCGCTCGGCATCTTCGGCGATTCCGTAACGACCGACCACATCAGCCCGGCCGGCTCGATCAAGGAAACCTCGCCGGCCGGCGTGTGGCTGAAGGCGAACGGCGTGCAGAAGGCCGACTTCAACAGCTACGGCTCGCGTCGCGGCAATCACGACGTGATGATGCGCGGCACCTTCGCGAACGTCCGCATCAAGAATTTGATGATCCCGGCGAAGGCCGACGGCACGCGCGTCGAGGGCGGCCTGACGATTCATCAGCCGAGCGGCGAGCAACTGTCCATCTACGACGCAGCGATGAAGTACATCGCCGCCAATACGCCGACCATCGTGTTCGCGGGCGAAGAGTACGGCACGGGTTCGTCGCGCGACTGGGCGGCGAAAGGCACGCAACTGCTCGGCGTAAAGGCCGTGGTCGCGCGCAGCTTCGAGCGTATCCATCGCTCGAACCTCGTCGGCATGGGCGTGCTGCCGCTGCAGTTCAAGGGCTCGGACAGCGTGCAGTCGCTGAACATCACCGGCGAAGAGACGTACGACATCGAAGGTCTCGGCGACGACTTCAAGCCGCAACAGGAAGTCACGCTCGTGATCCATCGCAAGGACGGCAAGGACGATCGCGTGCAGGTGCTGCTGCGTATCGATACGCCGATCGAAGTCGACTACTACAAGCACGGCGGAATTCTGCCGTTCGTGCTGCGCTCGCTGCTCGCGGCGTAAAAGGCTCAAGCAGTTTTGCAGGTGACCGCGCTCGAAAGAGCGCGGGAACATTGGACCCGGCCACGGCCGGGTTTTTTTTCGCCCTTCTTTGGCTCCCTACGCTTTGGAGATCGCGATGCGCGGCCACGTCGTCCGGCGGGCGAACAACGCGCGCACCATCTCCCTCAGGCGACGCGCGCCCGCCCGCGTCGAATCGGACGACATCGAGAACCAACTGGCGTCCGTCGTCCCGCTGACCCAGATCGTCGTGTAAGGCTTCAGTTCGACGGACGCGCCCGCGTCCAGCCAGTAATCGTCGGCGCCGCCTTCGATGGTCAGCCAGATTTGCCCGCGCGTCACGCGCAGCGTTTGGGGCCGATCGATCACCCAGCGCGTAGGCGCATCGCGCCCGTCGAGTTCGAATGTCCGGATTTCACGCATGATGCCGCTCCTTCAGATCGCGTAACTGAAAGGCCGCCCGACAGAGATGCAAGAGCAGCCGTTGATCCTATTATTCGACCGATTGCGAACAGCTTGAATGAACACTTGTGAACAGTTTGACCGAAACTGTTAAGCCGAATTGCCCGAACAGTTCGCATCGATCCGACACTTTAAAAACACTCTAGCTAGCCATTCGGCCAGTCTTGACGCGGGTTTTCGGATGCGTTCGAATGGCAAGACGACACTGGCGAACAGCGAACTCGAACTGTTCACAGCAAATCACTGAACAGTTTCAGACATCATGAATGCACTTCCGCTTCACATCGACAGCGGCACCGGCGTGCCGCTGACCGAACAGATCGTCAGTCAGATCGAAGCGATGATCCGCTCGCGCCGCGTGCTCGCGGGCGCGAAGCTGCCGTCGATTCGTCAGCTTGCCGCCGAGCAGCGCATCAGCCGCTTTCCGGTGATCGAGGCTTACGACCGTCTCGCGTCGCGCGGGCTCATTCAGCCGAAGCACGGCTCCGGGTTCTATGTGGCGAATCACGTCGATGAACGCGACAGCAACGCGGGCAATTGCGATCCGCGTCTGGCCGAAGAGGAATCGAACCAGATCCTCCAGCAGTTCAACTATCCCGGCGAGACGCTGAAGTTGTCGAGCGGCTTCATTCCCGAGGCATGGCGCGATGTGGACGGCCTGACGCAGGCGATCCGTCAGGCGTCGCGCACCGACGTATCGAGCGTGATCGATTACGCGATTCCCCACGGCGACACCGATTTGCGTCAGCAAGTCACGATGCGGATCAACGCGCTCGGCATCGACGCCGATCTTCCCAACGTGATGATCACGAACGGCGCGAGCCAGGCGCTCGATCTCGTCGTGCGCTACATGCTGAAGCCGGGCGATACGGTCTTCGTCGAGGATCCCGGTTACTACAATCTCTTCGGGCTCCTGAAGCTGCAGGGCGTGCGGCTCGTCGGCGTGCCGCGGCTCGCGAACGGACCCGATATCGACGTCGCGGAAGAACTGCTGAAGCAGCATCAGCCGAAGCTCTTCTTCATCAACACCGTGTTCCAGAATCCGACTGCGACGAACGTCGCGCCGCAAGTCGCGTTCAAGCTGCTGCAACTCGCGACCCAGCACGGCTTTTCCATCGTCGAGGACGATATCTACGCCGACTTCCAGGCCGTGCCGACGCAACGGCTGGCATCGCTCGATCAGCTCGATCGCGTGATCTATGTGGGCGGCTTGTCGAAGACCTTGTCGTCGTCGCTGCGCATCGGCTATCTCGCGGCGAATCGCGAGCTCGTGAAGAATCTCGTCGACGTAAAGGTGCTGACGAGTCTCGGCGGCACGCGCTTCGCCGAAAGCGTCGCGGCGGGCCTGCTGGAGCGCGGCACGTATCGCAAGTATCTGGAGCGCTTGCGCAAGCGCGTGCGCGATTCGCTGTCGAGCGCGGTGCAAACGCTCGAAGGCTATGGATGGGACGTGTTCGACGAGCCGAGCGGCGGCAACTTCGTATGGGCGAAAGTGCCCGGCATCGACGATTCATCCGTGCTCGTCGACGAAGCCGTGAAGTTCGGCGTCACGCTCGCGCCGGGCAGCTATTACCGCCCGAACGGCGAGGCGTGTGCGTGGGTGCGCATCAATTCGGCCTATGCGGGCGACCGGCGCGCGGCGCGCTTCTTCGAGTACATGACGGAAACCGCGGCCGCGCGCGGTTAACGACGTTCGCTGAAGAAACGTTCGAGCGCGTCCGTCGCGTCCTTGTCTTTCGCAAGCCGCGCGTAAAGTCCGGCCGCGCCTTCGTAGATGCGATGCTCCGCGAACTCGTCGCCGACGAACTCCGCGATCTCTTCCATCTCCGCGACCCAGCGATAGGCCTTCGGCGGCATGCGCGGCACATTGCCCGCGAGCCACGCGGCAAGCGCGGGCTGGCTCGCCGCGAGTTCGCTGAGAAGCGCATCGCCCGCGCCGTTGCGCATCGCGGCGAGCGCCATCGCCGAGCCGAGCGCCGTCAGCCCTTTCGTGATGCCCGCATACGACATCTTGAGCGCGGATGCGGCGCCGTTCGGGCCGTCGAGCACCCGCACGACGAGACCGTGATCGGCGAGTAGCTGAGTGCGCTTCGCATGCGGTCCCGACATGTAGAACTTCGGCGCCGATGGCTGACCGATGATCGATGCATCGACGAACGGCGTGCGCGTCGGTTCGAGCGCGCGCTCGATCTGGCCGACGGTAGCGGGATTGATCGCATTGCAGTCGATGTAGACGGGCTGCGCGCTCGCGCGTTCGAACAGAGGAGCGAGGCGCTGCGCGGTATCGACAGCGACCGAGGGCGGCACGATCGACAGAATGAAGTCGCACGCCACGAGATCGTCGAGGCTTGCATCTTCCATGCTGGCTTCGCGCGCACGCGCTGCGCTCGCCGCGCTGCGTCCTTCGAGCGATGTCAGCACGCGCGCACCGCCTTGCGTGAAGGTACGGCCAATGGCCGATCCCATGCTGCCTGCGCCGAGAATTGCGATCGTGGGTTGTTTCGATTGCGTCACTTGCTGGCTCCTGTAGCTTTGTTCGATGACGATTCATACCGCGCTCATTCGTCATCCGAACTATCGGATCATCAAGGAAAGCGGCCCGTCGAAGGGCCGCCGTCCAACTAACCTACCGACTCGCGAATCAACGATGCTCCGTCACGAACTTCGTGACGAGATACGCTTCCATCGCTTCGCTGCCGCCTTCCGAGCCGTAGCCCGAATCCTTGACCCCGCCGAACGGCGTCTCCGGCAATGCGAGGCCGTGGTGATTGATCGAGAGCATGCCGCTTTCGATATCGTCCGACACCGCCGCTGACGTCGCCGCAGAGCTCGTGTAAGCGTAAGCGGCAAGCCCATAAGGCAGGCGATTGGCCTCGGCGATCACTTCGTCATACGACTTGAACGATGCGATCGGCGCGATCGGGCCAAACGGCTCTTCGGTCATGATGCGCGCGGAGAGCGGCACATCGGTCAGCACGGTCGGCGCGAAGAAGTAGCCTTCGCGGCCGATGCGCTCGCCGCCCGTCAACACCTTCGCGCCGTGCTCGCGCGCATCGGCGACGAGGCGTTCCATCGCTTCGAGGCGGCGGCCGTTCGCGAGCGGACCCATCTGAACGCCATCGTCGAGACCGTTGCCCACTTTCACCGCGCTCGCGGTGGCGACGAAGTGCTGCACGAACTCGTCATACGCGGATTCTTCGACGAGAAAGCGCGTCGGCGAGATGCAGACCTGACCCGCGTTGCGGAATTTCGCCGATGCGAGCATCTTCGCGGCGCGGGGGATGTCGGCGTCCTTGAACACGATGGCCGGCGCGTGGCCACCTAGTTCCATCGTCACGCGCTTCATGTGCTCGCCCGCGAGCGACGCAAGCAGCTTGCCGACCGGCGTCGAACCGGTGAACGAAATCTTGCGGATCGCGGGATGCGCGATCAGATACTTCGAGACATCGGCGGGCACACCGAAGACGAGATTCAGCACGCCGGCGGGCAGGCCCGCATCGGCATAAGCCTGCACGAGCGCCGCGCAGCTTGCGGGCGTTTCCTCGGGGCCTTTGAGCACGACCGAGCACCCCGACGCGAGCGCGGCCGATACCTTGCGCACCGCCTGATTGATAGGGAAATTCCACGGCGTGAACGCGGCGACCGGACCGACCGGCTCACGCGTCACGATCTGGCGCACGGCATCCGTTCGCGACGGAATCACGCGGCCATACGTGCGGCGCCCTTCTTCCGCGAACCATTCGATGATGTCCGCTGCCGACAGCGTTTCGATGCGCGCCTCGCCGAACGGCTTGCCCTGCTCCATCGTCATGATGGCGGCGATCTGTTCCGCACGCTCGCGAATGTTCTGCGCCGCGCGACGCATCAGCTTGCTGCGCTCGTAGGGCGAAACCTTGCGCCATTCCTTGAAACCGCGCGCGGCGGCGTCGGCGGCGAGCGAAATCTCGGCTTCGCCCGCGAGCGCGAGACGGCCGATCTCCGCTTCGTTCGCCGGATTGATGACGGCCGTGTCGCGCGAACCGTCGCGCCACGCGCCGTCGATATAAAGCCGGGTATTCGGATAAGCGGGAAGGTCGGAACGAGTGTTGCTCATGCATGTCTCCTTGAGAGTGGCGTGGCCAATGTTGCTTGCGCCGGACCATATGACGCAGACGGCCATGGTATCGCGGCCACGTAAAATCTGCTGACGCGCGCTACGTTCAATCGATAGTTGCAGATCGAATTACATGACACGACGGTGACCCGTATGTTCGACCAATGCCTTTATTTCAACACCACCGCACTCGCGCGCGCACTCGAACGCGAATGGGCCAAAGCGTTCAAGCCGTTCGGACTCACGCCGTCGCAGGCGTTCATGTTGCGCGCGGTTGTCGAGCATCCCGGGCAGCTTCAAGGCACGCTTGCCGATGCACTCGCGATCACGCGCCCCACTGCCACGCGCACGCTCGACGGACTGGCGAAACTGGGGCTCGTCGAGCGCTGGTCCACTGAACGCGATGGCCGCGAATCCGCCATTCATCCGACCGATTCCGCGGTCGCGATGATGAAGCGCATCGGCGCGGTCAGCTCGGAGGTCACGCGGCGCATGAAGCGCAAGCTCGGCAACGCGCGTTTCGACGACACGGTGTCGAGCGTGAGGCATATACGCACGACGCTCGAATGACAAACGCCCGCGATCGATGATCGGCGGGCGCGTGCAGGGACTTTATCGAAGGTGACGCTTACATCGGCGGCGCGACGCCATCCTTCTCCACGACGATGCGTTGCGCCGCGAAGTCCGAACCAGCCGGAGTCGCGACGACGAACACTTTCTTTCCGGGCTTCAGGTCATCGTGCGTCGCGGGGGCGAACGTCACAACGGGCACGTTCTCCGGTACGGTCACCGAGTTCGCGCCGCCCTTGTACGAGAGCTTCAGATCGCGGCCGCTCGTGCCTTGCACGACCTGATCGACGTTCGCGTTGGTCATCGAGCTCTTCGGTCCGAGATCCCATTCATAGTGGCCTTCGCCTGTGCCGCGCGCGGCTTCCGGGAACACGAGTACCTCGGTCGCGGTGAGCTTGCCGTCGGTGCCGGTGGTCGCAGCCGTGCCGACGAACGAGCCCGGCTTGATGTCCTGCAGCTTGATGTTCTTCAGCGCGGTGACGGGCGTATCTGCCTTGACGGCGATCTTCACGGTGTCGCCGCTGCGTCGATGAACGGTCAGCGTATCGCCCGACAGCGACACGATATCGCCGCGAATGCGCGCGGGTTTCGCGGCGGGCGTCTGAGCAAGAGCCGCGGATGCGAGTGCGAGCGTCACGATGCTGACGCCAAGTTTGAGTCGAATCGACATGCAATCTCCTTCTGGTGATGAAAGCAAAGGCTTCAGGAACCGCCGAACCAGTTGTAGCCCTGGTTCTCCCAATAGCCGCCGGGATAATCGTTCGTCACAGTGATCGCGACGATGTGCTTCGGATTCTTGTAACCGAGCTTGGTCGGCATGCGCAGCTTCATCGGGAAGCCGTACTTCGCCGGCAAAATCTGGCCGTCGTAGGTGAGCGTGAGCAGCGTCTGCGCGTGCAGCGCGGTCGGCATGTCGATGCTCGTCGAGTAGTTGTCGGCGCAATGAAAGGCCACGTATTTCGCGCTCGTATCGGCGCCTGCACGCGCGAGGATTTGCGCGAATCGCACGCCGCCCCACTTGCCGATCGCACTCCAGCCTTCGATACAGATATGCCGTGTCACCTGGCTTTCCTGCGGCATCGCGTGCAGTTCGTCGAGCGTCCACGCACGCTTGCCCTTGACGAGGCCGCCTATCTCCAGCTTGTATGTCGATGGATCGACTTCGGGCACTTCATCGATGTCATAGAACGCGTTGAACGGAAACGGCCGCGTGATCATCGAGTCGGGATAAGTCGGCGCGAGCTGGTTCGGGTCAAATAGCAACGCCTGCATGTCGTCGTTGAAGGATGAAATGCGGCGCAGCATTGCGTTGACCGATTTGTCGTCGGTGATGTTGCAGCCCGACAGCATCGCGAGGCCGCCCAGCGAAAGAATGCGCTTGCCGAACAAACGGCGCGCCGGCGCCTTCAGTTCCTTCGCGGCATCCTTGATGATGAGTTCAGCGTCGGGTCTCGATTTGAATAGCTTGAGCGACATGTGTTAGCGACCTCGGATCATCAGCACGAGCGAGCGCGGCACGAGCGCGACCATCGCGACGTGCACGACGAAGAACGCCACGAGAAAACTCATGCCCAAGAAGTGCACGATGCGAGCGTTGTCGTAACCGCCCATCAACGTGCGAAGCAAGGGAAACTGCACCGATTTCCACACCGCGAGTCCCGACAGGATCACGATCGCGATGTCCACGATCACCGCGAGATACGCGAACTTCTGCACCGCGTTGTAATGCGTGAGATCGTCGTGACCGAGCTTGCCGCGTAGCGCGGCGAAGGCGTCGGTGAAAATGCTCTTGATGGAGAGCGGAAACATGCGGCGGCGCAGGCGTCCGGTGAAGAGATTCATCGCGACGTACACGATAAAATTCGCGACCAGCAGCCACATCGCCGCGAAATGCCATTGCAGCGCGCCGCCGAGCCAGCCGCCGAGCGTGATCGCGGACGAGAAGGTCAGCGATTTGAAAATCGGCGATGCGTTGTAGATCTGCCAGCCGCTCGTCACCATGATCAACACGGCGAACGCGTTGAGCCAGTGCGTGATGCGCAGCCATAACGGTTGGATTTGCACGTCGTCGAGCCTCGCGAGTCGTTGAGATTTCGAGGGCATGGTAGCGACGCGCCGCTGATCGATCGATGACCTCTCGATGACTTTTTTGTCATCTTTGCGAGCGTCGCGCGCGCTCTGGCTAGAATGTCGGCAATCCATCGAATGCAGTGCGAGCATGAGCATCCTCGTTATCGAAGACGACCGCAAGACAGGCGACTACCTGAAGAAAGGGCTCATCGAGTCCGGCTATCAGGTCGAGCTCGTTCGCAACGGTACGGACGGTCTGCACCAGGCGCTCGCGAATTCCTACGAACTGATCGTGCTCGACGTGATGCTGCCGGGCATCGACGGCTGGCAGGTGATGTCGGCCTTGCGCGCGAAACGTGACTTGCCTGTCATTTTTCTCACCGCACGCGATCACGTGACGGACCGCATTCACGGACTCGAACTCGGCGCGGACGATTATCTCGTCAAGCCCTTCTCTTTCACCGAACTCGTCTTGCGCATTCGCACGCTGCTCAGACGCGGCGTGATGCGCGAATCCGATACGTTCCAGATCGCGGATCTTCATGTGGATGTGCTGCGTCGCAAGGTGACGCGCAAGGGCATCGACATCGTGCTCACGAACAAGGAATTCGCGCTGCTGCATCTCTTTTGCAAGCATCAGGGCGAGGCGCTGTCGCGCACCCTGATCGCATCGGAAGTGTGGGACATGAACTTCGACAGCGACACCAATGTCGTCGACGTCGCGGTGAAGCGGCTGCGCGCGAAGATCGACAATCCATTCGATCTGAAGCTCATTCATACGGTGCGCAGCATCGGCTATTCGTTCGGGGAGAATCCTTGAACCGGCCATCGCGCTCGCTTGCGGTACGTATCGCGTTGTCGTTTGCGGTGATCGTGTGCATCGTCGTCGGCATGATCGGCGCATCGCTCTATCACGCGACGAATCGCGCGCTGTCCACGCGCGCGGATTACCAGCTGATCGCGCGCGTCGAGCATTTCCGCTCGCTTCTGCACGATCTCTACACGATCAAGGAAATCGAAGCGCGACCTCGGCTCTTCGAAACGATGCTAGGCGATCGTCAGGACGTCATCCTCTTTCGACGCGCGGGCTCGGGGCCTTTCATCTACGTCAATCCGGAGAAGATGCCGTTGCCGCCGCTCGATGTCGTGCCTGTGACGCGCGCCATCGGACTCG
>Ga0182735_1001900_pt1 | contig 13310 bp, 9 predicted proteins | sample eDN5th30CKraftMG_FD_128524 | JGI IMG/M metagenome (GOLD analysis project Ga0182735, IMG submission 128524) | Enriched Miracle-Growth compost microbial communities from Emeryville, California, USA - eDNA 5th pass 30_C Kraft MG (version 2) (version 2) ... | reverse complement strand
CGTCGCCTCGTTCTTGACGAAGGTGAACCGTACGAGCGAGCGGTACCCGTCACCTCCGGGGGAGCAGAAGGCGCTCACCGGCACGGCGGCGACCCCGGCCTCGTCGGGCAGCCGCCGGCACAGCGCGGCGGCGTCCTCGTGCCCCAGCGTGGCGGCGTCCGCGACCACGAAGTAGGTCCCCTGCGGCACGGTCACGTCCCACCCGGCCCGCTCCAGGCCGCCGACGAGCAGGTCGCGCCGCGCGGCGAGGTCGGTCGCCAGCGCGCCCGGGAACGCGTCGTCGGCCAGCGCCCCGGCGATCGCGGGCTGGAACGGCGCACCCGAGGCGAAGGTCAGGAACTGCTTGACCGTCGCGACCGCGGTGATCAGCTCGGCCGGCCCCGTCGCCCACCCGATCTTCCAGCCCGTGAAGGAGAACGTCTTGCCCGACGAGGAGATCGTCACGGTCCGCTCCGCCATGCCGGGGAGGGTCGCTATCGGCACGTGCACCGCACCGTCGAACACCAGGTGCTCGTAGACCTCGTCGGTCACCACGACCGCGTCGTGCTGCCGGGCGGCCTGCGCCACCACGGCGAGCTCGCCACCGTCCAGGACCGTCCCGGTCGGGTTGTGCGGTGTGTTGAGCAGGATCACGGCCGTGCGGTCGCTCACCGCGGCACGCAGCGCGGCCGCGTCCAGCCGGAACCCCGTCGAGGTGCGTGTCAGCGGGACGGGCACGTGGCGGGCCCCGGACGTCGCGATCACGCCCGCATAGGAGTCGTAGTAGGGCTCGAGCGTGACGACGTCGTCCCCGGGCCCTGCCAGCGCCAGGACGGACGCGGCGATCGCCTCGGTGGCCCCGGTCGTCACGAGCACCTCGGAGGCCGGGTCGAGCCGGATGCCGTACCGGCGCTCCTGGTGCGCGGCGACAGCCGCGCGCAGGGCCTCGGTCCCGCGCAGCGGCGGGTACTGGTTCGCGCCGGCGCGGATCGCCGCGGCCGCGGCCTCCTGTACCGCGACGGGACCGTCGTCGTCGGGGAAGCCCTGGCCGAGGTTGAGGGCACCGGTACGGGCCGCGTGCGCGGAGACCTCGGCGAAGACGCTGGGACGGACGACGCCGTCCGCGGCGAGCAGACCGGCGGCGGCCGCGACCGTCTGCCAGGGACGGTGGACCACCGCTACTCGCTCGCCTGCTCGACCGCGGTGCGCGCCACGTACACCTGGAGGGTGAACGGGTCGACCTCCACCGTCTCGCCCGCCGCGAGCCCGTGCACCTGCGTGTCCAGGTCTATCGCCTCGGTCGGGGTCTCCCAGCCGGAGTCCCACACCAGGTCCCAGCGTCGTTCCGTGTTCCCGCTCCCGGCGAGCGTCACGTCGCTGTCGGAGAGCGCGCCGTTGATGACGAGCAGGACGTGGGCATGGGCGCCCGCGCCGCGGCGCAGCATCTGCAGGGTCCGCACGCCGGTGTCGTGCCACTGGTCGTGGGTGACGAGGGAACCAGCGGCGTCGAACCACGTGAGGTCCGGCTTGTTCGGTGCGTCCTGCGGCCGGGGCGCACCCATGAAGAAGCCGTCGACGCGCAGCGCGGGGTGCTCGCGGCGCAGGGCGAGCAGGTACCTGGTCGTCGTGAGCAGGTCCTGCTGCCAGGGCTGCAGGTCCCAGTCCACCCAGCTGATCGGTCCGTCCTGGCAGTAGGCGTTGTTGTTGCCCTGCTGCGTGCGTCCGATCTCGTCGCCCGCGGTGATCATGGGGGTCCCGGCGGCCAGCAGCAGCGTGCCCAGGAGGTTGCGCTGGGAACGGCGCCGGATGAAGTCGAGCGCGAGCTCGAGGTCCTCGGCCTGGGCCGGGCCCTCCGAGCCGTGGTTCCACGACAGGTTGTTGTCGTTGCCGTCGCGGTTGTCCTCGCCGTTGGCGAGGTTGTGCTTGTGGTCGTAGGTCACCAGGTCGCGCAGCGTGAAGCCGTCGTGCGCGGTGATGTAGTTGACGGAGGCGACCGGGCCGCGCACCAGCGGCGGGTCGCTCATGCCGAACAGGTCGGCCGACCCGGCCAGCCGGGTCGCGATCTCGCGGACGCCGCCGGTGGCGTTGCCGTGCGACGCCGCGGCGAGGTCGGCGAGCCAGAACCCCCGGGCGGCGTCCCGGAACCTGTCGTTCCACTCGCTGAAGGGCGGGGGGAACTGTCCGGTCTGCCATCCTCCGGGACCGATGTCCCACGGCTCGGCGATCAGCTTGGCCGAGGAGAGCACGGGGTCGGTCTGGAGCGCCACGAGGAACGGGTGCTCCGCGGTGAAGCCGTTGCTGGTGCGCCCGAGCGTCACGGCGAGGTCGAAGCGGAACCCGTCCACCCCGATCTCCTCGACCCAGTACCGCAGCGAGTCGAGCGCCATCTGGATCACCCGGGGGCGGCGGAAGTCCAAGGAGTTGCCGGTGCCGGTGACGTCCGCGTAGCCGATCGGGTTGCCGTCGTCGTGCAGGTAGTAGGAGCGGTTGTCCAGGCCGCGCCACGACAGCTGGGGCCCGTCTGGGCCGCCCTCGCACGTGTGGTTGTAGACGACGTCGAGCACGACCTCGAGCCCCGCCTCGTGCAGCAGCTGGACCATGCCGCGCACCTCGTCGCGCACCGCGCCGGGCCCGCCGGCCCGCGCGGCCGCGGTCGCATAGGCGGCGTGCGGGGCGAAGAAGCCGAGGGTGTTGTAGCCCCAGTAGTTCGTCAGCCCGAGGGCGGTCAGGTGCGGCTCGTCGGCGAAGGCCTGGATCGGCAGCAGCTCGATCGTGGTGACGCCGAGCGACGTGAGGTGCTCGATCGTCACCGGGTGGGCGAGGCCCGCATAGGTGCCCCGCAGCTCCTCGGGCACGCCTGGCAGCGTCATGGTGAGCCCGCGCACGTGCGCCTCGTAGACCACGGTGTCGGACCACGGGACCCGTGGGTGCCGCACCGGGGCGTCGCCGGGGGACGGTCCGACGACGACGCCGTGCGGGACGAACGGCGCGCTGTCGCGGTCGTCACGCTCGCCGGTCGGCGCGCCCTCGGCGTCGACCGACTGGCCGCGAGTCTCCGGCACGTCCTGGACCGCACCCACGAGCGCGCGCGCGTAAGGGTCGACCAGCAGCTTGGCAGGGTTGTAGCGGTGCCCGGCGGCAGGGTCCCACGGGCCGTCCGCGCGCAGGCCGTAGCGCTGGCCCTCGTGCACGTCGGGGACGAAGCCGCTCCAGACCCCGTAGTCGAGCTGGAGCAGCGGGTGGCGCCGCTCCAGGAGCGACCCGTCCGGTGCCTCGTCCAGGAGACAGAGGTCGACGGCGGTCGCGTGGGCCGCGAGCACGGCTACCCGGACGCCGCCGTCGACGAGGTGCACCCCGAGCGGCGGGACCACGCCGTGCGTGGGCGTCACCCGGACGGTCGGCTGCTGCGTGGCCTGTTGCGTCATGGCCCCATTGTGACCCACCGCCGGGTGGGGTCGTCCGTGGGTCGTTGGTCCCGGGCCCGGGCGAAGGTCGACGTTGTAGGGTTCTTCTGAACCAAGGAGGAGTGCCCCCATGCGCATCGTCGTGCCCGTGAAGTTCGTCCCGGACATCCAGTCGGACCGCCGTTTCGGTGCGGACGGCCGGGTGGAGCGCAGTGCCGCGGACGGCACGCTCAACGAGCTCGACGAGAACGCGATCGAGGCGGCGCTCCGTCTCGTGGAGGCGCTCGAGGCCGCCGAGCAGGAGACGAGCGAGGTCGTCGTCGTGACGGTCGGTCCGGCCGAGGCGGACCTCGCGCTGCGCAAGGCCTACCAGCTCGGCGCCCACCGCGCGCTGCGGGTGACGGACGCCGCTCTCGCAGGCTCCGACTACTTCGCGACGGCGCGCGTGCTCGCCGCCGCGGTCCGGGCCGCGGGGGAGGTCGACCTCGTCATCGGCGGCATGGCGGCGCTCGACGGGCTGGGGTCGGTGGTGCCCGCGCTCCTGGCCGCCGAGCTCGGCTGGCCCCAGCTGCTGCTCGCGCGCCGGCTCGACGTCACCGACGGCGTCGCCTCGGTCACCCGCGAGCTCGACGGCGTCACCGAGGAGCTCACGGCCCCGCTGCCGGCCGTCGTCTCCGTCACCGACCACGTCAACACGCCGCGCTACCCGAACTTCGCGCTCATCATGGCGGCACGCACCAAGGAGATCCAGGTGCTCAGCCTCGCCGACCTCGGCATCGAGCCCGCGACGGTGGGCGACGCAGGGGCACGCACCCGCGTCGTGACCGCCGCACCCCGCCCGCCGCGCGAGCCCGCCGTCGTCCACGTGGACGACGGCGAGGGCGGCCTCGCGCTCGCCACCTACCTCATCGACAACCGGCTCGTCTGACGGACCGGTCCGGTCGCCCGGTGCAGACCCGTCCGACCGCCCGGCGCCGCACGGCGTCAGCCACCTGCACGTCCTTCAAGGAGATCCCATGAGCGCCCGCGCGCACACCGTCGTCGTCCTCCTCGACACCCCGGGCAGCGCGCTGCGCTCGCCCGCCAAGGAGCTGCTCACCCTCGCCCGACCCCTGGGCGGCGTCGTGGCGGTGGCCCTCGCGGAACCCTCGGCGCAGGTCGTCGCCGAGGCGTCGGAGCTCGGTGCCGAGCGGCTCCTCGTCGTGGACCCGGCGGGCGACGTCGCGCTGACCCCGGTCGTCGCCGAGGCGCTCGCGGTCGCCGTCCGCGCCGTCGGTGCGGACGTCGCGCTGCTCACGTCCAGCTTCCAGAACAAGGAGGCGGCGGCGCTGCTCGCCCACGAGCTCGGGGCCGGCCTCGTCGTCGACGCGCGCCCCGACCTCGTCGAGGGGCGGGTCCTGGCGACCAAGCGTGTGTTCGCGGGGTCCTGGGACGTCGTGAGCGAGGCGAGCAGCGACCAGGTCGTCCTCACGGTCCGTGCCAACGAGACCGTCGCCGAACCGGTCGGGCAGCCCGTCCCGCTCACGCCCGAGCACCTGTCCGCCGCGCCCTCGCCGCGCGCCACGGCTGCCGCCCTCGTCTCCCGCACCGTGCACCCGGTGAGCGCCGACGCCCGTCCTGCGCTCGCGGAGGCCGCGATCGTCGTGGCCGGAGGTCGCGGAACCCTCGGAGACTTCGCCCCGGTGCACGACCTCGCCGACGCGCTCGGCGCTGCGGTGGGCGCCACGCGTGACGCCGTCGACGAGGGCTGGGTCGAGCACGACGCCCAGATCGGTCAGACGGGGGTGACGATCGCACCGCGCGTCTACATCGGTGCCGGCATCTCGGGCGCCCCCCACCACCGCGGTGGCATGCAGGCGTCGGGCACCATCATCACCGTCAACTCGGACCCCGAGGCACCGCTGGTCGAGATCAGCGACCTCGCTGTCGTGGGGGACCTCGCCGACGTGCTGCCGCAGGCTGCCGCCGCGATCCGCGAGCACCTGGCGGAGCGCGGGCGGTGACCGACGAGGTGGTCTATCTCGACCACGCCGCGACGGCCCCGGTCCGCCCGGAGGTCGTCAGCGCCTACGCCGCCGCGCTGGGGCGCACCGGGAACCCCTCGTCGCTCCACTCCGCGGGTCGCCAGGCCCGCCGGACCGTCGAGGAGGCTCGCGAGAAGGTCGCGGCGCTGCTCGGCGCCCGTCCGAGCGAGGTCGTCTTCACGAGCGGCGGGACCGAGGCCGACAACCTCGCCGTCAAGGGCGTGTACTGGGCGCGCAACGCCGCCGATCCCCGGCTGCGTCGGATCGCGGTCTCGAGCGTCGAGCACCACGCCGTGCTGGACCCGGCGTTCTGGATGGCTTCCCACGCGGGAGCCGAGATCTCGCTGCTCCCCGTCGACGCCGAGGCACGGCTCGACCTCGACGCGCTTCGTGCCGAGCTCGAGGAGCACGGCGGACGAACGGCCCTGGTGTCGGTGATGTGGGCGAACAACGAGGTGGGCACGGTCGAACCGCTGGCGGACGTCGTGGCGCTCGCGCACCGGCACGGGGTACCGGTCCACTCGGACGCGGTCCAGGCGGCGGGCGTGCTCGACGTCGACTTCGCCGCCAGCCGGCTCGACGCCATGACGGTCACCGCGCACAAGCTCGGCGGGCCGGTGGGGGTCGGTGCCCTGCTCGCGCGGCGCGACCTGGGCGTCGTGCCCGTGGTCCACGGCGGCGGTCAGGAGCGTGGCATCCGCTCGGGCACCCTCGACGCACCGGGTGCGCACGCCTTCGCGGTCGCGCTGGAGCTGGCGGTCGCGGAGCGGGAGGCCGAGACGGCGCGGATCGCCGCGCTGCGCGACGCTCTCGTGGCAGGCGTGCTCGCGACCGTGCCGGGGGCTCGGTTGCGCGGGGCCGCCGGGAGTGCGGCCGACCGGCTGCCCGGCAACGCGCACTTCACGTTCTCCGGTTGCGAGGGCGACTCCCTGCTCTTCGTGCTCGACTCGGCGGGCGTCTGCGCCTCCACGGGGTCCGCGTGCCAGGCGGGTGTGCCTCAGCCCTCGCACGTGCTCGTCGCGATGGGCGTGGACGAGGTCCAGGCGCGCGGTGCGCTGCGCTTCTCGCTCGGCGCGGGCTCGTCGTCGGCCGACGTCGAGCGGCTGCTGGCCGTGCTGCCCGGCGTCGTCGAGCGCGCCCGCGCGGCGGGCCTGAGCTCCGCGCCCGCGCCGGCACGACGGGTGGTGCTGTGATGCGCGTCCTGGCGGCGATGTCCGGCGGCGTGGACTCCGCGGTGGCGGCCGCGCTCGCCGTCGAGGCGGGGCACGACGTGGTCGGCGTCCACATGGCGCTCAGCGCGAACCGCGACCAGCTGCGCACCGGATCGCGAGGCTGCTGCTCGATCGAGGACGCCGGTGACGCCCGGCGTGCGGCCGATCTCATCGGGATCCCGTACTACGTGTGGGACCTCGCCGAGCAGTTCGAGGAGACGGTGATCGCCGACTTCCTGTCCGAGTACGAGGCGGGTCGCACCCCCAACCCCTGCGTGCGCTGCAACGAGCACATCAAGTTCCAGGCCCTGCTCGACAAGGCCACCGCCCTCGGCTTCGACGCCGTGGCCACCGGTCACTACGCCCGCGTCGTGCTCCGCGACGCCCCTGACGGCGGACTCGTGCGCGAGCTGCACCGCTCGCCCAACATGGCCAAGGACCAGTCCTACGTGCTCGCGGTGATGGGGCCCGAGCGGCTCGCCCGCGCGATCTTCCCGCTCGGTGGCTTCGCCTCGAAGGACGAGGTCCGTGCCGAGGCCGCGCGCCGCGGACTGACCGTCTCGGACAAGCCCGACTCGTACGACATCTGCTTCGTGGCGGACGGCGACACGAAGGGGTTCCTGCGCGAGCGGCTGGGCAGCCGCCCGGGCGACGTCGTCGACACCGACGGCACCGTGGTCGGGGAGCACGACGGTGCGTACGCCTACACGGTGGGGCAGCGCAAGGGGCTCGCGCTCGGCCGCCCGGCCCCCGACGGCAGGGCCCGCTACGTGCTCGACATCGAGCCGGTGTCCAACCGCGTCGTCGTCGGTCCTGCCGAGATGCTCGCCGTGCGCGAGGTCGTCTCGGACGGCGCTGTCTGGTACGACGACGGGCAGCGTGGGCTCGCCTCCGACGAGGGGATCGACGTCGAGGTCCAGGTGCGCGCGCACGGCGAGCCGGTGCGTGCCCGGCTGCGCGCGAGCCCCGACGACGGCTTCTCCGTGTCCCTCCTGGACCCGCTGCGCGGCGTCGCGCCGGGACAGTCCCTCGTGGCCTACCAGGGCACCCGGGTCGTGGCCCAGGCCACCGTCGCGAGCAGCTCCCGCTGACCCCAGGTCGCCCCTGGCGCGCGCCGGGTCACCCTCACCTCCCGCCGGTCGATCGGCGGGGACGAGCCTGCCGGAACCCCTGCCGCCAAGCGCGACGGGGGCACCGCGGCCTCCGTGCCGGAGGCCGCGGTGCGCCCGTCGCGTGGTCCGCTCGGCCGTCGGACGACGGTCTCAGATGACGCCCAGCGCCAGCATCGCGTTGGCCACGCGGGTGAACCCGGCGACGTTCGCGCCGAGCACGTAGTTGCCCGGCTGGCCGTACGTCTCGGCCGTCTCCCGGCACGCGTCGTGCACGTTGACCATGATCGACTCGAGGCGCTCGGCCGTGTAGTCGAAGCTCCAGGTGTCGCGCGAGGCGTTCTGCTGCATCTCCAGGGCCGAGGTCGCAACGCCGCCGGCGTTCGCGGCCTTGCCCGGGGCGAACAGCACGTTGCCCTCCTGGAACAACCGGACGGCATCCGGCGTGGACGGCATGTTGGCGCCCTCGGCGACGGCGAGCAGGCCCGCGGCGATCAGCGCGGCGGCCTCGCCGCCGTCGAGCTCGTTCTGCGTGGCGCAGGGGAGGGCCACGTGCACGGTGCCCTCCTTCGCGATGTCCCAGACGTGGCCCGTGCGGTACTCGGCACGACCGCCTCGACGCGCGGCGTAGTCGGACATGCGTCCCCGCTCGACCTCCTTGACCTGCTTGAGGAGCTCGAGGTCGATGCCGTCGGGGTCGTAGACGTAGCCGGCCGAGTCGGAGGCGCTGACCGCGACGCCGCCGAGCTGCTGGAGCTTCTCGATCGCGTAGATCGCGACGTTGCCCGAACCCGAGACGACGACGCGCTTGTCCTCGAAGGTGGTGCCGATGGTGGCGAGCATCTGCTGGGCGAAGATGACGGTGCCGTAGCCGGTCGCCTCGGTGCGTGCGAGCGAGCCGCCCCACGCGGTGCCCTTGCCGGTGAGCACACCCGACTCGTAGCGGTTGTTGAGGCGCTTGTACTGGCCGAACAGGTACCCGATCTCACGACCGCCCACGCCGATGTCCCCGGCGGGGACGTCGGTCTCGGCACCGATGTGACGCTGGAGCTCGGTCATGAAGGACTGGCAGAAGCGCATGACCTCGGCGTCGGACTTGCCCTTGGGGTCGAAGTCGGAGCCGCCCTTGCCGCCGCCGATGGGCAGGCCGGTGAGCGCGTTCTTGAAGATCTGCTCGAAGCCGAGGAACTTGATCGTGCCGAGCTTCACCGAGGGGTGGAACCGCAGCCCGCCCTTGTACGGGCCGAGGGCGGAGTTGTACTGCACCCGGAAACCACGGTTGAGCTGCACGTTTCCGGCGTCGTCGACCCACGGCACGCGGAAGATGACCTGGCGCTCGGGCTCGCAGATGCGCTCGACGATGCTCGCGGCACCGTACTCGGGGTGCGCGTCCAGGACGGCGTCCAGGGACTCGAAGACCTCCTTGACCGCCTGGTGGAACTCGGTCTCACCCGGGTTGCGGCGCAAGACCGTCGCGTAGATGTGGTCGAGCGTGCTTGCTGACGTCATGCGTGTTCTCCCGTGTCGTGTCATGCGAGTCGACGAGCCTGGTACGCCTCGCGTTACGTGATCGTCACGCTTCCGAAACGGCGCAGAAACATTCTGCCCCATGTTCGGCGCCGCGAGGACGAGAGTCGTCCTCGATCCCTTCAAGGATCTGCAAGGTGGTCCGCGGCATCCGGGCGCGCTCGTGGCATCCCTCCGTGGGGCAGCCTGCTTCGGAGGCGGGCTGGTCCGGGGAGCGCGATACTCGGAGTATTGACACCTATAAGTAGCATCACTAGTCTCGCTCCCACCATCACGCCGCGGTGACGGTCGATCACAGCCCGGGAGGAGGTCGAACGATACTTATGAGTCTGTAGACTTTCGAGTAGCATCGCTGCGACCGTGCAGATCATGATCGGAGACCTGCAGAAGGACCTGGGGCGCGGACTGCGTGACTACCGGCTGGCACGAGGATTGAGCCAGGAACAGCTCGCGGAGCTCCTCGGCGTCCACCGCACCTATATGGGCGGCGTGGAGCGAGGGGAGCGGAACCTGACGCTCAAGTCGGTCGAGCGTATCGCGGAACGCGTGGGTCTCGCTCCGCTCCAGCTGCTCGCCGGCAACCCCGCGACACCAACAGGCCCCGCTGGTGGCAGCGCGCCTGTGGATGACTAGGCGTTCCTGTCCGAGGGCATCGCGAGGATGAAGGCCGACGTCACAGTCCTATCCCGTGACAGCTCTCGACAGGAGGTCACCATGGCAGCAGGCGACGTGCCGATGACATGGCAGCACGAGCCGTGCCCGCACTGGTGCGCGGTGCAGCACTCGGAGTCCGACCACGAGCGCGACCGCGCGCACCAGGGATCTGTCGCCGAGGTCCCCGTGGTGGCGATGCGTGACCGCCCGCTGCTGGGTCGATCGCCGCGGGACGAGTGGTACGCCACCGAGCTGGCGATCGTCGTCCAGCGACGAGACGGCTCCGGGACCACCGGGCTCTACGTGGGTGACGGTGCCGAGCAGCGTCTCGAGCTCGACCTGTCCAGCGCCCGCCGGGTGGTCGACCGGCTGCAGGTCGTGCTCCGTCGCACCGTCGGCGACGGTCTGCCGCCGGGCGCGGACGGGCCGGGCGGTGCTCGGCAGCGCTTGGCATGATGGAGCCATGAGCGACAAGCCCGATCCCGTGACCTCGGAACCAGCGCCCGCCGCCATCTCTGCAGGTGCTCCTGCGACGCCGCAAGATCGGGCACGCTGGGTCGAGCTCGTCGACCGGATCGACGCCGACCAGTTCGCCTACTACCTGCGTGACGCACCCACCTCGTCCGATGCCGAGTACGACGCCAGGATGCGTGAGCTCGAGGCGCTCGAGGAGGCGCACCCGGACCTGCGGGTGCCTGACTCCCCGACGCAACGCGTGGGAGGGACGTACTCCACGGACTTCGCCGCGGTGCCTCACGTCGCGCAGATGCTCAGCCTCGTCGACGCGTTCAGCCTGGAGGAGGTCGACGTCTGGGCGGACCGTGTGCGCAAGGACCTCGAGGGCGCCGCGGACGCTCTCCACTATCTGTGCGAGGTCAAGATCGACGGGCTCGCGCTCGCGCTCGTCTACGAGCACGGACGGCTGGTCCGGGCGGTGACGCGGGGCGACGGGCGCACCGGCGAGGACGTGACCCTCAACGCGCGCACGATCGCCAGCATCCCCACGGCGCTCGCAGGCGACCGCGCGAGCCATCCGGCGCTCCTGGAGGTCCGCGGCGAGGTCTTCATCCCCGTCGAGAGCTTCGCGGCCCTCAACGAGGCTCAGGTGGCGGCTGGCAAGGCACCCTTCGCCAACCCGCGCAACTCGGCTGCCGGGTCGCTGCGCCAGAAGGACCCACGGGTCACCGCCTCACGCCCCCTGCGTTTCTACGCGCACGGCATCGGCGCCCTGCAGTGGGAGCCCGGGGCCGACGACACCCTCGAGCGCCAGTCGGACGCCTACGACCGGCTGCGCGAGTGGGGGGTGCCGGTCTCGAGCCACAACCGCGTCGTCGACTCGATGGCCGGCGTGCGGGAGATGATCGCCTACTACGGCGAGCACCGCCACGACATCGAGCACGAGCTGGACGGCATCGTGGTCAAGGTCGACGAGATCGCCCTGCAGCGCCGGCTCGGGCAGACGAGCCGCGCACCACGCTGGGCGATCGCGTACAAGTACCCCCCTGAAGAGGTCAACACCCGGTTGCTCGACATCGCGGTCGGGGTAGGACGGACCGGGCGCGCCACCCCCTACGCGATCATGGAGCCCGTGCTCGTCGCAGGCAGCACGGTCCGCCAGGCCACGTTGCACAACCAGGACGTCGTCAAGGCGAAGGGGCTGCGCATCGGCGACATGGTGGTGCTGCGCAAGGCGGGCGACGTCATCCCCGAGATCGTCGGACCGGTGGTCGCGCTGGCCGACGACGGGTACCCCCGCAGGGACTTCCAGATGCCGGAGCGCTGCCCGGACTGCGGCACCCCGTTGCGACCGATCAAGGACGGCGACGTCGACCTGCGCTGCCCCAACGCCGAGTCGTGCCCGGCCCAGGTGCGCGGTCGGGTCGAGCACATCGCCTCGCGCGGCGCGCTGGACATCGAGGCGCTCGGCGAGGTGACGGCGGCCGCGCTCACCCAGCCCGAGGTGCCGGCGGAGCCGCCGCTGCACACCGAGGCGGGTCTGTTCGACCTGACGCTCGAGCAGCTGCTGGGTGTCGAGGTCGTGGTGCGCGACGCCGAGACCGGCCTGGCCAAGGTGGACGACGACGGTCAGGTCCGACGCCGCGCACCGTTCCAGAAGGTCTCCAAGACCTATCCGCCGGGCACGCAGGACATGGACCCGACCGAACGGCGCCGCCAGGGCATCCGCAAGGACTTCGAACGCGTCGAACCGTCCGTGCAGGCGCTGCGGCTGCTCGACGAGCTCGAGAAGGCGAAGACCAAGGAGCTGTGGCGGCTGCTGGTCTCCCTCAACGTCAGGCACGTCGGTCCGGTGGCCGCGCGCGCGCTCGCGGACCGGTTCGGGTCTCTGGAGGCCATCCGGTCCGCGGCGCTCGAGGAGCTCGCGAGCGTCGAAGGTGTGGGGCCGGTCATCGCCGAGTCGCTGCTCGAGTGGTTCGCTGTCGGCTGGCACGAGGAGATCGTCACCGCCTGGGCGCGTGCGGGGGTGCGGTTCTCCACCCCCGGGCACCCGGGACCCGAAGCGATGGCCGCGCAGGCGGTGACGCGACCCGCAGGGGTCCTCGCCGGGCTCACGGTCGTCGTCACGGGATCGCTCGACGGCTTCACCCGGGACGAGGCCAAGGAAGCGGTGCTCTCCCGCGGGGGGAAGGCGGCAGGTTCGGTCTCGAAGAAGACCGACGTCGTGGTGGCAGGGGAGAACGCCGGCACGAAGGAGACCAAGGCCCGCGAGCTGGGCGTCCCGATCGTCGACGAGGCGGGGTTCGTCGAGATGCTCGAGCACGGGTGGACGCCACCTGGGCCGGACCGGGCAGCCACCGACGACGGTGCCTGACGGCCGCATCGGCCCAGGCCTGAGGTCCGGAACCGCACGATTCGGCGGTTCCGTGCATGCCTGCGGAGGACGTGACGTGGCTCACGCGCAGGGGATTTGACCTGCGAGGAAACCTGCCCGTAATGTTCTGGATGTCGCCGCAAGGGAGGCACGGACAGACCGGCTCGAAAGAGCAGGATCTGGCCGGTCCCGGCAGCGAAACCCCTCGATCGCAAGTCATCGATGATGACGCGCGCCACGAGAGGGGCGGATCCATCCGCCGGCCAGGGTCGCAGACAGCGAACTTGACCCGGACAGATCGAGACGCTAGGCTAGAGAAGTTGCCCCAGTGTGGTGCCGGAGGGTTTCCGGTGCTGGGTTGGTGAGCGTCTGTTCCTTGAGAACTCAACAGTGTGCTTGATAGTTGATGCCATGATTTATGGTTGTCTGCTGTCTTCTGGTTTGCCGTCTGGTGGGCTGGTTGGTGGTGGGTGGCTTTTGATTGGCTGACTGCATGGTTCGTCAGTGGGCCGTGTGGTTGGAGCCGGTTTTGTTGGGCTGCGTCTTTTGGCGTGGTTCGCTTCGTATGGTTG
>Ga0182735_1001898_pt1 | contig 13336 bp, 14 predicted proteins | sample eDN5th30CKraftMG_FD_128524 | JGI IMG/M metagenome (GOLD analysis project Ga0182735, IMG submission 128524) | Enriched Miracle-Growth compost microbial communities from Emeryville, California, USA - eDNA 5th pass 30_C Kraft MG (version 2) (version 2) ... | reverse complement strand
GTCGGCCTTGAGCCACGCCGCGTGCGTCTTGAGCTTGGCGATGCCATCGTCGGTCGACAACTTGTAGGCGGCCTTCATGATCGCGGCGGTTTGCGAAACGCTCTCCTTGGGCAGGCGCTCGAGGACGTTGCGCTGCTTGTGCACACGGCAGCGCTGCACGTGGGCGCGTTCGCCGAAGAACTCCTCGATGGCCGAGCGCAGCGCTTTGGAACCATCGATCACGAACAGGTATTCGCGATCCGCAGGCAGGCCGCGCTCGATCAGTCCGCGCAACAGATCCTTGACGACCTGGGCGTTCTCACTCGACCCGCTCACGAGACCCAGGAGGTGTTTCTCGCCGGGGCTGTCCACGCCGATAGCGGCGATGATGTGACGTGAGTCGACGATGATGCCGTCCAGGTAGATCGCCAGAAAGTCCTTGTCATCGAAGCGCCGCCCCATCAGCTCGGTGAGCGCCGTCTGGCTGGCCTTGATGAACTCGCGCGAGACGCTGCTCTTGGAGATGCCAACGGTGCCGGCCATCTCGGGCAGGACCTTGGCATATTTGCGCGTCGACACGCCCGTGACCATGATCTCGTGCACGCGCTCGGCGAGCCGCGGATTCTCGTTCAATTGCTGCCGGCACTTCGCCGCCGCCACGACGCCGAAGGCGCGGCCGCTTCACGTTCAACTTGCGTTCGTCCATCACAATCTGGCCTTGCTGCGAGCCGTGCCAGCGGATCTCGCCGCCTCTGCGGCCCGGATGCTTCTCGCCGGCGACTTCCGTCGCCGAGATCACCAGCAGTTGCTCGACAAGGCTACGGCCGGCTTCGTGCATCAACTCGTCGATGCTCGCGCGGGTGTTCTGAATCAGATCGAGAATGGGCAACAGGAGCTGACTGTTCTCGGCAAAACAGGCACGCAGTCCTTCCGGGTCCTGCTTGGGCACCACGTGCAACGGCGCGCTGGCGCTTTGGGGCTTCTTCTTGGTACGCTTCATTTGGCGGTTCTCCTTGGTTCCCTGTCCGGGAAGTTGGTCGTCGAAACCCGATTCTCTCGGATTTCCAACGGGGAACCGCCGCCCTCAACCTTCAACTACGCCCGGGACATTGCCCGACATTGACCAAGGCGCGATAATCGAGAACAAGCGTCTTGGTCATGCGTTGCAGGTCGCGCGAGCGTTACAGGCGCAGCGCGATAACCGTCGGATCTCAGGCTCGCCGTCTCGCACAAACCAAGGTGCTGCGGTGCGCACTCCCAAGCCCTTGCCCGGCACGAAGAAGTCGCGCGCATTCACCCGAGCCGATCTGGATCAAGCAATCGTGCAGGTCGCGCAGCAATCCAAGACGCCCTCAACACCTGGCCAACGGTCTGCTCGCACTCGCTGAGCAGTCTAAAACGCCCCGGTCGGATCCAGACAATCTTCAAGACTACGTGGATTCAAACCGTTGAAAACAGAGCCAATCACACATCAAAAACACGACATCTGTATTTAGCCGGTGGTACGACATTTCAATTTTTCTTTGACACCTCCAAGGGCGACGCGTCGCAAGAATCGTGTTGCGGTGCGATTCCCGTCTACTTCTACACGGCTACGACCGAACGACTTCGCGGGACAAAGAGCGCGGTCAGCTCTAGAAAGCAAGCTGTGTCGTGATTCATCGATGGCGACCGCGGCAATGGCAGAGACCGATGCAAACGCGCGCGGGTAGGCGCCGTGCGATTCCACGCCTGGGGGATGCCTATTACCGTCTCGTCCAGAGCCAACACACCGACCGAATCAATGCCAACGTTGGGAGTAATCGATCGTGTCACTGCAACTCGGTCGAGTGACAACCGACGATAGTTGGCTACGCGCGACCACAATCTCGCGATGGTCGGCTACGGCGCCGCCTGTACCGGGCTGCGCAGCGTCGCGCTTTCGTGCGCATCGCCCTTCCGACGACTAGGACACGGTACTCGGTTATCTCCAGTGCGATTTGGACCGACGACTGGGGCGGGCTCACTGAGCCGCAGCGATACGGCCCGCAATGTTGCGCCAAAGCCCCGAAGCGTGCGCGAGTCGAGGCGCGCGCTTGTTACCACCCTGACTAGATTGCTCCAGGCGATCGTGGCATTCGTTGCGACAAGTGCATCGACGAGCGCCACATCTTCGTCATAGGCCAGGGACTGGAACCCGCCGGCCTTCGTGTAGGCTGCGACCGAGCAACCAAGATTTGCGCCGTGGATGTGGCGGTGACCGTCGAAATCGCGATAAGTGCTGTAGAAATCGGCGCGCACATCTTCAGAGTGCTCGGTCCAGTCGACGACATCGATTACGCCACATACTGCATCGGCGTCGCACTGCAATTGTGCGCTCAGCCAATTCGGCGGCACCGCCGTGTCAGCGTCGGTAAAAGCGAGCCAACGAGCGCCATGAGCGATAGCCAATTCGGCCCCCAGCGCTCGCGCACTGCCAACGTTGCGCTTGAAGATGCTGATTACCAACGCACCTGCCGCCGCGGCAAGCGCCTCTGTGCAGTCCGTGCAAGCATCCGCTACGACGATCACCAATACCTTTTCACCCTTCAGCTGCGGATGCTCTGAGGCCGCGCGTACTGAACGTACACACGGGGCGATAACATCAGCCTCATTATGAGCCGGAATGATTACGGTAATCATGTTGTTTGGGCGCGCTAGAAGGTTCAGTCTCGGTCTGGCCTGCTTGTCAACGCCGCCGCTGGATGCCCGGCGATCGACAACCACTCGAGATCTGAGCGCTAACGCAAAGCACGTACCCGACTAGCTTGCCTATCCCAGTGCACCTAAGCGGCGCCGGGCGGTTCGTTTGAACCGATGTCGTCGAGTGCCGGACGAATGCGGTGGCGCGCGCTTTCCAAGCGATGGCGACACGGCGAAACAAACCGGTCGGATTTCGCTCATTGCGCGCGTTCCGCGCGGATGGGAGTATGTCCTTTGTGGGTCCCGCCAGGCCAGGCGTGGCCCAAGCCGTGCACAAGCCATTGCTCGCCAACCGAAAGTCCGTTTTCACGGGGGACGGCGAGATTGACCGCCATGGCACCGCCCGCCGACATGCCCGCAACGAACACGCGACTAGGATCTGCGTTGTAGTCCGAAACGACCTCTCGAGTTAGGGCCGCGATCATCGAGGTTTCGCCGGTCTCACGCGACTGGTCGCCGGCACGGAACCAGTCCCAACATTTAAGCAGATTCGTGTTCTCTGACTGCTCTGGATAGGCGACGATATAGCCGTGCGCCTCTGCGGCTTCGTTCATTTCCGTACCGGCCGCGATGTCCTCCGGGTCTTGTTGCGCGCCGTGCAGCATGACTATCATCCGCAGCGGCTGGCCTTGATAGACACTCGGGACATAGAGCCTGTACCGGTGGCTCTGGTCGCCGCGTGAGAAGGGATGGTCCAACCATTGAGGACCGTTCGCGGCGGGCTGTATGCGTCGCTCAAGAGGAGGCGCAGTCACGGGCCTGGCCGCTCTGACTGCGCTACCTCCTCGATCGCGTCGATTTGTGCGGGAGAAAGATCGGAAAAGGACCAATCTGCCAACGATGACGACGCAGCCGTCGCAGAGGCGCTTGCTGCGGCCTTGATAGCCTATGGCTGTCGCGCACGCGTTGCCCTCGGTGGTTCGGCAGCTCTTGCCATTCCAGAATCATGGGAACCGCACGTAGTCGTCCTAGACTGCGTATTCCACGCCAAACCGAACGCTGATTCCACGGCAAACCGAGCACGGATTCCACAGCAAAGCGAGCGCCGATTCCACGGCAAACCGAGCAGGTATTCCACGACTGCCCGAGCGCGAATTCCACGCGTAACCGAGCAGTAAGGTGGCGGGACGGCGACGCGGATAACCATGGCACTCTCGACGATTTGCCGGGCGGCCGAATGTTCTGCGCAACTGTCTTGCCGATATCCCGGTTCGGCAACGCAGCGCGCTTCGTTATGTGAGCCGGAGCACCAGTACCTGCCGTGTGTCTCCAGGCTTGTTCTTCGCGTTGATTAGCCGCTGACGAGGGACTACAAGTCCGGCAAACGGGGCGCGCGACGCCTAGTATTAAGCATGTGGCAGTTGCCGTACCGTTCGCTCAGGACTCGCATCATGCAATGGCCCGAAATGCGTTATAAAGGATGCGTCCTTGCGCCGGGGCTTGCCGAAGACGACGGAATGTATTCCCTTGAGCTCGCCATCCTCTCGCCCGATGGTCAACGGCAGACCACCGGTGTCCTTGGCGACTTTCCCTGCCCCATCGAGGCGCTGCGGTTTGCCTTCCAGTACGGTATGGCACAGATCGATCACGAGCCGCTGCCCGCGCCGGGCTGGACCGTTGAAGAGTGGCACGACCGTCACCCCGCGGGAAGCACCTGGATGCTTCGAGGAAGCCTATCGGCGCGCGGAAGGCGTGGCGCATGAATGGCTATGACCCCGTCAGTGGCAAGAAACGAACTGTCGAAGCGGCGGGGACGTCGATGGCGTTCAAGCTGAGGACGGATCATGCCGCACAATTCGGTCCGACCAATGTTGAACGGCTGGATGACTGCTTCATCGTTACTGTCGATTAGAGCCCTGCGCCGGCGACTTGGGTCATTGATCCAATCGATGGCACGAAGAGCTTCGTGACGGGCCTGCCTCTATTCGGGACGCTCGTCGCGGTGCTAGAGAATCGACGGCCGGTGTGCGGCATGATTGAGGTCTCGGCCATGCGCGAACGATGGATCGGCGGCGTCAATCACACAAGTCGCTCTTTTTCCAGCAACGTCGGCATGACAATCCTCCCGTCAGTCTCGGCACTCGATAACGTTAGGTGGAGGTCGCAGTGTGAGCCACTGGAGGATCTTGGCACCCACGAAAGGGCGAGGTGGCAACACGCTACTGATGCCTTGGCTGGGCGCAGCACGTGTTCAGCCATCCATCTAACAAGCGCAATATATTTTCTGGCGGGGGGTTTTAGATTGCAAACCGCAAGACAAGGACTAAGCTAGAAATACGTCCGGGGTGACGTGTGTTGTTGCGTAGTTCTATTCCCGCGTATCTGCTATTCGCCCGCTCCTGTCAGCGGGCGTTTCTTTGTCGCTACTCGCCGGTTCGCCGCAGTCGGCCACTCAAAACCTCATGCACTTTGAACATCGCTATCTTGGCGTCCGCGTGTTCAGCCAACTTACGGGCCGTGATGAGAATGTCCTGTTCGAACGGATCGGGAATTAGGACCCGTTCCACCTCTCGGATGAATCGAAGCACGTCTATGCAAAGTAATTGTGGATAACGGCCTGCGCTGTATCGATTTAACTCGGTCATCAAAACAGTCCAGCGGTCGGCCAATTGACTGAGGGTTTCTTGATAGAAGCCGCGCATAATCGAGTCCATGTAGGGACCACTCCATATTTACCTGCCGCGTTTCGCCTTGCTACTAGGGCGAATCCCCTTGCGTTGGCGCAACTCGGCTATTCTTGGCAACATAATGATGTGGCACGCCTCCAACGAATGAGGCTCGGCGGGTTTGCCGGAAGGTGCTCTGACAAATCCGGAGTCGTTTCCAAGCTTGAAGCGCAACACCGGTTTTGATGTTTGCAGCCCTGGGGTTCAACTGTGGAGGCGAGTGTGACGGCAAAGGCCTCGAGTGACCAATGGAAGGCGTGACATCGTACGCGACCACTCGAACGCCGCGTGCCAGGCCGACGCTGTGCGCCCGACCGTATTCGCGGCAAGCAGCCCGCGATGCGGAATTCGATTCAGCCCGAGCGAGGGATACCGCTCGATCGTCGCCCTCGACGCAGCCGCGCTGGACGCCTCAATGCCGACGGGTTCGGCGCCCAGCGGCCAGACCAGCAAGAAGCCGTCGCCGATAGACGACCGCGATGGTCGCGGCGGCGGCGACCATCGCTTCGACGGCGGGGCGGCGTTCCCGCAGCACGGCGAGCACGCCCGCGAGGCCACGAGTGCGGCACGACCGCGGCGCCGCGCGACGGGTCGACGGTCGGGCTGGTCATGGCTAGGGAGTCGGGAATGTTCAGTTGAACGGCGCGCGGCTTCATCAGCGCGATATCGGAGACCGCGGTCGCCGAGTAAGCAGCGCGCACCGGGAGCGCTTCACGTCCGGATGCAACGCCAGCGCCGCATCTATGACCACGGTGTGCGCGAGCGCCGGTGCGGCCGGCAAGCCGATCGACGATTCGTCGGTGTCGCCGCGGAGATTGTCGGCGAGCTTATGAACGGTTGCGGTCTAAGTGGCACTGCGCTTCGTTCTGCTTCGACTTCGCGAACGGGGTTAGGGTTCAGAGTATTTCGTTGGCCGGGTCGTCGTCCTCGGGCCGCCGTCCCGACCGCGGATGAAGGAACCAGCCCTCCGGATCGCCGACACCGTTCCATTGTTTCAGGGCGCTCGCCGCGGACTCATAGGTCTCGAAATAGTACGCATCGTCATGCCCAAAGGCGTGGATACCCGCGGCGAGCGCATGCTGGCTGTCGTGATGCGTTAGGATCGCTGCGATTCGACCATCGTCTAGCAGCTTGAACGGTCGGCGGTATCCCATCGTGAGAAGGTCATCGTCGGACGGAGCGCCGACGAACGCAGGCGTTAGCATGTCGAGCGCTTTGCGCAGATCCGACTCAGGCGACAGCGGGCAAAAGCCGCCGAAGTGCGGCGTACCATCCCGATAGGTCAGCAGAACTTCGCCCCAGTCACCCTGGCTGTCTCGATACACGAGGCGTCGCTCAGGTGTGAGCAGTGCCGTGACGTCCTCGGCGACGATCCGCTCAATGTCATTCTTCACTGATCGACAGCCCGCTTCGTCACGGTCGATCACGCAGACATAGCAATCAACGGTAATAAGATCGAAGCGCGCGTTCATGGCGGTCATGCCTGTGCGGTTCTCGGTCGTTGCGCCGTTGCAGGTATGCTGACGGCCGCTGAAGCTGCGCAGGTTGCGCACTTCGAGGTATGACGCGTTGTCGATTGTCCGGCTGCGCCTTTGCAACGCTTCCTCCAAGCCAGCGTGACCAGTGGCCGCGGGAATGTATTCAGATCGAGCGCCTGACCATTCCACGGCGTCATGCGAGCCAGAACATTGGTTTGCTTCCACATGTTGTCGGCCAACGGAGCTAGCTTCTTTTGCCAGAACATCACTTTCTCCTTCATAGGCCGCAGGTTCGAGCTCGCCTGCAAAGGTGGCACCGGGATTCGGTCGTGAGGTCGTTTCATCCGAACGCCATCGACATAGCGTGCAAATGGCGCGGTCCTCGACATTCTCGCGTTAGCCGCGATCGCGTCCGAGGCGGACGAATTTGCACCGGCGACAGGAGGTATTTGCCCGGCCACTGGCCATGCCCGAAAAATATATCACAACGTGAGCTAAATGTGCTGGCGATGCGGAGGAGCCGTGACCTACCAGCAAATTCTCTTGTGCTTGCTGGACCCGCTTCACAAGGCCTTACACGATCGCCGGCCACCGCCCGGGCTCATTCATCATAGCGATCACGGGTCGCAATATCTCAGCGTTCGGTACACCGAACGGTTGGTCGACGCTGGCGTTGAGCCATCGGTCGGAACCGTCGGCGACTCGTACGACAACGCTCTGGCCGAAACGCCACGATTGTTGATCCTATCGACCGACCAGTCGGTTTCGGTCAAGGCGGCATGCGTCATGGAGATCAGTATGATCGGACACACCGAGCAGTCGATCCTGCGTAAGTAGGCAGAAGTCACATAGTGGTCGAAAATCCGGCGGCGTCGAAATGCGTTAAGCCGAATTTGCAACCATTTGGACACGAATCGATCGGGGCGATGCTGCGGAACGCGAAAATGCTCACGACCTGCCCGGTATCCGGCCAGTAAACCCGGTTCGCTGGACGCGCGGTCCAATGCACGGCCAAATCGAGCAAAATCCCAACCAATGTCGAATCCGGTGTCCGCAACGTCGAAAGCTTGCATCGCGCTGGTCCAAGCCCGAAAAATCCATCTAAGATGAGACGCCGAAGAGGACGATACGGAGCAGTGCAGAAACGACGATCAGATAGCCGATTTCGAAATCGCTATTAATCAACATTGCCGCCTCCTGTTCTTTGTGACGCAACATAAATATATCACGACATGATATAAAAGGGGAGAGGATCAAGGCCCCGTGTCGTGTCGCCGGTGATTAGCCCGACCGTGTCGGAGTGACGACGCGATTCCGAATCGTATCGTTATAGTCGACGCGACATTCGTCTGCCGGTGCACACCACGGCGTCACCGGCGATCGAAACCGAGTTGGAATAACAGCGATGTTCGTTGCAGGTGTCGACACTACGAGGTACGTGCTACATGCTCACCCTGGAAATCTCCGGCGATTCACAGGTGAGATTCAGCTGCCGCGATTAACGGCCTACACGCCAACGCTTTACGAGGTAAATATGTCGACCTTCATTTTTGCCAGATGGCGAGCGATGCTCACCGGTGCCAGATCCCGTCTTCGTTTCCGGGATCCGCGCAGCAGAAAAGGCTTTGCGTCGCCGGATCCGAGACGCCGGAGTGATTCGCTTTTTGATCAAGTGAAACAGCAAGCACGCTTCCGGATGCTTTTGGACATGACGTGCGCGCAGGTCATGCACGTGCCCGTAACGACCATCACTGCAGATGCAACCGTTCAACACGCGCGCGGATTACTCGATAAGACTGGGTTTAAACTGCTTCCGGTAATCGATCGCGAAGGGCGGCTTGTGGGTGTTGTTACGCGGGAAGATTTTTCGCCCCCTAAGCGCGGCCTTCGCATTACCTCGGCCCTCAACGAAGACGGGCAGGGCGGCAAGTTAGAAGACGAAGGGCAAAGGGTTCGAGCGGTCATGCAAAAAGACGTTATTACAGTCGATGTCGATACACCGATCTCCGAGGTGATTCCGCGCTTCATGACAAACGGACATCATCACATTCCTGTCGTACGCAATGACGCAGCGTTGGTCGGGATGCTCACTCAGTCTGACCTGCTCTTGGCCGTTTGCGGCGGGCGATGAAGCACCTACGCTGCCCACGTGGGCTCCTAGTTCTTGGGGTGGCCTGACTGCGCCCTCTTAGCGGCAGTCGAGAACGGTCGCAGAGCGGACAACTTGGCTTGATAGCGGGCGCTCCGATCTTAAGTTCTGTGCAGTGTGTTCAACGGAATGCAAAGTCCACTCGCTCTCCGCAATAACTCGGGTGTCCGCATCCTCGTTGACTTTCCGCGCTCGGTGGCGCAAAGGCCACCGCCGGGTTGCATGAAAAATGATGATACTTTTACTTCGAGACGTGCTACTGGCGGTCTTGGTCATTGGGATCTACCTGCTGCCTGCGATTCTCGCGGATCGGACCAAACGAAGTTCGGTACTTCCGCTCGCATTGTTCAACGTGCTACTGGGGTGGACAATTGTGGGTTGGTTCGCGGCGCTCTATTGGGCGTCACACCCAGACAGCGCGGTCCGGTTGAAACACATAGTTTTGGACAATCGGCGCGCAGAGGCGAAGGCCACGATAGATTCACTCGTATCCCGCGCGCGCATTCGCAGTCGCTCCCGGTAACACGCCGCACAGAGAATGGCGCGCCCGGCAAGGATTTGGAGCGCTTATCGCATTTCAATCGACGGAAGCCCTCCAATGTCTTTTATGTTGCGAGACTTCGCGGTCATTCTTTTTTAAAGTATCGTAGGGCAAGCGCTTTCAGCCCAGCGGCGTTTTCATTAGAAAACCGGGATGCCGTTCGGAAGCCTGGAAGCTTGCATTGAGGAAGACGCAAGGACTGCGAACAACGATGTATCGCGCATCGGGCGCTGAGGGTTGTGGTCTGAAAAGCTCGCGCCGGCGCATGACTAGGCGTTCCTACGCTGACTAAGTGTCTGTGTGTAGACCACGCGCCCAGAGTTGCGCGACTTTACGCCTCCTGCTGCCGTCATCGACCGTTTGACTGCTCTTAACTGTGGCGCGATCATTGCAGGGTCTAAGGCGTCTGCTCCGTTCCCGTCTCTCTCGGGGAACGTACGCCTTAGGAACGCGCGACGTAGCCGCCGTCGCTGAATCCGATTACATCGAGGAAGTCATCGACCGGCCACATGTGCGCGAGCGAATAGATTCGCGCATCGATCAGCAAGCTTCGGCACATGGTTATCAGTCATGGCTCGCGATTTAGAGTTTCCTGTGACGCAGCGGGCAGCCGCCCCGCCGGCTATGTCGCGCAACGGTAACTGATCTAATCGCGTCCCGTGGCCGCGGCAATCTAGCTGCTTTAATTGCATACCGCTACTCGCCCCTCCGCTGGGGCGTGCGATGCAAGTCGGAGACAATTGGGACGGCCAATGCCGGACACGGTTCAGCCGCAGGCCACCAGTAGATCGAGCAGTGCGTTGATGTTTACTGGCTTGACGAAATGGCGATCGAATCCGGCGGCTTGTGCCTTTAGCCGGTCTTCCGCCTGCCCATAGCCGGTAATCGCAACAAGAATCGGTATCTTGCGCCCTTTAGCGCGCAGGCGTCCTGCCAATTGGTATCCGTCCATCCGCGGCAGGCCGATGTCGAGCAACGCGACGTCAGGCTGAAACGTTAAGGCCTGTTGTATGGCCTCTTCGGGATCGTAACAAGTCCGTGTCGCATGTCCTTCTGACTGACAAACCAGGGAAAGGGAGTCGGCGGCGTCACGGTTGTCATCGACGATCAAGATCTTGAGGGCGTTTCGCGGTGCGCTCACCGGTGCGCGTTCCTCAGCGATGCCAGGAACCTCGTCTTGCCGGTTCAACCGCGGGAACGTAATCCTGACGGTGGTCCCACAGCCAGGTCCGGCGCTTTCGATATGTATTGAACCCTCGTGCATTTCAACCAGCTTGCGCACCAGAGACAATCCGATGCCTAGACCCCCCTTCGATCGGTCGAGCGTACGCTCTCCTTGAGAGAACAAATCAAAGATTCGCGGCAGCAAGTCGGCCGCGACGCCAGCGCCAGAGTCCTCAACGACGATCGTGACGTGAGCGGAGTCTGCCGATACGCGCATGCGAATTTCACCCTCAGCCGGCGTGTACTTGCACGAATTGTGCAAGACGTTCACCAAGATCTGCGTCATACGCGTCGTATCGCCGCAAACCCAGACGGTGTCTCTGGGAACATCGATCGTCAACCGCTGCTTGTTCTCTTCGACTTGTGGGGCAACTGACTCAGCCGCGCCGTAGACGACGCCGCCGATCAAGAGTGGCTCCCGTTCCAAAACGATGCGCCCTTGCGTGATACGCGAGACCTCGAGCAAATCGTCGACGAGTCGGGTCAGGTGGGTAATTTGCCGTTCCATAGTGGCAAGGAGGGAGTCCGCGTCGCTAACAGATGTACCGCGACGAAGCAAACTCACCACGGTCCTGAGCGGTGCGAGCGGATTCCTGAGTTCATGCGCCAGCATCGCCAGGAATTCGTCTTTTCGCTTGGCGGCGTCAAGCAGGGCGATTTCCATGCGTTTTCGTTCACTTACGTCCGAAAGACTCGCAACGATGACATCCGCGCTGCCGTCCTTCCCGCGTTGGAGGGCTGCGCTTCCGCTCATCCAGTGTTCTTTGTCGTCGAGGCGAATGCGCACTTCGAAATGGACGGCTTCTTCATGATGTCTGCGTAGCCGGCGGATACCGCGCTCGAGTATCGGACGGTCCTGCGCATGAACGCGCGACATTGCGTCGTCGTAGCCTAGCTCCACCGCCAATGTGGAGGTCATATGCAAAGGCGCGCCGGCACGCTCGATTGAGAAAACGAAGCTGCCGAGGTCTAGGGTGACAATGACGATGCTCGCCGCTTTCATCGCGACGGCAAGCCGGAGATTACGTGCTTCACTTATCGCCTGGGCGTGTCGCTGGTCCGTCACGTCGATGGTTGTCCCGAACCATTCATAGAAGTCGCCTCTCTCGTCTCGCATCGGTACGGCCCTTGCCAGCATCATCCGGTAGGCGCCGTCGGCCCTGCGCAGGCGAAAGTTCGCTTCGCGTACCCCCAGCTCACGCAGCGCCTCTGACCATTTAGTGTTCAGCCTTTGCCGGTCTTCGGGGTGTACCAAATCCATCCACTCATGACCGATGAGCCGCTCAGACGGCAGGCCCGTGAATGCCTCCCATTCTCCGTCGATGGGCTGCATTTCCCCGTCTCGGTTAGCAGACCACACTAGCGCCCCCGACGAGCGAGCCAGCTCGCGGTAACGACGTTCGCTTTGCCGAAGACGCGCAGCCGCTCCGCGTAACTCGGACACGTCAAACGTGACTCCGAACGCGCGCGAACCTTCAGTCGACGTTCGCCTCGTCGCGTGCCCGCGCATGCGCAACCATCGAACCGTCCCCTGTCCTGGCAAGATGGGAAAGTCCATCTCGAATGGGCCGCCGCGGTCGCGCGCAGCATTAACGGCGTCAATGAACTGCTGCCGTTCGTGAGCGCGAACCTTTTTCAGCAGCAGGCTAAGCGGCACATTTGTTACGTTACCTCCGATGCCATAAAGCTGGGTTAGAAAAGGCGTTATGCGAGCGTCGCCGGCCTCGAAGTCCCATTGCCAGGCGCCCAGATCGGCGGCTTGGAAGGCGCACAACAGCCGAACCTCGTTCTCTGCATGCAGTTCGCAGGCACGCTTGCATTCGTCGACGTCAATTGCGATTACAACAAGCGCGGGCGAGCCAGAGTCGCCGTCCTCGGAGAAGTGCAGCTGCAACCGGTGCCATCTTAATTCGCCGTCCCGCCTGAGCAGCCTCGCGTAGACGTGGTGCTCCGGTCGCGCCGCGTTGAGCGCGGAAAGAGCGCACTCGACTGCTGGCAGATCGACCGAAGCGATTAGTCGTTGCCAATGAACGGGCTCGTCATGCGCCCACCGGCCAAAGTAACGCCGTGCCCCCTCGTTGTGATGCAATAAGGTGCCTTGTGCATCGACTGTAAAAATCAGCCGGCGCACTGTTTCGATCATGATAGCCTTTCGGAGCGGATTCATTTGAAGACGCCACAGACGAGGGCGCGTCTTTTTGCCATAACGAAGCTGTGCTCAGCATAACGCAGTCCTAACCAGGGGACTGAGAGGTATGCAAGTCGGAACCCAAGAAAGCGGAAAGAAGCCACGCCGACAATGAAGTAAACGCTGCATGATACGGAGCTTGCCACCGCGCCGCTTTTGATTAGCCGAGACGAACCGCGGCTTGGTGCGGTCCTCGCCAAAGCCGGATAGGTTCTTAAGTTCGGTCACGGTGATCCTTGAGCTCTTCACCACCTGATTTCGGCCTTTCTTTTTGCCCCATCGGCGGTGACCGCGTGCGGCGCTCGCAATCCCGATGTGTTTGACGCCGGCGTAAATCGACACGGCGACTCTGGAAAGCCTGCGGTTCCTGTGTCTGGAAGGGCTACGACG
>Ga0182735_1001897_pt1 | contig 13338 bp, 11 predicted proteins | sample eDN5th30CKraftMG_FD_128524 | JGI IMG/M metagenome (GOLD analysis project Ga0182735, IMG submission 128524) | Enriched Miracle-Growth compost microbial communities from Emeryville, California, USA - eDNA 5th pass 30_C Kraft MG (version 2) (version 2) ... | reverse complement strand
GATCTCGCCCACCGGTGAGCCCGGGCCGATCTCGGCCACGGGTGCCGCATGTCCCGCCACGCGCACGTCGAAGCGCCCCGACACCACGATGTAGAGGGCATCGGCCTCCTCGCCCTGACGCACCAGGATCTCGCCCCGGCGCAGCGGCATCGGCTCGAGCTCCGCCTCCAGCGCCAGACGCTCCTCATCGGTCAGGTCGGCGAAGACGCCGATCCGGGCGAACCCCGCTGGCAGAACAGGTTGCGACATGGGCATCGGGCGCGTTTCGTTTACAAGCCCGCCTCTCGGACAATCTCTCTCACGGATAATTCAAGCAGGCACCGCGTCGGGAGGCGAGCCGGATCGCGGACCGTTGTTAGCAAATGGAAGCCCTTTCGGGCCGCGGCCGCATCGTTACCGAGCCCCCAAAGTGCGTTCACTTTACGTGGACCCGATTGCGGAGAGACGATCCTCTGGCCTGTTTCGAATACCGTTTTTCGAGTTCCCGGAAACCGCGTGCAACGCGGTTATCCGGGACCTTTCGCGTCACACCTTTGACGGGTGACAACCCCGGCTCGGCGCTCTGCTGCCGCAGCGCTTGGCCGGAGACTCGGACTTTGGGTTTGGTTTCTTCCGAGACGTCGACATCGCTTCAGGACGCAGACAGACGCAACCGCGAAAAGCCAACCCTGCGTTCCCGGCACGGCGAACCGAGATGGCTCTCGCTGTGATGGCGCAGACGCCACAGCTCTGCCCTCAGCGCGGGCGTCTTCCGAGTTCGGGTCGTCCCTTATCCGGCTTCCTACCGTCGCCGACCTTCCCCCGGTGGGGAGAGGTGATTCCCACTGTCGTGAACACGATTTAGTCCCGCGGTGGGATCGGGCAGATCGCCGTGCCAAGCTCCGCCCCGCCGGCCGAGTTTCCGTCCCCGCTCGAACAGCGCCCGCTGATAAATCGGATCGAAGGCCTGGGTGGCCTTCTTGTCGAAATCGGGAGGTATGAAGGCCAATCGGAAGTCGGCCCCGCTGGACAGCGCCTGTTGACGGATCCGGTAGAGATCGCCGCCGTCGTGCGACTTGATCAGCGTCGCGACGGCGCGCGCGCCGATCGAAATGGCGGTCGGCTTCACGGGCTCGAACTCGGGCGTCATCTTCGAATTCATGATGATGTAGATGTGCCGCTTCGGAGGCGAAGGATAGAGGCGGTCCAGCGCCGAGAGACGCAGGCGCGCCGGCGCGACGAAGACATCGCGGGTGGTACCCCCGTCGACGTGCATCTCCTGCACCCGCTTGCCGCCCGTCTCGACCTCGATTTCGACAGGCGGGAACGCCCCCGGAATGGCAGCCGACGCCAGGATGACCTTGCGGAACAGCTCGAGCTTCTGCGGATGCCGGCTGGCGGCAATCTCGCCCATGTTCCAATAGACAGGCCGCTCGGCATCGAGGTTCGTCGTGCCGATCAGCAGCATCCGCCCACGTGCATACTCGGCGGCGATCGCCCGGAGGAAGGCGCGGTCGACGTATTTCTCGATGAGATGAGCGAGTGGCGTCGTGTCGGCCAGCGCGGGTCCGCCGAGAATGCCCGGCAGTATCTGGGCGACGATCAGCTCCGACGTCTCGTACTGGGTCCAGATCTGTTCGAGAACCGGGTCGTATGCCGGACCGAGGAACGCGAAAGGCGCAATGATGGCGCCGGCCGAGACGCCGGTGACGAGATCGAAGCGTGGGCGCGTACCGCTCTCGCTCCAGCCTGTCAGCAGCCCCGCTCCGAAGGCGCCGTTCGAGCCGCCGCCGGACAGCGCGAGAATGAAGACGTGGGGGCGGCCATTGACGATGCGCGCCGCGGAAGCAAGGCGCTTCACGCTCGGCATATGCTTTTCGATCTCGGCGACGAGATGGGTGGGCGCTTCATCGCCCCAGACGCGGGCAAAGGGAATGCCGGGTATGACGGCTTTGCTGGCGGCAAGAGCGTTGTCGGGGACATTGCGCGGCGCAATCGCGCAGCCAGCCAGAGCGAGCGCCAGCCCGACAGCGATCAGGAAACGCAAGAAACCCACGCTGGCCCTGAGCACGAGCCGTCCCCCAGAAGTACCGGCCCCGAAGATGCCGGTCACGCACCCAACGACTTCAGCCCCGAACCGCCGCGCTATGCGGCGGCGCCCCAACATTTCTACGCTCCAGGTAAACACCCAGAAGCGGCCAATGTGCAACAAGTCTCGCGATTTCAGACGCAAATGGGGACCCGAATTGGGTCCCCATGGCAACACTTACCGAGTCCGTACTGGCCTATTTCGCCTTGGCGACCATCTCCTCGACGTAATCCCAGTTGACCAGGTTATCGACGAACGCCTCGAGATACTTCGGCCGCAGGTTGCGATAGTCGATGTAGTAGCTGTGCTCCCACACATCGCAACCGAGGATCGGCTGGGCGCCGTGCATCAGCGGGTTCTCGCCGTTCGGCGTCTTGACGACCTGGAGCTTTCCATCCTTGACGGCGAGCCAGCACCAGCCCGAGCCGAACTGCGTGACGCCGGCCTGAATGAAATCGGTGCGCATCTTGTCGTAGCCGCCGTAGTCCTTGACCAGCGCCTCGACCTTGCCCGGCAGCTTGGTACCGCCGCCGCCCTTCTTCATCCAGTTCCAGAAGTTGATGTGGTTGTAGTGCTGCCCGATCTGGTTGACGACCGGCTGATCTTTCCCCTTGAAGGCCTCGACGCAGATCTCCTCGACAGACTTGCCGGCATACTTGGTGCCGTCGCCCGCGATCTGATTGCCCGCGGTCACGTAGGCGTTGTGATGCTTGTCGTGGTGGAACTCCAGCGTCTCCTTCGACATGTAGGGCTGAAGCGCATCGTAAGCGTACGGGAGGGGAGGAAGCGTGAAGGCCACCGGACTGCTCCTTCGGTTGCGGTTGGACATACGTAAACTGACGGCGTGCCCGGAACCTAGCTGCTGGGCCCACGCTCGACAAGCGCGCAAGCGGCGCGAGTGGTTCCGCGCCGGTCGCGGTGACGCAGCGGAAGGCTTGAATTTCCGCCCCTCACCGCTCGAACTTGCACACAGGCCGCCCGAGCGACGCATCTCGATCGGCGCAAGGCCCCGGCGCGGTGCGCTGCTCACGCAGCGCCTGGCCGGGGACTCGGATGAGCTGGAAGTCCCGCTAAGCCGCCGCGGTAACGGTCCGGCGGCCACGGGATATGTCAGCTCACTTGTCGAGCCAGGCATTCTCCATGCGCCAGCTGTTGTAGAGCGAGTTGTTGTGGCTGGTGACGCCCTTGACGTAGGGCTGCCAGCAGGTGCCCGCGCGATTGTGCAGGATGATCGGACGCGCCACCTCTTCCGCGATCAGGCGCTCGGCCTGCCACAGAAGCTGCTTGCGCTTTGCCATGTCGACTTCGCTCGATTGAGCGAAGATCAAGCGGTCGACCTCCGGATTGCAGTAGCCGGTATAGTTCCGCTCCGACTTGCACGTGTAGTTCTCGACCATGTTGACGTCCGGATCGTCGACGCCGACGCCGGTCGTGTTGAGGCCGATCGAGTAGTCCTTCCGCTGAACCTTCGCGTGCCAGATGGTCGTGTCGACCGGCTCGAGCTCGCCCTCGATGTAGATCTTCTTCATCTGGTCGATGAAGATCACGGCGGGATCGCGATAGAGCGGGATGTCGCGCGTCGAGACCTTCACCTTCAGGGGCTTCTCAGCAGAATAGCCGAGTTCCTCCATGATTTTGCGCGCTTCATCCTGGTTCTTCGCGATGTCCTTGCCGTAGCCGGGGATCTTGGCCAATTCCTCGTCGGGCATCGCCCACTTGCCTTCGGGGCCCGGCAGCATCACGACGCCGATCGACGACTTGCCCTCGGCAAGAATCGTATTGAAGGCCGGCCGGTCGAGCGCAAGAGCCATCGCCTTCCTGATCTTGGGGTTGTCGAACGGAGGCGCCTGCGAATTGACGATCATGTTGATCGTATTGTTCGACGGCACGAACTGGCAGACGGCCTTCGGTGCCTTGGCGTTGACATCCTTGAGGCCCGAGACCGTCACGTCCGACACGAACGTCAGGTCGATGTCGCCGGCAATGAACGCGAGAATGCGCGTCGAGCGGCTGTTGATGATGCGATAGTCGATGCCGTCGAGATAGGGCTTGCCCTTCTTCCAATAGTGCTCGTTCTTGACGAGGCGGACGATCTCGCCGCGCTTCATCTCCGCGAACTTGAAGGGTCCCGTGCCGATCGGCTTCACCCGCATGTCCTTCATCTCGACATGGCACGGGTAAACCGGGGAATATCCCGATGCGAGCAGGGCGATGAACGACGGTTGCGGCGCCTTCAGATGGAAGGTCACCTCGTTGGCGCCCGAGGTCGTGATCTCCTTCAGATTGTGATACCAGACCCGCCGCGGATTCTTCCGGAAGCCGGGTGCTTTGCGCAGGCCGCCGATCATGTCGAACGTGCACTTGACGTCTGCCGACGAGAACGGCTTGCCGTCGTGCCACGTCACGCCTTCGTTCAGCTTGAACGTGAGTTTCGTCTTCGTGTCGTCCCAGCTCCAGGACTTGGCGAGCTCGGGCACGATGGTGTCGAGGCTCGCTTCGAGCTTGGTCTGGTCGAAGATGACCAGATTGTTGAAGACGGGCGAGAACGGGAACACGGTCGAGATGGTCGCTTCCTCGTGGATTGAAGCGCTCGGCGGATTGTCCCAGACGTAGCTCTTGAGCACGCCACCGGTCTTTTGCGCGGCGGCTGGTGCGGCGGAGAGCGCAAGCAGCGCTCCTGCGATCGCGAGGTGTCGCGACCTCAATCCAATCATTGCATCCTCCCAGGGGTCATGGAGCGGCATGCCCGAAGACATGCCAACCGCCATGGAAAAGACATCGTGAAGGGCGTGCCGTCAACCGTCCCTGAGCAGACGCGCCGCGTAGAAGCCGTCGAGACCCGGGTATCCAGGAGATGCTTCGTGATAGGGCAGCGTCCGCAAATCACCGGCTCGCGTCACCCAGTCGACCGAACCGCGGATCTCGCCCGGGGTAATCGGTTTGCGCCGAAACGCCGGGTTTGCGTCGAGAAATGCGGTCACGATCTGCTCGCCCTCTTCCGGCTCCATCGAGCAGACGCAATAAACGAGGCGACCGCCCGGCTTCACCCATTGCGAGGCGCGCGACAACAGCTTGCCCTGCAATGCAACGATGCGTTCGAGATCGCTCGCGCGCTTCAGATGCAGCAGGTCCGGGTGCCGCCGGATCGTTCCCGTCGCCAGGCACGGCGCATCGAGGAGAACGGCATCGAACGCATGCTCCGGCTCGTAGTCGAGCAGGTCCGCCGTCACCACCCGCACGTGCTCACCAAGACCGAGGCGTTCCAGGTTCTGCGACAGGCGCAAAAGCCGGTCGGCGGACTGGTCCACCGCCGTGACTTTGGCGCCGGCAGCCGCCAGCTCGGCCGTCTTGCCACCGGGCGCTGCGCAGAGGTCCGCGATCTCGAGTCCTGCGACAGGTCCCAGCAACCGCGCCGGAAGCGCAGCGGCCGCATCCTGCACCCACCACGCGCCTTCCTTGTAGCCCAGCAGCTCGTCGATCCGCCCGGCAGCGTCCGTAAGGCGGATCGTCCCCGTGGGCAGGAGCGCGCCTCCAAGCCGTTCCGCCCAGATGGCCGGCTCTGCCTTGGCGGTCAGATCGAGCGGCGCCTCGACGAGGCTTGCCGCAGCAATCCGTCCTGCCGTTTCCTCGCCGTAGGCACTGCTCCACCGCGACCATAGCCAGTCAGGGATGTCGATCCGCGGCGCATCGAGCGTGGCCAGGATCTCCGGGCCTTGGTTGGCAACGCGCCGCAGCACGGCGTTGGTGAGCTTGTCGAAGCGCTCGGCCTTCTCGTCGCGCCGACACTGCTCGACGGCAAGGTTGATGGCGGCGTGAACCGGCGTGCCGATGAACAGAACCTGAGCCGCTCCGGCGAGCAGTATCGAGCGTGGCCGCGGCTGGGTCACGGGAATCGGCCGCTCGAGAAAGCGGGACAGGACGGCGTCGAGAGAACCGAGCCGTCGTAGAACGGTGGCTGCTATGAGCCGCGCAAAGCCGCGGTCCCGCCCTTCGAGCCCGCGGTATCCTCCGTCTCGTCCGATCGTTTCGATCGCATCATCGAGGGTTCGCGACGAAACCAGCACCGCCTCGATCAAGTCCACGGCGAGACGGCGGGCCGCCAGACCAGCGAGCTCGCCCCCTTCACGCGTGTCGGGCTTGCCCCGCGCTGCTTGCTTTCCAGCATCCGCGCGCCAGGCTCTCAATCCGCCGCTCGGCTGCACCGCCTTGGGACGCTTGCCGCGGGATACCCGTCTCGTCGTCTTCACCTGTGTTACCCCCAAGGCCCGCGCGGACGGTCCCACGGTCCGCCGGTCGTGTTGCCCCCTCCCCACGGTCCGGCGGAAATATCCCGGCCTTGGTCGCTTGCCGCCTGCGGAAGCTGTCCGTTGGCTGCCATCTCCCGCGCAAGGTTCTCGAGCTCGGAAATGCGGTTCTCAGTGCTCGGATGCGTGGAGAAGAGACTGTCGAAGCCGCGCCCGGTCAGCGGATTGACGATGAACATGTGCGCCGTCGCCGGCACGGCTTCGGCCGTTTCATTGGGGATCCCGCGCACCATCGACTGGATCTTGGCGAGCGCCGATGCAAGCCAGAGCGGATTGCCGCAGATCTGCGCGCCGAGCCTGTCGGCCTGATACTCCCGCGACCGGCTGATGGCCATCTGCACCAGCATTGCCGCAAACGGCGCGACGAGCATCGCGACCAGTGCGCCGATCCAGTTTCCGTTGCGCCGCCCGCCCCCGAAGATCATCGAGAACTGCAGCCATTGCGCCAGCATCGAGATCGCGCCGCCGATCGTTGCGGCGACCGTCATGGTCAGCGTGTCGTGGTTCCTCACGTGGGCCAGCTCGTGCGCCATGACGCCTGCCACCTCCTCGGGCGACAGCGTCTCGAGCAGCCCCGTCGACGCGCAAACCGTGGCACGCGACGGGCTGCGCCCCGCCGCAAAGGCGTTCGGTTGAGGCTGGTGCATGATGCACACGCGCGGCATCGGCAGCCCGGCACGCTCGGCCAGATCCTTGACGATGCCGTAATATTGCGGCGCATCCGCCGGGCCGACCTCCTGCGCGCCGTGCAGTCTCAGCACGAGGCTGTCCGACCGCCAGAGCGCAAACGCATTCATGGCCAGGGCCAGGAAGAATGCAATGATCAGGCCTTCGCGTCCTCCGATCAGCGATCCCATGCCGACGAAGATCAGCGTCAGGAGGCCGAGCAGCAGCGCGGTCTTGGTGAAATTGGTCGGCATTGCGATCTCCAGGCCGGCCATCGGGAAGCGTTACAGGGTCCCGGCGCAGGCGCTTATCGTATATGGTATCGCTGGCGACAAGGAAGCAGTGGCGGCACGGCGGCTTTGCGTGTCGCTGCGCACGATACGGCAGGAATGAGCAATGACCGACAAGACAGAGCCTGAAACGCCGTCGGAACCTGAACGCCGCCCCCTGACGCCGGCCGCCCAGCGCGCCTTGGCCGAGGCCGAAGAGCGGCGGCGCCAGCAGGATGCGGCACGGGAGAACGAGGTTCGCCGAAAGGAGCTGGGCGGACGCGCCGGTCCCGACCCGGTGCGCTACGGAGACTGGGAGAACGGTGGCATCGTCTCCGATTTCTGAGAGCACGACGGGTGATCGGCCTCAGAACCTTGCTTCGACGCCACGAATAACCGTTCCCCCACCCCTAACCCCTCCTGCGAGGGGGAAGAAGGGAATGGGCTGCGGCCAGAATCGGCCACATCTCTCGAACTCCCCAACGCCGGTTATGCGCCCATGTAAAGTGAGCCCTCCTTACGCCGCTTCCGCCAGCGTCGGGCCATGGCCGCTGGTGCGGGTCTGGCGCATGTAGCGGCGGTACTTGTCGGCATCGTAGCCCTCGCCGCGATGGATCAGGCAGCGGTTGTCCCAGAACACCACCTCGCCCGGCTGCCACCGGTGCGCATAGACGTGCGCCTCGCCCACCGTTTCCTCGACGAGACCCTCCAGCAAGGCGCGGCTGTCGGCATCGCTCCAGCCTTCGATCGTCTTGGCGTGCGAACCGATGAACAGGTTCTTCTCGCCCGTCCGCGGATTGCGGCGCACGAGCCGGTGCCGAACCGGTGGCAGCGTCGCGGCAAGCTGGGGCGAGACCGCGTCCGGCGCCACTTTCGAACGCGAGTAGACATAGTCGTGGATGACGATCAGCGGATCGAGCTGCGACTTGCGCGCGTCCGGTAACCGCGCATACGCAGACCGCGTGCTGGCGAAGAGCGTGGCACCGCCCTCGGCCGGCGTCTCGTAGGCACACATGATCGACAGGAACGCAGGCGTCTCCTTGAACGAGGCGTCCGAGTGCCACATGTTGTTGCCGGTGAGAAAGACCGTCTTCTTGTGCGTGTTGCCGAGCACGCTGCCATCGGCCTGCACGTTGCCGATCGTACCGAAGTATTCGAGGCGCCCCTCGCCTTTCGCGACATGGCTCGGCTCCGGCTCTCCGAACCGGCGCGTCAGGGCAAGCTGCGCCGCGTCGTCGAACTTCTGATTGGGAAACACAAGGAACGCGTACCGGTCGACGGCCTCGCGGATCGCGCTGACGGTCGCCTCATCGAGATCGGTGCGCAAGTCGACGCCCGTGATGCGGGCGCCGAACTCCGGATGGAGCGATTGACTTGAAAGCGTGCCCATAAGCCTACCTTGCCTGCTGCATGCTGTTTGCCAGCGTGTCGAGAAGCGCCAGCGTCTTGTCCTTGTTCTCGGACGGCGCCGAGAAGACGATGCGCGAGATGCCGGCATCACGGAACCGCTTCAGCGTATCCGGATCGTGCCCCGTGTTGAATGTCGTCACCGGCAGCGAGGCGGGATCGCGGCCGGCCTCCTTGCACATCTCGCGGAATTTCGGGAGATGGTCGAGCACGTCCGCTCCGCCGTACTCGGGCCGCTTGGCATGCGGCACCCAACCGTCGCCGAACGCGATCGCGCGACGGGCACCGTAAGGGTACATACCGCCCACGATCACCGGCAGTGGCTTCTGGACAGGCTTCGGCCACGTCATCATCGGGCCGAATTTCACAAAGTCGCCGTTGAACTCGGGCTTCGACCGGGTCCAGATCTCGCGCATAGCTCGAATGCGTTCGTCCATCAGCTTGAAGCGACCCTTGAAGTCCGTCGTGCCGTGGTTCGCCATCTCGTCCTCGTTCCACCCGGCGCCGACGCCGAACAGGAAACGGCCGCTCGAGATCTGGTCGAGGCTCGCCACGGACTTTGCCGTCTGGATCGGATCGCGCTGCACGACGAGGCATATGCCGGTCGCGACCTTCAGCTTCGATGTCGCCGCGGCAGCCGCCGAGAGCGTCACGAACGGATCCATGACGTCATAGTATTTCTTCGGCAGATCGCCGCCTTGCGGAAACGGCGACTTGCGTGTCAGCGGAATGTGGCTGTGCTCCGGAGCCCAGAGACTTTCGAAGCCGCGCTCCTCGAGTGCCCGGCCCAGGTCGACCGGTCCGATCGAATAGTCCGTGAAGAAGATCGCTACCCCATAGTCCATGCCGGTATCCTCCGTGCCTATGATGTGTGCGTCGCACGAGTCTTGCGCTGGATCCCGGCTCGTGTCGGCGCCATGGCGCCTCCTTGGCCGGGATGACGGTCATACCTCCGACATGCCCGACATCTCCCAGTAGAGATCCCGCCAACTGGATTCTCTTTCTCGATGAGCGCGATTTTCCATCCGCCACGCCAGCGCTTCAACTGCTTCTCCCTGGCGATGGCCTTTGCCATGTCCTCATGGAACTCGATGTGGACGAGACGATCCACGCCATAGCGCTTCGAGAACCCCTCGATCATGTGCTGTTTGTGAAGCGAGATGCGGTCCACGAAATCGCTGGTGACTCCAACATAGAGCGTGCCGTTCCGCTTGCTGGCCAGGATGTAGACTGCCGGACTCTTCTCTCTCATCCACAAGCCCCGCGCGGTCATCCCGGAAGCGTGAGGCTGAAGGCCGAGCGCTATCCGGGATCCAGCGCAATATGTGCGCGCAGCGCTCAACTCTGCTTCTGGCCGTATGTGAGCAGGCCGCCGCCGACCTTCGGCGGATGGGCGCGAAGTGCGTCCTCGACAGGCTCCGTGCCCCAGCCGGGACGCGACGGCATGACGAGATGGCCGTCCTGGTACTCGGGAACATGCCAGAAGAGTTCATCATCCCACGCGAGCCGGTCGATATCCGTTTCCATGATGCGCAGATTGGGCACGGCCGCCGCGAAGTGCGCATTCATCATCGTGCACAGATGACCGTAGAAGTTATGCGGCGCGACGTTGACCTCATGCGCCTCGGCGAGATTGGCGATCTTCATCGACTGCCAAACGCCGTTCCACGGCGTGTCGATGATCGCGACATCCATTGCCTGCTCGCGGAGATAGGGCAGGAACTCGCGGATGCCGAGCAGGGTCTCGCAGGACGAGATCGGATGCGGACTCTGGCGCCGGATGAGCCCCAGCGCCTCCGGGTTGTAGCTGTCGATCTCGATCCAGAACATGTCGAGATCGGCAATGGCGCGAAGGATCTTCAGATAACCTTCCGTTTTGGCGTTGAAATTCAGATCCAGCAGGATATCGACGTCCGGTCCGACACCCTCGCGCAGCGCCTCGAGGTGCATGCGCAGATTGCGGATCACGTTGCGCTCGACGTTGACCGCCGGCTGGTTGGGCGAGCCGAAGCCGGGACGCCAGCCCTTGGGGTTCTTGCGATCCTGATCATAGAGAAAAATGTTGGTCTTGCAGGCCGTGAACCCTTTTTCACGCACCTCGCGGCCCATGGCGACTACGCCGTCGAGGTCGGTGATCGCGGGCTTGTACCAGGCCGGATGGTTGATCCGCCAGGTGCAGCAATGCGACCAGTAGACCCGGATGCGATCGCGCACCTTGCCGCCGAGAAGCTCATAGCACGGCACACCCAGCGTCTTCGCCTTGGCGTCGAGCAGCGCATTCTCGATTGCCCCGAGCGCCAGCGCGACCACCCCGCCGGCGGCCGGACGCGTCAGCGCATAAAGCTCGGCGTAGATGCGTTCATGCTCGCCGACGGGCTGGCCGACCACGCGCGCGCCGAGGCGGCTGATCGCGGTCGCGACGCCGGGTGCGCCGAAGCCCTCGTCGAACTCGCTCCAACCGGTGATGCCGTCCTCCGTGACGACCTTGACGAAATGGTAATTGCGCCACCCCGCGTCCGCGGCGAGCGTCTCGATGCTCTTGATGCGCGAGGAGACCTTGAGGGCTGATATGTCGTTCATGGGGTCGCTCCGCCGGATGGTTGCAATCGGATCGGGCAAGACTGCCCGTATGGTGCCCGGAAAAGTGGCGGTATGTCACCACCTCATTATTTACCTTTTTCGCTAACCGTGTTCCCGCATAAGAAGCTGCGCAATCCGCCCGTTATGCGCTTCTTTGTCCGTACTCGGGGATAACCGCGCCCGGGACAACGAGATGATCCATGGGAGCACGGGGCTTATGAGCGCCGCTGGAGCCGGTCGTGGCGACGACGCGCTGATCGTCGGCGCGGGCTTTGCCGGCCTCTACATGCTGCATCGATTGAGACAGGTGGGAATTCGTGCCCGCGTGCTCGAAGCCGGCGATGGGATCGGAGGGGTCTGGTTCTGGAACAGGTATCCCGGCGCGCGCTGCGATATCGAAAGCACGCAGTACTCCTATCAATTTTCGCCGGACCTCGAGCAGGAATGGTGCTGGTCGGAACGCTATGCCTCGCAGGCCGAGATCCTGAGCTACGCGAACCATGTGGCGGACCGCTTCGACCTGCGCCGCGATATCGTGCTGCAAACGCGCATCGCGCAGGCGCGCTTCGACGAGCGGACACAGACGTGGCAGTTGCGCAGCCAGGACGGACGGCAATTCTCGGCACGGTTCATCATCATGGCGACCGGATGCCTCTCCGTGCCCACCTGGCCCGAGATCGCCGGGCTCTCATCCTTCTCCGGAGAGGTGCACCACACTGGAACATGGCCGCGTGAGGGCGTGAATTTCGCCGGCAAACGCGTCGCCGTGATAGGCACCGGCTCGTCCGCCATTCAATCGATCCCGGTCATCGCGCGCGAAGCACGGCATCTTACGGTCTTCCAGAGAACGCCCGCCTATTCGGTGCCTGCCCGTAACATCAAGCTGCCACCCTCCGTGCTCGCCGGCATCAAGGCAATCTACAGGCAGCTCCGCGCGCGGGCGAAGCAGATGCCGACCGGCGTGCTGTTCGACTCGAGCACTGCGAAGGCTCTCGAGACGCCGCCGGCCTTGCGCGAGCGCGAGTATGAGCGCCGCTGGCGGCGTGGCGGCCTGACGTTCCTCAGCGCCTACTGCGATATTCTGACCGACCGCGACGCGAACAAAACCGCATCCGATTTCGTGCGTGCCAAGATCCGGAGCATCGTCAAGGATGCGGCCGTTGCCGAGCGGCTGAGCCCCAAGACACCGATCGGCGCCAAGCGGCTCTGCGTGGACCTCGGCTATTACGAGACCTTCAACCGGGAGAACGTCACGCTCGTCGATGTCTCCTCGGCGCCGATCGAGCGGATAACGGCGACCGGCATCATTGCGCAAGGCACGTTGCACGAAGTGGACATCATCGTTCTCGCGACGGGCTTCGACGCCATGACGGGGGCTCTCCTGCGCATCGACATCGAGGGACGGAATGGGGTGACGCTCCGGCGGAGATGGCATGACGGCCCGCGCACCTACCTCGGTCTCGCGGTGCATGAGTTTCCCAACCTGTTCACTATTACCGGCCCGGGAAGCCCGTCGGTGCTCACGAACATGCTCCCGTCGATCGAGCAGCACGTCGAGTGGATCGCGGATTGCCTGGCGGCGCTGCGCGACAGCCGGATCGGCTCGATCGAGGCGACGGCCGAGGCCCAGAACGCCTGGATGGCGCACGTCGCCGAGGAAGCGAGCAAGACGCTTCGTGCGAGCGAAAACTCGTGGTACGTCGGCGCCAACGTTCCGGGCAAACCGCGCATCTTCATGCCCTACGCAGGCGGGATCCCGAAATACACGCAGACATGCGACGAGGTGGCGGCGCGCGGATATGAAGGCTTCGTGCTCGAGCCCGCCGCAACCGCCACCGGCTTCCTCGAGGAAGAGCCCGCTTGAACGATGCGCATCCAGCCGACGAAATTGCAATGAGCGAAGCTCCGGCCCCACCCGGGAACGACGCGCTCGAAGCGATTGTGCTGTCCGTCGCCGATGCGGAATGGCGCAAGATCGCTCGGTTCATCGCGATCGTCGTGGACGCGGCGAAGGCACAGGGCCTTGCGCCGAGCGGACAGGATG
>Ga0182735_1001893_pt1 | contig 13360 bp, 8 predicted proteins | sample eDN5th30CKraftMG_FD_128524 | JGI IMG/M metagenome (GOLD analysis project Ga0182735, IMG submission 128524) | Enriched Miracle-Growth compost microbial communities from Emeryville, California, USA - eDNA 5th pass 30_C Kraft MG (version 2) (version 2) ... | reverse complement strand
TCCGCCAGCCAATCCTTTACGGGTTGCGCGTCCCCCGTGCCCGGGTGGTGAAATTGGTAGACGCAGGGGACTCAAAATCCCCCGCCGCAAGGCGTGCCGGTTCGATTCCGGCCCCGGGCACCACTCAAAAATCCCTACTATTTACAAGCCTCTAGCGCGATTTTTCGTCTTACCCTGACACCAGGGGATTTTCCAAGTTTGTGAGCCAGGTACAGTTTCGGTACAGTGGCGAAGCACCGAGTGTATTTCGGAGCTTTTACACGCATGGCTACTATCGTTAAGACACCCTCCGGTACCTGGAAAGCCGTCATTCGAAAGACTGGCTGGCCGACTTCGTCTAAAACATTCAGAACCAAGCGCGATGCTGAGGACTGGGCGCGTCGCACGGAAGACGAGATGGTGCGCGGCGTGTATATCCAACGCGCGCCAGCGGAACGCATGACTGTAGAAGCGGCCCTCAACCGTTACCTCAAAGAAGTCACGCCAACCAAACGCGCCTCAACGCAGACAGGGGAACACAAGAAAGCGCAAGTTCTGATCCGGCACCTTGGCAAATACTCGCTGGCCGCCCTCAACGCTGAAATCGTTGCTCAGTTCCGAGATGCGCGACTAGTGGGAGATGCTGACGATAGCGGCAAGATCGTTCCGCGCAGCAACAATACGGTACGCCTGGAACTAGCACTCCTCAGTCACTTGTTCACGGTAGCAATCAAGGAATGGGGTATAGGCCTCCCCTCCAATCCTGTAGCCAATATTCGCAGACCGGCTCCTGGCGCGGGGCGAAATCGTCGACTGACGCCAGCGGAAAACAAACGCCTGTTGGCCGCTGTAGATGCATATTCGAATCCGATGTTTAGCTGGATCGTTCGCATTGCGTTGGAAACCGGGATGCGGCTATCGGAGATTGGTGGTTTACGGCTTGGCCAAGTTGACTTGCAGAAGCGGATCGTAAGGCTGGACGTCACCAAAAATTCATCCCCCCGAACTGTACCTTTGACAAGAGCAGCTACAGTCGCCTTTCAAGCGGCCATCAACAACCCAATTCGGCCGCCTGAGACAGATCTAGTATTCTTTGGTGAGCCGGGGCGAGACGGTGTGCGCAGACCTTATTTGTTTGACAAGGCGTGGACTGATGCGAAGAAAGCCGCTGGCTTGGTAAATTTCCGATTTCATGACCTGCGACACGAAGCCGTTAGCCGATTAGTGGAAGCAGGGCTATCAGATCAAGAGGTTGCCGCAATCAGCGGGCACAAGTCGATGCAAATGCTGAAACGGTATACCCATTTGCGGGCTGAGGATTTGGTAGAAAAACTGGATAAGCTCGGGTCATGAATGGCCGGTCTCGGCCCATAACGGTCGGTCGAACAGCCAGCGCTCTAGTGACAGAAGGCGGTATGCTCCGGTCATGCATACTCGTTCGCTCCAACAACAGACGGTGTCCTAAATACTGAGTGCGATGCATAATGCGAACTTCTCTATCCGATTATGTTGCCTCATTGTCGCTCAATAAGCTAGGCGATATATCTTTGAGGTAATACTGTCGTGAGATCTTGCCCACGTCATTATGGTGGAGTCGGAAATAAGCAGACAGATGCTCTCTCTTTCGGCAAACGCGATGCGAAGGAAAATTAGATGCTGGGCGACCTCGAGGAGTTTATCCAGCTTCACCGCACCTTTCACGATCTTGCGCTTAGCGAGGAAGACGGCAAGGAGTCGGCGTTATTCCGGCTGATGAGCCGCGATAAGCCTACGCAGTGGTCCGATCTACTTGAGGAGCCGCGCGTCGTCCTCCTATCTGAGGCTGGCTCGGGAAAGACCGAAGAGCTCCGGCACCTCTGTCGTGACCTGCGACAGCGTGCGAAACGGGCTTTCTTCCTGCGCATCGAACACGTAGTCCGAGACTTTGATACCGCGTTCGAGGAGGGAACACCCGAGGAGTTTGAGGAATGGATAACCTCCGACGAGGATGGCTGGCTTCTTTTAGACTCTGTTGACGAAGCACGTCTGAAAGACCCCAAGGACTTCGAGCGTGCTATACGCACGATCGGACGCAAGATCCGACAAGTCCTTCAGCACACTCGTGTCGTCATAACCGGGCGAACAGACGCTTGGCGACCAAAGACCGATCTCCTAATCTGCGAGGCGGCGCTACCGTGGACAACGCAAGCGACCGTCCCCGAAGAAGAGCAGGAGTCAGACGATGCCGTGACCACCGAGGAAGTTCCTGGACGGAAACGCCGAAAGTCTCCCTTCCGCATCGTCGCGCTTGACGATCTCGCCGGCGAACAGGTCGACCGCTTCGTCAGCGCTAAGGGCGTCACCGACATCAAAGCCTTCAAGAAAGCGGTGGAGCGCGCCGAAGCATGGTCGTTCACTGCCCGCCCCCTCGACCTCGCCGAGACTGTCGAATTTTGGATCACCAACAAGAGGGTCGGGTCCCGTCTTGAGTTGATGCGGGCGAGCATCGAAAAGAGGCTGAAGGAGCGCGATCAAGACCGGGCCGACACCAACCCAATCTCTGAGGATCGCATCCGCCAGGGCGCACGCCTCGTCGCGGCGGCAGCGACACTAGTGAAGGAGTCGTCGATTCGGATTCCCGACGGCCAGCAGAACGATCGTGGCCTTCCGATCAAGGAGGTGCTGACCGACTGGAACGACGCCGACTGCCGAATACTCCTGACCAGACCAATATTTGACGAAGGCATCTACGGGACGGTGCGCTTCCACCACCGTTCCGTTCGCGAGTTCCTCACGGCAGAATGGCTCAATGCCATGCTTGTCGACGAAGCATCACGGGCGAAGATCGAGAACCTCTTCTTCCGTCGTCAATACGAAATCGAGGTCGTCGTTCCGACGATGCGTCCGCTCCTGCCCTGGCTAGCTCTACTCGACCGGCGAATCCTCGAACGCGTAATACGTCTTGCTCCTGAGGTGTTATTTGAGGGAGGAGATCCCGCGCAGCTGCCAGTGGATATACGCGCCCAGATTCTGCGTGAAACCTGCGAACAACTCGCCCAACCAGCGCACAATCGGAGCGCCACCGAGTACGCGGCAGTACAGCGCTTCACGAGCCCTGAGCTCGCGGATGTCATACGAGAATTGCTAGACAGACACCGTAGCGACGAGGACATCGCCTGGTTCCTTCTTCGCATGGTCCAGCAGGGAGAAATCACCGCGCTTGCGGGCGAGGCCAAACATTTCGCTCTCACATCGCGCGCGAAATACACGCGAATAGCGGCCATCCGAGCCATGATTGAAGTCGGGTCGCGGCAGGACTGCTCGGAGGTCCGACAGGCGTTCATCACGGAGGCGCCGCCACTCCGGCGAAGCTGGCTCGGTGAGCTTGTCGACAGCCTCGATCAGACGAAAGAGGATGTGGACTGGCTGATCAAGGCCCTCTCGCTAACGGCACCGAAGAGGCAATACGAGACCGATCCGCTGTCAGATTCGCTTGCCAGTTACGTCGCCGGACTTCCACCGACGCTCCTTTCCACTCTTTTCTATGGACTTGCCAAACTTCTGAGCCGCAGGCCAGTTGTCGAAGAGCGTCATTGCGAGATTTCCAAGCGATACAGTTGGCTCGGGCAAACCGCAGGCCAAATCTTGATGCGAATGATCGGACTCCGTGATCCAGCCGTGCTGAAGAAGACGGCGCTTTCAACCCTGCGGAAGCTCCCCACCGCCGAAGACTACGGGCGCAGCGTTTTTGAGGGAGTGCGGAACGAATTGCCGAAGTTGGTCCGCCAATGGCCAGACCTAAACCGCGCACTGTTTTGGCATAGCGTCACGGAGGAGCGCGCGTGGCGCAAACGCAAGAACGGCGAGCGGCTGACCAACTACTGGCAAGCTTCAATCTTTCGCAGCTACTGGGCCTTCGATAGCTCGGACTTCGACTATATGAGCGATGAGATTGTCACTCGGCCCCTCCTAGACGACCAACTCGTCGCCCTGTCACTCGCCTTCACGCTCTACCAGCAGAACGGCCGCCCTCCATTGTGGCAAAAAAGGCTCAAGAAGGCATCGTCGGTCAATCCCGAACTGGATGCCGAGCTGGGTAAGCTACTCAAACCGCCCAAGGGGGAAGCGGACAAGTTCAGACGCCAGCAGGCGGCCTGGGAGCGTCGCGCCCAAAAAAAAGCTGCGCAGGAAGCTGTGGCCAAGGAGGAAGCGAAGCAGATCTTGGCGGGCCGAGTGGAGACGATACGCGACTTTGGTAAACCGGGCCTAATGTCCCGGGACCAACACTATCTCCTCGAGCAGATGCGGAGCGCCGAGAATCAGCATAACCACTGGACTAACGGCAACTGGCAATCCCTCGCGGCAGAGTTCGGCCAGAACGTTGCGCTCGCATTCCGGGACGGAGCCGTCGGATACTGGCGACAGAATACGCCTCGGCTCCGCTCCGAAGGCGCTGCTGCAAACACGACGCCGGTGTCGACGATCTTCGGTCTCACAGGACTATTGATCGAAGCGCGGGAGGTCGTCTCGTGGCCATCCCAGCTATCCCCAGCCGAAGCAGAGCTTGCGACCCGATACGCCCTGCAGGAGCTCAATGGATTCCCCAGCTGGCTTCCCCCACTGTACAAGTCGTTTCCATCGCAGGTTCTCGCCGTCATGCTGCAGGAAATTCGACACGAACTTTCTACCGAAACAGCGGACAGCGAAAGCAACTACGTGCTCTACGACGTCGCTTGGCGAGGCGACTGGATTTGGGATCAGATCGCTTCGGCTCTCTTGCCCGAGCTGCACGCTAAACGGATCAATACGCGAAACCTCGGCTACCTCTTAACGATCATCAATCGATCATCGGTTGACAACAAAACGATCGCCGCAATCGCTTCACGGAAGGCGAACTCCACCCGCAAGCTCACTTTTTCTCCTATCTGGTTCGCAGCCTGGGTTGGAGTCGATCCTGCCGCAGCGATTCCGGCCCTGGCCGCCCGGCTCGCAGGGATGGATGACCCAGCAGAACAGACGAAGCTAGCCCTTGCCTTTATTGTGGCTCTCATTGGCGGTAGGTCGCTGGAAGGCCGTGCTCGGCAGGAATTCCGCACGGTCGCGCATATGAAGGCTCTATATCTGCTCATGGTGCGTCACATCCGTCAGCAGGACGACATTGAGCGTGCAGGGCGAGGTGTGTATTCACCGGGTCTACGCGACGATGCGCAGGACGCGCGAGACACGCTCATTGCATTTATTCGAGAAACGCCCGGAAAAGAGGCGTTCCTCGCGCTGCTCGAAATGGGCCGTGCACATCCTGACGAGGGCTCACGGCCCTGGATGAGCTATCACGCAAAGGAGAAGGCCGCCGCGGACGCCGACATCGACGCGTGGACGCCACCACAGGTCCAGGAATTCGGAAAGTCGCTAGTGGCGACGCCGGCGAATCACCGATCGCTCTGGTACCACGCCATCGACAAGCTTGAAGCGCTGAAGTATGACCTCGAAAATGGGGACTCCAGCATCGCCTCGATCCTACAGGCTGTCGATAGAGAAACGGAGTTCAGGAAGTTCATTGGCGGATGGTGCCGCGATCACGCAGCCGGCCGCCACATCATTCCGCAGGAGGAGGAGCTCGCCGATGCCAAGCGTCCCGACCTGCGGTTCTTCGGCACCGGCTTCGACGCACCAGTGCCGGCCGAACTCAAGCTCGCTGACAAATGGACCGGACCTCATCTTTTCGAGCGCCTCGAGATACAGTTGTGCGGCGATTATTTGCGCGACGTCCGCTCCAGCCGCGGCATCTTTGTCCTCGTATACCTTGGGACGAAGTCCTATTGGGAGCTGCCGGACGGGCGCCGAGCCGATACCTTTGGTATGTTGGTGGACGAGCTACAGCGGCACTGGACGCTCATCTCGAACGACTATCCCGGTGTTGAAGATATTCGGGTAATAGGTATAGACCTCACGTTGCGAGGCGTCGATACCAAGGCCACCAAGAAGGCGGCCAAATCGACGGCGAAGCCGGCGAAGCCTCGATCTGGGAACCGCAAGGCTGCTTCTTCGCTCCCTTTTTCTGCCGAATCGCCGTTGATTCTTTCCACAAAGGAAGGCAGCAATGACGTGAAAAGGCCAAAGACGTGAAGCGCCATTGAATGAGACCTCTATTGAAGTCGCGACAGTAAACCGTCTAGATCTTAAAGCAAAGCTAATAGCCGGTTTGCGCTCAAACGACGGCCACATCTAACTGAAAGCCGCCTACCATACCAACGGTTCTCGGCCTACATCAGACATCCGCGCAGGTCAACCAGCCATGCTCCGCCAGACCGTGGAAATCTAATGTGACGACGTACCTATGTCCTCGATGTGCAACGAATACAGCTCTTTCGTTTCCTCGGCCGCATAGGATGGAGCATTTCCGTTCTTTGGTATCCTTTCGACGTAACATTTCGTTCCCATTCTTTAGGAGGAGAAACTATGAATAACTACTCGAAAGTTGATTATGGAAAATATCTCAGTTCGATGCGACTACGTGTATCTACCCAATCCGATCGAACGATTTTGACTGAATCTGAGAGCGACCGCGGTCGGGTTTTATTCAGCCCGGCGTTCCGGCGTCTTCAACAAAAAGCTCAAGTCTTCTCGATGGAGCCGAATGCTGCTGTTCGCAGTCGCTTAACGCATTCTTTAGAGGTATCTCAAATTGGACGGTACATAGCAGACGAAATCGGGCAAGAGTTGCGAAAAGAGAAAACAATAGATGAACTGCAACAAGGTGCGTTGGTCAATTTTGTTGAAACTGCGTGCTTGATTCACGACATTGGCAACCCGCCATTTGGTCATTTTGGTGAAGCAGCTATTCAACATTGGTTCGGCGAGCACGGTTATGCTGTACTGCTTGCTTCATTAGGAACCTCCGAAAAAGAACACGAGAATCATCCTATTTTTTCAGAGGATCAACTCGAGAGGGTTCTTGCCGATTTTCGGGAATTTGATGGGAATCCGCAAGGTTTCCGCATTGTTACTCGCCTACAATGGAATACAGATCCATTTGGGCTCAATCTAACGATGACCACATTAGCATCGTTTCTAAAGTATTTGAGAAGCCCCGATCAGAAGGAAGAGAGACCGTTCACCAAGAAACCTGGGTTCTTCCTTTCCGAGCAGCCATTGGTACACGATGTCTGGCGACATTTTGGCTATGATCCCACCCAGCCCAAACGCTTTCCACTAAATTACATTATGGAAGCGGCCGATGATATCGCATATTGCATCAGTGATCTTGAGGATTCATTCGAAAAGAAGATTATTCAGGAACGCCTTACTTTTCCAGAGATCAAAGCCGAATACGAAAAACTCGGGTTTAGCCGGGAATCTCCGATGCACGAATATATTATTTCCGAACTCACTAATATCGAGAGCGGGGAAAGGAAGGACGGTTCTGAATACACATACACTGATTTCAGAACGACGTTGAACCGCGCTATTGTCAAGTACGCAGCGCGAAAATACCTGGATCAAGCAGAGAAGATAGCTACAGGTGAGCTGAAGACTCTTCTTCCCCAGAACGAGCCTCCCGGTGCAATATTGAAGGTCTTGAGTGACTATTGCCGCAAGCACGTTTACAGCCACGAGTCTGTGCAGCGAGTTGAATTGGCAGGCTATACTGCCATAACGGGACTATTGGACCATTTTGGGTGTTTGCTTAGATTGCCCGCTGATGCTTTTCAGGCTGCTCTTGATGGACGGCGCGTTGGCCCCAATGGCGAAATGCTGCTGATTGAACCGAAACTTTTGAGTCTTTTCCCGTCAAAGCAAAAACGTGTTTATCGGGATCATCTAAATCAACCTTTCCCCGCAATTCCGGACCGATTGTGGGAATGGAATGTTCGATCGCATCTCATTGTTGATTTTATTTCAGGCATGACCGACGACTTTGCAATGACAACATACCGTACTCTTGCCGGAATGAGGCTCTAGACGTGATTTCAGTGTCGCATCCATATTGGCACGTCCGGGCTGTGTTGGACCGCCATGGCGGCGTAATAGCTGTACCTGTTAGCTATTACACATACAAGCCACGCACTGTAGAAGATAAGCGGACCACGTGGGAGATTGCTATCTCCGATTTTGTTAATGTGGAGTACATGGCTCATGTGATGGAGAAAACTCCTCGAGGCCAAGAGTTTGCCATACACTCAAATGTTCTAATTAATGGGGGCCAAAACGCTCACTTGGTGATGATAGATATGTCCACCAGTGCTCGAGCCCATCTTGAGAAGCTACGCACTTTCCTAGGAGACAACTTTTATCAGCAGATCTCTTGGTATTCGAGTGGCCGATCATTCCATGGCTACGGTACAGAGCTTCTGCCCCAAGAAAGCTGGTATCGATTCATGGGCTTGCTACTTCTTGCGAATCTACCCCATCTTGGGCCAACTGTAGACCCCAGATGGATTGGACATCGCTTACTGGCAGGCTACGCAGCTTTACGATGGACAAAGAACACCAGTCAGTATCTTGGCGTTCCGTCAAAGCTTGATGCTAATGAGCGACGAAATCGACTGTAGCTTTAGCGTATACAGTTGATGTAGCAGCCGGGTCCACTTAACGCCAATGTCCGAATTTGGTCGGAAGCTGCTGTCCGCAGGCGGCCGCACTCGGCCAAGAGTAGTCGTTCGCCTGCTAACTGCAGCAGTTAAAACAACAAGCTTGCGTCAGCCTTCCGCTGACCGGATTCAATGCAATTGCCAATATGGAAATATTCCTTTGATATGGACAAACGCTCATACGCATAGATCTCCGCTTAACTTACTTCTCGTCTTCCTCATTCTCCTCGTCTTCATTTCCATTCCACGATTCCAGTAATTCCTGCGTAATCCAATGTGGCTCTCCATCAACGCGCTTAAGGTAACGGGCACTAAAGGCCCTTAGTGCTGACTCAAATTGCACCATCGTTAGTACAGCGTCGCTCATTTGCGGCAATGCCTCATCGTCCAGCAACTCAAGATACTTCCCCGCCGGCTCATCCTTTAATATCACCAACAGATCTTCGAGGATCCGGTTCACGATTCTTACCTTACCAGCGCTCATTGTCGCTTCTGGTTTCTTTTTAGACAGTTCCCTCACTTCGCTCAAAACGCCAGAGAAGATCGGAGAACTAGCCTGAAAGCGCTCAACGAATGCTTGGACAGTAACATGCTCAAATTCAGTCCTATTACTCATTTCTTATGTGCCCCTATCGTACTCGGTGGACTGCTCTCGATTCCACTACTCTTTCCATTGACAACATAGTTCCACTCATAGTCCGCGTAGACCACGTTATCAGAACGAAATCTTTCGGCCTGCTCCATATATAAAGCCAAGACCATTGTCACATCGCTGTTCGTCGGAAGCGCGTCCTCCTCGAAGCCAGCAAAATTTTCAAGCGGTTTATATTCATTCAAAAGAATCGTGTCAGCTTCGGCGAGAATTTTGTTCACTATCCGAAGCTTGAAAATATTTAGCCCATCATTTGCTGACTTCCTCGTTAACTGCGAAATCTCAGCATGCAAACTCTGTAGCAGACCAATCAACTTCTCCAACCGTTTAACATCGCCCTCACTCTTCATAACCATTCCCCTCTCCTCTACTATGGGCATTTAGCCCTAAACTCAGTATATTTTTTTATTATCACGTCTATTGGGTTTCGCTGCTTACTTTCAAATAATTCAACCATTTGAGCAATATCCAAATCAGTTAAAGCAACAATTGCCTTACGCTGACCCGCCCATAAATCAATTGTTCTCCTCATCTCGGCCTTCTTCAGCGGGTTTCGTGTAACCAATATACCGAACCTACCCAACTCTTCCGCCAAGTAGCGATTTAGCTGATCGATATGCTCGCGTTCTACTGCCGCAACATTCTTTAGTTCTATTGTGATCTGTTGAGAGCCATAATGCCTGTGAATGTCAGCGAGAAATGGCGTTGAGGCCGTATTATAAAAAATGAGATCCCGGATACTAACACCGCTTTCCGTTCGCGCTTGCTCCTGTGCAAAATCCAGCTTCGGATAGAGCAGCGACGGCAGTAGTTGACCTACTAACGTCTCATACTTTCGATCCGCTCCCCCATCTTTGCCTGTTGCCAACCTTTGAAGCGTGGAAAGCTTGCGTTTAGCGAACGTGACGGGAATCTGAGAGAACAGTGGGTCGTTATGGCAATCCTCAAAAGTTCGCTCTTTCACCTCAATGTAGTGATCGATAACGCCGTAGTGCTCACGGTTATAGTTCAAAACCTCAACACGCGTAAGTTCTTCCGGAGAGTGCGAAATCTCGTCTTGAGGGCAATATTTCTCGAAATAATCGTCATAATTTAGCCAAGGAACAAATCGTAGCCAGCGCTTGGGGACAAAAAGCAGAGGGGAGCCCGTGCGGGGGTGAGCGGGAAGCGCCAGTCCACGTTGTGTCTCGAAGGCATTCTTCCTATCGTCATATACGTTATTGACATCCGTCACCTGCGTTGGAATTCCTAACTTCTCACTTTGCTGGAGAGTGAAGTCGATAAGAAAGGACTTCAAAAAGCTGCATGTGAGGTCGCTAATACGATCCTTGGAAATGCCATCTACGAAGAACTGAATCTCCTCAATGTGCCGAAAGCCGGCGCGGCCATATTGTGGTATTCGCTTGAAGAGAGAAACAATCTCGTTTGCCTTCTCCCGGCCGATACGCTTACCTCGCCGATTTGCGGACGTCCCTAGCCCGACCTCTTCGCATTCTGAAGCGGCAACTAGATTTTCCACCGCTCGTGCCTCTAACCCATTCTTGGCAAGATAGCCCAAGTGGTTGAATGCGTTTAGAAGGACTGTATGAAGTGAACGGTCCTGTTGGGAAGGGGAGCGCCACAGCATGAACGGATCGACATACAGCGGAATATCTTCGTCAAGAAATGGGATAGCGAAATCAAGTTCTGCTTGTGAACGAAGAATGCCATAGTGGTCGGTTAAGCGCGGTCTAATAAGAGCCATGTCTTATCCTACATTGCAATATGGGGAATCATGTTGTTCGGGCCGTGCTTCAACAGTTACCATTTCACTCGCAGCCAAACCCACGGGATGCGTCCGACCTTGGTTGGGTGTACCTGAAAAGATGTGTTCATGAAAAATCGTTAGCCTTGCGAAGATCTGATAGCGTCCCTTAGGCTTGCGCCGCTGCACTGACTTCCTGGATACCGTAACCGAGCAGCACAGGGCGAAGTTCCTCTAATGCGTTGGCGGGTACGCCAAGCCACAGGAGATTGCGAGCGCGGGTCACAGCGACATAGCCAATGCGTCCCAATTCAGTATCCACGCCGGCTAGCAGAGCCATCACCTGCTCCCGGCTTGCAAGGTAAAGCACGGCATCCAGGCTCTCCCCCTTTGCTTGATGGACCGTGTCCACACGGATGCATAACTGGCCGTTTTCGGCAGCGAGTTCTGCGGCGGAGATCAGCGGCGCATTGGTCAAGCCTCTCCTGGCCAGTTTGTTGCCGAGATTGGTGGCGCGTGCCAGTCCATGACCCTGTTCAATCGCGGCCAGCAACACGCTCACCCTTTCCAAAAGCTGCGGATGCCAGTGCGAGTCTCCCGGTAACGTGGCCGCGGGTAAGCCCAAGTCCGGATCACGGGTGAACGCCCAGACGAGTCGGCGCAGCGGTCGGTCCTCAGGATAGCGTGCGGGCTGGGTAATTCTAGCGACCAGTCCCTGTGGTGGATCGGCAAGTAGGCTGAAGATGCAGGAAGCCGCCTGCTTATACGCGCCAAGGAAATTCTTTCTGTAGTCCCGCAGGATCGCTGCCTGGGCGAATCCCTTCACGATCCCTTGGCCAGGGGCCCCCGGGTTGCCGGCAAGTCGATCTGCCATGTCGCGGCCGCGACAAAGAACGGCTGATAGCTCGGGTTTCAGACCAGCTGCAGCTACCGCAAGACGGAACGCGGTAACGAGGTTTTCACGATCGGCATTTCGGTATGGCACGAAGAAGGCACCATGCGTTGTGGCAGGTGCAGCCCGCTCTGCCGTATCCGCGCGCATCGATACTCTGTTGGCGAAGTTCAGTATAGCCGGAACGGATCGGTAGTTTCTGGTCAGGTTGAAGGAATTCACACCCGCTCGCTGACCGTACTGAGTCAGAAAGGAGCCATTCGCGCCGGCGAACTCGTAGATGCCTTGGCTCGGATCACCGATCAACGATACCTGGCAGCCCGCTCCGACGAGTTGTTCGATGATAGCTTGGTGCACCGTCCCGATGTCCTGCGCTTCGTCGATCAGGATATACGAGTAGCGACGGGCGAGGGCGCGAAGAATCGCTGGCTGCTCTGCCAACGTGCGATAGCACCAGTAACGACCAAGGTTGTGCGTATAGGCGCCGAATCGGCCAAGGCGGTTGACGATGCCAGACGCATACCCAGTGTTGAGCCTTCGGGTGGTGTCATTGTCGGCATAATAGAAGAAGAACGCGCCATTTTCGACGCACACATGCATCGCCGTGATCTCGCGCGGATAGGTGTCGGTATCGAATTTAAAACCTTTCAAGAACGCCTCTCCGCCCACAACGAGCCATGCCGCCTGCTGGGCATGCATCGTTCGATAGGCGTGCGGACGCAGCACGTTGCCCGTGATGAAGCCATCGAGTGTGTCGATCTCGACGCGGTCATAGGCAAACCCTCTAGGTGGGTTGCGCGTAAGCTCCCAGTACTCACGCCGGAACGTATCAACCGCGACGTTGGAGAACGACAGCAGCGCGATGCGGCCACGATGATTACCCAACTGCTTACGCATCTCTGCAAGCCTCCGTACCGCAGTAAAAGTCTTTCCGCTGCCGGCGCAGGCGATTACGGACATCGGCGCGATCGGTGCCCCGATGATTTGGAACTGTTCGGCGGATACGTAAGTCACTGTTCGACAGGCTCAGCCGGCGCTACGTTCCCGGCCTGACAAGCATGGGAGATCGCGTTGCCGATGTAGTCGGGCACGACACAGGAAGAGCCATCCGCGAAAACCTGTGCGAGTGCTTGGCCAAAGCGCCCCTTCTGCACGTTGTTCTGTGGTCGCTCGAACATACCGCTAAAAAGGGCGCGTGCCTTAGCAGCATCGTCTCCCGCCGCTTCGACCGCAGCAGCGACGGTTGCAGCGATCCTCGGGTGCAGTTCTCTGAGTGCCGCCAACATCGCCGTGCGGTTTTCGGCATGCAGTGCTAAGTCGTATTCGAGCGTCTTGAGTCCGTGGAAGATCCTGACGAAACCGTCCTCCCTTTCTTTCATCTTCGCCGTGTTGGCCGATACCTGTACAGCGTCGCCGAGCGCCGGGTACAGCGCCTGAGATTCCTCGCCATCCGCCGCATCAACCAAGGGATCTGCGTCGGTGATAACCGCCACCGGGATCTTCAGTGCCATCGCGCCGAACAG
>Ga0182735_1001892_pt1 | contig 13370 bp, 15 predicted proteins | sample eDN5th30CKraftMG_FD_128524 | JGI IMG/M metagenome (GOLD analysis project Ga0182735, IMG submission 128524) | Enriched Miracle-Growth compost microbial communities from Emeryville, California, USA - eDNA 5th pass 30_C Kraft MG (version 2) (version 2) ... | reverse complement strand
CTCTCGCTCAGCCGCAGCTCGGGGGTCGATCTGACGGACGGGTCGGGACTCGTCGACGCCCTGCTCGGGGCGTCGGCGGTGATCGACGCCGCCTCGACCAGCAGCACCTCGACGAAGAAGTCCGTCGACTTCTTCACCACCGTCACCCGGAACCTGCTCGCCGCCGAGCGCGAGGCCGGGGTCCCCCATCACGTCGCGATCTCGATCGTGGGCGCCGCCGAGGTCGACGCGAACTACTACGCAGGCAAGGCCGCCCAGGAGGAGATCGTGACGGCGGGACGCGGCGGTTGGTCGCTGCTGCGCACGACGCAGTTCCACGACTTCGTGAGGCAGCTCGTCGACCATGGCAAGATCGGCCCGGTCCAGCTGGTTCCGACGATGCGGTCGCAGCCGATCGCGACGACCGAGGTCGCCGCCGAGCTCGTGGCGATCGCCGCTGGCGACCCGCGTGGGCTGGAACCCGATCTCGCCGGCCCGCAGGAGGAGAGCATGGCAGACCTGGTGCGGCGCTATCTCGCCGCGACCGAACGACCGCGTCCCGTCATCCAGGTCCCGCTCCCGGGAGCCTGGGGCCGCAGCATGCGTGACGGCACCCTGCTCCCCAGACCCGGCACACGCCACGGCCGTCAGACCTTCGACGAGTGGCTCGTCGCGCAGGCCGGCTGAACCGGCCCCGTCCGCGGTCTCGCGCCGGCGAGGTCGCACCCACCACCCACCGACAACCTCAGAGAGGTCAACCATGCGCATCTTCCTCGCCGGCGGTTCCGGAGTCATCGGGAGCCGACTCGTCCCGAGGCTCGCCGAGGCGGGCCACGACGTCGTCGCGACCACACGCCGGGCCGAGAACCTCGAGCACCTCCGCGAGCGCGGCGCTCACGGAGTCGTGGTCGACGTCTATGACGCACCGCTCCTCGCGGCGGTCGTGGACGAGGCGGCACCCGACCTCGTCCTGCACGAGCTGACCGACCTGAGCGACTACGACACCGAGGCCAACGCACGGCTCCGTCAGGTGGGCACCGCGAACCTCGTGGCCGCGGCACAGGCCGCGGGGGTGGGCCGGATGATCGTGCAGAGCATCGCCTGGGCGTACGTCGACGGTGACGCCCCGGCCGTCGAGGACGACGCGATCGAGCCAGGCTCACCCGTGGCGACGATGGAAGGCCTGGTGCGCCGGATGCCGCACGCGACCGTGCTCCGCTACGGCATGCTCTACGGTCCTGGCACCTGGTACGCGCCCGGAGCCCGGATCGCCGACGCCGTGGTCGCGGGCCTGATGGCGGCCACGCCCGCCGTCACGTCGTTCGCCCACGTCGACGACGTGGTCGAGGCGACCGTGCAGGCCCTCGACTGGCCCGACGGCGCGTACAACGTCGTCGACGACGAGCCGGCGCCCGCGACCGAGTGGTTGCCCGTCTATGCCGAGGGTCTCGGCGCACCGGCGCCGAGCGTGCAGGATCTGCCCGTCGGGACGCCGCGGGGCCGCGGGGCGTCCAACGCGAAGGCCCGTGGCGCGGGATGGCGACCGACGTATGCCTCGTGGCGACGAGGGTTCCCTCGCGCCTAGCGGGACGGAGAAAGGATCACCGTGAACGTCTTCATCCGCATCGGGCTCGCCGTCCTGTTCCTGGACGAGCTCGTCGTCGGGGCGTGGAACGCGATCGCGCCCGAGAGCTTCTACCGACGCTTCCCGACCGTCGACCTGACGCCGCCGTTCAGCGAGCACTACGCCCGAGACTTCGGTATCGCCACGCTCGGCATCGCGTTGCTCCTCGGCATCGCTCTGGTCCGCCCGACGACGCACTTCGTCATTCCCGCCGCCTTGGCCTACACGGTCTTCTCGGTGCCCCACCTTCTCTTCCACGTCACCCACCTGGAGGGTGCGACGACCAGCGAGGCGATCGCCCTCACCGCCGCGAACACGTCCGTCGCGCTGCTCGGCCTCGCGGTCGTCCTCGCCGTCGTCGTGCGCGACCGTCGCGTCGCACGACGAGCGGACTGATCGCGACGGGGCACGGCGTCAGCACCCGGTGCGAGTCTTCGCAGGTCCGCCGGCGCGGCGGGGTCCTGGTCGGCACGCTCCCCGGCGCGGCGACACCAGACGTCGAGCCGCGCAGGGGCGCTCGATACGTTGCAGGCACCTGAGGACCGTCATACGTTGGCAAGGCTCTGGCAACGTTGACAGAGCATCGCAGAGAAGCGAGGTTCTCATGAGGAAGCACCAGATCGCCGCCCGGTGGGGCGGCGCCGCAGCAGGGGTCGCGCTCGCCGTCGGTGGTGGGATCGTCCCGGCGGCGGCCGCCGCCCCGGCGGAGATGGCCCTGACGCAGTACGTCAACCCGTTGATCGGCACCTCTGTGCCGACGAGCAGCGGGTACCAGGGGAACATCGCGCCGGGAGCCCAGGTGCCCTTCGGGATGGTCAACTTCGGCCCGGACATGCCGCGCAGCGACTACAACGGCTCGGGAGGCTACAAGCTCGCCCTGGGTGCCACCTCCGGCTCGATCAACTTCTTCAGCCTCACGCACCTCAACGGGCCCGGGTGCCCCGGCGGCGGCGTGGTCGGCATGATGCCCGCCACGACCGCGCGCGCCGTCGCCAACGCCTCCGGCGTGCCGGCGGCGGTCACGTTCCAGACCGCGGACGAGTCTGTGTCGCCGGGGTACTACTCCACCAAGGTCAGCACCGGCGTCCGCGCCGAGCTCACCGCGACGACGCGCACCGGCATGGCGCGGTTCACCTACCCGGACAAGGACTCCGGGTACTACGCCCTGGACACCCGGCTCAACGCGAACAGCAACTCGTCGAGCACCCGGGGCAAGGTCGCGGCGAGCAACGTGGCGCTGAACATCGAGGACGACGGGAAGGTGCTGACGGGCAAGACCGTCGCTCCGGCCTTCTGCACGCCGTGGGGGACCAACTTCAACTCGAACGTGTACTTCTACGCCCAGCTCGACAAGCCCCTGCGGGCGCAAGCGGCCGGCAGCACGGTCAACACCGTGACGAACGGCTCCGCGGTGCTGCAGTACGACCTCACCGACGACGACCCCACGCTGACGATGCGGGTCGGCATCTCGTCGGTGAGCGTCGCGAACGCCGAGCTCAACCTGACGACGGAGAACCCCACCGCCACCTTCGACCAGGTGCGTGCCGCTGCCGACGCCGACTGGAACACCCGGCTCAACACCGTGCAGATCGACCAGGCCGCGGACCCGAGCGCCCTGACGAGCGCGCAGCGCGACAGGCTGACCAAGTTCTACACGGCGCTCTACCGCGTGTTCGTCTCCCCCACCACGTACTCGGACGTCAACGGCGACTACCGCAGCATGGACGCCACGCCGCCGCTCGACGCCGCCCTCGACCTCACGGGAGGGGTCCAGGAACGACCTACCGAGAACGTCGCGGACGACTCGTTCACCAGGCCCGACGGCAGCACCGGCACACCCGGGGCCCACTACAGCGGTCTCTCGATGTGGGACACCTACCGCACCGCGTCGCAAGCCCTGAGCCTGTTCGCGCCGGACGTCTCGAGCGACGTCATGCAGTCCCTCGTGGCGGACGCCGAGCAGTGCGGCGCCTTCCCGCACTGGGTGGACAACAGCGACGACTCGGTGCCGATGGCCGGTGACAACGCCCTCGCGGTGCTCGCGGCGTCCTACGCCTTCGGTGCCACCGACTTCGACCTGGCCACGGCCGCCCGTCTGGTCAAGCAGTCGGTGTTCGACCCGACCAGCAGCTGCAACGGTCACAGCAGCTCGTCCAACCTCGCCCAGTACCTCGACTACGGCTACCGTGCCGTGGGCGTCGACGGACAGACGTCGTCGAGCAACATCGAGCAGAACACCTCGGACCACGCCGCGGGCACGTTCCTCAGCTCTCTGCCCGCCTCGGTCCTGTGGGACCCGAGCGTGAACGTCACCGACGCCGACATCGCCGCGCTCGACGACCGGTCGTCCTGGTGGAAGAACAGCTTCGACTACGCGGGCGGCAAGATTGCCCAGCGCGCGGCCCCGACGACGCCGGGCACCCTCGGTGCCCTGTCGACCGGCGTCTTCCACGAGTCGACCGAGCCGAACTACTTCTGGTCGTTCGGGTACGCCTGGCCCGACCTCATCGACGCGATCGGCGGCAAGGCCAACGCCGTGACCCGGCTCAACACCCTGTTCTCGATCGACGACGCGCTGACGCTCGTCCCGACGCGCAAGCAGCTCAACGGCGGCCAGGACGCGACGACGTACTACATGGGCAACGAGATGGGGTTCCCGGCGCCGTGGGCGTACAACTGGGCCGGGCGGCCGCAGTCGACGCAGTACATCGTCCAGCAGCTCATGGACACCGCCTTCACCACCGGCCGCGACGGGCTACCGGGCAACGACGACTTCGGCGCGCTGTCGAGCTGGTACGTCTTCGCCGCTCTGGGCATGTTCCCGGTGTCGCAGGCGGACGGCGGCATGGCGCTGTCGACGCCGCAGTTCCCGGCCATGACGGTGCACCTCGGTGACCGCACCGTGCGGATCGTCACGGACGAGGACCCGGCCGCAGCACCGTTCATCCAGTCGATGTCCGTCAACGGCACGGCCCAGGACCGGTCCTGGGCGTCGCTCGAGACTCTGGCGGGCGCGAAGAACACCGAGATCTCCTACGACCTCGGTGCCGCGCCGTCGACCTGGGCGACCACGACGGACCCGACCGGACCCGCCACGTCGCAGACATGGCTCTCGGTCAGCGCCGAGGGCCAGACCTACGGCACGTCCGCACCGGCGACCATCACCGCGGCGATCACCTTCAGCGACGGCGTCTCCCAACCAGGCAACGTCCAGTTCCGTGCCGGGGCGAAGGTCATCGGCACCGTGGCGCTCGGCAAGGGCGGCTCGGCGACGATCACCGTCCCGGCGGCGACGCCGGTCGGCACGCACACGCTCACCGCGACCTTCGTGCCGTCCGACCCCGCGCGGGTCGAGGACTCGACCTCCGCGGCGTCGACGTTCGTCGTCTCGGCGCAGGCGGTGACCGACACGTCGGTGCTGCAGGCGGTCTACGACGCAGCGGCCGCGCTGACGAACGCCGACGGCACCTACACGGCGGGCTCCTGGTCGGCGCTGGAGGCGAAGCGGACGGCTGCGAGCACCGTGCTCGGCAACGCGTCGGCGACGCAGGCCCAGATCGACTCGGCCGTGGTGCAGCTGAACGCGGCGCTGGCCGGCCTGGTCGTCGCGCCAGTGGCCCCGGACAGCTCCGTGCTGCAGTCGGCGCGCGACGCGGCCAAGGCCCTGTCGAACACCGACGGCACCTACACCTCGGACTCGTGGTCGGCGCTGCAGGTCGCGATCGGCGTGGCCGAGACGGTTCTCGGCGACGCGTCCGCGACGCAGTCGCAGATCGACACCGCGGCCAGGGCCCTGACCACGGCGCTGGCAGGTCTGGAGATCAGCGCCCCTGCTCCCGACACGTCGGTCCTGCAGGCCGTCTACGACAACGCCCGGGCGGTGTCGAACACCGACGGCACCTACACCTCGGAGTCGTGGGCGGCGCTGGAGGCGGCGCTGACGGCGGCGCAGTCGGTGCTCGCCGACGGGTCGGCGACGCAGGCACAGATCGACGCCGCGGTGGACCGGCTCAGCGCAGCGGTCGCGGGCCTGGGGGTCGCGCCCGTGGAGCCGCCGGCTCCCAACAAGGCCGTGCTGGAGTCCGTCTACGGCAGCGCCCACGCGCTGTCGAACACCGGTGGCGTCTACACGGCGGCGTCGTGGTCGGCGTTGCAGGCCACGGTGACGGCGGCGGAGGCCGTGCTCTCTGACACGTCGGCGACGCAGGCGCAGATCGACGCCGTCGTGCAGGAGCTGAGCTCGGCGCTCGCCGGCCTGGTCCCGGCCGCGCCGACCACGCCGGTCCCGCCCCGCACGGTGGTGGCGAAGGTCAAGCTGAACCAGACGCAGCTGCGGCTGGTGAAGGGCAGGTCCCTCACCGTGGAGGACGCCGTCTACTACACCGACAGCAGGCTGCGCCCGTCGTACGCCGGGAAGGTGACGTGGAAGTCGTCCGACAAGAAGGTGGCGACGGTCTCCAAGAACGGGCGCATCAAGGCGAAGAAGACCGGCAAGGTGACCATCACGGTGACCACCAAGCAGACGAACGCCGCCGGGAAGAAGCTCTCGACGTCGATCACGGTCAAGGTCGTGAAGTCCAAGCCGAAGGCAAAGGTCAAGAAGGTCACCGCCTCGGTGCCGAAGTCCCTGGCCGTCGGGCAGGTCGCCTACGTCACCGGTAAGTACACGCCGAAGAAGGCGACGGGGGTGAAGGTGACGTACTCGTCGACCAAGACCTCTGTGGTGGCCGTGGACAAGGTGGGGCGCGTGGTCGCTGCGTCTGCTGGCAAGGCCATGGTGAAGATCAAGGCGGGCGGCAAGACCAAGAGCTACGCGGTCACTGTCCGGTAGTTCTGAGGGACACAGGTGTGGGGGTCGCAGTGGCGTGACCTCCACACCTGTGTCCGGTGTCTCGCGGTGCGTATCGGGACGGCCGCGGAACTCCGTGGTGTTGCCAGGTGCTGGTCAACCGTGCTCTCGGCCGGGCAGAGGCGCCCCGTCGAGAAACGCTTCGTACGCCGAGACGGCATCCCCGTCGACCGTAGTGCTCCGTGGGCCGTAGCGCGTGTCCGAGCGATCGCGCTTCGGACCGGACAGCCAGAACTCCTCACCGGTCTCTACATCGACGAAGTTGGCGTCGATCCCTTGCCACCTGCGTAGCTCACGCCCGCGGACGTAGGCCGTCTTCCACGAACGGTTAAAGTCCACCCAACCGATCCAGGACGGGCCTCGATCCGTGTCATAGCCAGTCTTCTGCTGGACGAACATGATCCGCCGTGCCACGCTCCACCTCCTCGATGCGCTGCCGCGGAAGCGCCCTCGGTCGGGCACCTCGAACCAGGCCGCAGGCACAGCGTGTCAGGGTGATGACTCTCCCGCCAGGCTTTTCAGTCGCGCGGGCGCCCGAGCAACTCGTTGGGGACATATCTCATGTCGCCGCCTGCAGTTCTCCCGCCCCGGGGTCCGCGTCTCGTCATGGTGCGACGATACTCATCCAACCGCGTTCGCGAGCCTGCTCCCACCTAGCGGGCGGCTGATCCAGCACCGGGGCGGGAGCGGTGACCGTCGGCCGCCCGAAGCGCTCGTCGGCGCAGGTGGGCTGTCACGGCAGTGCGCGAGAGTCTCGGAGCCACCAGTCCACCTGGCGGGGCGACCTGCTCCACAGTTCCTCTCACGTCTGCAAGACGGTCTCTGGTCGTGCTACTCGACGTCCGCTTCTCGGAGCGACCGACAATAGCCCCTGCGCTGTCGTCGCTCGTGAGCATGTGGCAGCGGCTCGAGGCGCCGGGCAGCCGTGGCCTCGCGTTCCCTGGCATCGTGGTCGATCCGTTCCCGGAGAGGTCGTCGCCAGCCTCTTCCATCCGATGTAGCAGGTTGCTACAGTAGACCGCATGAGTACGATGCCGACCCGGGTCGACGGTGAGCTGTTCGCTTCCGCGAAGTCGAGCGGTGCCGTCCACAGTCGCAGCGCGGCCCAGCAGATCGACCACTGGGCGCGGATCGGTCGGGCACTGGAGTCGTCGGGCAGCACGAGCCACCGCGACATCGAACGGGTTCTCGCCGGTGAGGCTTCCTACGACGACCTCGCGGACCGCGAGCAGGCCGTCGTCCGCGCCACCTGGGACGAGCACATCTCCGATGGGATCGCCGGGCTCGACCTCCAGGTTGAGCTGGAGTCGACGAGCGACAGCTGGGTCGAGGCCGACGTCGACGGCCTCGTCGTGGAGCGGCGACCTGACAGCGGTGCTCCCACGGCAACCCGTGCATGAGCACGCCTGTCATCCATCTGGTGGTCGGACCGAACGGCGCAGGAAAGACCACCCTCGTCACACGGGTGGTGCAACCCGTCACCCGATTGCCCTTCGTCAACGCCGACGTGATCGCCACGGACCGTTGGCCCCGCTCACCTGCCGAGCACGCCTACGACGCGTCCCGGGCCGCGGCACAGGAACGCGTAGAGCTGATGTCACGGGGGCGCTCGTTCATCACCGAGACGGTGTTCAGCCACCCGAGCAAGCTCGCGCTGGTCGACGAGGCACTAGGGCTGGGATACCTCGTTCACCTGCACGTCATCCTCGTACCCGAGGCGCTGGCCGTCGCACGCGTGGAGCATCGTGCCCGCCGCGGCGGGCACACCGTGCCCGAGGACAAGATCCGGGAACGGTTCGGCCGCCTGTGGGACCTGGTCGCCGTCGCCATCGAACGCGCATCCACTGCCAGCCTCTATGACAACACGCGCGCAGGGACCCCCTTCCGTGTGGTCGCGAGATACGAGAACGGGCGCCTGGTCGGCAAGCCCGCCTGGCCGACCTGGACCCCGCAGGTGCTGGTCCATCGGGGGCGCTCGGGCGCCTGAAGCGCACGGGCACGGGCACGGGCACGGGCACGGGCACGGGCACGGGCACGGGCACGGGCACGGGCACGGGCACGGAACATCGTCTCCGCAAAATCCCTGGTGGGCGAACGTTCGACAACCACTATCGTCACCGCATGGACAACTACACCTGTCGTCATTTTTCGCTCGCCAACGGCTATCACGACCCGACGAACCTTCCTGCACTGCTACGCAAGCTGGCCGACACGATGGAAACCGAAGGCATCCGACCCATGGAGATCTTGGACCTGAACATCCACTCGGAGATCGAGGCAGGAGGCCCCTCCTGGAGTGCCACTCTCTACTGGTCGCCGGATTCCGACGACGAGCAAGCCGACGACTGACCGACCGACAGCGAAGTCTCTTGAGGACCGGGCTGACGTACCCGCCCCCTGCTGATCCCTTCGATCGCACGGTCGCGCCACGCTCATTCATTCTGTCCACGGGGCGTGGCACGCGACGGCGGATGAAAGTCGACGACGTTGCAAGTCACGACCGCGAGCCGTGGACCAGCACGGTCGCCGCACCAACCTCTGCCGGGGCACCAAACAGTCACTCTCAGCCCATCTTCTCGAACCACGCCATCACGGCCCTGGCCCATGCGAGCTTGCGACCTCCGAGCGCACCGCCGACAAGCACCAGAGCCCCACCAGCCACGAGCAGCCCGAAGAAGACGGTGACACCGCCCCAGAACCACGGCTCATGAGGAACCGCCAAAAGGACCGCGACAAGGGTTCCAGCGCCACCACAGATGACGGCTCCGCCTGCCGCAGAGACCAGAAGAAAGAAGCGCATTCCCAGCCAGCGCAGACAACGCGGCATCAGTAGTGGTACCGCGCCTGGAGGACGATCAGGTCGTCACCGTCGACGAAGCACACCAGCCGGTGCTCGTCCGTGATCCTCCTCGACCAGGCTCCCTGAGCACCGTACTTGAGCTGCTCGGGCTTCCCGATGCCTTCGAAAGGCTCGCGAAGACAGGCGTCGATGAGAGTGTTGATGCGCTTCACGACTCGCCGGTCCACCGCCTGCCAGTGCTTGTAGTCCTCCCAGGCGGCAGGGTCCCAGACCAGGCGTGTCACTGGTCGCGATCGAGCTCGTGGGTCTCCGTCTTCCCGGCCCGCGCGCGATCGTAGGCGTCGAGGAGGCGACGGGCGTTCGCGGGGGACCGGAACAGGTATGCCGTCTCCTGCCACGCCGCGTACTCGTCAGCCGGCATCAGGACGGCGTTGCCCTTGCGCGAGACGATCTCGACGGCCTCGTGGTCCTCGTTCACGCGCTCGATGAGCGGGAACAGGGTCTTGCGCGCTTCGCTGGCGCTGATGGACATGACCACGGCTCCTCGATCGCTGATGGATGGTACTTGATTACGGTACCACTCGATGGTGTCGGCATCCTCGCCGGGAACTGCGAGCTGAACCGGCAGCCCGGGGAGGATCGAACATGGCCTGGGCCGCGAGGATACCGGTGTCCAGGGCGTCACTCCGAGCCCCTCACCGGCGGTGGGCCTCTCAGCGCTCGGCCCCCTGGCTCCCTGTCTTCTCTGTCCCGCGCGCAGCCTCCTCGTGCCCGTACTCGCTCGACGCCCAGGACGCCAACAGCTGCAGACGCTCCGCGGACGTCGATCCAGGCTCAGCCGCGTAGACGGTCATCGTGAGCCCCGGCTCGGACTCCATCCCCATGCCCTCGTACGCGACCGTGAGCTCGCCGACGACGGGATGGCGGAACGTCTTGGAGCCGGTACCGTGGTGCCTGACGTCGTGCGACCCCCAGAGCCGCCGGAACTCGTCGCTGCGCGTGGACAGCTCGCCGATCAGGTCGTGCAGCTCCTTGTTGTGCGGGTCGCGGCCGGCCTCGGTGTGCAGGATCGCCACCGTGACGCGGGCGAAGAAGTCCCAGTCGGGGTAGAAGTCGGCCGCGCGCTGGTCGAGGAACGTGAACCGCGCGATGTTCGGCGGCTGGCCGGGCATGTCGTAGACGTCCTGGTAGAAGGCCCGGCCGAGGACGTTGGTCGCCAGGATGTCCAGCCGGCCGTTGCGCACGAACGCGGGCCCCGACGTCACCGCGTCGAGGATCCACTGCAGGCTCGGGTGCGGTGTCCAGCACCTGGGGTTGCGCCTGCGGGGCGGGCGAGCCACGGGGCTGGCGGCATGGGCGAGGTCGAACAGGTGCGCGCGCTCGGCGTCGTCCAGCAGCAACGCCTTCGCGACCGCGTCGAGGACCTCCGGGGACGCGCCGCTGATCGCGCCTCGCTCCAGCTTCGTGTAGTACTCGACGCTCACGCCGGCCAGCGCGGCGACCTCGCTGCGTCGCAGGCCAGCCACGCGGCGGTTCGTGCCCGCGGGAAGCCCCACCTCCTCCGGGGTCACCTTGGCGCGGCGCGAGGTGAGGAACTCGCGCACCTCGGCTCGATTGTCCATGAATCAACGGTAGGCGAGGTGGCGTCGCGCGAGGGAGTCTTTCGCGGTACCCCTATCGAGCAGGACTCCCTCGCGCCCGAGAACCGTGGTGTCATCGATCGAGGAAGGGGAATGAAGAGATTCATGATCGGGAAGCAGAAGCGATGACTGACAACGAGTTCGAGCAGGTGTTCCCGCTCGGAGAGCCCAACGATGCGTTCGCGCAGTACTTCACAGGGCAGAGCTACCTGGCTCCGCTCGTCTCGGGAGACGTGCCGGTGAGCAACGTGACCTTCGAGCCCGGCTGCAGGAACAACTGGCACATCCACCAGGGTCAGAACGGCGGCGGCGACCAGGTCCTCATGTGCACGGCCGGTTCTGGCTGGTACCAGGCAGAGGGCGAAGACCCCGTGAGCATGGAACCGGGCACGGTGATCCGGGTCCCCGCCGGGACCAAGCACTGGCACGGCGCGAAGGCCGGCTCGTGGTTCTCCCACCTGGCCTTCATCACACCCGGCGAGGGCGTCAGCAACGAATGGCTGGAACCGGTCGCCGACGAGGTGTACCGGGCGTTGCCGCAGAACGGAGAGCAGGCATGAGCATCCTCGACGACACCTACACCCTCACGAACGGCGTGGAGATCCCCAGGCTCGGGCTCGGCACCTGGTTCATCGACGACGACATGGCTGCCAGCGCCGTCAAGGCGGCGATCGAGATCGGCTACCGCAACATCGACACCGCCCAGGCCTATGGCAACGAGCGCGGGGTCGGCGAGGGCGTGCGTACGTCCGGGGTCGCCCGCGAAGAACTGTTCGTGTCCACGAAGCTGGCCGCGGAGATCAAGGACTACGACGGCGCGGTCGCTGCGATCGACGGATCCTTGCAGAGGCTCGGGCTCGAGCACATCGACCTGATGCTCATCCATTCCCCGCAGCCGTGGGACGACTTCCGCGGCGGCGACTACGCCGAGGGCAACCGCCAGGCATGGAAGGCCCTCGAAGAGGCGCACCGGGCGGGCAAGATCCGCTCCATCGGCGTCTCCAACTTCCTGCGGGAGGACCTGGAGACCCTGATCGAGAGCGCGACGGTCCCCCCGCACGTGAACCAGCTGCTGGTTCACGCGGGCAACACGCCGTCCGAGCTGGTCGCCTACTGCGCGGGCAAGCAGATCCTCGTCGAGGCGTACTCGCCGATCGCGCACGGCGAGATCCTGGGCAACGCCGACGTCAAGGCGATGGCCGAGAAGTACAGCGTGTCGGTGCCCCAGCTGTGCATCCGCTACACGCTGCAGCTCGGCACCGTGTCCCTGCCGAAGACCGCGAACCCCGAGCACATGCGTGCCAACGCGGAGGTCGACTTCGAGATCGCCGACGAGGACATGGCCGTGCTGAAGGACCTGCGCGCGCAGGACTACGGCGGCTCCAGTGCGTTCCCGGTCTACAGCGGCAAGTGAGGAGAAGGACCATGGCAGAGAGAGTGACCGCGGGCCGCGACGCGCTGGCGCAGTTCGCCCCGAAGTTCGCTGAGCTGAACGACGACGTCCTCTTCGGACAGGTCTGGTCGCGCGAGGACGAGCTCGCCCCGAAGGTGCGCAGCATCGTCACCGTGACGGCGCTGATGTCCGGCGGAGTGCTCGACGGCTCGCTGAAGCATCACATCGAGCGGGCCAAGGCCAACGGCGTGACCGCCGAGGAGATGGCCGAGGTGCTCACCCACGCGGCGTTCTACGCGGGCTGGCCCAAGGCGTGGGCGGCGTTCCGGATGGCCACGGAGGTCTACGCGGGCTGAGCGGTGAGGCCGTGGACCCCGCAGGCGCCGACAGGACGGCAGGCGTTCCGGATCTTCCCGCCCTTCACGACCGACTGCGGGAAGAACATCCGCGTCGGCGAACGAGTCTTCGTCAACTCCGGGTGCCGGTTCCAGGACCAGGGCGGCATCACCATCGGTGACGACGCCCTCATCGGCCACAACGTCGTGATCGCGACCCTCAACCACGACCTCGACCCCGGCCTGCGTGCCGCCACGGTGCCGGAGCCGGTGATCGTCGGCAACCGCACATGGATCGGGGCGAACGCGACCGTGCTGCCCGGGGTCACCATCGGCGAGGGTGCCGTCGTGGCCGCCGGAGCAGCGGTGACCAAGGACGTCGCGCCGCGGACCGTCGTCGGCGGAGTGCCCGCCCGGAGGATCCGGGAGATCAGCGGTTGAACGGTGCGGTCCGGCACGACGCTCGGGACACCTGGCGAACGCCTGTCCTCGAGAAGCTCGCCGGGTCCAGCTGACAACCAAAGGGCTCCGCACCGCGGGGAGACCGGCGGCGCTGATCACGGGCATCAAAGGAGCCGGTTCTACACGTTGAAGCGGAACTCCACCACGTCCCCGTCGTGCATCACATAGTCCTTGCCCTCGATACGGGCCTTGCCCGCCGCACGCGCAGCAGCGATGGACCCGGTCTCGATCAGGTCCCCGAACGACACGACCTCGGCCTTGATGAAGCCCCGCTCGAAGTCCGTGTGG
>Ga0182735_1001889_pt1 | contig 13382 bp, 12 predicted proteins | sample eDN5th30CKraftMG_FD_128524 | JGI IMG/M metagenome (GOLD analysis project Ga0182735, IMG submission 128524) | Enriched Miracle-Growth compost microbial communities from Emeryville, California, USA - eDNA 5th pass 30_C Kraft MG (version 2) (version 2) ... | reverse complement strand
GCGTCGCCGATTACGGTCTCGTCGGCGATCTGTTCTCCGTCGTGCCGGATCTCGCGAGCACGCTGTGACGATGGATCGAGTGCCGCTGCACACGCGCCAGATCACGCTGCAAGGCTTCAGACGCGCGGATGGCCTCTACGACATCGAAGGCCATCTGCGCGACACGAAGTCATACGATCGCGATTCCCATGGCGTGATCGTCAAGGCGGGCGATCCGGTGCACGAGATGATGCTGCGCATGACCATCGGCGTCGATTTCGTCATCCGCGAGGCGAAGGCCGAATCGATCATCGTGCCGTATGTCGGCCATTGCGAAACGATCGCGCCCGACTATCGCAAGCTCGAAGGCATGAAGCTCGCGCCGGGCTTCATGCGCGAAATCAGAAACCTGTTCGGCGGCTTGCGCGGCTGCACGCATCTGACCGAACTCATCGGCGCGGTGGCCACCGCCGCATTTCAGACGATGAGCGAGGAAATCAACGCGAGCGGCACCATGCGGCCGTTCCAGCTCGACGGATGTCACGCGCTTCGTACGGATGGTCCGCTCGTGAAGGCATTTCATCCGAAGTGGTACGAGGCGCCGAAGCGCCTTTGACGCATCGGCGTGCGAGCCGTGGCTAGCGCGCGTTGCCAGCAAATGTGTATTCTCTCGAAGTCGTTCCTCGAGAGGAGCATCCGTGAAATACCCCTTGCTTCTGGGCTTCGGCATCGTCGCAATCGACGTGATCGTATGGCGCGCGCGATTGCCCGACAACGACCTGGCCCGGCTCTTCATACGGCTCGCGCTCTTTTTTCTGTTGAGCTGGGTACTCTTTTCGTCGGGTCTGAGTCCGTTCACGCAGGCGCCGTTCGCCGACGTCGTCGAATTGCACTGGGCGGGGCAAATTCTCGAAATCATCTGGTGGTTGATGGGCGCGCGCCTGCTCACGCTCTCACTCGACACGCTGCTGCTTCCACGCGCCTGGAGAAAACAGCGGCTGTTCTCGGATGTTTTCGGTGCCGTGGTGTTTCTCGCGGCGGCCGTGGCGGCGCTTGGCTTCGTGCTCGAACTGCCGGTACGCGGCCTCGTTGCGACATCGGGCGCACTGGCGATCGTGCTGGGCCTCGCTATCCAGAGCACGCTCAGCGATGTATTCGCGGGCATCGTCATCAACACGACGGAACCCTACGCGATAGGTGACTGGGTGACGATCGACGACGTCGAGGGCAAGGTCGTCGAGATGAACTGGCGCGCGACACATCTGTTGACGGGGCAAGGCAATACGCTCATCGTCCCTAACGCTGTCGCGGCGAAGGCGAAAATCACCAATAACAGCAGACCGGGCGACGTCCACGGCATATCGATCGTCCTCGAGATCGAACCCGAGGCGCGGCCGAAGACCGTGCTGGACGCACTCGGGCGCGCGCTTACCGGTTGTAATCTGATTCTCGCGACGCCGGCCCCATACGCGCGCATGAAGCGCACGACGACGAACTCGGTCCAGTATGAAGTGGTGGCCTTCGTCGACGACATGAACAAAAAGCTCGCCGTATGCAACGAGCTCTTCGACCTCTGCTACCGCCATCTCACCGCGGCTGGCGTGGCATGGCGCGCGCTGGGCGTAGCGGCGCCCGCGCTTGCATCGAGAGATGAAAAAGAAGCCTTGTTAAGACGCGTCGACTTGTTCGACAGCCTTTCAGGCGAGGAAATAACGCGGCTCGCGAAGCGTTTGTCGCGACACGAATATCAGGCGAATCATCAGATCCTGGCGCCCGACACCGTGCCCGATAGCTTGTCGATCGTGCATTCGGGCGTGCTCTCGGTCGCGGTCGTCGAAGCGGCAGGCGCTCGCGAGGTTGCTCGCATCGGGCCGGGCGAAGCATTCGGGGAAGCGGGATTGCTCGCCGGAATCGCGATGCAAGTATCGATCTCGACGCTCACGCCATCGGTTCTATTTCAGCTGGCCAAGGACGACATGACGTCGTTTCTCAAAGATCATCCGGAAGTAGCGAAGCAAATGTGCGAGCTTCTGGCGTATCGGCAGGATAAGCTCGGCAAGCTCGCGACTCCGATGCCCGCCGAGCACGAACAAGGCCACTCGCTGTTCCAGTGGTTGATCGGGAAAGTATGGAACGCGCATTCGCTGAATCACGACTCCCGAAGCGATTGAGCATACGGCTCAAGCTGCTTCAGCGGAGATGGGTGGCGCGGCCGGATCGATCACATTCTCGTCAGTCACCGACGCAAAAGCCTGAACGGCCGCGCGTGCCGCCGCTTTCCTCGTCTTGCCCGCACGCGACGGCGGCTGGCAGGCGCCGCACACGACGCCGTGCTGCAAGTCATGCTTGTGCGCGACGAACTTGCCGGTGCAGCGGCAGCAGGGCGTCAATTGCAGCATCTCCGCCTCGAAGAAACGCACGAGCGTCCAGGCGCGCGTCAGGTCGAGCACCGGTTCGGCGTCGTTGCGCGTGCAGTGCTCCAGATACAGCCGATATCCTTTGGTCAGCGCATCGAGGTGCGAGCAGCTCGCTTCGTTCTTGAGGAACAGATAAGTGTTGAAGAATAGCGACGCGTGAATGTTCGAAAGCCACGGCATGTACCAGTCCGCGGAGAAAGGCAGCATTCCCTTTGGCGGCGACACGCCTCGCACTTCACGATAAAGACGGATGAGACGTTCGCGCGAGAGCGTGAGTTCGCTTTCGAGGACCTGCATGCGCGCACCGAGTTCGATGAGCGCGACTGCGCGAAACACCTCTTGCGCTTCTTCGGTCAGGCTTTTCTTTGCAATGAGGTTCATGGAGGACGGCGCCTTAGATCAGCAGTTTGACGGGCTGGCCTGCCAATAGAACCGCAGCATGCGTCGAAGCGATGTCGGCGTGCTTCGGAGGTTGCGTCAGCGCGGAGAGCAGCATGTGATCGTTGAAGCGGAACGCGCATAACAGCTGATCGGAAGAGGCGAGCTTCACGACTTGGGGCAGCGAGAGGCTCATCAGCAGATCGGCAACCTCGGCGGATAGCCCGAGGCGAAACATGCCGATCGCGCGGTCCTCGCGCAAGATTCGCTGCGCCAGGATGAGATAGGAAAGATTGATCTCTCGAATGCTTTCTTGGATTTCGAAGGTGCTCATCTTTTTAGGCCTTGATGTCTCCAAGGCTCTCGTTGCCTTCAATGATTTCAGTCTAGGCGCGCGTCTCCACCGGATCAATCGTCAGAAGATTGATTTTAATTAATCGATTAGCAACACCGTTAAAGGATTGTTATCCCGTCTCCGGGAACGGAATATGCGCTGCGGGGCGGCCTTGTCGGCACAGGAAAGCGGCTTTGCTCACGATGATCGAGCGGCAGTCGATACCGGCGGCGCTTCAGTATTCAACTATCCGGCGAGTGGCCGCCTACCGAACCTCGACCATTTTCGCGCCACAATCCCGACATGCTTCCACACGGACAGGCTATGGAACGTCGCGCACTGCTTCCCCCGTTGAATCCGACCCGGGCGTTCGAGGCGACCGGACGCCTGCTGAGTATTTCCAAGGCCGCCGACGAATTGGCCGTGACGCCCGCCGCCGTCAGCCGGCAGGTACGCACGCTCGAAGCCTATCTGGGCGTCGATCTGTTCGAGCGTGTGAAAGGACGGCTTGAGCTGACCTCGGCGGGTGCGCGGTATCTGGCGGAGTTGATGCCGCTCTTCGCAGCGCTGCGCGAAGCCACCGACAGTCTGCGTTCGTCGGAACGGCGCGCCCGCGTGCTCAAGATCCGCTCGCCCGCCACATTCGCGGTGCGCTGGCTGATTCCGCGTCTCGCGAGCTTTCATCGGCTGCATGAAAACATCGACGTGCAACTGACGACATCACCGGCTCCGCTCAATTTCGCGCGTGAGGATATCGACGCCGGCATTCAGCTAGGCGACGGCAAGTGGCCCGGTCTGCGCGTGCAACGTCTGATCGCGAACGAACTGGTGCCTGTCGCCGCGCCGTCGAGACAGGTCAAGGCGCGCTCGCAGTTACAGGGCGAAACGCTTCTGCACACGCTCGCACGCCCTGAAGACTGGACCTTGTGGCTGAAGGCTGCGGGCCTTCCATTGAGCGGGCGACGCCGCGAGATGCGCTACGAAACGTCGCTGCTCGCGTATCAGGCAGCGATCGAAGGGCACGGCGTCGCGATCGCGCAGAAGGCGCTGGTGCGCAGCGAACTCGAAAGCGGTCTGCTCGTCGCTCCGTTTTCATTCGAGCTGGACCGCGGCAATCACACGTACTACTTCGCGTGGCCGACGGCGCGTCCGCAATCCGATGCACTGAAGATTTTCCGCCGATGGCTGCACTCGTTGCTCAACGAATAGCGCTCACGAATCGCCGACCCTTTAACAAAAAGTCAAAGGCTCGTTTCTAAATTGTCGATTGTCCGGAAGGCCGGTGAGTACCTATTCTCGTCGGCATGATTCGTCGCAGTGACGAGTCACGAGACAGGACAATCACAAATGCCAAGAGACAGCCTCAACGGCGTGCGGGTGATCGATTTCTCGCATGTCCTCGCCGGTCCGGTCTGCTCGATGACACTCGCCGATCTCGGCGCGCACGTCGTCAAGATCGAGCCGCCCGACGGCGAGATCGGGCGGCGCATCGGCCCGCCGTGGATCAGCGGTGAAAGCCCGGCCTTCATCAGCGTCAACCGCAACAAGTACAGCGTCGCGATCGATCTGAAAACCGACGCGGGGCGCGAAGCCGTTCGCCGCATGTTGCGCGAGGCCGACGTGCTCGTCGAAAACTTTCGGCCGGGCGTGATGGCATCGATGGGACTCGACTTCGACGCACTGCGTCAGTTGAATCCCCGGCTCGTCTACTGCTCGATCTCCGCCTTCGGTCAGACGGGCGCGAATCGCAAGCGGCCGGGCGTCGATGGCGTGATCCAGGCTGTCAGCGGTCTGATGAGCACGCTCGGCACGACGAACGCCGAGCCGCTGAAAGTCCCGATTCCCGTTGCCGACATGATGGGCGGCTATCTCGCATCGATCGCGATTCTCGGCGCGCTGCATCAGGTTCGCGCGGGCGGCGGTGCCCAGCATCTCGACGTGAGTCTCTACAACGCGACGCTGATGCTGCAGCAGATCGGCTTCGCTGCGTATTTCGCGTCCGGCCGCGAGCCGGAAAAAACCGGCAGCGCCGCGCCTTATGCGTGCCCGAACGAAGCGTTCCCGACGCAGGACGGCTGGATGATGGTCGTCGCCTATCATCCGGAACGATGGCGCGCGCTGTGCGAGGTGCTCGCATCGTCCGCACTCGCAGCGGATCCGCGCTTCGCCACCAACGACGATCGCGTGCGCCATCGCAAAGCGCTGCATCACATGCTCGCGGCGCGTTTCGTCGAACGCCCGACCGCGGAGTGGATGGAACGGCTCGCAGCGCGGGACATTCTGTGTTCGCCCGTCGCAACCTACGGCGATGTCATCGAAACGGCGGAATACGCCGAATGCGGACTGGCGCAGACGATCGATCATCCGGTCGCGGGAATCATGCGTACGCACGGCTTCGCGCTCGGTCCATCCGACCGCGCAAGCGTGCCCGACGTGCCAGCGCCGCTGACGGGCCAGCACACGCTGCAGATGCTGGAGCGATACGGCTTCGCCCAAAGCGAGATCGCGGAACTGCTGAACGCGGGCGTGATCCGCCTGGGCCGCGCAACGCGCGAGACCTGCGATGAAGACCGCAAGGTGAGCGCATGAGCGCCGCGATGATACGGAGCGAACGACGCGGCCAGGTCGCGCTCGTGCGTCTCGCGTCGGATAACCCGCTCAATCCGCTGACCGACGCGTTGATGGATCAGCTCATCGACGTCCTGCTGCGCAACGAAGCCGATCCGCAAATTCACGCAATCGTTCTGACAGGGTCCGACAAGGCCTTCGCCGCCGGCGCCGACATCGTCGCGATGTCGAAGCTCGATTACGCGAGCGCATTCTCGGATGACTACATCGGACGAAGCTGGGACCGCATCCGCATGGCCCGCAAGCCGATCATCGCTGCGGTAGGCGGCTATGCGCTGGGCGGCGGCTGCGAACTGGCGATGATGTGCGACATCGTCATCGCCGCGGACGATGCGCTCTTCGGCCAGCCCGAAATCAAGCTCGGCATCGTGCCGGGCGCGGGCGGCACGCAGCGTCTGCCGCGCGCGGTGGGCAAATCGACCGCGATGCTCGCGTGCCTGACCGGCGAATCCTTCAACGCAAGCGAGGCATTGGCATATGGACTCGTGTCGATGGTCGTCGCTCGCGAGCGCTTGATCGACGAAGCGATGCGCGTCGGCGAGCAGATCGCGCGTCATTCGCTGCCGGTGATCGTCGCGATCAAGGAAGCCGTCAATCGTGCGTTCGAGTCCTCGCTGTCGGAAGGTCTGTTGTTCGAGCGAAGGCTATTTCATGCGGGCTTTGCGCTCGCCGATCAGAAAGAAGGCATGGCCGCGTTTCTCGAACGTCGTCAGGCCGCATTCCAGAACCGGTAGTTGCCGGCGAAACTATCAGGAGACTTTGTCGTGTCAGCTTATTCAAACGATTCGGGTTCGCTGGTCGAGTCATCCCTCGACGACGGCGTGCTCGTGCTCACGCTCAACAGCGCAAGCGACGGCAACGCGCTGAACGTCGCGATGACAGAGGCGCTGTCGGATGCGCTCGAAGAGATCAACGACCGGGGCGACGTGCATTGCGTCCTGCTGCGTTCGTCGTCGCGGCATTTCTGTACGGGTGGCAACGTGAAGGACATGCAAAGCGGCAGCGACCTGATGAGCGGCAGCGTCGAAGACGTGCGCGACCGCTTGCATCGCAGCTTGCACCGGATCACGCGCGCATTGAGCGGTCTCGATGTGCCTTCGGTATGCGCGGTCAATGGCGCCGCAGTCGGAGCGGGCTGCGATCTCGCGTTGATGTGCGATATCCGCGTGGCGAGCACGAAAGCCGTTTTCGCAGAGAGCTTCTTGCGGCTGGGACTTGTGTCGGGCATCGGCGGATCGTGGTTTCTCGCGCGCATCGTCGGCTATGCGAAGGCGCTCGAACTGACGCTGACCAGCGAGTTCATCGATGCTGAAGCGGCGCTCAAGCTCGGCATCGTCTCGAAGGTCGTGCCGGAGGATGCGCTCGACACCGAAGCGTTGTCGCTGGCGAAACGCATCGCGCACAGCCCGCCGACTGCACTGCGCATGGCGAAGCGGCTCGTGCGCGAAGCGGCCGATGCATCGCTTGAAACGACGCTCGGAATGGCGGCGAGCATGCAGGCCATTCTGTTGTGCGGCCGCGAGCACAAGGAGGCTGTCGACCGGTTTCTCGCGCAGCAAGCGGCGAAGAAGCGCACGCACATGTGATGCGCCTTACGGCCACTGCGTCGATCGCGCGGGGCCTCACGAACTGAATCACAGGAGACGACCATGTCCACGACTTCCGGCGCGCGACATTCAAAGCCCGGCATGCTGCGGATCATCGCGACATCGAGCCTCGGCACGATGCTCGAGTACTACGATTTCTTCGTCTACGTCGCGCTGACATCGACGCTGACGCACTTGTTCCTGCCATCGACGGATCGCACGGTCGCCGCGATGGCGGGCGTCGCCACGTTCGGCATCGCGTATGTCGCGCGGCCGCTCGGCACGATCATCTTCAGCCCGATGGCCGACCGCATCGGACGCAAGAAGACCTTCGTCATCACGCTCGCGATCATGGGTATCGCGACGGTGGGCATCGGCTGTCTGCCGACCTACGCGATGGCCGGCCTCCTTGCGCCGATCGGCCTCATCGCGCTGCGCGTGGTGCAGGGCATCGCGCTCGGCGGCGAATATGGCTCCGCGGTCGTCTACGTCATGGAGCATGCGCCCGCGGGCCGCAAAGGCATGGCGACGAGCGTGCTGCAAAGCACCGCGAGCCTCGGCCTTTTGCTCGCGCTCGCTATCGTGTCGGCGCTGAAGTTCGCGCTCGATGCAGCCGCATTCGAATCGTGGGGCTGGCGCGTCCCGTTCCTGATCTCGGCGCCGATCGTCGCGGTGGCGACATGGATCCGGCTCGGCATGAAGGAAACGCCCGTGTTCGCGGAGATGAAAGAGGCGGGCCGTCTGTCGAAATCGCCGCTGCAGGACACGTTGTCGAGCGCGACGTCGTGGAAGGCGATTCTCGTCGCGATGTTCGGCGCGCAAGGTGGAACGTCGGTATCGCTTTATACGTCGATCGTCTACATGCTGTACTTCCTGCAGAACGTGTTGAAGGTCGATCCGTCGCGCGCGAATCTCTGCCTTGGCGTCGCTATCGTCGTGGCCGCGCCGCTTTATCCGGCGTTCGGCCGTCTGTCCGATGCGATCGGCCGGGCGCGCGTGATGCTGATCGGCATCGTGCTCTGGATACTCGCAGCGTATCCGGCATTCGCGGGCATCAGGACGAATGCGCTCGCGGGCGGCTGGGTCACGGTGACGCTGCTCGTCGCGCTGCTCGCCGTGTTGACCGCGATGATCATGGCGCCGCTGCCCGCGTTTATCGCCGAATGTTTTCCACCGCAAAGCAGGACCACGGGCTTCGGATTGTCGCAACAACTCGGCAATGTGCTGTTCGGCGGGTTTCTTCCGTTGATCAGTCTTTCGCTCGTCAATCTCACGGGCAACCCGCTTGCGGGCGTCGGGTATTCGATCGTTTCGCTGTTGCCCTGCCTTGCCGTTACCTATTTTTGGGGACTGCGGCAGGATCGGCTCATTCGTCAGCGTCATTACGAAGTGCAGTGCGCGAGCCCTGCGGACACGGCTCAATTGCCGGTACGTTGAATCGGCGATGACACGAGGCGCGGCATCGCGATGCCGCGCCTCGCGTGGTTCAGGCGAGACCGGCCATCAGCGTGTATTTCACATGCACATATTCCTCGATTCCATGATGACTGCCTTCGCGTCCGTAACCGGATTGCTTCACGCCGCCGAACGGCACCGAAGCCGTGCCGACCGAGCCGGAATTCAGTATCACCATGCCCGCCTCGATGTTGCGCGACAGCCGGAACGAGCGGCCCAGATCGCGGGTGAACGCATAGGCGACGAGTCCATATTCGCTGTCGTTGCTGCGTGCGATGACTTCTGCTTCGGTCGAGAAGCGATAGATCGGAAAGACGGGACCGAAGATTTCGGTCGATGCGATCGGCATATCGTCCGCGACATCGACGAGAATCGTGGGCGCATAGAAGAGTCCGCCTTTCGCGTGCGCATGTCCGCCGAGCACGGCCTTGGCGCCGCGTTCGCGCGAATCGTCGACGAGCTTGCCGACCTTGTCGATGGCCGCACGATTGATCAGCGGACCGACGACGAACCGGTCCTGCAGCCCTTGATCGACCGGGATCGCTTCGACGAGCGCCTTGACGCGCTGAACGAACGCATCGTGGATGCTCGCCTGCACATACACGCGGTTCGGCGAAATGCAGACCTGTCCGCTGTTGCGCAGCTTCGCGGACACGAGCGCTTTCGCGGCTTCGTCGAGATCGGCATCGTCGAAAACGATGAAGGGCGCGTTGCCGCCGAGTTCCATCGTCATTGTCTTCAGCGTGCCGGCGCACTGCGCGGCGAGCAGCTTGCCGACCGCGGTCGAACCCGTGAACGAGATCTTGCGAATGCGCGGATCGTCGGTGATGAGTTTGCCGATCTGAACGGGGTCGCCCGTCACCATTTCGAACACGCCTTCCGGAATGCCGGCGCGGCGCGCGTATTCGAGCAGCTTGTATGCGGTCAGCGGCGTTTCCTCGGCAGGCTTCAAGAGGATCGTGCAACCCGCCGCGAGCGCGGTCGCGACCTTGCGCGTAATCATCATGAACGGGAAGTTCCACGGCGTGATCGACGCAACCGGCCCGACAGGCTCTTTCGTGACGATCACCGCTGCGTCTTTCGCGTGCGTGGGGATGGTATCGCCGTACACGCGTTTCGCTTCCTCCGCGTACCATTCGACGAAGCCCAGGCCATAGTCGATTTCGCCGAAGGCTTCCGACATGCACTTGCCGTTCTCGCGGCACATCAGTTCGGCGAATGCGGTCTTGTCGGCGCTGACGAGGTCGAACCATGCGCGCAGCAGTGCGCTTCGTTCGCGTGCCAATGTGCGCGACCACGCCGGAAAGGCCGCGCATGTGCGGTCGATGGCGGCGCGCACCTGCGCTTCCGAATGATGTTCGACTTGCCCGACGAGCGTGCCGTCGGCGGGATTGAGTACATCGATCATGCTTGTTCTCCGAGGTGAGTTGACTTGCATGATCGAATGTTAGGCATATGGCAACGCGACGAGAACGCGTGATCGTCTGCAAAGCTTGCCCGATTCTATGAACACGCCTTTATCGAACTCGACGCATGAAAACGCACCGCCCGCCCAAATTGCCGACGATGGAAACCGAAGCCGCCGCACTCGCTCGCGTGCACGCTTCGATGGTGAGTCGGCTGCTGGAACTCGCGCCGAACGAAGGCTATAACGCGACGCCGATGCCGGACATTCGCCTGTTGCGATCGAACCGTCCGCTCACGCGTACGCCGGTGCTGTACGAGCCGGGTATCGTCGTCATCGCGCAAGGCCGCAAGCGCGGCTATCTCGGCAGCAAGGTGTATGTCTACGATGCGCAGCACTATCTGGCTGTCGCGTTGCCGCTGCCGTTCTCGATGGAAACCGACGCCACCGCCGACGAACCGTTGCTCGCGGTGTACGTGCATCTCGATGCGACGCTCGCCGCCGATGTATTGCTGCAGATCGACGAGCGCAATGGCGTGGTGCCCGGCGAGCCGGGCGGCATGGCCACGACGCGGCTCGATCTGGCGCTCGGCGAAACCATGCTGCGCTTTCTCGACGCAATGCGCGATCCGCTCGAAGCCGCGCTATTGGGGCCGACGCTGGTGCGCGAGATTTACTTTCGCGTGTTTATCGGCGAGCAGGGCGCTTCGATGCGCGCCGCGCTTGACCTCGATGGACATTTCGGGCGCATTTCCAAGGTGCTGCGCAAGATCCATTCGAGCTATGCCGAGGCGCTGACGATCGAAACGCTCGCAAGGGAAGCGGCCATGAGCGTGCCGTCCTTTCATATGCACTTCAAGGCGGCCACCAATACTTCTCCGCTGCAGTACATCAAGTCGACGCGACTGCATCAGGCGAGGCTATTGATGGCGCGGCAAGGCATGACGGCTGCGGCGGCGAGCGCGCGAGTCGGCTATGAGAGCGCATCGCAGTTCAGCCGCGAATTCAAGCGGCTTTTCGGCGGCACGCCTTCGGAAGAATTACGACGAATGAAGCGGCATTTCGCGGTGCCGGAGGCGGGGCCGTCGCCTTATGTGTCGTCGCATTGAACCGACGTTCCTCGTTAAAGCTCATTGCGTCGAAGCTGCTCGTCGCGCTTCTCTTTGCATAACTCGATGAACCTCTGCACCGGCGCCGTCGGCGTAGCGCCGCGACGCGTTGCGATCCCGTACGGCGCGCCACGTCGCTCGATACGGATCGGCAGCACCGCCATCATGCCGTGCGCCTGAAAGTATCGCGCGACCTTCAGTGGCATCAGCGCAACGGTCCCCGCGCTGGCGCGCAATAACGACAACGTCGCGAACGTCGATGACGTTTCGATCGCGTATCGCGGAAAAGGAACCTCCGCGTCGTCGAAAAGCTGTTCGAGCAGCGAGCGCATCGGCAGGGCGGCTTGCGGCACGATCCACGGATTGTCCGCAAGCGCTTCGAGCGTCAGGCGCTGCACGCTCGCGAGCGGATCGGCGCCATCGACCACGAGACACACTTCCTCCACTTCGAGCGGAATAAAATCGTAAGCCTCAGGGTGAACGCTGATGCTCGGCCGCCCGATGACGAGATCGAGCAGACGCTGATCGAGCATCGACAGCAAACGCGCGCTGTTGTCCTCCCAGACCTCGACGGACACGTCCGGCTGCACTTGCCGCAGCGCACGCAGGATGGGCGCGAGCCACTCGGGCATCGAACCCATCACCGCGCCGATGGCAAGCATCCCTCCGCCGCCGCGCATGATGGCCGCGAGCTCGTCGCGCAGCGCGCCGATCTCCGAACGCACCGCGCGCGCGTGACGAATCACGCAGCGCCCGAGTTCGTTCGGCACGATGCCGCGCGGCGAACGGGCAAACAGTTCAGTGCCGAACATCGCCTCGATTTCGCGCAGCGACTTGGTCGTCGCGGGCTGCGAGAGCGACACCTGTTGCGCCGCCTTGCGCAGCGAGCCATGGTCGTCGAGCGCGATCAAAAGCGCGACGTGATTGCCGCGCAGCCGCCTCAATATCGCATCGATACTGGTTATCACCGATATAACTCCAACGTCTCACCTGATCGGAACGTTTCATTATCTGGCCGCGCCGATGCCTCTTTAAACTGGCTCGGTCGATGTTCGTCACAGCCGGGCGCTCGACGGCGCGGCTCGATCATGCCGGAACTCACGCGGCCTCGGCAAGCGCAGCAGAAATCACGCATCCACAGGAGAGAGGCAAATTGAAAAGAATCGGACTCGATGTCGGCGGCACCTTCACCGATGTCGTGATGGTGGACGACGAAGCAGGGCGCATCTGGTCGACCAAGGTGCCGACGACGCCGAAGGATCGCGTCATCGGCACGATTGAAGGCTTTCGCAAGATTCTCGAACTCTCGGGCACCGACAGCGCCGACGTATCGTTCATCGGCCACGGCACGACGATGGCGACCAACATGGTCGTCGAGGGCACCGGCGCGAAGACCGCGCTCGTCACCACGCGCGGCTTTCGCGACATCCTCGAACTAAGGCGCGTGTCGCGTCACGACCGCGCCGATCTTTACGATCTGCTGTTCGAGAATCCGCGTCCGCTCGTCGAGCGCCGCTGGCGGCTCGAAGTGAACGAGCGCCTGCGCCATGACGGCAGCATCGAAACGCCGCTCGATCACGCGCAGCTCGAAGCGCTCGCCGAAGAGATTCGCGCGTCGGATATCGAAGCCGTCGCCGTGTGCTTTCTGCACGCGCACGTCAATCCGCGGCACGAACGCGAAGCCGTCGAAACGCTGCGCCGTCTGCTGCCGGAGCGCTTCGTGTGTGCATCGCACGAAGTGAATCCCGAATCGATGGAATACGAGCGCGCGAGCTCGACGGTCATCAACGCGATGCTCGGTCCGGTCTGCGGGCGCTACATCGGCCGGCTCATCAGCGCGCTGGCGCAGCATGGCTTCGCGGGCAAGTTCCTTTTCATGCAGTCGAACGGCGGGCTCGCGAGTCCGGCCATGGTCGCCGACAAGCCGATCGTGCTGCTCGAATCGGGGCCCGCGGGCGGCGTCTCGGCGGCGATCCGCAACTGCGAGAAGAGCGAGCTGAAGAACGCGATTCTCGGCGACATGGGCGGCACGACCTTCGATGTTTCGCTGATCCGCGACTCGCGCCCCGAACTGCGCAACAAGAGCCTGCT